>ERZ857801.222-NODE-222-length-82542-cov-6.150945_pt1 | contig 82542 bp, 95 predicted proteins | sample MGYA00519762_ERZ857801 | MGnify/ENA primary metagenome ERZ857801 (study PRJEB31778, sample SAMEA3449368) | human gut metagenome | biome: human gut; feature: human-associated habitat; material: faeces | place: United Kingdom | collected 2010/2012 ...
TCAGAGCCTTGCCGGGGGGCTGCACCTTGATCTCGATGCCGCAGTTGAGGATGTCATCCGGGTCCTCCAGCTCCAGGGCGGCCCGTCCGCCGCCGAAGAGCTCCTGGAAGGTCTGCTGGAACGCCTGGTTGATGTTCTCAAACTCCCGGGCAAAGATGGTCTTCATCTCCCCGGTGATCTGGGCGATCACGTCCTCCAACTCCTTCTTGGCGGTCTCCACGTCGTCCCGCTGGTCGGTGAGGTAGGTGTACCGCTCGTTGATCCGCTGGAACTCCTCGATGGCCCCCACGTTCACATTGCCCAGGGCGGAGATGTGCTTTTTCAGCTCGGCGATGCGGCGGCTGGCCTTGGGCACCGACTCAATTTCCACCCGCTGGAGCTTGGCCGCCTCGTGGGAGAGCTCGTAGGTCTCCCACAGCTTATCCAGCAGCTGCTTCTCCTCCAGGGAGGCGGCCACCTTCTTCTGCTCCAGGCGGGAGGCCTCGCCGCTGATGGTCAGCAGCTCCTTGTTCTTCTCCTGGCCCTCCCGGGTGGCCTTCACCCGCTCTCCCTCCAGGGCCATTTTCTCCTGGTTCAACTGGGCGATGGCCTGGTTTTGTTCCTCATTCTCCCGGCGCAGCTGGGCCAGGCGGGCCTCCTTCTCCCCGATCTCCCGGGTGAATGCCTCATTTTTCTCCTCGTAGTCGCCGATGAGAGCCCGGCTCTGTTCCTGGTCCCCGGCGATGTCATTGCGTAAGCTCTCCAGCTCCTCCAGCCCTTTGCTGGTGGCCTCCCGCTCCGCCTCCAGGGCGGCCAGGGCGGCGTTGAGCTCCGAGAGCTCCTGGGTCAGCTTCAAAGACCGCTCCTGCAGGTCGTTCTGGCCCCGGGCCTTGCCCTCCGCCTCGCTCTTCAGGGCGGCTGCCTCCCCCTCCAGCTCCTGGATGCGCGCCCGGGCGGCCTGGGTGTCCGTTTCGATCTCCTGGGAGCGCTGTTTCAGCTGCTCCAGCTCAGCCCGCTGGCCCTCCTGCTGGCGCTCCAGGTCGGAGAGGACGCTCTTGCACAGGTTCTGTTCCCCCTGGGCCTTCAGAATGGCGTCCTCCCACTCTCGCAGCTGGCCCTGGGCGGTCTCCATCTCATAGGAGGCGGCCTCCGCCTCCCGGCTGGCGCTCTCCAGCTCCCGGGCCGCCTGGGCAAGCTGCTCCTTCAGGCCCTGGGCCTGGGTATTCAGCCGCTCCAACTCGTTGGCCCGGCTCAGGATGCCCGCCGAGCGGCTGGCGGAGCCGCCGGTCATGGAACCCCCGGGGTTGAGCACCTGTCCGTCCAGGGTGACGATGCGGAACTTGTAGCCGTACTTTCGGGCCGCGGCGATGGCCGCGTCCAGGTCCTCCATCACCACCACCCGGCCCAGCAGGTTGGAAAAGACATTCCGGTACTTGGGGTCGAACTTCACCAGCTGGTCGGCCACCCCCACAAAGCCGGGCTCCCGCTGGAGGCTGCCCGCCTCCCGCAGGTCGTAGGGCCGGATGGAGCTCAGGGGCAGGATGGTGGCCCGGCCGCCGTCCCGGCGCTTCAGGTACTGGATGACGGCCTTGCCGTCCTCCTCCCGCTCCACCACAATGTTCTGCATAGCGCCCCCCAGGGCGGTCTCGATGGCCACGGTGTACAGGTCGGGCACGTGGATGAGCCCGGCCACCGGCCCGTGGATGTTCCGCAGGCTGCCCCGGTCGGCCTCCCCCATGACCAGCTTCACCGCCTTGGAGTAGCCCTCCCGATCCTTCTCCATCTCGGTGAGCAGCTTGATCCGGGAGGCCAGGGCGTTCTCATCCATCCGCAGGCGGGTGTGGCGCTCCTGAGCCTGTGCGGCTTTCTTCTTCCGGCTCTCCAGCCGCAGGGCGTAGCCGGAGATCACGTTCTGGACGCTGTCCCGCTCCTCCCGGGCCTGTTTCAGCTTCTTGTCCGCCTCCCCCAGGTCGGTGCGGGCAAACTCCAGCCGCTCCTCCAGGCTTCTCAGCTCCTGGCGCACTGCCTCGTCCCGGTCCAGCACCTCCTGGGCGGCGGCGGCCAGGGCGGAGAGAAGGGCCTTGGCCTGGTGGGCGTCGGCGGTCTTGGTGGCCTCCTGCCCCCGCAGGGCCTCCAGCTCCTGGGCCAGGGTGCCGGCCGTTCGTAAAGCCTCCTGCGCCTTCTGGTTCTGCTCCTCCGCCCGGCGGCGGGTGTCAGAGAGCTGCTTCTCGATCTCGCTCAGCCGGGCGGCGCGCTCGGCGATCTGCCCGGATAAGCTGTCCTGGCGGCCCTCCCGCTGTTCCAGCTCCTCCCGGATGCGGGCGGTGTTCTCCAGGTTGTGCTGAATGCTGCTCTTGAGCACGGCCACCGACGACTCCAGCTCCCGGATGGTGGCCTCCCGGCTCTGGATGGCAAAGCGCAGCTGGTCGGCCTGAACCTCCTTGTCCCGCATCTGCTCGGAGAGTTTTTCCGCCTGGGCGAAGCGCTCCTCCACCGCACGCTCAGCCTCCTCCTTCTGGCGGACGGCCTCTTTGTAGTCGGTCTCCAGCTTGATGTTGTTCACCCGGATGCGCTCCAGGGTGTCCAGCCACACGGAGATCTCCAGCCCCCGCAGCTCGTCCCGGAGCACCAAAAACTTCTTGGCCCTCTCGCTCTGCTCCCGGAGGGGCTCCACCTGGAGCTCCAGCTCGGCAATCTTGTCGTTGATGCGCACCAGGTTCTCGTCGGTGCGCTCCAGCTTCCGCTCGGCCTCCTCCTTCCGGTGGCGGTAGCGGGAGATGCCGGCGGCCTCCTCAAAGACCTCCCGGCGGTCGGAGGATTTCACCGACAGGATCTCGTCGATCTTGCCCTGGCCGATGATGGAGTAGCCCTCCCGGCCCAGGCCGGTGTCCATGAACAGCTCGTTGATGTCCTTGAGGCGGACGGAGCGGCGGTTGATGTAGTACTCGCTCTCCCCGGAGCGGTAGTACCGGCGGGTCACCATGACCTCGCTCTCCTCCAGATCAAAGAGGTGGGTGGTGTTGTCCAGCACCAGGGAGACCTCCGCGTAGCCGGTCTGCTTGCGCTGGGCCGTGCCGCCGAAGATCACGTCCTCCATCTTGCCCCCCCGGAGGGTGCGGGTGGACTGCTCCCCCATCACCCAGCGGATGGCGTCGGAGATGTTGGACTTGCCCGAGCCGTTGGGGCCCACGATGGCGGTGATGTCCTCGCCGAAGGTGAGCACCGTCTTGTCCGGGAAGGATTTAAACCCCTGGATCTCCAATGCCTTAAGGTACATAAGCACACCTCTTTCTTTCCATAACCTTCTATCCCCTTTATTTCAAGGGGTTCCAGGCTTTTTGTGCTTACATAACCCCTTACAGATTTCTATAACTTTTCAGTGTAGTGGTGTAAATCCTGGTGCAAAATGGTGTTGGCTGCAGCAAAATGGTGTAAACCTATATGACCTTGATTTTGCCTTCCAGGCTTTGAAAACTTGCGATCTTTCTGGACTCGGTTGCCTCATTATAGACATCCATCGTCGTCCGAATATTTCTATGGCCCATCACATCTTGGATTATCTTGAGATCTTTTTCATTTTCGCAGAACCTTGTGCAGAAAGTGTGGCGCAATATGTGGGCACTGAACTTTGGCAAATAACACGGTTCTCTGTTTTCTTGCTCAGCTTTGAAGTACTCTTCCCTATTAAATGCACTCGTGATGTTTTGTATGGCATCGAACACATACGCCGGAGTAAAAACCTTACCATGACTATTGAGGAAAATAAAACCGGTGTATCCTCCAATAGAGAAGGGCTCTAAATTGGGGTTTCTTCTCTTCGCCTTTTCAGCCAAAAGCGCTTCTTTCACTTCTGATAGCATCGGGATAACTCTTAGACCCGCTTTTGTCTTTGGCTCAGAGATTCGGTACCGATATCCCCCATTTTCGCTTTGCTTATATAATAGGGTGTGATTTACACTGATGAGCTTTTTTTCGAAATCGCAGTCACACCATCTAAGTCCAAGTGCTTCACCTATCCGCATACCAGTTCCAAGAAGAACAGTGAATAGTGTACCGAGGCGACAATAAATCCGCGACTGATAAACATACTCAATCAATTTTGCCTGTTCTTCTTCCGTTAAAGCGTGACGCTTTTCCTGTTCAACCAGCAGCATCTTACGCAAGCTTTTCAAAACATTCGCTGCAGGATTCACACGAATAAGATTGTCCATTACAGCGCTCTCAAACATTTGGTACAGTATGGAATGGACACTTTGAACCGTACTTGCCTTGAGGCCAAGATCTTGGACCATATGCATATACAATCTCTGAATGTCAGAAAACTTGACACTCCGAATTTTACGTCCGCCAAGTTCATCCCGAACCTGCTTGTCGTATAAGCAAATGTAATTACATCTTGTGGTTTCCTTGAGGTCAGTGCGTAAGTCCATGAAGGATTTGAACAGCGCGTTAACAGTTATTGTGTTTGCTTCACCGGCACGTATACCATCCTCAAGATCTCTCTGGATCTGTCTTTCAATATCTCGAAGGGCCATCACGCATTTCTTACCCTCCGGAACCTTATCAGTACTGACCAGTTTCCAACTATATACCGCTTTCCGTTTTCCATCCGGATCGGTATATCGGAACATATACATACCGTCTCGCCTTTGCACCTCCCCATTTCTAAGGATTCTACCTTTGCTGTCTTTTCGTTTGCTTGGCATAGTAATTCCCCTTCTATCATGAGAAAAGGAATCTGATATAGCATTTTATTCTACCACATCAGATACTACTTTTCAAGATTCAACCTATTTCCGGTAACTCTGGCGAGATTTCATCACATTTTTCACAATGAATTCTACTTAATTAGATTTTTTACGGAAATTACCAGTACACCAGTTACAGTTTGCTATATAACAAAACAGTCTGGCCACGGCTCAAGCCATGTCCAGACCTCCTTTTGTTTGCTTACAATGTATCGACATCTTCCAAATACTTTTCAAACTTTTTTCGCTTAATCAGCCTTTTTGTTCCTATCCAAATAACAAATCCACAGTCCGGGTTGCTGGTTATCTCTCGCAACTTATTTGTCCCAATTCCAAAGTAGGCAGCCGCCTCTTCAATCGTCAAATTGGCCTTCTCCCAAATTGGTACCGCTTGCTTTTCCATTTCCTCAACTCCTTTTTGTAAAAGTCAAATGAAAAGCAGCGGGCGGCGGTTGGCCAGGCCGCTCCGCGAGACTTACTCCCCGAGCTATTGGCACTTCCCGCAACCTGCGACGGATTGGCTACCGCTCGGATCACGGCCAAAGCGACGTATCATGATTAACGAGTATGGGTCATGGCCTCCAAGCCGCCACAGCTTGTCTGCACACAGCATCCGGCTCCCCCTGTCCTCCCTTCTCTGTTCGGGATCATGGCCCGGTCTGCTTGTGCGGCTCTCCATACACGCAACGTACCCGCTGCTGATATGAGGCGCGGCACGCCTGTTTGTCAAGGTGCAGTAGGATGCCTTCCTGGAAGACCATTTCGTCTTCACCTCATTCCCCGTTTTCCGCCAGCAGTTTTGCCACAAAAAACAGCCCCACGCTGTTTGAAAGCGTAGGGCTGCCCACATTTACTGGTCGAATATAGTGAGATTGTCGAGCATATCGTCCAGATCCTTCTGATTAAGTACGGTTGGAGCCACCTGCTCCATCTGCTTTTCCTGCTGGATCTGGAACTTCATGCTGTCCTTGAGCCTTTCTACCGAGGCGTCAATCATTTGCTGGATCTTTGCTAGGGTCTGCTCGTCCGTTGGCGTGGACTGGACAGTAATCACTATTTTACCAAGATCAGCCTGCAGCTTGGCGGAAGAGCATTAAATAGATACCACGTTGTCAACATATCCATCATGCTCACTTCGTCCACAAGCACAAGATCAGCCTCAAGCAGATCTATGTCCTTCAATTCGTGAACTTCCCCAGCTGTCAGGTTCAGCACCTTATGGATGGTGGATGCTGGATACCCGGTATGGTCTCTTTGAACAAGCTCTGGATGTCTTCCATGCTGCCGATGTTCGCCATCTGCAGCAGTTCACGGATTTTCTCCCGCCGGGCTTTTTCTTCCGGCGTGCGATTCTTTCTGGCCATATGTATAACCTCCTGTGTGATGCTTCTATTTTACACCACTCAGGAGGTTTACACATAATTTGAAGAAGTCTCTTTTGCTCACATTTTCGTTTGACAAACACACATAAAATCTATATTCCCCATTTTATAGTCATTGATCATTTTCCGCTGTACTTGGGAAAAGTACTTATTCCTTAACTCATAAAAGTCCATGAAATCTTATCTCCTCAACAATATTGGTCACTATATCAGCCGCCACATTCCCCGTCCTGTATGCTCAAAGGTCTGGGGATTGATTTGCAGGGTCTGCCTCACCTTCTCTTTCCACCACTGTTGGCTCTGAGCCCGTTTGTGGGTTTCCACATGCCGGTAAATATCCTCCAGGGACGCAGATCCCCTACAATCCTCCAATACGCCGGCAACAATGTCCCTCCATGTTGGCCCCGGCATATCCCGGATGTCGCTTTGAACTCGGTAAGTCATCATCAGCGAAACCGCCAGCGGCGCGTCTTTCCTAACAAGCAGAACATACTCATGGACAATGGGAATGAACCTTCCGCTGTAAACTCGTTGGTCGGACATACAATTATGTTGGGTTTTGATAATGACATTCTCCAGCACGCCAGGCTTCGTCAGTTCAAAGAGCATGCTGAAAAGCCTCCCCTTCTTTTTAATATCTCCCACCAGCACGGCCATCCGGCCGCCCTGTTCCAATGCGCAAAACTGTTTCATCATGCAGTAATTCATCGCCTGAACAAAGCCCTCCCAAGTAGGGATACGAGAGAGATCAAACAGGCGCGGGTCGTAGCCGTATCGTTCCTGGACATCGCTGGCCCGATACATCACATCCGAATACTGGATGATGTCCCAGTACGGCGGATGCCAGAAAATGAACTCAGGCCGCTCTTGGATGTCGGTATGCAGGAGATCAAACCCGCTGTGCAGGTCGTAAGTATGGCTGACGATCCCCATAGCCCGGGCGGCATCAGCGGTAGTATTGCTGCCGCACATATAGTCGCAGACTTCATGCGGCCGGAAGTGGGTTATCAGATCTTCAATCAGTTTGGGGGAGCAGTTGCCACGGTAACGGTTGTTTCCACCGTGTCCCCGCTCCGGGTAGGATACGACACTGGTCAGCGCCTTGTTTTGGTTCATCATCAGTGATTTCCTCCTCATGTAATAATGCAAAAAATGGGGACCACAGGCACATACCTGTGGTCCCCATTTTCATTTTGAATTTCTTCCAGTCTACGTCAGGATCTGTCTGATCCGCTCCCGCACGATAGCACTCAGCGCATCCAGACGCACCTGCTCCGCTTGGATTTTCGGGTGCTGCCGGAAGGTAAAGTCCCGAAGCCTCTCCAGGTCTGCCCGTATCTCTTCCGTCAGCAGTCCCCGGGCAGTTATGATAAAGTCTCTGCCAATTCGCGGGCGGCACCGGGCAATGTACCATCCGGGTGTTGCCAGCTGGTCGTTGTCCAACTCAGGCAGCAGGCTCTTGTTGTTGTCAAATACCGGTGCCATCCGGAGGATCTCCATGGTGGTGGTGTCGAACAGAACACCGAAATTCCCATAGTGCCGGTCCGGATTCAGGATGATGGCGTCTAATACACACATCCGCCGGAAGGCATCCTCGCTTCTAATCCCCTGAAAATATCTGAGAAGGTCGGGGATTGTATGCTCAGCTCCGTGGAACACCGCACTTGCCTTGGCCAAACCTACCATTTCATTGGTGAACAGCGAGCATTTGGAAATTAGTTTCCCGTGATAGTAGTCCAGATCATACTGAACCGCCTGCTGGCATATGACTTCCGCCAGTTGCGACGCCAGGAACTCGGAAAGCGGTTCAATCTCAAGAAAAGCGCTGCCGCTCTTATAGAGTTTAATCCCACTCTCCTCCCGGATCCAGCACTTGGCGTAGTATCCGTCCGTCCCAAACTCGGGCGAAGTAGACGAAAAATCCGTTTCGCTGATGGTCCCGTCAAAGGCGGCCTCACTGATTACTTCGCTGAAAGGATTGGTGTAGAGGGAGACATCTGACCAGTTCAGCGCGTCTCCCTGCCGTTTCACCCAGAAGGTGTCGTTTAGAGATAAGGCATGGGTAACTTGAAGAAACCCCTCCAAGTCATCACAGCCATACTGCTCCAGGAGCTGCCGAATGTGTTCACGATGTTTGGGGGCTTTCCTATGCTCCAGGAACACAGCAAGGCCGCGATAGCCGATTGGGCGGTAGTCTGTATGCCATGTTCCCTCAAAGAACTCCGGCTCGTCAAATTCATTTCTCCGGCAGGTGAACTCCAACACCGGGGCATCCTGATTCATCAAGATGTATTCTGTCGCTGCCATGTCTGCTGCCACCCCCTTCCAAAGAATGATGCTATTATACACATTTTCAGAGCAATCTGCAACATCGTCGACATGGTATCAAGGCCATTTTCCTATCCTCGTCATCAAATGACCACAATATAGAATCCCATCACCCTCTCCATCCGGAAGCCGTTATAATACCCGGACTTTTTGAATTCATTGAAAGAGGAATAGACTCGGTATTGCTTGGTTCTCCCGCGGGAATTGGTATGCTCATAAATGCCGTCTGCGATTTTCGTGACGGCATCCGGATTCTTGATTCTTCGTATAGATAGAAGATGGATAACTGCATCTCTTTTGTTGCCCTCGATAAAATCTGAAAAGGTCGTCATTTTCTTTCCTCTCTGATAAACTGGGCGCGGGAGGGCTAAGCCTTTCCGCGCCCGCTGTTGTTAAATCTGCCTGCTGAAATGGTTGTCAGCCGCCATTTTCCACCTCTTGGTAGTCTACATCAACGGCTTCGTCCGTCAGCATTCCAACATAGCGCTGGAACAATGAAGCAACGTGTTCTTCCGTCAATTCCCGTTCGGTTATCGTCAGTTGCCACGGGTAGCTTGGCTGGTAGAGCAGGTAGGCCCTGCTGTCGTAATCATCACAGGCAGTTAAGCAAAGGCCCTCTGCCTCTTCTATTGTCCTCTGCAGAATGGCAGCAAGCCCAAGCCTAAGGTCCTGATCGAACTCCATGTAGTCATTCCAGTTCGGCTTATTGACTGAATTTCCTTTCAGCCACTCATGGATTGCCCGATCCAGTTTGGGTGCCAATTTCAGCATAGTCTCCAGGCGCGCAACATTCTGCGTCTTGATGTCGTCCACACAGATCCCGAACCCATAATTGTGCCAAGTCGTGTAACTCAAGACTTTTCAGCCTCCTTTTCTTTCCGGCGATTTTGAAGTGCCTTGATTCGCAGTTCACGATCTGATAGAAACCGTTCACCGTTTTTCCAAAGGTATTCCGACGCATAATATGTCAGCGTGCCCCCCAGAGCGCCCAAGGTCTGCATGGCACTCAGGGATGTCTCCAGTGTCTTGTAGGTACCAATGTGCCAACGTTTCTTCTCACATTCCGGCTGGATCCTGCCCTCAGCATAGCAGTCCAGGTAGATTCCTTCACTGCCGCCGAACTGAACCTCTGCCACGAAATTGAAGTCATTGCAGGTGATTTCTCTTGGGGTATCATAAGTATCGGGGCTAAAGTAGTCCAAAATCGCCTCGGCGGACTGGAAGTGGCCATTATCCACCGCCATCTGATGGATGCCCTTCATTAGCGATTCTCGCGTGTCTCGCTGGATCTGAACCTGAAGGTTAGGGTCATCCTCCAAATATCCTTTACAGTTCTCCGCGGAACCGTGGTCTCTAAATTCCTTGCGGATTTTATAGTTGGTATGTCCGCAGCTTGCCGTCTGTGCATCCGCAGGCGCAGAATTCAGATGCCAGATACATTTTCGGCAGTCCTTATTTTTATAATTCACAGCATTTTCCTCCTGTTTTATTCAGAATGGCAGGTACGCATCCTTGATCATACGCCCCACTCTATTGCTGCTCAGCTGACCCTTGACTCTGCCGTCCGTCCAGTAATGGAGTACAGGTTCACCCACCCTGGAAATGGAAAGGTAGTCCGGTCTCAGCGCTTTGTACTGGGCCACGGCAGGATCTTTGTAATGTTCATTATAGTGCAGGATCAGGTTATCGCCCGGGATCAAGGAAATGCGTCGAGATTCATCGTAGACAATTCTGTAAGGGTCAAATTGTGCATAGACAATGTTACGATCCTCTTCATCGTCGAGCCATAGGCACTGTGGCTGCTCCAAATCAAACAAATCCAGATTTACATTTTTAGCACTCAGCGTCATGCCGCCACAGTAGTGAAGCACAATGTCATATCGCTCTTTTCCCGCGTTGATGATATTGAGATCCTGAATTGCCTGTTCAAAAGGCAGGCCCATGTTAAGTTCAAAAGCAATAGCCCGCAGGCAATCATAGTTCAAAGCCACCTTTTGTGAAAAGAGCACGACCTTGGAAATCTCCCCGCGATATGCTGCATCCAGTTTATCCATGAGGTACCCCTGCACATCCTCAACGCTCGGGTACCCGAACCGGAAATGATAATGGAACCGGCCAGGTCTGTTCACCAAGAAATCATTCAGCTTATCAAGGCTGTTGCAAGTAATGATGAAGAGTTTTTTCCCATCCGAGGTACCATCAAACATACTAAGCAGAGATGCCTGGGGATCTGTCTCGTTGTCGCCGGGGCGCACACCACCAAAGGTCTTGTCAAACTCGTCGAAGAGAAAGACTGCCTCCTGGTCTATGGACTGAATGTAGTTAGCGATGCCCGGGATAAACTGGTCGATGATCAGGACCGGGTATCCAGCGTCTTGTGCCTTTTCTGCCAGCATACGGGCGAACAGGGACTTGCCGATCCCCTTGTCACCGCTCAGAATCACGCCCAGGTTTCGTTCAAACACAGAGAACGTCCTGAGCACCTTCTCCGCCTTTTCCGGGTGAGTGCCATAGGTTTTTTCCTTAACAGCCAGTTTGGAGCGCACCTTCAGATAGAAACCGGTCATCTCGTCAAACCGGACGTTGTAGGTATAAGCCGGAATGCTGTCATAGGCCTGCAGGGAATTTCCATATACTTGATATTTGTCGCCAATGCTAATTGCTTTCATATATTTTCTTCTTTTCTTTTGCTTCAGACCGCAATCTGAATATCCTTTTCCCTACCCCATTGCATCAGAAACCTGCGCTCCTGGTCTGTGATCGGGCGTCGGTTAAAACCTTGCGCTTGGCAAATCCGTTTACCGCTTAGCTGCAGAGTCACCAATGACCTCTCCGGAGCGCCCCGGCGCCGCAGAAACAGGATGTGGCACTCACCTTCGGCCACACGTTCGATATAATCACCGACACAGTGGCTCAGGTTGATCCCCTCCTCCGCCAGCTCTTCCGGCTTTGTGGGGACCACAATGCAGTATCCGCTCCCAGAGTAGGCCAAGTCCTTGATTGACTCACTCTGCTGCTCAAAGTCCTCGCACTTTGTAAGCAATTTGGCCTGATTGACCTTGAGCGCCATAACGTCGTGCTCGGTCTTAAAGTGCGCGGGGTACTTTTCTTTGACCTTTCCGTAGAAATCGTGCTGCATCTGCAAGTAATCCAGATATTCGACAAAGAAACTTTTTGTCACTTTAGCGTATCCTTGGGCATACAGGTCAAAAAGGATGTAGTCGATGAACCGTCGCAGATTGATGCGGTAAGGTGATGTCATGACCTTGAGAAACCATTCCGGTGTGCGCGACATTTGGCGATCATAGAAGTAATGACCATTTTCGTTGAAATCCAATTCCATGATTCCTGACTGAACGAGCTTTTCAGCAAAGAACATGGCTTCATTGGCCCCATACTGCTGCTCGATCCAGAAGATGACCGGAATGCTCGCCTGGTATTTCTTCCGATCCGCCATATTGGGAAACATATTGTAGAGGCGAGTAAAGAGTTTGCTGTTCTGCTTCCAGTACCGTGTGTACCAGGTGGGATCAAAGGTATTGACCAGGACATTATGCCGGCACATGTCCGTCAGGGTTTCGTCGGTGATGACCTGCATGATCAGACCAACGGACTCACGGTAGAGATTGCTCAACCAGTGTACCTGATGCAGGGTAATCATTCCATCCTTCAGATCCCGAAGGAACGAGTTTAGACTCTGCTCCTTCAGTTCTTCGATGTGCCCTGTCTTACAGTCCTTAGTGTAGTAAAGGCCCTTGCTCACCAGGATCACCAGTTCCCGGCACGTCGTCGCTGTCTGTCGCCTGACGATGAAGTCAGTGTTGTTTTCCAGCACGGCCTCATACTGGGCAGCCCCTTTCACAGTTGCACTTTTCATGTCGATGATATAATCCTTCAGCGACACCGTTTTCGTCACATTTTCGCTCGCCATACGAGCATCCTCCATTCTTTTAGAAGCATTGATGCAAATTTCATCGTTGTAAATGCGGCCCGGACTGTGAAACAGTCCAGGCCGCATTTGTTGTTGCATGATTTATTCGCCCGTGTCAGGGTTATTGCCTTCCCCATCATCCTGCCAAATGCCGGCGGCGGCCCCATGTTCACGGAGGCGGCGACCGCTCAGAGCAAGTAATACGCCATCCGGATCACGGTCTTCAAAGGCTTTCAGGAGGGCACGCGCCTTTTCCTCATACAGACGGTCATCATAAATCACCTGTCGGCGAACCTCTTCAATCAGTTTCTCCAGATTTTGCTTCGTCTTTTGGAACTTGGGTAGCGGATCATCATAGCAGATGCGTCCGCTCCGCTCAACCCATTCCCTGCCGGTAAAAACATGGCACCATAAATCGCCTTCCTCGCCACGGTAGGAGATCCTCCCATCTGCTGTAAAGGGAAGCAACGTATTCAGCAGTTCCAGGATCATATCCTCGTAGTAGTTGTTACAATACGACAGTTCAATAGACAGGGCCCCATCATCCGGGTTTCGCTCCACCTCGGTGAAACCGACCTCTTGAAAAACAACAGTCAACCACCAGAAAGGGTCATTGTACTTTAACATTGTCTGTCTGCGTTCCTGATACTCCCTCTCAATCTGACAAACCATGGCATCTCCGCAATGCGCCACGTCTGCCATACGGAGTTTCTCATAGCGCTCCAGCAGCGCCGCCTGGAGATTTTTCTGCTCCATAGCGGTCATTGTATTCAAAGAGATGGAGCCTGAGCCGATAGCTTCATAACTCATATGGTTTTTCCTCCGTTCTTTACAGGCCGAACTGCGTCGTTCTGTATACGCTGAGGTAGAAGTCACGCAGTTTTTCCAGCGCAGCGTCAAAGTTGTTCTTCTCGGCTTTCCGTGCGGGTTTCATCCCTTCCAGATAATCAAGTACTGCACGGCGCTCCTGGGGTTCCAGTCTGGCCAAGGCCTGCCGCAGACGTCTCTCCCGGAGCCGGTCATCGTCGCTGTCCGTTTTAGCGGCAGCAGGAAGCCCATACTCCTCCGACAAATCCAGGGGCAGGACGCCGGGCGCAAAATTCCCACAAGCCTTCAAGCCGTGGGGCTGGTTGTTTCTCTTGATGGTCAGGATAGCATACTGTAGTTTCGACCAGATGTGTACGGAAACCGAGTCGCAGCGCCGGTCATCAAAGGTGTCGATGGCCTGAAGCGCGGCAATGGCCAGCTCCTGGTAGACATCGTCCAATTCCAGATGCAGGGCATACAGCAAAAGGCGGTGGCGGCGCAATGTACGGTTGATCAGGTCGATATGCTCCATGAAGATGTGATTTCTTGTAATGGTATCCATTCTAATTCTCCTTTCATTGACGGGCGGCCTGAGGAAACCGGCCCGCTCCGTTTTTTCGAAAAACAGTTTGCCAGAGACTGCGTCTGCTGGATCAGTGCTCTCAGGCCGGCACCCGGTCTTCGACCAAGGGAAGGTCGAACAGGAGCCAAAATAGCTCCTCCGACAGTGCCGCAGCGGACATTCCCTTGTAGTACCACAGAAGGCGTGGGTCCTGTCCACCCAGCGTGATGACCACCGGCACCTTTCCGCAAGGTTGATACGCCAGCGGCGTTACTTCGATCTCGATTCCGTCCTGATGAAACACTGGCTCCAGCACCGCCTGCACATACCGGGCGATGTCGGCGGGATCCTCCCCCGCTTCCACAGGGCAGCAGACGGCAGACACGGTCAGGGCAAAGCCCAGCGAACTATCCATTACGTTTTTCACCATACTCAGACACTCCTTCTGTAAACGGACAGGGGAAAGCCGCTTTCGTGGCCTTCCCCTGCTGTCAATTAGTAGCGGATATACCGCTTGATGATACCCGCCAGCTTGACCGGTAGTTTTGTGAGATCGGTGATGTCCAGAAAGGCATCACCGTAGATGCGCTCGATGTTCTCCTTGTCGGATCCGATGGCCGCCGCAACAAACAGGACTCCCTTGCGCTGGTACTCATGCTTGATCCCGCGCAGATCCTCTTCCGCCGCAGTTCCGCCATAGCCAGAGTCTGCAGGTTGTCCGTCGGACACCAGCATCAGTAATTTGATATCCTCCGGCCGATGTACCAGCCGCTCTGCCACAAAACGCAGCGCAGCGCCGTCCCGGTTACTGCACCGGGCTGAAATGTCCATCATCCGATAGCGGTCATCCCGGTCAATGGTGTCAAACTCAGCATAGGAGTAGAGATCGACACCGCGAGATGTGGAATGCCCATATACAGTAATAGGGATTCCCAAGGCTTGGCAGAAGTCATAGAGAATAATTGCCGTTGCTCTTGCGTAGGTAGCCCTGTCGTTCCAGGACATGCTGTCAGACTCGTCCAACAAGAGTCCAACACAGAGAGCGGGCATTTCATTGGGCAGTGCGTTTTTGTAAAACACCCGGGAGTCCGTCCGAAACAGGGCGTGGGCATCCAGACGCCTTCCCATCAGCAGGCTCGTCTGTTTGCCGCCGCGCCTGCTATCCTGCATTTGCTGGATGACGGATTTCTGCAGCTGCTTTGAGATATGGAGGAGATCACCGGCTATGGACCTGTACTCCTCCTTCATTTCGTCACTGACAGATGCAATCCGGTGAACTGTTTTGCTAACCCCATCGTGAATGTCTCCATAGGAGATGCTCTGGGCCAGTTCCGTCAGTTCTTCTGTCCGCTGGCGCTCCAGTTCGGTGGTCACGCTATCCTCGGCAATCCGATTCAACAGCCGCTCAATGGCGGCTGCAGACCCTGTATAGCCTGTGCCCTCATAGTTGTCGTCCCGTTCCGTGCTGCCACCCTCCGGTGCGGATACCTCACTGGTATCCTGCAGCGGAATGCGGCCACCCTCCTGGTCCGACACCGTCTGGTGTGCCTGGGGAGAGTTAGCGCCCCCCGACAGTATTTCCGCACTACCGGCCTCATTTTGTTCAGATCCGGCACCATTACCAGCATTACCTTCAGACAGTGCTTCAGCACCCTTTTCATTGGTATCTTCGCTGTCCTTTACGCTGGTATTTTCCGCGGCACCGCTTTCTGTCTCTTGATTTTCTTGATCCTCAGAGGCAGAACCCGATGCCAAAGCCGCGGTTGCCGCACGCTGGGAGCCGGTAGCCGATTTGCTCTCCGATGCAGCAGGACTTCCTCCCACTGGAGACGTTTCTCCAGTGCCTTCCTCACTGCTGCCAGCAAGGGAGGAGAGGATACTGCTCAGCAGATCGTTGGGATCGCCCTGCTCTGCACTTCCTCCTGCCGAGGCGGCATTTTCCGCCTGTTCCTTGAGGTTCTCAAGCATATCCTTGATATGGGGCCAGCAGCGAATCAGAATCATATTTGCCGTTCTGCATCGGTCCCTGGCATCACGGCTGACTAAAGCCTTATCCAGATTCCCCAAGAGGGAGAATACCATCTGAATCCGCTCGTCAGAGAGCGGTGTTCCGCCATATTTGAGTTCACCCCAAAGCATGTAGGAGAGTATCCCATTTCGGATACTCAGCCAAATGTGGCCGCCATCCCCCTCCTGATCAATTAAATCCTCTATTGTGGGGTAATCCGCAAACCTGACCTGGCGCAGTTTCTCCAGGCTGCTGCCTAAAATGCCAGGATAGTCCAGCAACATCCTGTTTTCGATATAGCCATCTTCCAGGATGTTTAAGATGTCGTGCAATATGCGGCCGATCAGCTCCTTATTCTTCGGCTCCGCGGCCTGGTATGCCCATAAATCCGCCTCCGCATCTCGTTCAGCCATGTTCCGAAGGAGCGGCGGTTCTGGAAACCACTTCCCTGCTTCCTGGAAAACATGGTAGGACTGGTAAATCAGGAAGTCAGTATAGAGCACATGTCCCAGCTCGTGGGAGAATAAGCCGCTTACCATCTCATACCGCGCCTGCCGGCCCTTCTGTTTGGTTACAAGCGGGTTGCCGGCGTTGATGTGAACCAGCAGATTGTCCGTGCAGGCCAGCCTCAACTTCTTCGGCTCCCACCTGATGTCCACCTTCACCCGCCGCCGATAGCCGTACCGCCGCGTCTGTGCAGCGGCAATATCGGCAAAATGGGTGGCCAGTATACGTGAGGTGAAAAACTGACGATCCGTGATCTTGGACTGTTTCTGCGCTATCAACTGCTTGATTTTTTTATGACTCACTCTTGCCAAGAGTAACTGTCCCCCTTTCTAAACCATAGATTTTTGTTTAGACCACTTTCTTGCGCTTCGGTGCAAAGATGGGCTCCAAAACGGTCGTAATTAAAGCGGCTCTGTCCTCCTCATCGGAGGTAGCCTTGCTCACGATGGTGTAGAGAGCGGAGTTATAGGGATCGCCTGTGATCTCCGTGCTCATAATCCAGTCGATTAGGCTGCGCATTCCGCAGTTACCGTCCGAGATCCCGTTCTTCCGGCAGTAGTCCGCCATATCAGTCACAACCTGCACCATACGCCCTACCAGAACATCGTCCTCACAGCCGGTGATACTCATAGCACGCTGTGCCATGATCTCCGGTGTGGGCAGTTCAATGTCCTGTGTGAGGTTCATCCGGTCCAAAACAGACTGGTTCACCCCACGGCACCCTTCATAACTGACGTTTGTGGTCACGATGACCACCGCGTCCGGATGCCGACGGATCACTTCACCAGTGGGCAGGGTGATAGATCCCCCCTGTTCCAGCAGGGAGTTCAGGCCCACCAACACGCCTGGCTGTATGATGGTCGTGGGCTCCTGAATCTCAACAACGTACCCATGCTTTAGAGCGCGGATAAAATCCGTCTCGATATAAGTGAAGGTCTGCCGTCCTTCTGATGCCTCGGGTTTCACCTTACAAAGCTGTTGCAGCTTGTCGGTGACCATTTCCATGACCAGCCCCATGCAGTCCTGAAACGTAGCATTGGCTTTCTCCACGCCGGAGAGTTTCTGATAGGTGCCGGCAGGATCGTAGTCCATGTCGTCCAGATCGGGCAGGCCCATGAGTTTCTTGACATTCTCGTAGGTAATGCCGCCCATCTCCTTGAGTTGCGCCCGTTGTTGATCCAATTCGGCGTCACCGGTAGATGGGCCGTCCGTATCGGGAAACACCTGACCAATCAGGTCGTAGATTTCCGTTCCGGCAGAGCAGGTGTACTTCATGTACGGCAGATTCAGGCCCGCTGCGATTGCTCTTGCGCCCTCGGTTTTTCCAGTACCGGCGGGACCACGCAGCAGGAAATTGCGCATGGGCAACGCCTTGCCGTTTGACTGCTTGGCGTGTTTGCAGATGGTGACCACCTCCTCGGGCAGCACATACCATGGCGCCAGGACAGGTACCAGTCTCTGCTCGAACGGCGTGAGTACCCGTGTCGGATCCAACACATACTTTCCAACAAAATCACTGTGGGGTGTGGCGGGCGTAATCTCCAGTTTTTCCGGCATACTGCTGTTGGCCAGGATTGTAAACATCCCAGCAACCACGGTGTCCGGCCGGAAGCTCCCGGAGTCGAGATGTGTGGTGGACACCCGCATCACATTCCCGGAACTGTCAATACTGGTCGGCAGGTGCGCCGCGCAGGAATTGTCATTGACGCGCCGGTAGGCATTGTCACAGAGGATTGCCATGCGTTCCGTCGCCTCTCCCATGTTTGGATAGCCGCCCTGATACTGGGCCTCCAAAGCATCCAGGTTTTCACGGAACTCGTCATCCATCATCAGGGCCGGGAGCATCGCCATCAGAATCGCAGCGCCGTCCTGCCCGTTGTTGCGAACGGTGTAGGTTTCAATTGTTTCCGTGTCCTTGTTGTAGATACTGGCAAGCATGGAACCCCCGATAGGGTCGTAGACAGCCAGGTGGTATATCTCCGGGCCGGAGGCGGACTTGTACTCCGCGACGCCTTTGGTTCCACAGAGGCCGACTGCGCCCGGCAAGGAGCCGTCCTTACATTTGAAATACGCCTGGACGGCCTTCACCACCGTACTACACAGCGTCGCTTCCGTGCCATCCCCGTACTTGGACGAGACCTTCACCTTTTTCTTCACCTTGTCAAAAGGCGCGGGCAAAGGCCGGCCAAACACAAACAGCTTCGAACTCATTTTTCTTCACACTCCCTATTTGACTTTGATCTGCACCTGGATGCCGTCTGCAACTGGTTCCGCCGCGGAAAAGCCGTTCCTCAACAGTTCCTTACAAATCAGTGGCCAGCTGTCCCCGTGGGGAAGCTGGCTGGCGGGGATCCGGAAACTATCCTTCCCGCAGCCGATCACCTCATTGCATTGGACATTGAGCGTCTGAAGATTCGCCTCCACCCACTCAAACGCAAGAAGGCCATAGTCCACAGTCTCCGGTTCCTGTTCCTGATCCTCGGTCAGCTCAGGTTCTCCTTCTGAATCCGGCTGTTTTGGCTGCTCGGTCGATGGATAGTGAAGTCCGCAGAACCGGAGGTTGTTCACCTGCACCTCCGCTCTCCGATATCCGCCGGCGCGGTTGAGTAGGATACTCAGTTCACCACCACGGGCAAACCGCTCTCGGGCATCTGCGACACCCCACACCCATCTGGCATTGGGATACCGAAACAACACTTGCTCGGTGATTCTGCGCTGGAGAACAGAGAAGGCCGTGTTTAGCACCGACTCCTCAGACGATGGCGCAGGCAGCGCCAAACGTGGAGTAGTCTCAGTCTGTTTCGGTTTTTCGCCCATGTGAAACAGCAGCCACATGGCATAGAAAAACACGCCAATCAGCATCAGCAGTAGAATTGGCCACATTCTGAGAATGAAAGTCAGCAGAACCAGCATTCCGAGGATGGTCAGAATATCACGTCTCTTTTGCATCTTCCTCTTGCATTTCATCACATTTTGCCTCCTTCGATTTTGGCAGGTAAAGATAGACTGTGTTATCCCCCCTTCCTGCTGGTCGGCTACTGACGAGCGCCGCCATCATGCCGCAGTTCTCGCAAAGGAGCATCCTGATGCGTTTTCCGCAGTCCTTGCTCGCCTGTCCCGGCGACACGGCCCGCTTGAAATCGCAGTCAGTTTTACATAACCGCAGACGGAACTGCCGCCGACAACCCAGGGCATATTGCAGGCACTGCCGCTGCTCTTCAGTCATCGTGTCTCCGCTCAGTCGGCGCAGGACAACATCCAGTTTTTTCTCCCGGTATTTGACACTTGTTTTCACAAAACTCTTGTTTTTCAAATCCATCTCCTCCCCGTAAACGCAAAAAAGAGCGCACATGGAGTGGACAGATCCTACTTCATGTGCGCTCTTTTACGCCTGTGGTCATTGTTACTTCCGATTCCTCAGCCTGGGAAGAAGGGGTTCTGTCCCCCGCTGAAGCTCTCGTACCCCGTGAAGTTCTGGGGCATTTCCTGTGACATCTGCATGGGCTGGCCGGACTGCGGCGCCGCCGGAGCTGCAGGTGCAGACTGAGAAGTTCCAGGTGCCGGGGAATAGCCCTGCTGACCCTGACTTCCCATATCTTGGGCGCCTCCGTTCTGCTCTTTCTTTTGCCCACCGGTGTGGGAAAACTTGATGTCATCAAGACTGATGACCGGCGCAGATCGAACCTCTCCGGTCGTCTTGTCCGTCCAGCGCTCTTCATCATAGTCGCCGCACAAGGTGATGAACGAACCTTCCTTGAGTTTCATCTTCTTGATTCGCTCGCAGATGTCGCCAAATGCCTTAACCTTCAGGTTGACCCAACGGTGGTTGTTCTCCTCCCGGCTGTCATATTTGCGCTTGCCGACCTGGAAAACCGCGAACTCGCCGCCATTCTCACTATTGAAAAAGCGGATCGCCGGCGCACCGTCGTACCCTCTGGACACAACGGCATCTGAGATAAAGATCTTCATCATGTTTTTCTGCTCCTTTCCGCAGGTCTTACCCTGCATTCAAATGAAATTATTTCAACCCGCCTTCCGCGGGCAGAAAACAAAAAAAGTGCCAAACGGCGCGATGGCGCCATTTGACACTGTGGTACACGGGAACTTTGTTTTCAGATCGAAAACACGGTTACTATTGACTTGATTATAGCATGTGGAAATCTAAAGGTCAATATGATACCGTCGTTCCCTATTTCAATTTCAAAATCCAACGGATTTTTTCACCATATGGATACTTCTCCGGCAAGATCCGGGGTCTGTTTCTGCAATTCCAGCCTGTTGGACGAGCTGACGTAATCCCATCTTGCTGAAATCCTATGGCGCGCATACTACTTCCGGATTCCTGGGGCAGTGTGTAGGTCACAATACGATGATATCCCATCGCCTTTGCCGCACGAATCGCTGCGCCGCAAACCATACTAACCGCATTGCGGTATGCTGGATCACAGCATATCCGGTTGAGTTCCAGCGTGCGGCCATCATCAAGTGCCCTAGCTTTAGGTGTGCTGGCAATGACGACGCCAATCAAGGTGCCAGAGGCTTTGATGCCAATAGAATACTTATGGCCTTGTGGTGCCGTGCAGTGCCGGTGGTTTTGCCTGACAAAGCTCAACGCGTCTTTCAAAGTCACTGGAGTAACCTCCATCGCAACAATTATGCTGAGTCGCTCACCATCCACAAACGAAAAACGCGGCCAACCGTTTGCACCTTGGTAGATTACGAACCTGTCCAGCCTACGAAGTATCGGCCACACATGATGGCTATGCTTATCATACACGGATACATTCTGATGGATACGCGCTTCCGCCAAGGCCAAGGGATCTATTGAAAGTATCGGTCTGCAGAGTAAAACAGGATTAACAAGTTCGTAGGGGGTCGGCCCAGGAGAACCATAGTGGAAGATTTTGATATTGGCCGGCACTTTCCAATCCAGGGCGCACATAGTGCGATCAAAGTGTTCATCAGAACAAGATGTGCTGTCCCGATACCAAACGTCCTGGATACAGTAGTTAAAAATATGGTAAACCATTTTTCATTCCGTTCTGTCTTGTCTTCCAGGTACCATCGCCATATAGGCGTGCAGTCGGTGGATTCCCTGCCACTCATAGAGTGGAGTGGTATCTGCGATATACAGCGTCACCGTGTCACCTTCCCGGACTGCGGCATGTCTGTTGCGGAGCATGACCTGCAGCGCCTTCCCATTTGTCTCCAGAAGTATGGATTTTGGCCGCTGGCGGAGGGCGGTCCGATCCACCTTCAGGATAACACCTCGGAGAATAAGATACTGTCCCCGCATCCCAGTACAGAAGAGACGCATTGCACAGATGACCAGCAACGCCGCCCCAGAGGGAACGGAATGGATACCGTGAAAGAAACGAAGGCCAACGCCCCAATCGCCAGAACGAGGCAGAACAGCGCCAGCCCAATCTGTATGATCATCTGGTGCTGGAGCGCAGGGGGCAGCGATTTCCAGTCCTTTTTCATTGTTCTCTCCTCCTATACCAAAAACAGACAGCCTGCGCGCAGGAGGCGAAGGAGTGCAGCAACCAGTCCATCCCGCGCCGGAGAATACTCCATCTCACGCTCCAAAACGCCTTCCTGAATCGTTCGGGGTGAGTAAAGTTTTTCCGTCAAATCCTGCCGCCCCTCTTCACCGAGCAAGTCCGGCGTCGGCTCCGTTCCTTGCTCTTCCAGTCGTACCAGTTCACTGGCCGTGAGGCGCAGGCCGGCGTACTGGATCCACTGCCAGATACGGCCGTCGCCTTCCGCCACCGAAGCCTGCCCGTCCCCCTCGTCCTGCGGACAGATAATACTCCCGGAAAACAGGCGGTAGAGTGCCAATCCTCCCTCCTCCTGTGTGGTAACGGCAAGGCCGGACTGCTCCAAGCGCTCAATGAACCGGGCCTTCTGCCGCGGTACCAGCTGCGGCGCCCATCTAGCGGATTCCCATAGGGCAGCCATCTCCGGCCCCAGAGCGAAGATCCTGCCGCAGTGGGAAACCCTGACAGTGCCGTCCTTTTCTGGGACGGGCAGCCCCTTAGATAAGTACATCATACAATTCACCCCATCCTTATCATCGTTTGCTCTATTACACGGACAGGGTGACCCAATTACAACAAGGTCATGAGCACCACAGATGCCAAGATCACGACAAGAACTCCAGCCAAAAGAATGGCAATTCTCTTGACAAGTTCAGGGTCAATGCGCTCCTCCTGCTCACCTGCATCCACGGGTTTTACATCATCATAATAGCCGTCGTAATTGACATCCATGGGATTCTTTTTCCGTTTTGCAGGATTCGGTGGCCCAGGGCTGGGCTTCCTGCGCCTTTGCGGTGCCGTTGGGCGCTCCCTTATTCTCGTCTTTCCCGTAGTCTTCGGTTCCGATTGAGGTACCTCAGCCCGGACGGGGATCTTTTTGCCGCACTCCGCGCAAAAAGAGGCGGCGCCTCCCACAAGGGAAGCGCCGCAATAAGGACAGTACTTCATAGGATCCACTCCTTGTCAGAATTTTCAGCGTAATCGCTGTTCGTCCTCAGAGACAGGAGTAGATAATAGGATTATACCATCAAAACATCTTCTTGTCACCCGCACCAATCTTGCCTTTTGCACTGCCATAAACACTGCCAAAGGCGCTTGCAAACCCGGCCTGCTGTGCAGGCGCTTTCGATGCAGGTGCCGCGGACGGTTTCGGCGCCGTGGGTGATGCCGCGGGCGGTATTTTTCTTCCCTGCTCCGCGCGACTCCTGTCTCTCCCCGCAGTACGCTGGGCATGGATTGCATTCCATTCTGAGGAGTATTTTGCGGTAAGCCAGGCCCGGTAGTGCTCCACTGTCGTCAGAAGCAATTCATTGAGTTGCCGCCAACTAAGGATCACGGAGACATGCTGCTCCGGTTTCGAGCCAAACCGCGGGACAATGAGGCCAGTCTTATTTTCCTCTCCCGGTCCGCTGTCGGCGGTGAGGAAATAGTCCGACTTCGCCGCCACGGTCAGCCGCACCACCCGGGACAAACTTTTTCCATCAGGTCTGGGCCTTCCATATTTATTCAAATGCTTGGCTGAGGTGCCGCCCAGATGCTCATAGAGAGGGTCCTTGTTTCCGGATTGCTTATACTGCTGCATCCGCATGTGGAGTGTGCCGGAGGCGGCCTCTTGGGCCAGCGCCAAGAACTCCGGAACATCAATGTAGTGGAGTAGGGAAGCGCCGCCTTATCACATTTCGGTGACAGGTTTGCGCCACCCTCTCCGGGAACCGTACTTACCCCTCTCGGAGTATACGGCTCTGTTACTGTTCGTTCAGCATTCACTCATTGATTATGAATTTTGTGGTGGCATCGTTCACACACCACAAGCGTTTTTCTCCGTTTGGCAATCATCACTTTCTCCCATGGTAACTTACCGCTCAAATTTTTCAGCTTGTTCACATGGTGCAGTTCAAAACTGCCCTCGGTTTCTCCGCATAACTCGCAGACTTTTGCCTTTAACCGATTTTCGAGTGTATTTATGTTGTTTGCGTGGATAGTTGCCGCCTTGCAGATACTGTCCGTTGGCTTTGCAGTTCTTTTACAGTCAGCGTATTTAGCGAAATAGCATCGTTTCAGGCCAGCCTTTGTCTCATATGGGACACCCCATTCACCCTTTCCATCATTGAACTTTTCTATGACCTTGGAAATAGTGCTTTTGTGTTTATTCGCCAGGGTTTTGAGACAGCTGTATTCCATGAGATATGCAAAATACCTCAATTTGCTGAAGTTAGATGCCAAACTATAAAAGTTACATATCCCCCGCAGTTCTGCATTGTATACAGAGATGATTTCTAAGTCTGTGAGCCGTAATAATGATGTTCTATGGATTGGGAACATTGTCCCATCAGTCTTTTGTACCACTACTCTTTTTGAGAACAGGAACTTGCGGATTTTGTCATTTAGGGGCACGAGGATTTCTGTGTTATTATTTAGGGTACGCTTTTTTACGGTTTTTGCACCGCCCGCTCCCTGTCGCACTTCTCCGCATCTTCTGACACGCACATCATACCCTAAGAACCTTGCACATTTACTACTGTGGGTTATGAGCGTTTTTTCAACGCTGAGTTCCATTTTCATCGACTGACTGATAAACTCGGCCAGTTTGTCCTTTATCCATTGGCAGTCTTCACGGCTACCTTTCACACCAATTATGAAATCATCCGCATAGCGAATATATTTCAGCTTTTTGTCGGTTTGAGAAGTACAGGGGGTTTTTAACATCTGGTTGCGTTTCTGTTTGTACTCCGCAATCAACCGTTCTCTTTTTGCACCGTTTGTTTTCTTGATGTGTTTGGATAACCGATGAACCTCATTGATCAGTTCCCGATATTCCGGTGTCAACCTGTTCTCAGATGGTTTGTCAAATTCGGTTTTCAGCTTAGCCACAAATTTATCGAGTTCATGCAGATAGATATTGGCAAGCAGCGGTGAAATAATGCCACCTTGCGGAGTGCCGCTGTATGTTTGGTTATACTTCCAGTCCTCTACATAACCTGCTTTGAGAAACTTGTAAACCAGCTTAATTATCCGAGCGTCCTTAATTTTACTGTTCAACAAACCTACAAGTACCGCATGGTCAATATGGTCAAAACAACCCTTGATGTCACCTTCTACAAACCATCGTACACCATTAAATTCGTTTTTCAGCGATTTCAAAGCCGTATGACAACTCCTGTTTGGTCTAAAGCCGTGGGAGGCCGGCAGAAATATAGGCTCATATATCGCTTCAAGGATCATACGCAAAACTTCTTGCACAAGTTTGTCTGTAAATGTCGGTATACCCAATGGTCGCTTTTTCTTGGGGTCATTCTTTTTGGCAATGTAGGTTCGTCTCACCGGCGATGGCTGATATATTTCGTCTCTTAACTCTTTGATGATTTTATCAATTTTGGCTTCGCTGAAACCATCAGCCGTGTCATCATTCACTCCTTTGGTCGCCGCTCCACGGTTGGCGTACAAATTTTTGTAGGCCACATAGTAGAGGTCAGGACGCAATAAGTAGCGGTACAGTCTTGTAAAAACTTCTTCCTTGTTTGCGTGTGAGTTTCTGCTGATTTTTTCTAAAATGTCGGTTGTTGGTTGCATGTGAGGCTTTCCTCCCTAATCAACTTCCATTTTTAGTACACAATAACTGCGCCCCTTCGCCATGTAAGGGTTGTTACCCCTCTCGGACTACTACGAGCGCTCCGTACCCATGCAGGATTTTCAGGCTCTATAGCCATAGCCATCTTTTTAACCAGAATGGCGTTCCTGTTTAGGGTATCCCCAGTTAACAGTGAGTATTGGTAATCTCGGATTGTCGGTATTGCTTTCGTTTCGTTGCCACGGGGGCTCCCGCAGGTTACACGGAATTATTGATAACTGCCAAGAAAGCATTTATTCCTCAGCAGTTCCGTGTCAGAGGTTTCAGGCACATTCCTCCGCCCAAATATAATGGGAACTGGAAACTTGCATTCAGTAAACCCAACTTATACCTTATATCCGATTAACATTGCAGTTCAGTCGTGATTAAGTGCCTTTTATCAACTTACTGCTTTCCTGCCGTGCTCTGTTCCCGTGCCAGCTTTCGCCTTTCGGTTAGGCAGGTTGTTTTCCGCGTTATCTTACGGAGCAGTACCTTACGCTGCTTTACTCACTGCCCTATCTGGGCGCACAATACTGATATTGTTCGTATAGCGGCTGCCCTTGGGCCTTGTGGTGTCATAGGACACGAACTGCAGGTGTACTTTGTCAAGGTGGAAGGTGTCATTCCTGACCTCTACGAAACATCCCTTCGCATCTTTGCGGATGATCTGCCCCCAGTTGTCCTGTGGAGACGGCTTGTTGTCATTTTCCATACCAATCACCCGTTACAGGCAGTTGGATGCTGCCTTCGACCTCAGTCACGGAGCCTTCAGAATCCACATCAAATTTCATCTCCCGAACTGCCTTGCACAATTTGAGAAGTTGTTCTGCTGCCTGTTCAAACTGCGGCCTGAAGTCCTGCTTTGTATCAAAGCCGACATAGAGGCGATAAAAAATAGCATCCCAGAGCATCTGAAGGGGGCGCTCAGAACAGCCGTTCTTTTCCAATTTCCGCACTGCCGCACACAGATTGACAAGTACCTCGTTCCACCGGAGAAAGAATTCGTCCTCTTCCGGAATCTGGAACTGGGCCAGCCAGCTGCGCACTGTATTGTGCTTTTTTGCCGAACCACAGGTGTAATCGTTGATGATGTACTTCACCCGGATATTCTCCTTTGTAATCTCAGCATCTGCATCCTTAACCCCGTCAAAGATGGCCACACGGCCCAGCGGATACAGGGCACATACTGTAGGCTTGCAGTCGTGGACACTGCACCGACCATCATCCAGCAGCAACGGGCAGCGTCTTTGACGCCCAACTGGCACCATATGTACCATAGGAAGTCGGGAAGAATTTCCGATATAAACCTCTGCGCACTCCTCAATGACTTGCATGGTAGTCTTTCCGAGTTTCTTAGCGATATTGTAAATATCACGCGCATTAAAGAGAATTGTATCTTGGTTCTTACAACACTTTCCGCACCGGCGGCACTTGAACCGGAACTCAGAGTCCAGGTCCAGCATATACTCCTCCATTTCTTCCGGCGACTTTGCCTGCTCTAATTGCTCTCTAATATCCATTTGAGTGATACTTCCTTTCATAAATAGAAAGCGGGGATATCCAAAAGTCGGATACCCCCGTAGCGTTGTGTACCTCCTGGTCTCTGATTGGTTATGCCTCGATTCCCGCGTTGGCCAGCATCTGCAAGAACTGCTGCTCCGTGAGTGTCGTGACGCCAAGGTCCTGTGCCTTGGTCAGTTTGCTGCCGGCATTCTCACCTACGATCAGGTAGTCTGTCTTTTTACTGACGGAACTTGCAGGGCGAGCGCCCAGGCTCAGCAACTTCAACTGGATCCCATCTCGGGTGTAGTTCTCCAGTTTGCCGGTGGCCACAACGGTCTTGCCGGCGAAGGGGTTGTTCTGTACTTCAGGCATGGTGTTTTCCTCCTTCAGAAATGTGATATGGTAGAGGGCAGGCCGCCAGAGTTTAGCCTCCTCCGCATCGTTGTACCAGTTATAGATGTTGTCATTCATCACTTGGCCGAAGTCCTCTAACTGGGTGAAGTCAAACTGTTCCAGAATGGCCTGCTCGAAAGCCTCCCAGGAGCCGCCGAACTTCCGGCTAAGGATGCGGCCGGCGTGGCGTCCCACCTCCGGGATACCCAGTCCCGCGATGAATTGGTTGAGCGTGCAGATGCGGCGCTCGTCCACAGCCTTTTGAAGTCGGTTGAACGACTTCACTCCAAAGCCCGGCGTTTCAAGGATCTCGTCTCTGTGTTGCTCAAGTTCATACAGGTCGCCGTAGTTTTTGACCCAGCCGTGCTGCACAAAGGTTGTCAACGTATGCTCGTCCAAGCCTTTGATCTCCATGCGGGTCTTGCTGCAGAAGTGGACAAATTTCCGCACCAAGCGGGCGGGACACGCCTCGTTTTCGCAGTACAATTGGCGGATCCCGCCGCTGCTCTGTCGGACCACAAGAGTGCTGCCGCAGCATGGGCAGACATCGGGCACGGGACACGCGCCGCTCTTTGTCTTGTTCTCGGCAATCTGGGGAATGATCATATTGGCCTTATACACGCTGATGGTATCCCCAGGCCCCAATGCCAGCCGCATGAAGTTATCTAAGTTGTGTAGATATGCGTGGTTGACCGTAGTGCCGTCAATGACTACGTCGTCGAAAACACCGGTCAGGCTGATCATCCCAGTGCGGGTGGTAGCGACCTCCAGGCGGTTGAACGTAGTCACATACCTGGTATCTGGCCACTTGAAGGCGATTATACGGTTCTCATGGTGCCCGGTGGCGCCCAAGGAACGACCGTAGTCCAGGTCATTGAACTCGAAGATCAGTCCATCGGTTGGGTAAGCATACTCCTTTGGCTTATAGCAGTCCATCGCCTGTCGGATTGCCTCCTCCGAGGCGCCGGCGGCCAGAATGGAATAGCCGACTGTGGTAAATCCCATCTGTGCAAGGAAGCGCAGGGTCTCCCACTTGGTACTGCCGCTCAGGTTGTCGCTGATCAGGTCAAAGGCCATGAACGAAAGCCCGCGCTCCCGCACCTCCTCCGCATTCAACTTTCGGACACTGCCCGCGGCAAGGTTCCGCGGGTGCGCATACGGCTCTTCCAGAGTACTGTTAAGGGCGTGAAACTCCTTCCAACTGATAATCCCTTCCCCCCGAACTTCCAGCGGTTCCCTACAGGGGATGGTCAGCGGGACATTTTTCATGACGCGCACCGAGTGGGTGACATCCTCGCCCTGCATACCATCACCACGGGTAATAGCCTGTGATAGTTTCCCGTTCTCATAGCGCAGCACCAGGGTAAGGCCGTCCAGTTTCCAGCTTAGGACTGCCTGGCGGCCGCTGAGATAGCGGTGGATATCCGCAACGCTTTTGCGCTTATCAGCAGACAGCATTGGCCGGGTATGATGCACGACGGTAAGGCTTTCCAGCACCTCGCCGGCCACCCGCTGGGTGGGCGATGAGGACAGGATGATTCCGGTTTCTCGCTCCAGATCTGCCAGCTCGTCGTACAGCCGATCATACTCCAGATCCGCCATAATTGGTGCATCGTACTTGTAGTAGGCCGTATTCGCCTCACTGATCGTTTGAATGAGTTCCTTCATTCGCTCTAAGTTCTGCATTCCTCTGCCTCCAGTCAATAGATCTTCGTGCATCGGTTCTTTGCCTCTGCGATGCTCCGGCGCATGGACTCCAATATCGCATCGTCCGACACCTTGGCATCGTCCAGGTCCAGGATCTCCACATCAATCTGCGCCAATGGGCAGTTTGCGTACACGGCCTGAATGCGGCCATCTTCCACCACAATGTAGATTGCCTGTTTTGGGCACAGCTCACCCTTTTCGTTCGGTTTCTCGGTTTCCAAATCATTCACCTCCTCAGAAACGAAAAAAGGGCCGCCTATCAGCGTCCCAACCTGTGGCCCGAAGGCCCGTACTATATATAAAAAAGCGCCCAAAGGCTGGTCTGCCTTCAGGCGCTTTGAAACACGGCAACTGATGATTGCTGGTGCAATCAACGGATACTTTATGCCGCTATTATACCCAACCATTCTATAAAATGCAAGCCTTATCCTGCCGGGCGAAGATTTGCCTCAGAGGGGATTGCATTTCCCCCGTAGATAGGATATACTCTGGATAACAGTATCTGAGCCTTACGGCAAAGTAGACCGTGTTTCCTATCTGCCATCCTCCTTCTGGGGCGATGGTCTTTTTTGTTTTCAGAGCCGTTTCGGCAATAAAGCGAGCAGGGCGCATCCGCCCGGCTCGCTTTTTTATATAGATGTGCTTCCGGCCGGAAGCATTTCCCCTATGCTCCGGGCCGGAAGGCCCGTTCATATAGATTTCCCTCCTACTGCTATGAATTTGGAAAGGGGTGAATGAATAGCGATGGAAAAACTGACAAAATTCCGGTGTTCAACCTGCCAGTATCGGAAAACCCATTTAGAATCAGTATCCCAATATATACATGGCGTACTTCTGAATATTGGACAGTCCTATTGTACTGCCGGAAAAAAATACCGAATCTTCAAAAAAGTGATCCTAAAATCTATCCCCCAGTTTGGTGCCCGAAAAGGAAATGGCCATGTGAATACCGGATTTACGCCTTTAAGGACGTAAGATCCCGGTGCCTTCACAATCTTTTCAGCGAGAACCGCCCCCCAGACGAATATCGCTGTGCCGTCCGGCAAGCGGGTGTGATCAAACTTTCCCCTGCCAACTTCTTTTCTATGCTTGAAGAAAGGACTGCCACACAACTTCTCGGAGTCAATGTAAATCCAGGGGAAATCGTGGAAATGGATGACGGACTCAAGAGTTACTGTTTCTATCTGGAGCTAAGTGGTGCCAAGTACCTGCCGTACTGGAACACCGCCAAAGCCAGGCAGAACGTATATCAGATGGATTCTGAGCAGGACTAATGCCCTGCGCCACAATGAATAGGAGGTTCTGAAGTACAATGTCATATGCCAAAGACCCAAACTCTACCTACTGCCGGTGCTGCGGCACCGAACTGACCTGGGAGCACCCGAAGGGTTCCGGACACTACCAAGAGTCCAGCGACTACGTTGGCGGTGATATCTGCCGCAGCTGCCTTGAAGAGCAGCGGTCCAGGTCCGCCGGGATTGCGGAAAACACGGACGAGAATATAACGAGCATCCCCATCACGCTGTTCCAGGCGCCCTTTGCTGTGTTGGGCGAGCGTGGGCTGCTGCTGAAAATGCACGATTACAGCCGTCCCTACACCGGCCCGGTTCCCTCCCAGTACTATATGCCGGTCTTTCATGGGGACTTGGAGTACCGCGGGACACTGCCACAAGATCCCGATGCCCGCAGAGCCAGCATTTTGGAAAAATTCTTCGCTCTATATAACTGCGATGACCGTCCAAACCCCAAAACCAGCCGTAGTATGTCGGTTGGGGATGTGGTAAAACTGGACGGTCAGTTTTATCTTTGCGCTCCCTTTGGGTTCACTCAGGTTGAGTTCAAATCGACGGAATTAAACGGCCCGGTGGCAAAACTGGTCACGCCGGATGGCTCCACACTTGAAGTCAGTGTATTCCCAAACGATAACTTCCCCTGTATCAACATCGACCTGCTCCAGAAAGATGGAGGCTCAGAGCGCGTCTGCTTTATAGAGCACAACCCTGAGAAGGCCCCTGGACACCAACTTTATATCGGCGTCTATTGCTCCACGGAGGAGGACACCGTTTACTACGACAGTTATGTCAGAACTACGGAGGAGGTTGAAGATGTATGAGAAAGGAGATTGAGCACATCAACCTCGGGCCTTTCGAGGTGACATCTGATAAACTTGTCATCTCGGATCCCTGCTATCACCTCGGGACCTGGTGCATGGGGACGCTCTCCACTGTAGAGCCCGGTCTGTGGACCGCCAGCATCGGCGTTGTTGATACAGGTGATTTTGGTAAGCGGATTGCCTATCTGTCTGCGTTCCATCAGGATAGTCCGGACATTCGGGACCTGAAGGTCTGCCCCGCCTCGTTTGAGGTGGGCGTGGACAGCGGCCAGGCCGGTATCTTCGATTTCGGCCACTTCCAGGACGAATCCGTAATCGAAGATCAGGAACTCACGGATTTCGGAAACCGGTGGTTCACATTCTGCTGCTATCAGACCCTGGACAGCGAACACCATGCCGGACTTATCCCCTACGGTGTTGTCGCCAGCTCAGGATTTGGAGATGGCAAATACTACCCTGAAACGGGCAAAGCCGACAACCCTGTCTGCGGCGTGCTGATCGACTTTGAACTTGTGCGAATGGAACAGGTAATGCACCATCTGGTTTCTCGACAGGCGAGAGGAGGGACGCGCCATTGAGCACTGTGCCTTCTCCCCCACCCTGTCACGCGGTCCTGCAGTTCAAGGCGGTGTAGCATGGGACAACTAAAAGATCTCACTGGTCAAAAGTTTGGGAAACTGACCGTCCTTAGGAGGGTAGAGGATAAACAGCGTGGACGGCCCATGTGGCTTTGTCAATGTGAGTGTGGGAATCAGACTGTTGTTTCTTCCACCCGACTCCTGCTGCCAAACGGGACGCGATCCTGCGGCTGCCTTAGGCATCAACCATCTGGCAGACTGGTGGATCTTACAGGCAAGGTTTTCGGGCATCTGACGGTGCTGCACCGGGACGAATCGGTTTCCGGAGGCAAGGCAAAGTGGATTTGCCGATGCACCTGCGGCAATACTGTCTCTGTTTTTTCTGACAGCCTCAGATCTGGAAGAACCAAATCATGTGGCTGCCGCAGCACGCCGCTCAAATATGATCTGACGGGGCAGGAATTTGGGTACCTCCTTGTCCTCGGGAGAGTCGTCAATCCGAAAATCAAGAGCAATGAGGTGCGATGGAAGTGTCTGTGCCGGAACTGTGGGCGTATTGTCCAAGTAAGCAGTTACTGGCTCAGAACCAGCGATCCCTACGGCCACTGCAAGTGTACCCGTTTCAACAAGCCTCAGAAGGACAATCAAGACTAACCTTTACTCCGGCGGGGTGGTCCCAACAAGGACTGCCCCGCCTTTCAACCATATTGATTGAGGACATTATGTTCTGTTATTTGGAAGGAGTAAGAATGCAAATGAAAGACGTTGCCTTAGAGCAGTTGTGTCAGCGAAAGATTGAGATGCCAGAGGTAACCCCGCCTGTGCAAGATGGTCTGTGGGATCTTCCCGGCTTTTCAGAGGCGCGGGACTATTTGGACCGTAAGGGACTCTCCAGCACTTGGGTTGATGAGGTGGTTGATCCATCAGGCAGGTTGGCCTGCTTTGAAAAGAACGGAAAACCGCACTATCGGAGTCAATGTCCGGCATATGAAGGCTACTGGCTGGATGGCAGTACTGGCTCAGTCCAGTGCCGAAACGTCCCTTTCCTGCTGCCAGGATTACAGTGGGACAATACCTGCAGCAAAAATCCAGAGCAGTGCCCATTTCGCCTGAAGAAGGATGATTGAAATATGAAAAGGGCCCTGCGCCGCTCATACTTGAGTAAGCGCAGGGCCTTACCTTTCATCCCAAAGATTACCGCTTTAGGTTTTTTGCAATGGAAATCAAGCTGTCCAGTTGCTCATTTTTGAGTCCCTTCGTAGCTTCCAGCAATTCACGCGACTTTATGGGATTGGTGTTCTCTGTATCAAAAAACTCACTCGGGGTAACGCCCAGGAAATCACAAATATAAAAGAAGGCGGTCATAGAGGGGAAACTGACGCCTGTCTCAATATTATTGATATAACTGGGAGCTTGTCCGATGGATAGGCTCATTTCACGTGCGGAAACCCCTTTATTCATCCGAAGTTCCACCAGACGCTTGATAAAATCTGATTGCTCCATGCCTGTCTCCACCTCTTTTACTATATGATTCTACTATAAGAGCGCTTCCATTCTATCCAAACAGTTCATTCGTTATTATTGATATATATGAAATAATCAGTTATAATGTGTAAAACATCTCTTTTATTTGGATGGAATGACATGGAGCATGAAAAGGTCTGTTTTTTTATTGGGCACCGTGAGGCCAGTGAGCGTATCCTCCCAGTCCTTACGCAGGCTGTAGAACAACTGATCGTCGAATCTGGCGTAACTGATTTTGTAGTAGGGCATTACGGTTCCTTTGATAGTTTGGCCGCTAAGGTGGTAAAAGCAGCAAAAAAGCGTCACCCGGACGTGACGCTGACTATGCTGCTGCCATATCATCCATTTGACCATTCCATTCCCATTCCAAAAGGGTACGACAGTACATTTTATCCTCCTGGAATGGAAAATGTCCCGAAAAAATATGCCATTGTGCGAGCCAACCGCCACATGGTAGAGCACAGCGGCTATTTGATTGCTTTTGTATGGCACGCAGCCAGCAATTCTCGTGAATTGGTGGAGTACGCCAGAAGGCGCGAAGAAAAGGGCCTTATCCACGTTTACAATATTGCGGATCAAGTCAGATGATAGATCCACGGCGTTTCATTGGCGATTAGAGCAGGGCTATGCACCCGCCAACCAAATCGTCGGGGCTATCCTGTCCGGCGACCCGACCTATATTACCATCCACAATGGTGCCAGACCTATGCCAGCCGCATCAACCGGACAGAACATTTTAGTGAAATCGTCACAGCCTACAAGGAGCGGTTTTCAAATGGACCAGGTAAAAAGCCAGGGCAGGGATCCAAGTAAGGATCTCTGCCCTGGCTCTTTTCATTCTTCTCCCAATTCCCTTTTGTGTTCCCGGAGACTAAAATCCAGAAACCGATGTAGAAATATTCATCTGGGGCATATGATTCCCCCACCTCAAGTCTTGAAAGTCAATTCCTTGCGAGTTTTCTCTCTTGGTTTCGTCATAGCTGGTCGCTCCTTTCTGCCCGTAGGCATGGAAAAAGGGCAGTCGATTTTCTCGGCTGCCCTTGTGGGGAAACAAAGTTATTCTTCTGCGTTTGAATCAAGTGTTCCTGCACCGTCATCGGTATATAGGTCGGCAGGGATTGAACTAACAGCAAGTTGTTCTTCTGGCGACAAGGAATTATACCATTCAAGCCATTCAAGAGTTTCTTCGGTCAAGTCAGATTTGCTAAATGACTGTCCATTAAATTCAATGGTTCCATTAGAACCTATATCCCCAGAAATAGGGGTCAATGCCTTTAATAAATCTTCGCCTGTAACACCTAACTGAGCACCATCACTTGCAAATGGAATGTGCAACAAATATTCTCCGTCTACTTCATAAATATAAATATAGATGCCAGAACCAATATCTTGTGTATTGCCCAAAAGGGAAAGGACTTCTTCTCTTGTCATAGCTGGCTCTAATTCTCTTATCTGTTCAGATGTTACTTGTGTCGGCACGTCAATCTGCTCTTCGTTACCTGGCAATAGGTTAAGGATTTCTTCGGTTAATGGACTACTTTCTCCAGCATCGATGGTTTTTACTGCTTCTTTTATTTCTTTGTGGGAGTAGTCGCCCAAATCTTCAACAGGAATACCGAGGGAATTCAGATAATCGACTGCCGCATTATATTGAATTGTATCAATAGCAAATGCGGTTAATGGTACCATCAAGCACAAACAAGCCGCAATAGCTCCCCACTTTACCCAGCCGGGCTTCTTTGCTTTGTGATATGCCCTTGCCTCGTTGATATGATTCTCATTGATGTCACCGAGGACTTCATACAGTTTTTCATTCGTCATAGTTCAAAGCCCCTTTCTAAAAGGTAGTTGTGTAGTTTTAGGCGGATGCGGTTAAGGGTCATTGATACTGCTCCATCATTCATATTGTGTCGGACAGCAATTTCTGAAATGCTATCTGTGTACCAGTATCGGCTGATAAAAATGCTTCTTTTCTTTGGTGATAGACGATCCAAAAATGTATCAATGGCTTTCGTGAGTTCCTTTTGGTCAAATGCCTGCTCAACATCATCCTTGCCAGACACCAGGTCAGAAAGTTCCTCCAGAACCACAGGCAATTCTCCGCTACCTCGTTTATCGGCGGTATTGTGTTTATACCTGTTAAACGACAGGTTTCTTGTAATTTTTCCAAGGAATGTGGACAGAATGCTTGGCCTGTGAGGCGGCATGGCGTTCCATGCGTTTAAGTAGGTATCGTTGACACATTCTTCAGCATCTTCCTGATTGCCCAGTATATTCTTAGCAATCGAGGTACAGTAGTTCCCGTATTTGTCAGATGTGGCATGGATGGCCTGCTCGTTTCTATCCCAGTATAATTGGACTATCTGTGCATCATCCATCGGTTTTCACCTCGCTTCCTTATTTACCTTTTCACCTATATACACAACTTCTGAACTCAAATCTCACACATTTTTTCAAACTTTTTTCTATCCAATAATACCATATTGTTATCACTGCAGTATATAGCAATAGGACTACCATCCAGTTATGAACGATAGTCCTACTGCTGGTTGCCTTTCATACTACCAGTGGGAACTCTCCCTTGGTGTTGATGTCCATAGGACGGACTTTGATTTTATCGTAGTTCTCTGCGTAATCACAACTGTCCGCTATGGTTCGCTTGAGTAGCAAGTACCGGACCGGGATGCACAACGTTTCAGCCAAAGCGATCTCTCCTGCCATGCCGCTGCTAATCCTACTGCCGCAGGCCCATACCTCCTGGCAGACTGACAGCAGGCGGTGCCCCAACTTGAGGGCAATGGCCCGCTGCTCTGGCTCTGAATCATCCAGCATCTGGGGGTAGAGTAGGTGCGGCGCTACCGGCGTGCATCCTTGCCGGATTGCGTACAGGCAACAGCGGATCGCAAACCGTGTGTTCGCTACGATATCACCAGCATAAGGAGAGGCGATGTAAACCAGCCGGCCATCAGGGCTGCCCTCATTGATATTAGTCCCTTCACACTGAGATATGAGCTTGTCACTTCTATTGCTCATGCGGTTTCCCCCTTCTTTCTGAAAAACTGTTCCATTTGCCGACAAGCCGCGTACATGGGCTCATCCAGCATTTTGAGTTTCTCGTCACTTTTATTTCTGACAGTGCCGAAGGGCATTGGGGCGCGCCAAACCCACTTCCCCCAAAGATAAACAGGTGTGTACCAGCGGTCGTATTCCTTCATTGCAATGACTTCGCCATGCACAACCACTGCAGGGATCCCATAGAGGGCGAGCTGGATATAGGTCATCTGAACGCAGCATATATCCACATCGGAGGCCTGTATCACCAACTGCTCACAAGTGTCGTATCCGTTATGTGCAGTCTGTTCCGCAGCGGCAAGCAACAGAGCGCCACTTCCACAGGTAGGATCATTCAGGGTAAAATGACCTTCCGAGGGTAGTTCTTTCGGCTGTCCAAATACAAACTGGGCCATCAATCTTGCTACATCCGGCGGGGTAAAAACCTGTTCTAATGCTCGATTTGTCGCACCACATTCATTGTAAGCCATACCCAACAGATCCTCATAAACACCCTGATCAATATACCTCTCAATGATTTGAGCCAGTTCAAGAAAGGTTTGAGAAAATGCTGTCAGTTCTTCAGCCTCATAATTCTCTTTGATTTTCTGTAACTGTTCGGCCCTTTCTGGATGTACGGGGTCTGTTAGGACACTGAGTTGCAACGCACAGAACGCGATAAAGTCCCGAAATACTTCTCGCTCACTAATCCTGCCACGGGTAACACTGATGGCCTTCCTCAGCAGATCTACAAATTCTTTGTTGCTCTCCATTGAGACCTCCCAAAAGTGAAGATGGCTCGGGGTACATTTCTGTCCCCCGAGCCCCATTTTTGATGATACCATGTTAAATATGGCAATCCACGGATAACAGCATGGCGTCCTCCGGCAAAGCAGCAACAAACTGCTCGACCATCTGATTCCAGGACAGGTCATCCTTGTTGTTATCACTGATGCCGAACCACCCCATCTCGCCGGATTCCAGCCAACCTTCATCACCCATGCAGGCAAATGTGCTGATCGGATAGCAGTAAGACTGAGACAATCCTTCACGATGAAGATGTTCTTCCAGCGTCTCGCCCTTAGCATAGGCGAGCGCGTTCCAAGAACGAATACCTTCATCAGTAATGCTGAGGAACCAACGCCTGTCATCGGGAATCTGGCCGTTTTGGTACCATGATTCAAGTTTATGAAAGTATTCTGTTTCAGCCCTGGCTCTCTGTTCTCTCATGACATCCCATGCGATATCCTTTTTGCGGGCACCGGCGACCCAGCAGTATCCTTCCGGGGCTTCCCGGCCCTGGTAATCCTGCATCAGAAGACTCACCTCACCCGTATGTACCACTGGGCAGTCCGCTTTTACAAGAAACCGGTCTGGCCACCGGCCGCCAATCTGGAACCAGTCCCATCTTGTATCGGGGTTTCTGTAAAAGCCATAGGAATCAGGTTCTTCGCCGCGAACAAGCCCGCAGTATTCTTCAGCAAATGTAGAAAGACTCCGATACATCTTTTTGAACGGTATATATTTTGTTTTCATGCGCTTGGCTTTCTTAGTCCGTTTATGGTGGTGAAGCGGACCAAAGGATCGCTTATATATCTTTCCTTCATCCAACGCATAATTGTGTTGGAACGCCGTACTAAATGGGGAGACCCACCTTCCATCCAGTAAACGAACGAGTATCTCTCCATCGTTCTCATAATCTGCCCGGTATTCCTCCGTGCAGTCGGAAAATACCAGATACCTTGGATCTTCTGTGTTTTCCCAATATGGTTCCAATCGGTAACCAGCCAAAGTTTCTATGAAGTGCTCGAATTGCAGTTGATTTCTTAGCGTCTCGGCTTTTACCGTATCTGTCTTTATCCTATTGACGATGTCGGCGGAATGCGTCGCTTGGGCAAGTTCGCAGACCGACATTTGCATGGAAGATTGCGACAGCAGATCCTCAACGCCTTCGGGAAGGGTGATTGCTGTAAGTACAGTAAAATGGCTCATGATTTCACTCCCATAGATTATCAAAATTTCAGTACTTGTCAGTTCCAAGAGGCACCGTATCGCTGCCTGCAAATTTGCATCATCTCCCGCTTCTCACTGTCCGTGAGCTGCTCCGCATAGACGGGCGCGCAGTCGGGCTCCCAGGGGTATTTTCCTGCCGGATCACAGACAAGAACTCGTAAGACGCGCGTAAAAGACGCATCTGGTACAGCAGGCTCCGTCTCAAACAGATAGATTGGGATTGTGAAGACGTTGTCCTCCCGGTCACCGGACCGATAGCACTTACCCTTCTCCGCAATCTCCAAACCCATCAGATTGAGAATCATCTTCGCTTTCTCCTGAATTACAGGCAGGTTCAGTTCCAGTTCCAGGCTGCCATGCCGATCCAGGCCATGCGTGTGGCTGCTCGGTCTTTCGCAGATGATATAATGGATAATCCAATCAGGTTTCATTTTTCTCGTCTCCTCTCTCTGATATGTTCCGGGAATAGTGTGCAAGCATCGTATTCGTTGGCAGGATCCCTATCAGAAGGAACCGGATGGCAGTTTGATAACCGGTCAGGTATGCCTGATCCAGTTCCGAGGTCATCCGGCAGTTCAGGAGATCTTCATACCGATCAAACAGAACTTGTTTTTCTCCATCCAGCATTTTTCGAATTTGTCCCTGAATCTGAAGGATTTCCCGGTCCTCTTTTCTAAGTTCTTCACTTTCATGGGCTGTGGCCTCCTCATAGGCATCCCAGCCACCGTCGATGAGATCTTGAAAAAAGCCAGCAATTTCCTCTCTCTCTGGCGGCCGATTACCTACGGCCTGCGCCAGCTGAAGGATTGCCTGCTCCAAGGCCAACTGATGTTTCAGCAAGATAGATTGCAGGGGAGAATTCGCACTCAGGTTTCTTGGCATTTTGAGATACACCTCCTTGTTCTTTTGCACTTCGCAGCCTTTGTCTATATATAAAAACAAGCGCATGGATCCTCTGCGATCCATGCGCTTGGTGCCTTATCGGCGCGGAATATTGAATTATGGGCCTGCTATGGCCATGAAAAACAAAAAAGCTCCCAAAGGTCAAATTGACCTCTGGGAGCTTTGAAACACGGTTACTATGTTTGCCGGCGGCAAACAACGGATACTGTATATCTGCATTATAGCGGAATAATTGAGAGATTGCAAGACCATCCCTGCTTGCGACTCAGTGAACTTTACTTCCTACTCTTCTGAGCCAAACAGATGTACCAGATAGTCTGTCCGACCATCCAAGACCCGGATCACCTCAATCCCGCTTTCCGTGACCTTATAGAAGACCAGCTGCTTACTGATTACAAGGAACCGGATATCCTCTGGAACGCCGTCATACTTGCTGGCAAGCGGTGTCCCCATATAAGGATTGTCCTTCAAAAGTGAAACGCCCTCAAGGATTTTAGCCTTGAACCTGTTAGCTGCGCTGCGATTCTTTAGGACATCGGCAATATAGTCTGACGCATTGCGGATGTCGGCAATTGCTGCCGGCCTATACTGCAATTTCACAGTTCACTCACCCCAAGCTGGCGATATACCTCCGTTTCATCAACGAGATCCCCGGAGTTCTCACCGGTTTCCAATTCCTTCATCAACCGCTCCATCGCTCTTGCCTTAATCAGTTCCACATTCTCTTCATTTACTTGAAATGGAAATCCGCCAGCGTTAATGGACTGCTGGATGAAGATATTTAGGGCCTGTGTCAACGTCAGGCCATTTTTCGCATAGACATCCTCTGCACGCTTTTTGATCTCCGGATTGATACGGAAACGGAACATATCCGTCTTCGGGGCTGATACAATGTTTTCCATGTCCGATTCCTCCTGTTTTTTTATCCTGATTTATAGTATAGCCAATCAGAACAAATAAGTCAACAGTATGTAGCAACAATGTTGCTACATACTGTCATAGGGCCTGTGGTATTTACCTTAACTCTGCCGTCAGACCTGGCCGAACCCTACACCAATCACTCTTGGCACAGATTGGCCAGCGCCGTGTACTTCTGATCCAGCAGTTTCCGCGCCGTCAGCCGATAGTCACGCGCTGTCTCAGATTGAGCGGTAAATGGGTGTTTCTTATCCTCGGGCGGGAGCTGATCATACGCCGCCTGGAGCGCCGCGTCCGCCTCTTGGCAGATTTGCTTTTTCTCGGGTGCCGCCAGCGCATGGCGGTATCGCTTAATGCTTGTATCTTGGCCTTTCAGTACCGCATATTCGCAGAGCATCCGAAGAATCTCCCGATCCAGTCCCGGCTGCCCCTCCTCCCCATAGACTTTGGAAAGGCTCTCGCAGTACCATGCGTGATAGGGGACATCATCGTTGCTGCTCTTCGAGGTCAAGTAGACCCAGCCCTGTCGGATGCTGACCGCTCGGATATACTCTGTACTCATACCTTTGTTACCTCCTGTTCCAAAAACCGAGCGCCATCTGCATTAGGCTGCTCATAAATAAACAGCACGCTGTCGGCAGGCGGCAGTTTCCGCCCTTTCCGGAGGTTGCGCACCACACCGACATTGCCTCCGTCACCCAGGAAAGAGTGGTAGGCCGCCTGTGCCTTCAGATTGGTCTTTATGAACTTCAAATAGGTATCTGCTGCTATGAAAAGCGCACGGATCTCTGGCCAGTCCAAGTCGCAGCTGTCCAGGCAATCCCCGCAGGCAGCGCATTCGGACTTATCGCCATTGAACTCCTCTGTGATGTACCTGCGCCCGTCCTTTCGAACGAAAACAACTCTTCTCCGCGTCATGGGACCTCCAAACCGCACGGCTTTTCTCGCCGCACAAATGATTTCATCCTCTATTGTGTAGGGGAAAGAACGCACCGGATCAGATATATTCAATTTGAGGATCTCCCGGTATTGGGACAGCCCATAGGTGATGGTTGCCAGGATCTCGCCGGTCCGGCAATCCACTTGTCCAGAGCAGCATCCTTCTGCGCTGGCCAACCGTCTTCCCGTCCGGAACGTGAAGAAAGCATATTTTCTGGACTTTGCCGCCAGAGCCTCCCGCAGTTTCAAATTGTTTTTTTCAGGCATTTCCAGCCCTCCTCACCTTACTCAATAGGTTGATTTACACCTGTAGAGCATGGGCGGAATTGCTCCCGGCCCATGCTCCAAGCAGGTTTTTATCTCTGCTCCGCCTTCAGCCAGGCAGAAATCTTGGCCCGCAGAAGCGCCGCTGTTGCAGGATCCATTTCTACCTCTACATCAAAATCCTGCTCTCCGACCGCCGCCCCACTGTTGTTGGCATAGATAAAAAACAGCCGGACGCACTGGGTTTTGGTATTGCAGGCGCAGTAGAGATTGATGTAGTCGTCGTTTTCATCCGTGACCACTTGCAGGCCGGAGAATACGCGATCCACATTGAACCAGCACGGGATATAGAAAGAGATAGTATCGTCATCTTCCCATTGCGGATCCTCCAGCTGCAGTTCTGCTTTGGTCAGCGGGCGGAGCATGGTGGTGCTTTTGAACGGCTTCACAGGTCATTCCTCCTTCGCAGGTGGCCTCCCAGTTGTCAGCCAAGACTGCCAACAGGTCTGGCAGTCAAACTCCTGGCAGTCAAAGTCCGCTTGCTCCTGCGGAAACGGTGGACACGAACCGCTGAGCAGTTGCGCCAAGTGCTCAGTATCCATCTCCGGGTTTCGGAGTATCTGCAGGCCAGGGCACGCTGTCTGCGTGGGCTGCTCCCCAGGGCCAAGCACCAGTTCGATCACGCGCTCCATCGCCTGGGTAAATGCTTTGCGGGTGATGGAATTGCGGTATCGGTCCAGCACCTCACTGGTGATCTGGAGAATCGTATTGGCTTTATTCATCGGCCCACATCTCCATTCTCAGTGCCACTGGCATAGGTGGGCTTGAGCGGACGCATTTCGTCATAGAGCTCCTGACGACGCTCCTCTGTGATGACGCCCATCTGCCGAGCCAGGTCGATGGCACCAATATGTGACCAGTACCAAGCCAGGCGCGAGGCATCAGATGCTTTGGGATCTCTGATATTGCGCGCAGCCTCCTGGCGCATGGATGACAACAGGGTTTCAACGCTTTTGCCCGAATCAGACCAGGGTATGCCACAGGAAGGGCAATATGAGAACGGCGGTAAATTGGACTGGCAGACGGGACATTCCTCGCTGGCCGTGACCTCATAGAGCCTCACCATATCGCCGGGTGGTTCGTCCAACAAGTCCCAACAGCCGTTGCCCCCCAGCGTGGCTTCCGTACAGTTGAGGAGTAGGACATAGTAGCCATTCCACTGCTGGAAATCTTCATAGCAAAGGATCTCTTCGATTTCATTCACCGATAACTTCCCCCGCTTTTTTCTGATGACGACGCAGGGTCTGTCGAGCCGGTCATACTCACGGGTTACAGTAATCCCACGTTTCACGCTTTCTGCCCCTCCTCTCTGGATGCCAACTGTTCTGCCGTGGTTTCTGTGTAGATTTCTGGCTGCATTCGATCACACGTCGTTGCTCATATGGTGTGTTCAACTGTTCCAGTGTCAACATTTTATTCCTCCTCTTGGTAAATGCGGACATATTGCCTCAAAGACAATCTGGTGATCCGTTCTGATATGCTCAGCCCCAATCAAACACCATTTTGCCTGTGTCCTTGTTATAAAGAGTGCAATCGCGCTCGTCGTCCCCGGCTTCAAAGTCCTTTGCCGGAGTATTATGATAGATCTCTAATGCTTTTTCCTCTGCAGCCTCATCGCTGTCTGCATTAAACCAGACGGCGATGCGCCGCGTCTGCTCCATAGTGATACAATACTCCATTTCCTACTGTGCCTCCTTGTATAACGCCATATAGTCAGCTCGCAGCTGCATGAGCAGTCGTCCAAGGTTGTTCCGTCCGCGTCGCTCCCCACAGCGGGAGCAGGTACAGCAGCCCCAGAAGTTGTCATGCCAGGTGTTTCCCTCCACCAAAACTGCATTACCGGTGGCAATTAGTTTGGGGATCAGTTCTGGATTCTCATTGAACTTATGGACAAGGAGATTGTGCATGATGTTCAGTTTCCGAGAATCCCAGTCACTTCGCATCTGGATCTGACGACCACGGCGTTTCGCTTGCTGTGGTGTCATAGTCAGAAACTGTACCCGGTCCTGATGGTTTGCGCATTTTGCCGCTTGGAAAGCTGCCTCTACCGAGGGAAAAATCATGCCATAGAAAGTCACGCGGCAGGGCTGGAAATTACTTAGGAATGCGTAAGGGCCAGTAAAATGGTCAATAACCTCCCTATGCTGATTAGGCATTTGTTGTACCTCTCTCCTTTGCTTTCTGCAGCCCTTGCCGTTTGAGGTCGGCATAACGGCAATTTGGCCAGTTTCCGATTTCGCACTGCAGGCAATTGGTCTGCACACAATGCTCCTCCAGGCAATTCCTGCAGAGTGGGGCACCCACATATTCATATTTCGCCTGAAAAAATGGCGTGTTGCATCGTACCAGTCGAATCAGGGCGCAACCGCACTTGACACAGTCCTGCTCCTGCCAATGGACGGGTTCTGCCTTTTCATATTCAATTGGTTCACCACAGCCAGGGCAAAACCGCCATGGATCTTCTGAACCGCTTCCGGCATTTTGGTTGGGAGATGGTAAGTTTCGGCCACAGGTTGAGCACCAATACTGTTCCGAAATGTTGGGCGCTGCCTGTGTAATCTTCGGAATCATTTGTTTGCACCCCCTTCACCGCCAGACATATGCTGGCGCAGTTGATAGCCGACAACTTCACCGATAGACGCAAAGAAAATGGGCTGCGCCTCCGTTTCACACATTTGAATGGGGATCAGCACCTTCTTGACCTCTTCCAGCAACACCTTGTCCGGGCAGCGGTCGATGAAATAGCCAATCGTCCATAAGACAGGACGCTCCTGCCGGTCAGTCAGTACAATCTGGTGAACCATGGGGCGCGCGCCGATGAAGTTAGCAATGTTCTCCGGACTTCCATGGAATAAAAACTCTGAGTAGCCATTATCATCGTACACATGGGCGCAGAGCACCTCATCGTCTTCCAACAACTTCGCCAACTGTTGATCTCTTTCCAGCACAATATCTTTGTCATTAGATCCAGCCACATAAGTATTCGTATTCACAGTGAAGCACCTCTTCTTTCATATAAATTTGTTTCTGCACACGGCATATTGCTTGGAGAATTGTTCATCACTCCTTCCTTTTTGTGCGGCTCCGCCGCAATGGGGTATCTATATAAAAAGGCACATGAGATGAGAGTCTCATGTGCCTTGTAACCAACTGATTCAGATGCAGTTATGACTGAAAATCTGATGAAAGCAAAAAAGTTCCCAAAGGCCGATACGACCTCTGGGAACTTTGAAACGCAGAAACTGTATTTACCACAGGCAAATTACTGATACTGTATGATTTTATTATATCGAAATGGACTGGGAATTGCAAGCAGATCATCCGCTTAAATACCGGTCAGATAGTTGAGCAACTCTATAAGCCGTTCCTGCTGTGGAGCAACCCTTCGTAATTCACCAAGGACATCCTCGAATGTTGGCCCTGGAGATCCTGCGCGGGATGTAGCGCCGTGATACACCCGTGCAATAGCCATCGCATATGCTGCTCGCTCTGTTTCGGAAAACGGGTCAGCATACTGTGGCTGGATAGCGGACAAGGAGACTCTGGCTTGATCCAGCAAGGTATAGGAGAGTTTTATTTTTTCTGGAATGATGGTGACGATGGGTCCCGAGATCAATGGATTGATTGTATCTCCACTCTGTGGGGTGATATGGAGCACATTGCCCGCCAAATCTTCTGCTCTACTCACTTCAATTTCCTCCTTAGACTGTCACAGACTAAGTGCGTGGAGTCTGAATTATCTGAAGTCGCTACTTTATTGTAGCATACCTATGTGTGGATGCAAGGATTGCATCACCGCTGTATTGCTATTCTGACTCTTTTGCGGTATAATGTCTATGTTAGTATCTGAGATTGCCCCAGGCAATTACAGTCTTCCGTGTTGCACAGCGTCTGAAGGCCGTTGGCCTTTAGGCGCTTTTTCTTTTTCATACAAGTTTATCACAGTGTAACAAAGTGTCTGAGGGCATCCTTCATGCACTTTTTAATATAGATCCCCGCCGCGTGCCTGCGGCAGGGGCGTCCCTGTTCTACGGTTCGCCCCTGCGGCGCACCGTTTACATAGAAACATTCAAATCAAGAGGAGTTGATCTATTTGAACGCAAAAGAATCGTATATCGCTGCTTTCCAGAAACATATCCGCCGTCCCGGTGCAGCGTCCTTGCTGAACTGGCTGTTGACTACGGATTTTTTTGAGGCGCCGGCCAGCACGAAGTACCATGGCAACTTTGCCGGCGGTCTGGTCTTACACTCCCTGCACGTCTTTTACCGAATGAGTCAGAACTGCGTGTATGAGTTTGGAAGGGACTGCGGCGAAGGTATTCCATTTCCGCCTGATCGGATGGAGTCTATTGCCATTGCCGCCCTGCTGCATGACATCTGCAAGGCCGAGTTTTACAAAATAGACTACAAAAATCAGAAGGTTTATTCTGAGCAGGGCAGACAATTTGACAAGCGCGGCGCCTACTCCTGGGAATCTGTCCCCTTCTATACGGTGGATGAAAAATTCCCCTTTGGGCACGGCGAGAAGTCTGTCTTCCTGATCAATGAGCACATGCGGCTGACCCGCGACGAGGCGCTGGCAATCCGCTTTCACATGGGTGACTTCACTGACCGCAATACCGGGAAAGCCTATGAGATGTGCCCCCTTGCCCTGCAGCTCCATATCGCAGATCTGCAGGCGACCTACCTGGATGAATCTGCACAGAAGGCCGGCAAGGAGGGGTAACGATGGGGCGTGGAAACTGCTGTGTATTTGGCAGCCATGAGGGGCTGTACTTCATCGACAACGATGATTTCCATGTATATCGAAGAATAGACGCCTCCTCCGAGGACTGCCCGGAGAGCCGGCTGGTGCGGAACCTGGACTATGGGGAACTGACTGGCGGTATGTGGATCTATGATGAACTGGCAACCGAACTGGAAGAAACGGACATTGTAAAGTGTTTTACTGAGGACTTCCTACGGATGTTTCCCAGTTTCAACCGGGTCTGTCCGGAGCGGTGGATCTCCAGCAGCCAAAGAGCCATTTTGGAGAGCCGTCTCTTCTACATCTGCCTGGAGGACAATGTCTGGTCTCTGGCCGTGGAACTGATTCAGAAAGAGGCTCCCTGGGGCGCAAACTATGATGCGCTGCAGGCCCGCCACTGCCAGCGCTATCTGAAGGGCATGGAGAAGTGTTTGCTCAACCGGCTGCCAAGTATCGGACTCTATAAAGGAGCATGGACTTCCGGCACCCTCAGGCGGGAGGATCTGAGCGCATGAACGCCGTCATGGCAAGTTCCACAAACATCAGACATCTGAGCGGAAGGAGTTTCAATATGAAGAATGACAACTCTCCGGCCACCGCATATGAGCAGTTCAAATTGGAGTGGATGCTCGCGCACGGATACACGCTCCAAGACCTTGTGGCGGAGCTGGAAAAACTCCGGGAGGAGTCCCCTGACCTGTCCCTGCATGACATCTTTGCCGATTGGGAATATGGCTACGGGTTCGGCTCCGAGATCTGGCCCTGCTTTGACGAATTTTTGGACTGTGAATATAAGGAAAGGACGGCTTGCGGCCATGATGAACAGTGAAACCAAGCGGCTCTGCGGCCGTTATCTGGCCGAGAACAAGGATGACTTCCTGAAGGCCTATCACATCGTCATGGACGTGAAGGAGACTGACAAATCCTATATCATGCAGTTGATCGAATTCAACAGCCGGTATAGCGCCAGCCACATCTCCCTTCTGTTCTCCAAGTCAAAGCGGGTGCTCCTCAGCAAGAAAAGGGGAGGCTTTTCCATCAAGAACTGGGGCGACAACGCCTTTACATTCTACCCCTTCCAGGCTGGGATCCCCTACTACTTCGAAAAACTCCCAGATGCTGGCAGTGAGGAAAAGGATGATGTCCAGGCAATGCAGTCCATCCAGCCCGACTGCTTGGAGTGCGAGTCCAAAGATTGCGCCTACAACCGGGACGGCATCTGCCGCTTTTCCAAAGTCTTTGACCGTGTCCCCTCCATTACCGAGGAGGACGGCTGCACGGAATTTGTCATCCGCAGCACATATTGAATATGTAATAACCATCGAGGAGGAAACAAAATGCAATTTGCAGAAATCAGTCACGATTACATTTGGGGTGAAGTGGTCGAAAATGGGCTCAGTCGCAGAGCCAGCGGCCCTCTGCTTGCCGCAGTCTCCATTGACGCATGGGAGACGGGCGATGATGACGAGGAAGGCCGCGTGGTGGCCAATGTCCTACTGTCCAGGCACGGCGACATCATCGTGGACTTCCATGATAATGGAGTGCGCATGGACCAGCAGGTATTGGAACACATCGCAGAAGCCAAAGCAGAACTGCGGCGGATCTGGGAAGAATACTCAGCCGCGCAGCGGCAAGCAGTCGGTCATGTCAAAAGCCTTGGCTGCACAGCGGAAGTAGTGGTCCCTCGCAACGTAATGGAGCGAATCAAGGGCTACCTGAATGCCGCTTCCGGGCACGAATCCCAAGGCGAGAAATATTCTATCATTTATACTGTCCAGTTTCCTGACGGAAAACAGATGGACATAAAGTGCTGTGTGCGCCAGGATGAACCGTCCTGGACTGAGGCTGTCCTGTTCGACGAGTATGGCAACCAACTATGCTGCACGGAGCCTGGCGACAGTTTTGACGGCCCCTGGGAACTGCAGTATGAAGGCATCCTCTACACTGTGAACATCAAAACCGATCCTACCTGACAGACAGACTGCGGGGGTCTTTCCCATCTCTGGGAAAGACCCCCGCTTTCCTATTTACCCCGATGCAAGGCGCTCTGGAACTGTGCATTCTGGCGGTTCTGCAGCCGGTCTCCCGCCGCTTTCCCCCTCGGTATCGTCAAAATATGCGGTCACAATATCAGCCAGCAAGCTATACCGGTCGATTTTCCGAATGAGATTGCGGGCGCCGAGATGATTGGTAATATAGGTCGGATCCTCTGTCAACAAATAGCCGACAATCTGGCCGACTGCATTATACCCCTTTTCCTGGAGTGCCCCATAGACACGCAGTATATATTCTTTGTTTTCATTTTCCATCGTGCGCATCACCTCTCAGGCATTCCCAGAATGAGATAAATTCAGATCAAGCGAGAGCGGACTATTTCAGTTAAATGCGTCGCAAACCTCCCAAAGCTGGGAGAGCGCATAGAGAGGCAGATTGATAAGTTTATCCTGCTTGCGGTAGTCGGACATAGAGGTGCGGACACCGAAAGGCAGCTCATTGTTGGAGACAAAGAATTTCAGGCTCTTGGCCTGCAGGTTCTCCTCCGCCTTAACCTCCAGCGGAATCACATTCCCGCTGTGCTGGAGGACGAAGTCTACCTCCCCGGAGGAATTTTCCGCCGACCAGTAATAGGGCGTTGCACCCAAGTCGGAAATGAGCTGCTGGCAGACATACTGCTCCGTAAGCGCACCTTTGAACTCCGTGAAGATGGCATTTCCCTTCAGCAGTGTCTTGGCGTCCAGATCCGTCATAGCCGCCAGCAGACCCACATCCACCAGATACAGCTTGAAGGCCGGGATGTCTTGATACGCCTTCAGGGGAACGGCGCCCTTGGTCACACGGCCAACCTTACAACACAATCCGCAGTCGATCAGCCGCTGAATGGCCAACTCAAAGTCCTTGGCCCGCGCCCCTTCCCGCAAGACGCTGTAAATGAATTTCTTATTCTCCTTGGCCAGCTGAGAGGGAATGCCATCCCACACCATACGGATGCGGGGAATGACGGCCGTCGGGGCATGTTTGGAAAAGTCCTGTTCGTAGTCTGAGATCAGGCGCAGCTGCACCCGACGTACGGCAGCAAGATTCTGCTTGGGCAAATAGGCATTTACAGCCGCCGGCATCCCGCCGACATAGTAATAGGTTCTGAGCAAGTCAATATACTTGTCCCGGAACGCAGTGACCATTCCGAAGTCCCGCTGCTCCAGGAGTTCGAGCAGTTGGTCATTGCCTATGGCGGACAGGAACTCGGTAAAGGAAAGCGGGTAGAGATCCATGCTGTCTACTTTTCCTACAGGGAATGATGTACCTTCGTGCATGGCAATCCCCAGTAGCGACCCAGCAGCCAGAATATAATAGTTGTGCCGGTTGTCCTCACAGAAATATTTCAGGCTCTGCAGTGCCGCCGGAACTTCCTGTATCTCATCCAGGATAATCAGCGTGTTCTCCGGGTCGATCTCCATACCACTCTCAATGGCAAGGCCCCGCAGGATGCGGTCCACATCAAAGTCGCCAGAAAACAGGTTCTGCATCCGCTCATTGCGGTCAAAATTGATATAGGCACATCGTTCAAACGCAGTGCGGCCGAATTCCTGCATGAGCCAAGTTTTCCCGACCTGCCGCGCACCGCGGATGATCAAAGGCAGACGATTAGGATCCTCTTTCCACTCCTGCAGGCGATTTATCGCATGTCGTTTCATTTCCGCCCTCCTACCTGACTGTATTGATAGTTTCAGTATATCACCACCTCCCAAATAGTCAACCGAAAAAGCGGATAAATCGTCAGAAAGTCCGACTTATTTATGTTCTAAATTGTCCGAAGTATATCACGGGTATAAATCGATCCGAATTCACATCAGGTTCAAATCCCGGCTACAGCCGGCGGAACATGGTTTGCTCCGATAAGGCTACAAAATTCCTCGCCAAGCTCCAAGCCCGACGGGGACTCTTGCCGACCCCGGGTGCCTACTTCCGGGTGCCACCCGTATATTCGGGATAGCGCAATTTCACAGCCTCATAGAAGTAGGGAGCAAATTCACAGCAGAACAGGTTGTCTGGCGTGAAGGTATCCGATGTCCGGCCCTCTTGCGCATCCTCTTCCGACTCATAGCACCACCCATTCCAGAGGTTAAAGGCCATCCTCACAATCCGCACAGTACCACCCGTCTGCCAGCCTTCCTCCAAGGCGGTCGGTCGGATCATCCTCGCTTTCGCGTCAAAGCATTGGGAAAAGTTGGAGCGCGTTTCTGCCGTCATGCCGAGCAGGTAGACGAGCGCGCGATAATAGGGATCCGCACCACCATCCACATGTCGGTTGTAAAAGTTCCGGTGCTGCTCACTGTAAAAAAGGACTTCCATCAGTTACACACATCCTTTCCCCCGCCTCTGGACGGGATCTCTCCTTGTTTCATACCTTATTATATAAAGTAAACGCCCATCGCTCAAAGACGATTTGCCTTCTCCTTCATCTTCTCCCTGGTTGGGTTAGTATAAAGCAGTGTCGTGTGGATATTGGAGTGGCCTGCCTGATTGGCCACCTCGTTGATGTCATAGCCGCTTTCCAGTGCGTTGGAACAGAAGAAGTGCCGCAACGTGTGCGGGGTAATGGAATCGGAGTGTGCATTAAAGATCCGATTGACCTGCCCCCGGGACAGGTGTTCACCGTTCCGCCCGGGGAAGAGGTAAGGGCTATCGGGGTCCGGCCGTTCCTTCAAGTACTCCCGAACTGCATTAACAACCTTATCTCCGATGAACACCACTCGCATCTTGTCACCCTTGCCCCGCCGCACTGCGATCTCCTTGGCTTTTAGGGAGACATCCTCCATGCGCAGCTGCAGGCACTCGCTAATGCGCAGGCCAGCATAGGCGAGGATCGTAACGATGGCATAGTCGCGGGTGCCGTTCTGCTCCAGAATCTCCTGTCGAAAACGCTCCACATCCGCTTTGGTTACAGTACTTGGACTGGCATAGGCCGACTGCACCTTCAGATAATCCTGCTTAGTCAGTACCATTTCCGTTTTATAGCCGGCCGAGATCAGGTAGAGATTAAAGCTGTGCAGGCTGGCTAACTTTGCGTTGACCGAGCGGTTACTTAGCCCCTTCACTGTGCGCAGGTAGGAGATGTAGTCCAGCACATTGGGCCGAAGGAGTACCTTCATCCGCTTCCCAAAGGTTTCCTCATACCACCGCATGTAGTCCTTCATGCCCTGGCTGTACGCCTTCACTGTGTTCTCTGACTTGCCCTGCTGCCTCAGGTACTCACAAAATCCATCCAGCATCCTTTCATCCTCCTTGGCTCATAAATTATGTCGCATTGAGATTTCCGGCTGAACGCATAAATTATGTTGCGTCCACCCACTATATTGCACGGATGATGGGCCGGTTTTGCAACATAATTTATCTTATGGTGCGTGATATGCCCGGGGCAGGCAGATGGAGGGGACGCCATATACCTGCCCCGGGACTATGGGGAAAATTACTCAGGTCTGAACCGCTCCATAATGCGGGCAACCAGCTTGTCCTGGATGCGCTGTTTCAACTTTGCATCCACACCGCGATAGGACTGGCCGTATTCATCGTAGAAGATGCGGGTGGCCTGATACGATATGTAACCATCAAAGTGCCGAAGCACTTTCGTCATTGCGTCTGGGTCACCTCGGGTTGCAGCGCAGATGGTCTCATAGGGCAGCAGTTTTTCCTCCGGGATACTGCTTTTTCTTTTCATCTTACTCCACCATCCGTTTCCTCAATTCATCGAACAAAACTTTCCGATCCTTCTGGATTTTAGACCTGGAAAGGCCCAAGAGCGAAGCGATCTCACGATCCTTGAGTTGGAGAGAATAGTACAGCAGCAGGATGCTGTATCCCTCGTCGCCGAGCGCAAGGAGGATCTCTGCCAGCCGGTCGTTCTTTATTGGAATCTGATGACCGTAGACGTGGAAGATATACTGCTCTGCTGGATCGCTGTCAAAGGTGCAAAGATTCGTCAGCACGGCTTCCGGTAAGTCTGAAAAAGATGACTCCCATTCCATCTTCTTCATCAGTTGCCGGAAGTAATCACACCGCTCACCGTCGATAATCTTCATGCAGAAGATCTCAAATTGGTAACGGACTCTTCTCCGGGCGGTCTGTGTGGTCTCCATCAAATCACCCCCTCCCCTGCCCGCGGAGGCGGTTTTTGTCCCCTTTCGCTCCTTTCCCCGAAAGTGGGCGGCGATTTTGCCACACATGATAAAAACCGCCAAGCAAATTCCTTGCTTGGCGGTTTGGTGTCGATTATTCAGAACTATTGGTTCATTGTTGACGCAGACAGAGTGGCCGCCGGTCGAGCCGACTTTTTTCAGATGCTCCGGCCGATCTGTTGCATCGGGCCGTACTGCTACTCTACCAGCGTATTCAGTCTCATTCTCTTCCCACCTTTCTCCTGTGATGAACCATTAGAACTGAAATTACGCCACCAGTGGAGCATTTCACCTGATTTCTGCACAACATAGAATGTGAGTCGGAGGTGAACCATTGGTGGTAACAAATGATGAATTCAAGGGCTGCGGCATGCAGCTGCGTGCGGAGCGGGAGTGGCTCGGCTATACAAGAGATCAAGCCGCTGAACGGGCCGACATCACTTCACGGTATCTGGCAGCCATCGAATTGGGCGAAAAAATTCCAAAGGCCGATGTACTGGTGAAGCTCATCCGGGGTATGGGCGCGTCTGCCAACACTGTGATCTACGCTTCACAGCAGCAGGCGGATGACGAGTGCGAGCGGCTGGCCCGCCTGTTCCTGCAGTGTACCCCGAAAGAGCGCAAGCTCATTGCGGCCATAATTGATACGATCCTCGACCAGCACCGGCAGGAGGACACGCCGGATGAGACCGTGTAACCGCGTTTTCTCCTTGAAAAAGCATAAAGGGCATTGCTCCACCCTGAGGAGCAATGCCCTTTATTCACGGGCGCGGCCCGTATTCACCCTATGCAGGCTCCTTAGCAGTATTTCACGCAGTGTTTACTGTCCGATGAGTGGGAAGCCTTTTTGTAATTCTATACCTTCTATTTCATATTCACTTCTTATTTACTTCATATCTGTTTCATATTTTTTTGCCTCGGGGCGGTTGGAGGCACCTTGTGACAGGATTACTCCATTCTCAGATGCTCTATGCAGGACTACATAGGAAAACGCTCTGTGTATTTCAATAAGTTCTGTCGATTTTCCGTTCCTCATGATATAGCTATCTGCTTAAATAGAACTCTTAACTCCATCCCCCTCTTGCCATTTCCGGCCGGTCAAGCTATAATGGTTTCAACAGTTTCTGATGTCTGCGTCTAAGCAGTCATAGTCACCGTGTTTCAAAGTGCCTGAGAGCCGCATTGGCTGCTTGGGTACTTTTTTATTTCACCGAAGGCCCCGGGAACCGGGCCGTGTCAACTCAACACCGGCCAGCCGGCCACAAGCGCATGGAAAGGATCTCTTTTCCATGCGCTTTTTATATATACACCATAATCATTCCAGTCTTGAGGAGGAACATCATCATGGAACAATTTGAACTCCGCTTCATCGTATGCGGGAGCGACTTGGCCGCGGCCCGTACAGGTGCCAAAGACCTGTTTGATGCGCCCTTGCCCGGAAAGGTGGCACTGCGCCAGGAGGGGAAATTCCTTTTGGGCACTGTGACCATCGGATACCCCAGCGCCACGTCTCCTGGCTGGCAGGCGGCATTGACTTCGAACCTACTTACGGAAGTTCAGCTCCGGGAGCGCGTGGAGGCAGTGCTCAACAAACTCCGTCTTCCGTACTGTGTCTTTGAGGGTGCTGAAATCAGCCCCGACGGCCAGCTGGACGAGATGGCCCAGGCGCTGGGCACCGAGCTGCTGTTCCAAGGCATCTGGCAGACGGAGCAGATCGACAAATTCTGCTCGAAACACGTCCCCTCCCTGGTTCGGGACGGATGCCTTGACCGCATCCTTTCCTTTGCAAAGAAGATCCTATCCCAGCAGGTTTGGGATGATGCCGCCGGGAAGGCGCAGTCGAAGCCGGGGAAATGACCGGTGCCTATCACATCTAAAAAGGAGGGATTTTCATGCCGACAAAGTTGATCTGTCACACCCCGGACTGCGTCAGCTGCGGGGCGGACGGCACCTGTAAACTGGACGTCGAGGTCCGGGTGGATCAAAAGCGGTGCCAGTCCTACACGCCGCACTCCATCCCATTTATGGAAAAGCCCCTGGCTCTGTCCGAACTCCCTAAAGAGGAATGGGTCTGCCACATCCTTGAGGAGTCCGGCGCCACCTTCGTCAGTCTGGAGGACTTCTATGAGCCGTACGGAAAGGCGCTGCGCCGTGACCTGATCTGGCGCATCCCTTATGGCTGCCTGGACTTCAGCGGGTGCGTCCTCTGCCTGGTGCAGGAAGGCATCCTCTGCCTGCCCTACGACGCGGTGGACAGCCAGGAGTACGAGCTGTTCATAATGGAGAGCGAGCGGCTTTTGACCAAGAAAAGCCTGTTGGAACTTCTGCAGGAGTTCAACGAGCAGACCGCGTCGCTGGCCACCGTCCTGATGGAGATGGGGAAGCTGGTCTGAGCCATCCATCTCGGCACCTGCAACCCTGTCACAGCAAGAGGCCGTCGATCCCACAAGATCGGCGGCCTCTTTATTTTTTTCTGAAGGCGCTCCTCCCCCTGCCGTACCTCTCTACCACAGACTGATCTGAGCCTCCGCTGACGCGCGGGTCAGCTCCGGGGGCGCCACGGTAAGGATCTCAGTCGCGGCATCGGCGTCGGCCAGCCATCTTTGCCGCTGCTCCCCTGTCAGGATCAGGGGCATCCGGTCGTGGATGGGCCGCATGGATGCGTTGGGCGCCGTGGTCAGGATGCAGTAGCACTCCTCGCTCCCCCGCCGGTCATACAGCCCCGCCATATAGAGGGCGCCCTCCCGGGGCAGGGTGAACAGATACTTCCGCTTCTGGCCGTCCCACTCATAAAATCCTGTGGACGGGATCAGACAACGCCGGCTTCGGACGCTGTCCCGAAACAGGGGCTTCTCCGCCGCTGTCTCAGCCCGGGCATTGATGACCAGCGTGCCGGGCAGCAGGTATCCCCACTTCATCAGCTTTGGGACCGGCCCTCCGGCACCGTCCAGCAGGACCGGGGCATGGTTGGACGGCCGGATCTCCCCCGGCGTCCACGCGCCGACACCATACTTGCGCTGGATCGCTTCGGCAATCTGCCGAATTTCTTCGCATTGTTCCGCCGTGAACTGATACCGACCACACATGACTTTGGGCCTCCTATGCAACAAGTTGTATGCGCTGGTACAAAATATAGTGTACCATAAACAGGGATGTGGGAAAACAGCTTCCGGCCATTTTCCAGAAATCGGCCCTTGCGCTTACCAAACAAATGTTCTATTATGAAGGCAAAGGGGGCAACGCCGATGGGCACGCGCCACATTTTACACTGTGATATGAACTGCTTCTACGCCAGCGTCGAGATGCAGCGCCACCCGGAACTGAGGGACACGCCGCTGGCGGTGTGTGGGAGCCAGGAGGAGCGGCACGGCATCGTACTCACCGCGAATTATATCGCCAAGCCCTACGGCGTCAAAACCGGCATGGCCATCTGGCAGGCAAAACAGCGGTGCCCCCAGCTTGTTACCCTGTCCCCCGACATGGATGAGTATATCCGCATCAGCCGCTATGCCAGAGAGATCTACGAGGACTACACCGACCAGGTGGAGCCGTTTGGCCTGGATGAGAGCTGGCTGGATGTGACGGGCAGCGTGGGACTGTACGGCTCCCCCATGACCATCGCCAGAGAGATCAGCAATCGGATCAAGTTCGAGTTAGGGATCACGGCCAGCATCGGCGTAGCCGACAACAAGATCACCGCAAAGCTGGGCAGCGACTACAAAAAGCCGGACGCCATCACCCAGATTTCGGAAAGCAGCTACAAGGAGATTGTCTACCCCCTGCCGGTGGAGGCCTTGCTCTATGTGGGACCTGCCACCGCCAAAAAACTGCGGGCCATTGGGATCAGCACCATCGGCCGGCTGGCCGAATGTCCGGAGGATGTGCTGCAGCGCCGCCTTGGTAAGATGGGTCTGGTACTCAGCACGTTTGCAAGAGGTCTGGACATATCCCCGGTCCAACGAACGGACCATATCCCCAATATCAAGTCGGTAGGCAACTCCGCAACCACACCCAGAGATCTGGAAAACGAGGAAGATGTCAAACTCATGCTGCTCCTGCTGGCCGAAAGCGTCTGTTCCCGGATGCGGGATCTGGCATCCCGATGCACGGTGATAGAGATCTATGTCCGGGACACGGAATTGCGCTCTATGATTCGGCAGCGAAAACTTCCGGCCCCCTCCTGCTCCAGTCAGGAGCTGGCAGAGGTAGGAATGGAATTGTTCCGCCGCCACTATCACTGGGAGCGCCCGATCCGGAGCATTGGACTACGGGGCGCCGGCTTGGTGGAAGATGTTGGGGCCGTTCAGATGTCGCTCTATGCGGAGGATCAGCGGCGGGACAAGTGGGAGCGGATTGACCGGGCGGTGGACCACCTGCGCCAGCGGTACGGCTACATGAGCGTCCGCCGCGCCTTGCTGGATACTGACCCGCGCCTGGGCCATATCAACGTGCGGGACGATCATACCGTTCACCCTATCGGATTCTTTGGAGGATAAGCCTGATGGATCAGCGCGAGAAACGATATGTTCCGGTTATTGTCCGGTTTGACGCAGAAGGGAAACTGCGTCCATTGGAGATTGAGTTTGACGAGAACCACAAATACCCGGTGGACAAGATTCTGGATGTCCGCCGGGCGGCCTGCCAGAGCGTGGGTGGCGTTGGGGACCGATACACTTGCCTCATTCAGGGCAAGGAAACCTATCTATGGATGGAAAAAGGGAGATGGTTTGTCTGTGCCAAACGATGATCCGCATGAGAAAATGAGGCGGCACCAATGCTGGTGCCGCCTTTGTCTTACCTTGGCAGTTCTATTTTATATCCACTCCGGATGACTGTCTTGATGTAAACCGGGTGCTTAGGATCATCCTCCAGTTTCTGTCGCAGCCGCCAGATGATATTTTCCACCGTAGTGGTCCCGTATCGGTACTCCTCATGCCAGGCGGCTTCATAGAGCTGATTCTTACTGAACACCTGCCCAGGAGCGCTGGCCAGGAGTAGGAGCACGGAAAACTCTCCATGATTTAGGCGAACTTCCTCCCCTGCCTTGAGTACCGTCCGGCGCTCTGGGTAAATCGCTATTTCCCCAAAGGTGAAGGCATCCAGAGAAGGCGCAGCCAGTTCAATAACTTCCGCCTTCCTGTCCCGGAGCACATCCATGATGGCCCGGAACATACTGCCGTCCGGGTCTGCGGCCCGGATGACGATGATTTCATTCACCATTTCACCCCCCAACGGCAAAAGGAGGCGGCCGCCTACACGGCCTCCTCCCTTCGCTGTGCTTACGTTTCTGTTTTCTTCGCCGATTTCAGGCATTGGAAACTTTCGTCGCTGATAACGTGCTCGATCCTGCAGGCGTCTGCCTCAGCGGTTTCCGGGTCCACGCCGGCGGCAATCAGGCGCTCGGTGAAAAAGCGGTGCTTTTCATAGATCTGCTCTGCCACTTCCCGTCCAATATTGGTCAAATGCAAGAAAAAGCCATCATCCATAGTGAGGAACCCGCCATCTTTCAAAGTGGCCACTGCATGGCACACGCTGGGCTTGGACACATCCATGTGTCGGGCGATATCCACAGAGCGCACCATACCCTTTTGCTTTTGGAGTACCAGCACGGCCTCCAGATAGTCCTCACCGGATGCGTGAAGTTTCATAATATTCTCCCTTCAGGCGGAAATCTTTTGCTCTGCATTCCACATGGCTGCATACTTCCCGTTCTTCGCCAGCAGTTCCTCATGGGTACCGGACTCTGCAATTTTTCCATCTGCTACCACCAGGATCTGATCCGCATTCTTGACAATAGACAGGGTGTGGGCGATCATCACCACGGTCTTTTTCTCCTTGAGCAGGTTGGCGATGGCCTGTTTCACCGCCAGTTCGTTCTCGATGTCCAGGGATGCGGTGGCCTCGTCCAGCAATAGGATGGGACTGTTTTTCAGAATGGCCCTGGCGATAGAAAGCCGCTGCCGCTCTCCTCCGGAGAGCAGGCTGCCGTTTTCTCCAATCTCGGTGTCATAGCTCTTTTCCAGTTTCTCCACAAAACCGTCACATCCGGCGTCCCTGCAGGCTGCCTCCACCTCCCGGTCAGTGGCCGTGGGCCGGGCGTGGCGGATATTCTCCCGCACAGTATCGTCAAAGAGGAACACCTGCTGATCCACCATAGAGAGCTGTGCCAGCACCCGCTCTGCGGAGACAGTCTGGATGGATCGACCGCCGATGGTGATGGTCCCGCTCTGCGGCTCATAGAATTTGGCGATCAGATTCAAAATCGTGGATTTGCCCGAGCCGGAGTCCCCCACGATGGCGGTGAGTTTTCCCTCCGGGACGGTGAAGGACACCCTCTTCAGGACCGGCTCTCCCGGTATATAGGAGAACGACACATCCCGGAAGGTGATGTCGTGCCGCTCCGGGACAAAGGGTGCGTCCTCTCCGGTCTCCTCCGGCTCCTGAATCAGATTCTCAATGTTCCTTTTGGAGACCATCAGGTGCTTCCACTCAAAGAGATCAATGGCAATACTGGCGGTGAGCTTGGTCAGCAGAATGGGAAGCATGGACAGCATCAGATAGTCTACGCCGTTCAGCGTCCCCGCCGCCCATGGCCCGGCGGCCAGCACCATGATAAGCGGCACGCTGCCCCAGCTGATGATATTGTAGCCGAATCCGATGGGGATGCCCTTGGCTTCGTACTGGTAGCACACCCGGCCGAACTCCTCCATGGCCTGGGTGACGGTCCTGTTTTTCACGCCGCCCATGTTGTACGCCCGGAACATCTGAATGCCATCAATGTACTCCACAATGCCGCTCACCGTCTCAGCGCTGACCTTGTTTTTCGCCACGCCGTACACCTTTACCACCCGGAAGGACAGCCACAGGTCGGGAATCAGCAGTACGACAACCGCCAGCAGAATCAGCCCCGCCGGCAGCCAGACGGTGCAGACAAAGCCCACCAGCACCGCGGAAAGCGCGGCGTTTTTGATAATGTTCCCACTGGAATGGGTCAGGATTTTCTCATAGCTGCCCACATCGCTGGTCATGGTGTTCACATACTGCCCAACCTGCCCCTGGGTGAAGCGGGCCAGGGGGATCTTCTTGAGCTTATCCCCCAGAAGCAGCCGCAGGCGCTTGGACACCGCCGCCCCGCCGATCTGGACCTGGGTGTACCCGGTGCTGTAAATGACCAGCCGCAGCAGGAAAATGACAACGAGCCCCGCGGTGACCGCTCCCACCATTCCGGCGGTAATCGTTCCTGAAGCCAGAGCGGTGAGGACGATGTAGACAGACAGATAACTGCACCCGGAGAGGATACCCTCCAATACGGTCAGCACTACGCCAATATAATAAGCCCTGTTTTTGCGGAACGGAGATTCATTTGTCATCGTCTTGCCCTCCTTTCACGGAATAGGTGATGGACCTGGCTGCCCGGTAGTCGGCCCAGGCTTTGCGGTAATAAGAATTCTGTTCCAACACCTTCGCATGAGTTCCGCAGCAGGTGATGGTGTGATCCTCCACCACCGCCACCTTGTCGCACATCTTTACCGCGCCCAGCCGGTGAGCCACGATGAGTACGGTCTTGCCACGGCAGAGGTTTTCAATGGCCCGGTCAATCTCCACCTGATTCTCCGGGTCGGCGGCAGAGGTCGCCTCGTCCAAAATGAGGATAGGGGCGTCCTTCAAAATGGCGCGGGCAATGGCGATGCGCTGGCGCTCCCCACCGGAAAAGCGTGAACCCATGGCCCCAACCTTGGTGTCGTATCCTTGGGGCAGCGACAGGATGAAGTCGTCGATCTGTGCCAGACGGGCAGCCTCCCGCACCTGTTCCAGCGTGGCCTGCGTGCCCATACGGATGTTCTCCAGCACGCTGTCCCGGGTGAGGAAGGTCTTTTGAAACACGATGGAGATGTGGGCGAGCAGGTCCTCGTAGCGGATGTCCCTGACATTCCGGCCGCCGATGCGGACCTCGCCCTTTGTTGTGTCGTAAAACCGGGAGATCAGCTGGATGATAGTGCTCTTGCCCGCGCCGGACACCCCCACCAGGGCCACCTTTTCCCCCTGCTTTACCGACAGAGAACAATCCCGCAGCACATCCGTCTTCCCGTCATAGGAGAAGGTCACATGGTCCAGTTCAATGCCGCGGTCCTCCGGGAATGGCCCGCCTCCTTCAAAGACCGGAAGCTCCAGGATCTCCCGCACCTTTCCCACACCGCTGAGGGCCTGGGCAAAGGTGGTGGACATCTTCTGGAGCGGCAGGATCTCCGTCAGGTACATGCCGCCCACATAGGCAAAGAGCAAAAACACGCTGGCACTCACCGAACCACGGAGGAACAGCAGCCCCCCGGCCGGGATCATCAGGAGCATACCGCACTCCACCAGCAGCAGGAAGGCCGCATAGGGCGGTGCGGTTTTATGGGTCACCAGATTCCAGATCCGGTTTTCCTCCGAAATGGCGTGGGAAAACTTCTGAAACGACCGGCTCCCCATGTTGTACGCCTTGATGAGCCGCATCCCGGAGACATACTCGATCATCACCGAGTTGAAGCTCACCAGGGAGCGGTTGGCATCCTCCAGAATCCCCTTCATGCGGCCAAAGATCACCCCCATCACAATTCCCGCCAGCGGAAGGGGGAGCAGCGAGACCAGCGCCAATGGGACATTCACCGACAGCAGATAGAAGAAGATCGCCACCGGGCCGGTGAGATAGGCCACGAACTCCGGCAGGTTATGGGCCAGAAACAGCTCCAGCTTCTCAATGTCCTCGTTGAGCACGGTCTTGACCGCTCCCGTGCTCCGCTCGTCCAGCGCGCCCAGGGGCACCTTCGCCAGATGCTCCGTGACCATGCACCGCACCCGGAACAGGGCGCCGTATGCCCCCTTGTGGGACAGTACCCCGGAGGCCCCCAGCAGCACCATCCGCCCCACGGTGCCCGCCATCACGAACACGGCGCAGTCCGCGATCACCGCCGGGGTGCAGGTGCCGGACAGCACCGCGTCCATCAGCCGGTACAGCCCCAGGTAGGCGGTGATCGCCAGCAGCCCGCTCCCAAATGCGCACAGCACCGACCCGATCAGCCATTTCTTCTCCGGCCCTGCCCACCGGAGCAAAAGCCTGACCGGGCTTATCTCTTTCTGTTTCATATTCCACTCCTCCTTTACCAGCCTTGACGGCGCAGGCCGGATATGATATTTTAGTTAGCAGATACTAACCAAATAACAGCATACTCCCTGTCTGTCACAGATACAAGGCGTGCCACGCTCATGCGGCTGATCAGGGTATGGATTCGGCCGATTGAGGCGGAGGAGGCGTGTCAGATGTATAGCTGCAATGTGTTGGATGAGAAATATGCCAGGGCCATGGCGGAGCATGGCTTTGTGCCGGAGCCGGACAACCGGAGGTATGGAAGCATGGGCCTGTGCTGGCGGCAGGCCGGCCCCGGTGGAAGCGGCTATTTCTGGACCTATGGGCAGCAGGACCTCTATATGCTCAAAATCCACGATTTCTATTTTCACGAGGATCAGCTTCTGGAGTTTTGCTGGCCGGAGAGCCTGAGCGTCACCTGGTACGAGTCCATCTCCGGGGAGGAGTTCTCTCCCTGCCGCCGGCTGGTGTCCGGCTGTGTCAAGAGCTTCATCGGCGGGCGGGAGCCCTACCGGGCGCTCATCCACCGCAGGGTCCCCATCGTATCCATCGGCATTGAGATCACTCCGGCTTACTATCAGGACTACCTCCGCCGCCAGTTTCCGGAGGAGTTCCAAAGCCTGTTGGAGTCCTTTCAGTCTCTGGACCAGACCGACCACTTCCCGGAGATGGTCCGCCTGCTGAAAGAGGTCCGTGACTACCGGGGCGAGGGGCTGGCCGCCAAACTCTTTTACAACGGCAAGGTGGCGGAAGCCGTGGCGCTGGTGGTGGAACGGCACCGGGCCCACCCAGCTCCCAGGCGGACACTGACGCAGGAGGATGAGCGGATGCTGGCGGATGTGGCGGCCTACATCACCGCCCATTGTGCGGACCGGCTGCCTCTGGAGCGCCTGGCCCGCATCGGCTGCATGGGCGTCTCCAAGCTGAAGGATGCCTTTCACACCCGATACGGCTGCACCATCACTCAGTATATTCAGGAGCAGCGGATGGAGCGTGCGGAACAGCTGCTGGCAAATACCGACCTGCCCGTGGGCCAGATCGCTAAAATTGTGGGCTATCAGAATCCCAGCCGTTTCGCGCAGCTCTTCCGCCGCAGCACCGGGCAGAGCCCGGCAGCGTTCCGGGCGTTCTCCCACCCACGGGAAGCAGAGTGAGAGAATACGCCGGACCGAAAAAGACAGGAGGTAGGAAGAAAGACAGCCGCTCCATCAAAGGGGGGCCGCCGGCAGAGTTCCGGCGGCCTCCTTTTCTGTATGCCACACGGAGCGGCAGGGGCTGTCATTCCAGCCGCCAGCCCTCGGCCTGCTCCCGGACCTGAACAAACCGGCGGTAGAGGCCGTCCTGCGCCATCAGCGCATCGTGAGTCCCCTGCTGAACGATCCGTCCCTGGTCCACCACCACGATCTGATCCGCGTCCCGGACGGTTGAAAGCCGGTGGGCGATGGAAATGAGTGTTTTGCCCGCCGTCAGCTCCCGGATGGCGGCCAAAAGCAGGTGTTCGTTCTCCGGGTCCACACTGGAAGTCGCCTCATCCAGAATGACGATGGGGGCGTCCTTCAGAATGGCGCGGGCAATGGAGACCCGCTGCTTCTCGCCTCCGGAGAGGGTGGAGCCGCCCTCTCCCACCATCGTATTATAGCCGTCGGGCAGCGCCATGATAAAGTCGTGGCACTGTGCGCGCTTGGCCGCCTCCACCACCTGCCCGTGAGTGGCGTTGGGATTGCCGAATTTGATGTTGTTCTCAATGGAGTCGTGGAAGAGATACACATTTTGGAAGACCATGGAGAGGTTTTTCAGCAGGCTGTCGGCGGTGCAGTCCTTCACATCCATGCCGCCCACGCAGACACTCCCCTCCTGCACATCCCAAAAACGGGCGATCAGGCTGCATAAGGTGGTCTTTCCAGAGCCGGACGGTCCCACCACGGCGCAGGTAGTCCCCTGGGGGATTTTGAGAGAAACATGGTCGATGACCTTCCGGCCTCCTCCATAGGAGAAGGATACCTCCTTCAGCTCAATGTCGAAGCGGCCGGGAGCGAGGGCCTTGTCCGTCCGGTCCAGGGAGGGGATGTTGGTCACAGCCTCCAGCCGGTCCAGCTCAGTGGCGATCTTCTTGTCCAGGAAGGAGCCGTCCCCCATGACCTCCATCTCGGAGTAGAGGATAAAGGACGCCACCAGGAACAAAAAGCAGTAGGTCAGGGAGATGGCCCCCTGCAGGTAGAGGAAGGTGGACAGGAACATGAGGGCGCAGCCGGTGAGCTTGAACACCAGAATATAGAGCCGCAGGGCGGGCAGGGCCGCCTTCTCCTGATCCAGCGCCGCCTTCTGCCGCCGGCGGAAGGACTGGTACACCGCGCCGTCCTGCCCCACCGTCTGGGAGAAGGAGCGCAGCACCGCGATGCCCCGGATGTACTCCAGCGACTGGGTGACCAGCTCCTCCTGCGCCTCCTGCACCTTGGGGGTGTGCTCTGCCGCGGCTTTCTGCACCATTCCCAGCACATAGAGGCCCACCAGCAGGCCCGCCAGGGACAGCAGGGAGAACCAGGGACTGAAAAACAGCATCATTACAATAATGATGACCGACATGGACACGCCGCCGGTGATGTCCGTGATAAACAGCATGGAATACTGCTCCAGCTCCACCACCGTGGAGGTGAGAGTGGTCTGGATGGTGCCCAGGCGCTGGTCGGAAAAGTAGCCCATGGGGGCGCTTTTCATCTTCTCACCGATAGCCAGCCGGTAGTCCCGGAAGATGTCGAAGCCCTTGGCGCTCATAGAGATGTCCTCCAGCCACTGGAACAGGAAACGGCCGAACACGCTGGCGATCAGGATGCCGAGGCCCTGTCCGATCACCTCGGCGGTGAGGCTGTCCAGATGGGAGATCACCACATAGACCGCCATGAGCATCATGGCCATGGAAAAGGTTTTCAGGATGTTGCAGACAATGCCCGCATAGATGTATTTTTTCTGGTCTCCGGCAATATCCAGAATCCGTTTGATGGTATGGAACATTCAGTTGACCTCCTTTCCGGCAAAAGCCGCCGTGCTTTGATACTGCTCCCACATAGTCCGGTACAGGGGGCAGGTGTTAAGCAGCTCCTCCTGCCGGCCGCAGGCGGCAAGCCGCCCCTGGTCGATCACCAGAATTTGATCCGCGTTCTGGATGGTGTTCAGCCGGTGGGCCACCACGATCAGGGTCTTGCCCCGTACCAGACGGGAGATGGCCTGTTGGATCTGCGCCTCGCTCTCGGGGTCAGCGAAGGCGGTTGCCTCGTCCAGAATGATGACGGACGCCTTTTTGAGCATGGCCCGGGCGATGGTGATGCGCTGGCGCTCTCCGCCGGAGAGCCGGTCCCCGGCGTCTCCGGCCAGGGTATCGTACCCCTGCTCCAGATTCATGATAAAGTCATGGCAGTTGGCGGCCCTGGCCGCGGCTTCCACCTCCGCGTCGGTGGCGCCGGGGTCGCCCATGCGGATATTCTCCCGGATGGACCTGTCAAAGAGGAAGTTGTCCTGGGCCACATAGCTGATCTCCCCCATGAGCTGGTCAAAGGGAATATTTTGGATGTCCTGCCCGCCGAAGGAGACCGTCCCGCCTGTGGCGTCCCAGAAGCCGGCCATCAGCTTGGCAATGGTGGATTTTCCGGAGCCGGAGGGCCCCACAATGGCGGTGATCTGCCCAGTGCGGGCGGTAAAGCTCACATCGTGGAGGACCTCTTTCTTCCCATCATAGGAGAAGCACACCCGGTCAAAACGGAAGGAACGCTCTCCCAGCTTCACCGGCTTTTCAGGCCGGCGCTGCTCCGGCGTGTCGAGGAAGTCCTGAATGGGGTCCAGGTTGGGAGCCATGTAGGAAAGCTGCCCCAGGGCAAAGCCGAATTTGATGAGCCCGGCCATAAAGCCGAAGGGGATGATGATGCAGGCCAGGAACAGGGGCAGCTCCAGCGTGCCCTGCATATAGAGCCACGCTCCCACGGGCAGCGTGCCCAGTAAAGTGGAGGGGAGCACCGCCTTGAAGCCCGCCATCCAAAACCAGCTCTGCCGCCACCAGGCCAGGGTGCTGTCGTGGAAAAAGTTGACCGACCGGGAGAACTCCCCGAAGCTCTTGCTCCCCTGCCCGAATGCCTTGATGACCTGGATGCCGCCCACATACTCCACCAGGGCGGCATTCATCTCGTTGCCCGAGCGCAGGTAGACGGCCATCTTCTCCTTGTACCCCCGCATCATGCACACGGCGAACACCAGGCTCAGGGGGACGGTAATGAAGGCGGCCAGCCCCATCCGCCAGTCCAGAACGAACACCAGGATGATGCTGAAAACCGGCCCGGCCAGGTTGGAGGGCAGCTCCGGCACCATGTGGGCGATGATGTCCTCCAGCCGCCCCACATTGTCCACCATCAAAGTCTTGAAGGTGCCGGAGGGGGTCTCCAGCATGACGCCCATGGGGACCTTCGCCATTTTATCCGCCAGAGCGCACCGGATGTTCTTCAGGATGGTGAAGGAAACTGTATGGCTGCGCATGGAGGACAGGCCGGTAAGCCACGCCCGCAGGCACATGCACACCGCCGCCGTCACCGCCATGACCGCCGCCCGTTCCACCGTGGCAGTGCCCTCATACAGCTCCTTCGCCAGCAGGGTCACCACAAAATAGGGGGCCATGCCGAACATCTCTCCGATAAAGGCCAGGATCACCGAGCCAGTCATTTTTCCCCTGGCCTCTCCAGAGAAGGAAAAGAGGACTTTCAGGGGATTTTCCCGTTTTGTTTTCATTCTGCACTTCCTTTCCGCCGTATTCCGATACGGCTCATGCTTTTCTGATATAGATTCGGGCCTGACCGCGTTTCCAAAGCGGGCTCCCAAGCCATGCGCCGATGGCGGCTCCCACGATGATGGCCGCCAGCATCAGGACCAGCATCCCCGGCGTAGCAAGCCCCTCCACCGCCGCGGCATAGGCTGGGGACATCTCTTCCGCGGCGCTGGCTGCCGTCCGGGCCGGGTCGATCCAAATGTAGAGTGGACTCCCGCTGGAGCTGAAGGCCAGCGGGAGAAAGCTCCAGCGGGCGGCCCGCAGGCTCTCATACCCGCCCAGCCGCCGCACCAGCTCCGCCAGCACCGCTCCGGCCGCCAGCGTCACCGCCATCCAGCCGGACAGCTCACCCGCCGCCAGGAACAGCAGAAGCACCACTAAGTTCATGAGTACCGGTACCCCAAACCGGGGCGTTCGGGCCGCCAGATACAGATACAGCCACCCCGATGCGGCGGCGGTGATGGCCGGGAGAAAGACCCAGAACAAGGGGGAAAATGACCCACACATCATCACCAGCACCGTGATCAGGAAATAGAGCAGGGACCCGCCGAGCACGGCAGCAAGGCTTCTGGCCGTCCATACACGCTTCATTTACATACGCACCTCCTGTTGTGGATTTTAGTTAGTTATCGCTAACTCAAATGTAGAAAAAAGGGGCTGTTCAAAGCCCCAGGATGGCCCGCCAGCCGGGAATGAAGAACTGGTGCATCGTATCCAGGTAGTGCAGGGCCTCCTCCTTGGTGAAGTCATGGACTACCACTTCAAAGAGGGCGTTGGTATAGGCGGTCATAAGCAGATGGAGTTCTTTGGGGTCCACTTCTTTTACCGGGACGCCATGCTTCTTCGCTTCCTCCATGTAGGCCAGCGTCTCCTGCTGCTCCATAACCACAATATCGTGGAGAAACCAGGCATACTTGGTCCCGGCGGAACAGCAAAGCAGCAGCTTGAACTCGTTGAAATGGGAATAGATCTGTTCCACCACCAGGCCCAAATCATTGCCTGAATCCCACATGGCATCCAGGTCGCCCTGCTCCAGAAAGTCATAGTCCACCTGCCGCGTCCGCTCACACCACTTCTGAAGTTCGGAGAGTACCGGCTCCACCAGGGCGGCGAACATGGCCTCCTTGTCTACAAAGTGGCGGTACAGTCCGGCGGCGGTGATGCCAGCCTCCTCCGCGATCTCCCGCATGGTGGCCTTTTCAAAGCCTTTTTCCAGAAAGATCTTCATGGCGGCCGGTATGATCCGTTCGTGGGTTTCCGTCTTGTCCTTCGGCATACTTGCCTCCTTTCTTTGTTATCGTTGTTCGCTAACGATGTTTACAATATAGCACGCAGTGTTCAGCCTGTCAAGCCTCTCGTTCTGATTACCATGACAGATAGACACGATGGAAAAACCGCAGTCACCCATTTAGGGCAACTGCGGTTTTTCTGCCTATTCTGCTGCCTATGCTACAATCCCCAGCTTGCCGCCTGGCTCTGCTCAGCCCAAAGCCGGGCATAGATACCATTTCGTTTCCGCAGTTCCTCGTGGGTGCCCTGCTCGGCTACCTGGCCCTCATCAAGCACCACGATATTGTCGGCACTCATGATGGACTGGAGCCGGTGGGCGATGACGATGACGGTCTTTTCCGCGACCAGAGCGGAGATCGCCTGCTGGATTAGCACCTCATTCTCGGGGTCAAGGGAGGCCGTTGCCTCGTCCAGCAGAACAATGGGGGCATCCTTCAGCAAAGCCCGGGCAATGGAGATTCGCTGCTTTTCCCCCCCGGAGAGGGTGGAGCCACCCTCTCCCACGACGGTCTGGTAGCCGTCGGGCAAAGCCATGATGAAGTCGTGGCAGGCCGCCGCTTTTGCCGCCTTGATGATCTCCTCCTTGGTGGCGTCCGGCTTACCCATGCGGATATTTCCCTCTACCGTGTCGTGAAAGAGATACACGTCCTGAAAGACAACGCTGATGCGGCTGAGTACCTCGTCGCTTTTCATGTCCCGTACGTCCACGCCGCCCAGCCGCACCGCTCCGCTGTTCACATCCCAGAACCGGGCGGCCAACCGGGTGATGGTGGACTTCCCGGAGCCGGACGGCCCCACCAGTGCGGTGACGCTCCGGGCCGGGAATTGCAGGGAAATGTCGTGCAGGACCTCGGTTTTTCCATAGCCGAAGGATACATGGTCAAATACGATGTCTGTCCCTTGCGGTGTCTGACTAACTGTCGGTTCCGGCAGGGGCTTTTCATCAAACAGGGCCTTGATCCGTTCTCCGCTTCGGCGGGTGCGGGAGAAGTCCGCGATGAAGGTGAACAAAGTCAGGACCGGCTCATAGACCGTCAGCGTGAGGATCAGGAAGGCAATGTAATAGTAGGGTGTCAACTCCCCGCGGGTCAGCAGTACAACACCCACCAGAATAACCAGCCCGATCCCGCAACTCAAAATGGCCCGGCCCAGCATGCTCACCGGCGCGGCCGCGCCGGTCTCCATCCCGATTGCCGCCTTCCGCTCCTGATCAAATGACTTCTTGAGGCTTTGGAAGTGCTGGCCAGCCAAATTGAAGGCCCGGAGGGTTTGAATGCCATTGACATATTCCAGGATGCCGGAAGCCACTTCACGCTGGGCCTGCTGGAGATCGGCGCTGACCGTCCCCATCCGGCGCAGGCTCCAGAACGCAAAGGGAAGTGCCAGGGGGATCACCGCAAACAGTGCCAAAGTCATCATGCCGTTGAACCAGGAGAGGCATACGGCCGCCAGTACAAAGCGGATAACAATGACCGCTGTCTGTGGCAGTAACTGCTGGGATAAGTCGCCCACCGTCTGGTAATCCCGCAGAAGGACGGTGGACAGATCCCCAGCGTCCCTGCTGGAATAAAAGCCCATGGACAACTGGCGCAGATGCTCCCCCAATGTGATCTGGGAGTCCTTGATAATCCCCGCATAACCGGTGCAGGCATCTATGTAGGTTTTCTGGCGGATGAAGAAGTAGACGATCAACTGGGCCAAGAATCCGGCGGCAAGCCCCCAGAGTACCCCAGTGGGGAGTGCGGCCCCGGGTTCTGCCAGAGGGACAAGGAGGAAATAGACAGCACCCAGCATCAGTCCGTATGGGACAGACATTACAATGCTGTCAAAGAGGCACCAGGCCATCAGGCGCAGGTACTTCCCAGGGTGGCCCAGGGTCATCATTTGAAACCAATCTCTGAACTTCATACCTGCACCGCTCCCTTCCCGATACTCCAGCGATCCCGCCGCAGATTGGCGTCTACCAGATTCTTATAGGTCTCACAGCCTGTCAGCAGTTCCTCATGGGTCCCTGCCCCCACCAATTTCCCTTTGTCCATAACCAAGATTTGGTCTGCCCGCTCCACCGTTTTCAGCCGATGGGCAATCATCAGCACCGTCTTGTTCTGGGCCAGTTTCGCAAATGCCGCCTGGATCTTTGCCTCGTTTTCGGCGTCCGCGTAGGCGGTTGCCTCATCCAAGATGATGATAGGGGCGTCTTTCAGGAAGACTCGCGCAATGGCAAGGCGCTGTTTCTCACCGCCGGAGAGATAGGCGTCGTCCCGGCTCACCACTGTCTGATATCCCTGGGGCAATGCCTGGATAACCTCATGGATGCCAGCGTTCCGGGCCGCCTGCTCCACTTCCTCCGTGGTGGCTTCGGTATTCCCCATACGGATGTTGTTTTCAATGGTATCTGTAAACAGCACGGAGTCTTGGAACACATAGGCCACCAGCTCCATCAACCGTGCAGGCGGGATCTCCCGGATGTCCACGCCGCCAATGCGGATGGTGCCCCCCTGGGGCCTATAGAACCGCAGCAAAAGCTGGGCCAAAGTGGATTTCCCACCACCAGAAGGTCCCACCAGCCCGGTGACAGTTCCCTGGGACAGATGAAAGGATACATGGTCTACCGCTGGGATGCCCTCCGTATAGGCAAACTCCACATCAGAAAATTCCACATCGAACGTGGTGGGATCTCCAGCGCCATCCTGATCCGGTTCCGGCTGGCGGAGAATGTTGTCGATGCGGCTGACCCCCTCCACGATGCGGCCCGAAAGTATCACCATCTGCATCAGGTTCTCCATAGGCTCCTTGAGGCCGCTGCCCACCAGGAAAAACAGCAGGATCACCGGCAGGAAGTCCAGATAGCTCTCCGCCATGGGGATCAGCAGCAAAACGGCCGGGAGCAGGAACAGCAGCTGCGCGCCGAAAAAAGCGTAGTAGGCACCCATGGACTTGGCGTTGGCCCGAGCTGTCCGGTCCACCACCTCGGTAAAGTGGTTGAGGTCCTCTTCAAACCGCCGGAAGGCGCTGAGGGTGCGGTTGAACACCTTAATGACGCTCATGCCGTGAATATACTCCACCACCGTCCCCTGCATCCGCTCCTGGGCGTCGTGGAGTTCCACTTGGAGGGCCGCCTTGTCGGGCTGTTTCAAGCAGGCGGAGAGCAGTACCAGAGAGACCAGAATAGGCAGCAGAGTCACAATGGCCAGACGCCAGTCCATGCCGAACAGGTACAGAAGGGTAAAGACCGGCGTAGCAACCGCGGCCGCGATCTCGCAGAGGTGGTGCGCCAGAAACGCCTCGATCTGGTTGGAGTCATCGGAGACCACCTTCTTGATGGCTCCTTGGGTCGTGCTGGTGAAAAATCCGGAGGAGACGCGGGAGAGCTTCTCCATCAACTGCAGCCGCAGGTCGTAGATAATCTCATAGGCCGCCGTATGGGAAAGTGCGGAAGAGATGAAGGCGCACAGGCCGTAGACCAGCGCCGCTCCAAAGGTAACCGCGCAGAGCATTAGGATCGCATTTTGATTCACCATGGATGGCTCCTGGTAATGAGCCAGCAGTTCCCGCACCACACCGTAGATGGTGAAGAATGGTACGATGCGAGCGGCCGAGGACAGGACGGACAGTACACAGGCCAAGGTCAATTTTCTCCCCCTTTGGCCTGCCAATTCAAAGAGCCGGGCAACGCCCTGTTTCTCTTTGGGGGATTTCGAGCGCATGAAAAACACCTCACTTTAATTAGTTATCGCTAACTCCTGCTGATAAAGAAAGGCGCGGTCAAGCGCCCTCCTCAAAAATCAGAGAATACAGGAGTCCATAGATATGGTCAAGGGTTCGGTCCAGAGCATCGGCATGCAGGGCATCCCGGTTGACCTTTGCCATCGCCATGATCTTAATGAGGTTGGCCACCACATGGAGGTCCAAATCAGGCCGTACCCCCTCCATATGGTCAAACAGGCCGTGCATGATCTCGGCCTCCCGCTGGTCATAGAGTCTGTCATCTGGACTGGTACACTCCGGGGAGGAAGCCTGCTTGAGTTTTTCCATGTCCTCTGCGGTCAGGTACTGGTAGATACTGTTTCGGCTGAATACGATGAGTTTCAGATACTCCTTGCCTTCCGCGGCGGTCATCTTCTCCCGGCCGTTTAGGATCTGCTCAAAGTGCCGCTTGACACGGTCCCGCTGATATTCCATGATATCAGTGACGAACTCCTCCTTGGAGGAGAAAAAGTTGTAGAAGGTGCTCTTACCCAGGCCGGCGGCTTGGGTGATCTTCTCCACAGAGGCATGGGTCATGCCGTGCTGTTTGATCAGTTCAAAGCCTGCGTCCAGCATCTTGATCCGCAGCTCCTCACGCTGGGTGGTAGAAAAAATCCTTGGCGACATAGGCGTCCTCCTTTTGCGACTATTATTTTAATTTTAGTCGCAAAAGAATAATAGCACGCAGCTGTACGTCTGTCAATCGCTTTGCGACTATAATAATAATTTTATTCGCTTATGGTAATCGTCTCAGTTTATCAAGTCCACTCCGCAGCGATGTTTATAGCCGCTCCCGATCTCAGTTTTATATAGATTGGATACGGAGGATCGTCCTCCAGTCCTTTTCTACGTTGCCATATCATATTCTCAACGTCGGTTGACCTTTTCATAAAACTGTTCTTTTTTGATAAAATTATCACAACTGTTCTAATCAGAACGAAGATTAACCACCTTATTCATTGGATTGTTCATCTTGTATCCTGCTCTGAGCACTGTCTTAATATAGTCTGGATGTTTCGGATCAGATTCCAATTTCCGTCTCAGCCGCCAGATGATATTCTCTACCGATGTAGTCCTATGCAGATACCCCTCTCCCCAAGCCGCTGCATAGAGCTGCACCTTGGAAAATACCTGCCCGGGGGCGCTGGCCATGCAGTAGAGCATGGCGTATTCCCCGTGGTTGAGACGCACTTCCCTGCCGGCCACAAACACCCGGCGGTGCCCGTGATGGATCTCCAACTCCCCGATGCGCAGCACGGAGGAGACTGAGGTAGCGGCGTGGATCACTTCCGCCCGCTTGTCTTTCAAAACGTCCATGATTGCCTGAAATAAACTGCCGTCCGGGTCTGCAGCCCGGATGACAATGATTTCGTCCACTATATTACCTCCCGACTGCAGAAAGAGAGGGCCGTCCGCACGGCCCCCTCCTCTTGCTGTACTTATGGCTCTGGTTCCATAGCTGCCTTGAGTCGCCGGAAGCTCTCCTCGCTGATGACGTGCTCAATCCGGCAGGCGTCTGCCTCAGCGGTTTTCGGATCCACGCCGGCAGCGATCAGGCGTTGGGTAAAAAAGCGGTGCTTTTCGTAGATCTGCTCCGCAACCTCGCGGCCCACCTCGGTCAGATGCAAGAAAAAATCGTCATCCATAGTAAGGAACCCGCCACTTTTCAAAGTGGCCACTGCATGGCATACGCTGGGCTTGGACACATCCATGTGTCGGGCCACATCCACGGAGCGCACTATGCCTTTCTGTTTTTGGAGCACCAGAATGGCCTCCAGGTAATCTTCGCCGGATGCTCGGAGTTCCATGATACCCTCCCCTACTGGATTCGCCAGCCTTCGGCCTGTTCTCGGATCTCAATGAACCGCCGGTACAGCCCGCCCTGGGCCATTAGTTCCTCATGGGTGCCCCGCTGGACGATGCGACCATCCTCCACCACTAAAATCTGATCGGCGTGCTGGATGGTGGCCAGCCGGTGGGCGATGGTGAGGATCGTCTTCCCCTTGGTCAGGGCGGACAGGGCCTGCTGGATCAGGTGCTCGTTCTCCGGGTCCACGCTGGCTGTAGCCTCGTCCAGGATGACAATAGGGGCGTCCTTCAAGATGGCTCGGGCGATGGAAATGCGCTGCTTCTCCCCGCCGGAAAGGGTGGAGCCACCCTCCCCGACCACCGTGTCATACCCATCTGGCAGGGCCATGATGAAGTTGTGGCAGCAGGCGGCCCTGGCGGCGGCCACCACCTGCTCATGGGTGGCGTCGGGGCATCCGAACTTGATGTTGTTCTCCACGCTGTCCTGGAAGAGATACACATTCTGAAAGACCATGGAGATGTTCCGCAACAGGCTCTCGCAAGTAAATTCCCGCACGTCGTGGTCGCCGACGGACACGGTCCCGCTGTCCGCATCGTAGAACCTGGCCACCAGATTGCAAATGGTGCTCTTGCCCGAGCCGGACGGCCCTACAATGGCGGTGGTGGTCCCCTGGGGCGCGGTGAAAGTCACATCGTGGAGCACCTCCCGCTGGCCGTAGCCGAAGGACACATGGGAGAGGGTCACGTCGAACCGCTCCGGGGTGATCTCCCGTCCGTCCTTGTCGATGAAGTCGGTGTGCTCCAGTTCCTCCAGCCGGTCCAGTACCGAGTCTGTCACCGACAGGATGTGGGCCGCGTCGTTGATGGCCTCCACGCTGCCGAAGATTGTGAAGGAGAACAGGGCGATCATCAGGAAATACGGGAGCGGCAACGCCCCCACCAAAGCCTGCTGCCCGGCGGTAAGGACCAGCCCCACGGACGCCGCCCGCAGAGCAAACAGGTGCAGGCAATTCCATGGCACGAATCCAAACTCATTCTTGATGCGGATGGCCTTGTTGTCCCGGCAGGCCTCCTGGAACCGCTGGACGGATACCCCGTCCTGGCCGAAGGACTTCACCACCGGCAGGCCGTGGATGTACTCGATGGCCGCGCCGGAGAGAGCCTCCTGGTCCCGGTGGCCCACCGGTGCGGTGCGGGCGCTCTGCCGGCCGATGCCCCGCAGTGCAAAAGCGGACACCAGAACACCCAGGAGCGCCACTAGGGCCGCAGGCGGGCAAAAGATGGCCACGCACAGCAGGATCACAGCCACCTGGATATAGCCGTTGATCACCGCGTCCACCATCTTCATGCTCTGAAGTTCCAGCGTGCTCAGTTCCGTGGTGAGGGCGGTCAGGATGTCCCCCAGGTTGTTCCTTGCGAAGTACCCCAGGGACACCCGTTTCAGCACATCCCCCAGCTCCATGCGCTGGTCCGCCGCCCGCTCCGTGCCGATGCTCTCCTGGAGCCGGTTCTTCCAATAGGTGAAGAAGAACCGCAGCAGGATCAGCGCCACGATCCCGCCCAGGCACAGCCAGGGAAGAGAGGCCGAGAGTTCGTTTTCTCCCCAGGCGTTCCCGATCAGCCGCCCCAGGGCCCAGGCGGCCAGCATCACGGGTCCGGCGGTACACCAGGTTGCAAAGAAGGAGCACACGAAACCCAGGATCATCCGCTTCCGATAGCCCTTCGCCCACCGCAAAATGCGTCCGACACTATGAAACATCTCAGTTCCCCTCCTTTTCCGCGGAAGTAACCGCCCAAGTTTGTGCCCCTATATGGGCCACCCACAGCGCCTGATACAGCGGGCAGCGGGAAAACAGTTCGCTCTGGGTGCCCCTGTCCACAATCTGCCCCTTCTCCAGCACCACGATCTGGTCCGCGTTCTGAATGGTGGACAGCCGGTGGGCGATCACCAACAGCGTCTTTCCTTTGGAGAGGGCCATGATGGACCGCTGGATCTTATCTTCATTCTCCGGGTCCGTGAAGGCGGTGGCCTCGTCCAAAATGACGATGGGCGCGTCCTTCAAAATCGCTCTTGCGATGGCGATGCGCTGGCGCTCTCCGCCGGAGAGCTGCTTACCCGCATCCCCGGCGGCGGTGTCCCAGCCGTGCTCCAGGCGGCCGATGAACTCATCGCACTGGGCTGCCTTGGCGGCGGCGAATACCTCCTCGTCCGAGGCTCCCGGCCTACCCAGACGGATATTTTCCTTCAGGGAGCAGTCAAAGAGGAAGTTGTCCTGGGTGACGAAGCTGATCTCCCGGGAGAGCTGCTTCAGAGGCAATGCCCGGATGTCCCGCCCGCCCAGAGTGATGGAGCCGCCGGTCACATCCCAGAACCGGGCCACTAGCCGGGCGATGGTGGACTTTCCGCCGCCGGAGGGCCCTACCAGGGCGGTGAATTTCCCCTGGGGGATGGTCAGATCCAGATGGTGAAGCACATCCTTTCCATCGCTGCCGCCATAGGAAAAGGATACATCCTTCAACTGAATGCTGCATCCTTCCAAGGGTGCGTCCTGCTCCGACTGGGACAACTGGGGCAGGTCCAGCAACTCCCGGGTATCCTTCACCGCAAACTGCATGCTCTTCATGGAGTTGATGAAGGCGGTAGCGCTCATGAGCGGGGTCACGATCCCCAGGGCCATCATCAGGCACAGCGTCACCTGGGCCGGGTCCAGCACCCCTGCCTGATAGAGAGCAATTCCCGCAGGGAGCGTCCCCAGCAGGGTGGTGGGAAGGATGGAGAGACACAGGTTCATGGAGGCCCAGGTGCAACGGTACCAGTCCATGGTGAACTCTCTGAAAGAGGACACGGCCTGGGCAAACTTCTGATAGGACCGCTCCCCCTGGCTGAACGCCTTCACTACCTGGATGCCCTCCACATACTCCACGATGACGCTGTTCACATGGGCGTTGGCTTCCATGTAGGCGGCGTAGTTCTTGTTATAACTCCGCATTCCGAATGCCATAGGGATCAGGGCCACGGGAATGGTCACCAGCAGCGCCAACCCCATCCGCCAGTCGATGGAGAACATGGCAACGACCACCACCAGAGGCAGCAGAATATTGGAACTGAGTTCCGGGATCATGTGGGCCAGGGGCGGCTCAATGTCCTCGATCCGGTCCACGATGGTGCTCTTCATGGCGCCGATGGACCGGGACTCCACCTCCCCCAGGGGCGCCCCCATAAGACGGTCCGCCGCCTGGAGGCGTAATCCCTCCAGAATGGTGTAGGCGGATACATGGGCCAGCATGGTGGACAGGGCATAGCCCGCCACCTTGACGGCGTAGCCTGCCAAGCACACGCCGCACCAGAACAGGATACCCTCCCAGTCCGCCTGCCGCTCCAAAAACAGCCGGATGATCTGATAGACGCCAAGGTATGGCGCAAAGCCGCCCGCCACACTGAGGATAGCCAGCACCACAGAGGCGGCCATCTTCCCCCGGCAGGGCGCAGCGAAGGACAGCAGGATGCCAAGCCAGGTCCGCTCCTTCATACGCAGCACTCCTCTCAAAGAAAAATCGTTGTAGTTCGCTTGCGCTAACTACAACGATTTTAAGAGAGTTTTCCCATTTTGTCCGCTCCGGCGCGCCGGTTCGGTCCCGTTTGGACGAAAACATTTACCGGCCTTCCCGCCGGTATTCCAGCGGCGTTTTTCCTTTGGCTTCCTTAAACACGGCGGCGAATTTACTGGCACTGTCGTACCCCACCCGCCCGGCGATCTCCGCCACGCTGGTCTGGGGCTCCTGCCGGAGGAGCAGGGCGGCCCGGTCCATGCGGAGGTTCCGCATGTAGGTATTGACGGGTTGGCCGTAGACCGATTTGAAACACTCCTTCAGGGCTGTGGCCGGGATGGAGAAACGCTCTGAGAGTTCCGCAATGGTGTAGTGCCGCTCCAGGTCCTCGGTCAGCAGGCGGTGGGCAGCCTTGACCTTCTCCACCTGCGACTTATAAAAATAAGGTTTCTCCGTCCTCCCGTCCAGTTCCAGAGCATCCAGATACAGCAGAAGTTCCAGCACCTTAATGCGGAAGTAGGGCAGTTTAATTTGCTCCGGCACGGCGTAAAGCTCCTGAAAGATGTGGTCCACCGAGGGCGCCCCGTGGATCACCCGTGGGTGACGGCCGGCGCAGAATTTCTCCTGGAGCCGCCCCAGATCCACCGGGAACTCCCGCACCCATGCCTTCAGGGATTGGGCGGCAAGGGGCAGGGTAAACCCGATGGTAATGCCGTGGTAGTGGGAGAGCGGAAAGGTGAAGTGGCCCTGGTGCTCCAGCCGCCGGTCCAGTTTCAGATCCCCGGCCTCCACATAGGAGTAGGCATCCGGCCCCGCCGGGTACTCCATCCGGCCCTGGCGGCAGTAGTCGATGCACAGCATATCTTCCGTGGCGTGAAATGCGGAGTCATAGCTCTCCATGTGGAAGTCGTTATACATGAGATAGACGCCGGGAAACAGGTCATACTGGGTCATGATCCCCTCCCCGGACTCACTGTGAAACTGGAAGACCCGGCATCCTCCACTCTCTGCTACGGGGCTGGGAAAGCCGTTGTCCGCCATGATGCGCTCCAGCATGGTTCTCCTCCTCTCAGAGCCGCAGCACCCGGTCACAGGCGCGCTGCAAAAACTCCTGGTCGTGGGTGACCACCAACACGATCCGCCCCCGCTGGGCCAGGCTTCGGATCACCCCGGACACCTCCATCATGCGGGCATAGTCCAGGCCGCTGGTGGGTTCATCAAAAATCAAGATCGGTTTCTCCGACAGCAGCGCCGTGGCAACTGCCAGCCGCTGCTTCTGCCCGCCGGACAGGGACATGGGGTGGCGCTCCCGGAAGGGCAGCAAATGGAGACTGTCCAGCACCCCTTCCACTGTTGAGTCAGGCGCATCTGGAGCGGACATCCGGCACTCGCCCCACACGCTGTCAGAGAACAGCTGGTGGTTCACATCCTGCATGACGCAGAACGCCGCCTTCTGCCGCTCCTTTCGGTTCAGCGGTCTGCCATCCAGTCTGATCTGTCCAGCCTCTTCCCGGATCAGACCGCACAGGCACCGGGAGAGGGTGGTCTTACCCACGCCGTTGGGGCCGGTGATGGCCACCACCTCCCCCGGGCGGGCAGAAAAGGACAGGTCTTGAAACACAGCAGGTTCTTTCCGATAGGCACAGGTCAATCCCTCTACGGACAAACCTTCTTTCGTGCCCGCTGGCGCCACAGCAGGCAGGGTACAGGCCGCCGGCGTCAGGGTCCGAAGTCCCAGTTCCTCCCGCTCTTGTTCGGTCAGACCGCAGAATTGCTCCCGGGTGAAGGTACGCTCCAGCACCCCGTCCCGCAGATAGAGAGCCCGGTCGATCAGATCTGTAAGGAAATACAGCCGGTGCTCCGCGATCACCACCGTTCGACCCTGACGCTTCAGACCGGCGATCTGGTCATGGAGCCGGGCAATGGCATTCTGGTCCAGATTGGCCGTAGGCTCATCCAGCACATAAATCTCCGGCCTCATGGCGTAGACGGAGCCGAAGGCAAGCAGCTGCTTCTGTCCGCCGGACAGGGAGAAAACGTTCCGCCCTTGCAGTTCCCGGAGGTACAGCGCATCCACGGTATCCGCCACCCGCTTACGGATCTCCTCCGGCGGCCGGCCCTCGTTTTCCAGCCCAAAGGCCAGTTCGCTGTTCGTGTCCAGATTAAAAAACTGGGATTTCGGGTTCTGGAATACGGAGCCGACTTTCCGGGCCAGTTCATACATAGGTGTCGTCCCAGGGTCAAGACCGTCTACCTCTACCCGCCCTTCCAGGCGGCAGCCGGGGGTAAAGGCCGGGATCAGGCCGTTGATCAGCTTCGTCACCGTGGTCTTACCGCAGCCAGAGGCCCCGCACAGCAGGACACACTCCCCGGGTGCGATGGATGCGCCGACTTGGGAGAGCGTCTCCTGCGTTTCCCCGTAGCCGAAGGAAACGCGGTCAATCGAAATCATGTCCACTTACCCCCCTATTGTACCACAAATGAGAGCACCAGCAAGGCCAGGCCTGCCAGCATCCCCAAAAAATCCAGAGGGGAAAGCCGCAGGGATACGGCGCTGGTTTTGCGGGCCGGGTTTTCGATGCCCCGGGTTACCGCCGCCGCAGACAACTCCTCCGCCGTCTCTGTGGCGGACACCATCAGGGGCATTACCGTACACTCCAGCCGGGCAAATCCCCGGATGTCCCGCAGTTTCATGGCGTCCCGGATGTAGCCCACCTCCTCCCGGATGGCTGGGAAGTAGCGCAGGGTCACGGAAATGGCCACGATCAGTTTCTGCGGGATATGCAGCTGCCGCAGGCCCACGATCAGGTATCGCAGCGGGGTGCAGGTCAGCATCAATGCCCCCGTCATCAGGCAGGGAAACATCCGGCGGGTGTAGGTGGCGAAGATGGTGAAGCTGGTGGCGATAATCATGGGGGACACCGGCAGGATGAATTGCTGGAAGGCCACCAGCGCGCAGTATCCTACCGCCCATTTTATAGCCATTGCAAATCTTCTGTGGACGAGCATCAGCGCCAAAAGCAGCCCGATCAAAGCCAGTTCCAGCCAAAAGGTGTGGGGACGGAAAGCGATGACATTGGCGCCAATCAGCAGCCACAATCCCGCCCGTGGGTCAAATATGCGCTGCTCCGTTTCCATCTCACACCAGGCCGGCTTTCTCAAAGTGCTTGCGGAACATGGCCCGGGCGATCAGCCCGCCGATAACCGCTCCCACGACAGGCGCCAGGAACAGCACCACCAGCATGACGTTGGAGGAAAGAGCTTCCAAGGTATTCACATAGTCCGCCGGCATCCCCTGCTCCGTGATCTGCCGCAGGAAGTCCTCCCGCATCAGCCAGATGGGCAGCGGGGAGCCCACCATGCCCACCGAGAACAGGACGAAGGACACCAGATTGCCAGCCATGCTCCGGTAATGGGTGAGGCCCCGGGTGAGTTCCGCCAGGCCGCAGGCCAGGACGAAGGAGACCAGGATCACCACGGTAAACTGCCCGGTGACATAGTAAATGAGGCCGGTGATGAGGCCCATCAGGAGGACAGAGCCTACCTTCTGCACCTTGGCGCACATCATGAGATACGGGATGCCGGTGAACAGAGCGATGAAACCGGGCATCAAAATCCACAGCAGCGGGTGCAGCCCGCCCAGGAGCATGAAGGCGAAGTTGATGACAAAGTAGATGGCTGAGAAAATCCCTACAGTGATGACATCCTTGCCGCTCATCCCGCGGCGCTTGATTGGTTCAGACATAACGCACTCTCCTTTAGTTAGATATTGCTAACCAATATGTTGAAAAAACAGGACGCCGCTCGGCCTCCTCACATCGCCTTATTTTATCAGTTGAGTATCTGGTTGTCTGCCCTGTTTGGCCGACTTTGCTCTGATTGGACGAGATTATTGCCCCCGTGTGTCTCTGGTTCCTGCGTCCGACTATTTTCATTGCCCTATTCTCATAGAGCTGACCAGCAACGGAGATCACTTCCACTGCCGGTCAGTGTTTTCGGGAGCTACCATTTTGTATCCCATTCCGATTACGGTTTTAATGTAGATTGGGTTCCTTGGATCGGGCTCCAGCTTTTTTCTCAGCCGCCAGATGATATTCTCCACGGAGTTCGTCCCATGCAGATATTCCTCCCCCCAAGCCGCCGCATAGAGCTGCTCTTTTGAGAAGACTTGCCCTGGTGAGCTGGCCATGCAGTAAAGCATGGCATACTCTCCATGGTTGAGCCGCACTTCCCTACCGGCCATCATCACCCAGCGGTACTCATGATGGATCTCCAGTTCTCCGACACGCAACACGGAGGAAACTGTGTCAGCGACATGAACCGCTTCCGTTCTTTTGTCCTTCAGCGCATTAACGATTGCCTTAAATATACTGCCGTCCGGGTCTGCGGCCCGAATGACGATGATTTCGTCCACTATATTACCTCCCGATTGCAAAAGGAGAGGGCCGTACGCACGGCACTCTCCTTTTGCTGTGCTTATGACTCTGATTTCGCAACTGCCTTCAGTCGTCGGAAACTCTCATCGCTGATGACGTGCTCAATGCGGCAGGCGTCCCTTTCCGCCGTTTCCGGGTCTACTCCAGCCTCGATCAGCCGCTCGGTAAAGAAGCGGTGCTTTTCGTAGATTTGCTCCGCCACTTTCCGGCCCACATCAGTCAAGTGCAGGAAATAGTCGCTGTCCATTGTCAGGAATCCCCCGTCCCGAAGGGTCGCCACCGCATGGCACACGCTGGGCTTTGTGACCTCCAGGTGCCGGGCGACATCCACGGAGCGCACCATGCCCATCTTCTTATGGAGAACAAGTATGGCCTCCAGATAGTCCTCCCCGGACGCATGAAGTTTCATTAAGACCTCCCTTATGCAGATAATTTCTGTTCGGCGTTCCACATGGCTGCATACTTTCCGTCTTTAGCCAGCAATTCATCGTGAGTACCGACTTCAGCAATTTTCCCATCAGATACCACAAGGATTTGATCTGCATTTTTGACGATGGAAAGGGTATGAGCAATCATTACCACAGTCTTTTTCTCTTTCAGCAGATTGGCGATGGCCTGCTTTACTGCCAGCTCGTTCTCGATGTCAAGGGACGCTGTTGCTTCATCCAAAAGCAGGATCGGGCTATTTTTCAGAATAGCGCGGGCGATTGAAATTCTCTGGCGCTCACCGCCAGAGAGAAGGTTTCCGTTTTCGCCGGTCGGCGTATCGTATCCCTTTTCCATCTTGCGGATGAAGCCGTCACAATTAGCCTCCCGGCAGGCGGCTTCGATTTCCTCATCCGTGGCCTCGGGGCGGGCGTGCCGGATATTCTCACGAATGGTATCATCAAAGAGAAATACATCCTGGTCTACCATAGAGATTTGTTCCAGTACACGCTCTGCGGCCACATGGTTAATCGGTTTGCCGCCGATTGAAATGGTTCCTCCATTCGCCTCGTAGTATTTTGCAATCAGGTTCAGGATGGTAGACTTGCCGGAGCCGGAATCCCCCACAATGGCGGTCAGCTTCTGATCCGGCACAGTAAAGGAAGCCTGTTTTAACACCGGTTCCCCGGGAACATAAGAAAAGTCCACATGGTCAAATACAATCTCATGGGAGGCTGCCTGTAGCGGCTCCATGCTGCCGGTTTCTTCCGTTTCCTTCATCACAGCCATGATTTTATTTTTCGAGATCATCAGATTCTTATAGCTGGTGAGATCTACAAAAATGGAATTTGCCAGCTTTGCACAGAACAAAGGCAGCATACAAATCAAAAGATAGGACACGGTATCTAAAGTTCCGGCTGCCCAGGGGCCATAGGCCGTCCAGATCACAACCGGGCAGGACAGCCAGCTCAAAATACCAAATCCTGCACCAATCGGGAGAACCTTTGCTTCATACACAAAGCTGATCCTGCTAAACTCCTGCATGGCATGGATCACGGTTTTGTTT
>ERZ857801.223-NODE-223-length-82463-cov-11.510072_pt1 | contig 82463 bp, 80 predicted proteins | sample MGYA00519762_ERZ857801 | MGnify/ENA primary metagenome ERZ857801 (study PRJEB31778, sample SAMEA3449368) | human gut metagenome | biome: human gut; feature: human-associated habitat; material: faeces | place: United Kingdom | collected 2010/2012 ...
TAACAGCATTGACTCAAACTGGATTATTTGAAAATGCAAAACAAGCAAAAAATGCGATGGAGAATGCACAAAACGAAGAAAATACAATATTATCAGATTATGATAATAAAATAAATGAAATACTTGGCGGAGCTGTAAGAGAAGAAAGTAGTAATAAAGGAAAAGTTTTATGGAAGAATAATGATATTACTTCTGAATTTGCTGCACAAACCGTAGAATTAAGTGATGATTTGGAAAATTATGATTATGTGAAAATATTTTTTCAAACACATTATGCAAAAGAAAACCCAGACATTGTTTTTGACAATCAGTTTCTTTCAGTAGAAAGTTTAGTAATTGATAATAAAATATCAACATCACTAAAGACATCATGGTATGCATCAGGATGGGCAGGACATCCATTAATGTATAGAATAGTTAATGGCGAAAAAAATAAAGTATATTTTAATAATGCATATACAACAGGAAGTGGTTCTAACAATGGTATAAACGATACAGTTTTGATTCCATGTAATATAATAGGCTATAAGTTCTAAAAAAATAAAAAAAGCATAAGTTTTAAAAAAAGACTTGTACTTTTTTTATTTTATTATTATAATATAAAAGAATTGGAGAAAAGCTATATGGAAATTGAAAAAATAAACACAAACAACAAAATAAAATCAATAGAAAGAATCAAAAAAATCAAAAAAATCTTTGTTGTTGGAAAAGGCATAGACTCAACAAAAGAAGATGAAAGCAATAAAAGACAAAAAAGACAAGATACAAAAGAAATTTTTGAAATGGAAAATGGCAGAAAACAACATACAAAAGGACTAGAAGAAAACGAAAATTCTGAAAAACAAAAAGTAGCAAACTTCAAAAAACAATACCAACAAAGAAACGAAGCATATGAAAAAACAATAGAAGATACAATACAAATGTATCACGAAAAAGAACAACAAGAAAGATAAAAACAATAATTTATAAAATACCAAGGAGGAAAATAAAAATGTACGTATTTAACAAAATAACTGTAAACCCACAATTACCAAAAAGGATTGAAAAATTATCAGAAATTTCAAATAACTTATGGTGGTCATGGAACACAGAGTTTTTAAGACTATTTAAAACAATAGACAATGACTTATGGGAAACTTGCGAAAAAAATCCAGTAAAATTTTTAAAACAAGTATCACAAGAAAGATTAGAAGCTGTTTCTAAAAATGTAGAATTCCTAAAAGAATATGACAAATTAGCAAGACAATTTGAAGATTATATGAATAGCAAAAATACATGGTTTGCAAATAATTATCCAGAAAATAAAAATGATTTAATAGCATATTTTTCAGCTGAATATGGATTAGACAGAACAATACCAATATATTCAGGAGGGCTTGGAATATTATCAGGTGACCATCTAAAATCAGCAAGTGACTTAGGAATACCATTAGTAGCAGTTGGATTACTATATAAAAATGGTTATTTTCATCAAAAAATAAATGGGTATGGAGACCAAGAAACAGAATATATAAACATAGAATTAAGCAATTTACCAATAAATCCAGTAAAAGATAAAAATGGAGAAGATTTAATAATATATGTTAAATTCCCAAAAAGAAGATTATATTTAAAAGTATGGCAAATAAACGTTGGAAGAATAAAGCTATATTTATTAGATTCAGATATAGAAAAAAATAATCCAGAAGATAGAGATGTTACATTAAGATTATATGGTGGAGACCAAGAAATGAGAATAAGACAAGAAATAGTTCTTGGAATGGGAGGAACAAATCTATTAACAAGAGCATTAGGATTAAACCCAACAATTTACCATATGAACGAAGGACATTCAGCCTTCTTAATATTAGAATTAATAAAAAATATAATAAAAGAAAAACAAGTATCATTTGATGTTGCAAGAGATATAGCAAGTTCAAAAACAGTATTTACAACACATACACCAGTACCAGCTGGAAATGATATCTTTCCATTAGACTTAGTAGATAAATATTTCAAAGATTTCTGGCCAAGATTAGGATTAGATAGAGAAGAGTTCCTAAGATTAGGAATGAAACCAAGTCAAATACTAGAACCAGGATTTAATATGGGAATATTAGCACTTAAAGTTGCAGGAAAGAAAAACGGAGTTAGTAAATTACATGGTGCGGTATCAAGAGAATTATTTGGAGATGTTTGGCCAGATATAGCAGCAAATGAATCACCTATAACATACGTAACAAACGGAATTCATACTTGCTCATGGTTATCACCAAAATTAAAAGAACTATACAACAAATACTTAATGCCATATTGGCAAGATAATATACATGAAGATAAAGTATGGGAAAAAATAAACAATATTCCAGATAAAACATTATGGGAAACACATCAAGACAGAAAAGAAAAATTATTAAAATTAGTTAAAGATAACACAACACAAAGACTAAGAAGATCAGGTTATAGCTATGAAGAGATAAACGAAATAACATCAAAATTAAATCCAAATGCATTAACAATAGGATTTGCAAGAAGATTTGCAACATATAAAAGAGCAACATTAATATTTAAAGATTTAGAAAGAATAACACAAATATTAAATAACTCAGAAAAACCAGTCCAATTAATATTTGCAGGAAAAGCACATCCAGCAGATAAAGAAGGACAAGATTTAATAAAAAGAATACATGAAATATCAATGATGCCACAATTTAAAGGAAAAATTTTCTTATTAGAAAATTACAATATAGCAATGTCACAATATTTAGTAAGTGGTGTCGATGTATGGCTAAATAATCCAAGAAGACCAATGGAAGCATCTGGAACAAGTGGACAAAAAGCATCTGTAAATGGAGTTATAAACTTTAGTGTACTAGATGGCTGGTGGGCTGAAGGTTATAATCAAGAAAATGGTTGGACAATTGGAACAAATGCAGAATATAACTCATATGAGAAACAAGATATTGCAGATAGTCAAAGTATGTATCGTACATTAGAAGACAAAATTATACCAACATATTATAATAAAAACGAAGAAGGTATTTCACCAAAATGGATTAGAATAATGAAAAACTCAATAATCTCAACAGGTGGAAAATACAGTACAGCAAGAATGTTAGTAGATTATACAAATAATCTATATATGCCATTATGCAACTTAACAAAAAAATATTATAAAAATGTTGACACAGTTGCAGAATATAATTTATGGAAAAAGAACTTATACATAAATTGGAAAGATATAAAAATAACTCAAACAAATAACCTAGACAACATAACAATAGATGCTGGAAATAATATTGAAGTAAAATGCGAAGTTGAACTTCCAAATGTAGATTTAGACAATATAACAGTAGAATGTTATTATGGAAAAATCTTAGACAATGGAATTGTTGAAAATGTAAGCATTATTCCTATGAAATTAACAGGAAAAGATGAAGAAAACAAGAAGTATGAATATACAACAAAAATAGAATTAAAAACAGGCGGAAACTATGGTTATACATTTAGAGTTATGCCAAGACATGAGATGTTACTTGATGCAGAAAATTTAAATTTAGTAAAATGGGTAACAAAATAAAGATATTAAAAAGAAACAGGAATAAAATCATGCTACGAAAAAAAGGAAAATCTGAAGAAAAAAAGACAAAATAGAAAAATTAAAATAATAAAAAACAGGAAATTTGATATTTCCTGTTTTTTATTAAATCTTAATAATTCCATTAGTAAAATCCAAATTATTCAAAGAATCATACTCAAATCCAATAGTAAAAACATTAGTAGAAAAAATATCAATATCAAGTATACGCCTTAAATTCTTATTAGAATTATTATCTAAAAACTTCTTAACAGAAGTAATAATATTAATTTTTGTATTACGTCTATAAATTTCAGAAATTAAATTTTTACCATTATCATTAAAACCTAAGACACGAACATAAGGCAAAGTTTTTTTAGAAATCTCCATATCTTTTTTTGTAATTCCGAGTAAAGTATATAAAAGAATACGTTGAAGTCTTGTTGAAGTATATCTTTTAGATTTAACAATATTTAAAAATTCAACAATGCTATTACAAGAATTAGCAGCATTTTTAATAGCAAATTCAAGTCCTTCAGAAACATCAGGTAAATTTCTAATTTCATCAACACTCATTTTCCTTAAATTATAAATAATTTCTTTTTCAAAAACAGATAAACCAATAACAATATGACCATTTCTAATTTCTTCCATTAGAATTTCTAAAGAAGAAATAGGAAGTAAGTTATTAATAATATCAAAACTTTTATTATTAACTAAATTCCTTATAGCTGTTGCACTGGCTATATTATTAGAAAAACTTGTACTATTATAATCTGCTTCTCGTCTAGAAATAGCAATAGGTTGTATATTACTATTATATTTTTTTAAAGCTTTCAAATATTCAATTCCTAAAATATTATTAGGAGAAGATAAAACATTAACTGAATTTCTAATATCATTTATATACATTAATAAAGCATTTTCTCTAGCTTTAGGAAAAGATATGCCTTTTTTTAATTCATGTGCAAGAAGATTTTGATATTCTTTTGGTTCGTTATATAAAACATCAGCAAATTTATCTAAAATATCTACATTTGATGTTTCAGCTCCAAAAGAAATATAATCTACTATATTTAAAGAGTTTAAAATCTTGATAGCTCCATCAGCAAAGTTTTCAGCACTTGATGTAGCATATAAAACAGGAAGTTCAATTACTAAATCAACACCATTTAAAAGAGCCATTTTAGCTTTAGACCATTTATCAATTAAAGAAGTAGAACCACGTTGTGTAAAATTACCACCAATAATAGCAATTGTATAATCTGCACCGGTTAACTTTTTTGATTCATTTAAATGATATAAATGACCATTGTGGAATGGATTGTATTCAGCAACAATTCCTAAAACTTTACTCATAAAATTACCATCCTTTCAAAAAACTCTTGTTTATTTTTTATTACATTGATATAATATCATAAATAGTAAAAAAATACAAGGAAGTGGTTTTATGGAAAAAGTAATTATATATACAGATGGTGCTTGTTCTGGAAATCCTGGACCAGGTGGTTGGGGTGCAATTTTAATGTATAAAGATACCAAAAAAGAAATTTCAGGAGGAAAAAAAGACACAACAAATAATGTTATGGAATTAACAGCAGCATTAGAAGCTTTAAAACTTTTAAAATTTCCATGTGAAGTAGAATTGTATAGTGATAGTGCATATTTAGTAAACGGATTTAACCAAGGTTGGATTTACGGATGGCAAAAAAATAACTGGAAAAATTCAAGTAAAGAACCTGTCAAAAATAAAGAAATTTGGGAAGAAATATATAAAATGACTCAAAAACATAAGGTGAAATTTATAAAAGTAAAAGGTCATAGTGATAATGAATTTAACAATAGATGTGATGAAATGGCAAGAAATGCAATAAAAACTTTGTAGTATTTTGAAGAAATATTACATTTATATTACATTTGTAAAATTTATTGCAAATTAATAAAGTTTAAATTATAATTATAGAGAATAATAATGAAAACTTTAGGGGGAAAAAATGGAAACATTTGCAGATTATCTTTTAAAAGAAACAGATTTAGTAAATAAAATGGATATATTAAATAGACTACAAAGATTGCTAAAAGAAAGAAAAGGAATAACGATATACTTTAATAACACAGTAATATTCAAAACAGAAATAGCAAGAATGTTTATAGATTATTCAAATTTAGATGTTGATAGAAATCTTGTGTTAACAGCTTGCTTATTGTGTAATTGTAAAAAAATAGATGGACCACAAAGCTTAGAAAGCTTGCACAATTATGCTAAAAATGGAGCAGAATTTTTAGAAACATTAGGTTTTGATAAAAGATTTTGCAAAATCTGTGAAGAAGTTAATAGATATAGTGGAAGTGAACCAAGGGAACCTGAAAGTGATATATTAGAATTAGTAGATAATTTTGGAGGAATGCTTTTAGATAGACCAGAAAGAGCAGGTTATTCACCAGAAAAAGCATTAATTCAACTAGAAGAAAGCAATTTAAGAGGAAAAGAAAATATATATTTAGAACAGTTTAAGACATTTGTAGAACAAATGCAGGAGGTAGAAGTATAATGTTAGAAACACAAGAAAAAGTTGGAGATGTTAGAAGAACACCATTTGGAGCACTAAAAAGAATTTGTGAAGAAAATTCAATGAGTAGAGTTCTTGGTTCAGATATGCTTGCAAGATTTGAAAGAGTAACTAACCACAAAGTACAAGAAAAACAACAAGAAAAACAAACACAAAAATTAATAAAAAATGAGAAAGTACCACTGTTTACAGAAGAAGACATGAGTACAATACTTCATAAAGATATGGAAGCATCAATGGGAGAAAGAGGATAATTTTTTTTAGGCGACACAAAAGTCGCCTATTTTCAAACATAAAGTAATAAAGAAAAGAGGAACAACAAATGTACGAAATATTTGCAGATTTACATGTACACATAGGTAGATCAGAAAACGGAAAACCAATAAAAATAACAGCAGCAAGAAGTCTAAATTTTGCCAATATAGCAAAAGAATGTGCTGAAAGAAAAGGAATAAACGTAGTAGGAATAATAGACTGTGCATCACCTTATGTTATAGAAGACATAGAAAACTTCTTAAAAACAGGGGAGGCATATGAATTAAAAGATGGAGGAATAATATATAAAGATAAAGTTTGTATATTATTAGGAAGTGAAGTAGAAACATCAGAAGTAGGAAGAAATGGAAAATGTGGAGCAGCACATAATGTATGCTTTTTCCCACATCTAAAAGATATAAAAGCATTTTCAAACGAAATGAGCCATCACATAAAAAATATAACTTTGAGCACTCAAAGGTCAGATATATCTGGTTATGAATTAATAGATATAGTAGAAAAATATAATGGAATTTTAATACCAGCACATATATTTACACCATTTAAAAGCTATTATGGAAACTGCACAGATAGATTACAAAATATTTTCAAAGAAAAATATGACAAAATATTTGCAGTTGAATTAGGCTTAAGTTCAGATACATTTCTAGCAGATGAAATATCAGAGTTAGAAAACAAAACTTTTGTAACAAATTCAGATGCACACTCTTTACCCAAAATTGCTAGAGAATATAACAAAATGCAAGTAGAAGATATATCATTTAAAGAAGTAGTAAAAGCATTAAAAAACGAAGATGGAAGAAAAATCTTAGCAAATTATGGATTAGACCCTAAACTTGGAAAATATCATAGAACATATTGTGACAATTGTAATCAAACAATAGAAACAAAAGAACCAGTAGAAAAATGTCCATACTGTGGAAGTGACAAAGTAACCTTTGGAGTTTTTGATAGAATAGAATTAATAAAAGACAAAAAAGAAACTAAAAGTCCAGAAAATAGACCACCATACATATATCAAGTACCATTAGGATTTATACCAGGAGTTGGCGGAAAAACAATAGAAAAGCTTTTAGACAATTTTGAAACAGAAATGAACATACTTCACAAATTATCAAAAGATGATATAGAAGCTGTTGTTGGAGAAAAAGTAGCAAATAGTATAGAAAAAGCAAGAACTGGAAATGCTAAAGTACAATCTGGTGGAGGAGGAAACTACGGAAAAATAATATAATAAAAAGTTCTAAAAATCTCATTATTGAATACACATTATGTATAAAATATGTGCTTGATAAGGAGATTTTTTTGATGAAAAAAAATAGCAGATTTCATTTAAAAACAATAATTGCAAATCATATATTAAATAATAGTAAAGAATATATTTTAGTAACCTTAATATTTATAATCGGAATATTTTTAGGAGTAATGTTTATAAACAGTACACAAGATACACAAATTTCTGAAATAACATCATATTTTAATACATTTATAGATAAGTTAAAAAACACAGAAAAAATAGATAATATGCTATTATTTAGAACAACCTTAAAAGAAAATATAATGTTAGCATTAACACTTTGGTTTTTTGGAACAACTGTAATAGGAATTCCAATAGTATTTGGAATTGTACTATATAGAGGATTTTGCTTAGGATATACAATATCAGCAATTATAACAATTTTAGGACTTCCAAAAGGAATAGCATTTGTATTATTGTCATTAGTATTACAAGACATAATCCTAATACCAGCCATAATTGCAATAGCAGTAAGTGGCTTCAAACTATATAAATCAATTGTAAAAAATAGAGATAGAGAAAATATAAAAATGGAAATTTTAAGGCATACAATATTCTCATTAATTATGTTAGTACTATTATGTATAGCAGCACTGGTAGAAACTTTTATATCAACAAATTTATTAAAAAAATTTTTAAAATATTTCTAAAAATGTATTTACATTTTACAAATATTTTGATATAACATATACATAATTTATGTAAATAATAATTTTGAAATAGGGGTAAGAAAAATGGAGAAACAATTAAAACTTTTTTTTGAATTTTTAGAAAATGATAAAAAATTATCAAACAACACATTACAATCATACAAAAGAGATTTAAAACAATTCAAAAGATTTATAGAAGCATGCGAAGTTCCATACAACAGAGTAGACGAAGAAACAATGAAAGAATATATACAAGAATTAGAAGAATTAGGTAAAAAACCTTCAACTATTTCAAGATGCATAGCCTCAATAAGATCATTTTATCAATATGCAATGAAAAAAGGAAAAGTAAAAAAAGATCCAACAAGAAATATACAATCACCAAAAGTAGAAAAAAGAGTTCCATGTGTATTAACATCAAAAGAAGTTGAATTATTATTAGATCAACCAAAAGACATAGACTTAAAAGGAACAAGAGATAAAGCAATGCTAGAATTTGCATATGCTACAGGAATGAGAGTTACAGAAATAATTTCATTAGATATAGATGACATTAACTTTGAAGAGGGATACGTAAATTGTAGACACGCAAACAAACCAAGAATAATTCCATTAGGAAAATTATCATTAAAAGCATTAAAAGAATATACAGAACAAGCAAGAAATATATTAATAAAAGACGATAATGAAAAAGCATTATTTGTAAATGTAAATGGTCAAAGATTAACAAGACAAGGATTCTGGAAGATTATAAAATACTACAAAGATCAAGCACATATAACAAAAGACATAACACCACACGTTTTAAGACATTCATTTGCAACACATTTATTACAAAATGGAGCAGACTTAAAATCAATACAAACAATGCTAGGACATTCAGATATATCATCAACACAAGTTTATATGCAATTCCAAGATGAAGGAATAAAAGATATATATAGAAAAGCTCATCCAAGAGCATAATTAAATATTATTTATAAATAAAGAAACACATATTGGCACAAAAACTAAATATGTGTTTTATAAGTAATAATTAAGGGGATTAAAAATATGGAAGATAAAGTAGAATTAGTAGAAACAAATAATCTAACTAGAAAACAAAATATAATATTATACTTTTTTATATATGCTTTTTTAGGATGGATATTAGAAACAGCATTTTGCATTTTAACAACAGGAGTTTTTACAAAAAGAGGATTTCTATATGGACCAATATGTCCAATATACGGATTTGGAGCTATTTTGTTAATAGAAAGTTTGAAGAATATAAAAACAAATACAGTAGGAAAATTCTTTGTTGGAATGATAGCATTTACAATATTTGAATATGTAGTTTCCGTTGTTCTAGAAAGTCTTTTTGGACTTAGATGGTGGGATTATACAGGACAACCATTTAATTTTCAGGGAAGAGTAAGCTTATCTTTTTCTATAGTATGGGGAATATTAGGAGTTATTTTTGTTGAGAAGATACATCCTTTTATTACAAAAGCGATAGAAAAAAAGATTGTGTTAATATCAAATAAAAAGAAAATTATAATTTTATATAGTTTTGTTTTTATTACTATTATAGATTTTATATGTTCTGTTGTTAAGTATGTTAATATATAGTTACAGAATATATAAACATTTGCCAATATAGCTCAGTTGGTAGAGCAACGGATTCGTAACCCGTAGGTCGGCAGTTCGATTCTGCCTATTGGCCCCATAAACTTAAGAGGTTAAAATAAATATCTTAAAAAAGACAGCATTTTTCAATGCTGTTTATTATTTTACACATAAAAGGTATACAATTCAATAAAAATATGTTATACTAATTAAGTAAAAAAATAAAAAGATAGGAGAAAAATATGGGATTTTTCGATAAATTAAAAAACGGATTAAACAAAACAAAAACATCATTTGATGAAAAAATAAATAATGTATTTAGCAACTTTAGAAAAGTAGATGAAGAGTTTTTAGATGAATTAGAAGAAGTATTGATAATGTCTGATATAGGAATGGATACATCAATAAAAATAATATCAAATTTAAGAGAAAGAATGAAAAAAGAAAAAATTCAAGATGAAGAAGATGTAAAACAAGCCCTAAGAGAAGAAATGCAAAAAATATTAGATGTAACAGACATAAATTTACATTTAAATACAAAACCATCAGTAATTTTAGTTGTTGGAGTAAATGGAGTAGGTAAAACTACATCAATAGGAAAAATGGCAAATAGACTTGCTAAAGATGGGAAAAAAGTTGTTGTAGCAGCAGCAGATACTTTTAGAGCAGCAGCAGTGGAACAATTAGAAATCTGGGCAAACAGAGCAGGAGCAACAGTAGTAAAAAGAGATGAGGGAGTAGACCCAGCCTCAGTAGTATATGATGCAATAAAACAAACTAAAGAACTTGGTGCAGATATTTTAATAGTAGATACAGCAGGAAGATTGCACAATAAAAAATACTTAATGGATGAATTAAACAAAATACAAAAAGTAATAAATAAAGAAATGGCAGATGCTGACAAAGAAGTGTTACTTGTAATAGATGGAACTACAGGACAAAATGCAATTTCTCAAGTTAAAGCTTTTAAACAAGAAGCAGATATAACAGGAATTGTATTAACAAAATTAGATGGAACAGCAAAAGGCGGAGTTGTAATAGGAATAGTAGAAGAAAATCAAATACCAGTAAAATTCATAGGTGTTGGTGAACAAATTGATGATATGGAAATATTCAATTCAGAAGATTTTGTAAAAGCAATAATTTAATGAACATTCATTAGGAGGTAAAAAATGAAACAAGAAAAAAAGCAAAATAAAAAAATGAAAACAAGAGTAATCTTAGTTTTATTATTTATAGCATTATTTTCAGTAATTAGTTATATAAGTTTAAGAGGAAGTTATTTAGAGTATAAAGAATTAGGAAAAAATTACACAGAAGTATTTTTTACAAATTTAAAATATAAGTATACAATATTTGGAATTAATTTTATAGCCTTATATTTTATAATATATATGACAAACAGAGGAATTAAAAAAGGTTTAAAATCTTTTTTTGATAAAGAAAAAAAGGAAATGCCTAAAGTACCAAATAAATCAATAGCATTTATCATATCTGCAGTTGTAAGTGCATTAATGTCAAGTGTTATAATGAAGCAAATAATACTATGTTCAAGTAATGCAAGCTTTGGAATACAAGACCCAATTTACAATTTTGATATAGCATATTATATGTTCCAAAAACCAATAATTCAAATGTTTTTATTATATTTCATGGCAATATTAGTTGGACTAACAGTATATATGGCATTATATTATATAATTGTATTTAATAAAGACTTTGATGGTGTAGATGGTAAAATGCTAAAGCAAAGTTCATTAATAAAAAAATTAATAAGAAATGCAGTATTAATAGTTGTATTATTTGCATTAATGACAGTATTAAATACAACAGATATATTAACAAGTAAAATGTTAACAATAAAAGATGGTTCTGATAGCACACAAAATATTGAGATAACAGGTGCTGGCTATACAGAAGTAATGATACAAAGATGGGGTTATTTAATATTTGCTTTTGTTATGATTTTTTCAGCAATTAGAGCATCAAAAGGATTTAAAGAAGATAACACTTCAAAAGTATTAAAAAATTTAGCTATAATTCCTGGATATTTAGTAGTTTTATTTTTAGTAATAATAATCTTTAATGTAGTATTTGTAAATTCAAATAAACTAGACAAAGAAAAAGAATATTTAGCATATAACATTGAAAACACTAAAAACGCTTATAAAATAAATATAGAAGAAAAAAGTTTAGAAAATTCAGGAACAATAACACAAAAAGATGTAGATGAAAATACTGATATAATAAATAATATTAGAATAGTAAATGAAGATACAGTATTAAAAACTTTAGAAGATAACCAAACAGGAACAGGTTATTATTCATATAGAAATGCGAATATTGCTCAATACAAAATAGCAGGACAATATAAATTGGTATATGTTTCACCGAGAGAAATCAAAAATTCAGGAAGAACTTATAGTAATAAAACCTATGAGTATACTCATGGAAGAGGACAAATTGTAGCATCTGCAACAGATGTATCTGAAACAGGAAATTTAAATTATATTCAAAAAGATGTATCTGGAGAAGATGATAAATTAGGAACAGTTAATAAACAAATATATTATGGATTAGAAACAAATAATATAGTAGCAACAAATACAAAAAACAGAAAAGAATATGATTATACAGATGAAAATAATAAAGAATATACATCATCATATCAAGGACAATCCGGATTAAGATTAAACTTTATAGATAGAGTTATTTTAGGTATAAAAACAGGTGATTTAAATTTAGCCTTTTCATCAGAAGTAACAAATGAGAGCAAAATTTTAATAAACAGAAATATCATAAAAAGAGCCAAAACAGCAATGCCATATTTAATATATGATGATAATCCATATACAGTAGTAACAGATGAAGGAAAAACAGTATGGGTTTTAGATGCTTACACTGTATCTAGTCAATATCCTTATTCACAGTTTACTTCAATCGAACATGATGGAATAAAAGAAAAAATAAATTATATTAGAAATTCAGTAAAAGTTATAATTGATAGTTATGATGGAACAATGAAGTTCTATGTAACAGATAAAACAGATCCAATAGCTATGGCTTATAGAAATGTATATAAAACATTATTTGAAGATTTAGATACGGAAATTCCTGCTGATATAGCACAACATTTTGTATATCCTAAATATTTATATAATGTACAAGCAAAAATGTTAAAAACATATCATAATGTAAAACCAGATGTATTGTATAGAACTGATGATTTATGGAATTTTGCAAAATACAATAGTACAGTAATTTCAAAATCAACAGGAACAATTTTAGAACCATATTATACAACTGTAAATAATGGAGATGGGGAAGAAGTTGGATTGGTACAAATATATACACCAAGTTCTAAACAAAATCTAATTTCTTACTTAGTAGGAACTACAAATGGAAGTAATAATGTATTAAAATTATATAAATTCTCTGAAGATAGCAATATTTTAGGACCAATGCAACTTGACAAGCAATTAGAACAAGATGAAACAATTTCTTTAGCAATAAATGCTTTAAACACAACTGGAACAAAGGTTACTAAAGATATAGTTGTAGTACCAGTTAATAATACACTTTTATATGTAGAATCAATTTATCAAACAATGTTAAATGAAGAAGTAAAAGTGCCAGCATTAAAGAAAATAGTAGTAGCTTCAGGAAATAAAGTTGCAATGGGAAATAATTTAAAAGAAGCACTTCAAAACTTACTTTCAAAAGATGCATCAAATATTGAAGTAGAAAATACAGATGATATAGATGGGGTAATAGATGCGTTAGTAAAAGCAAATAAAAATTTATCTGAGTCAACTTCTAATAATGATTGGGAATTAGTAGGCTCTGATATTAAGAAAGTGCAAGGATTAATAGATACACTTGAAAAATTAAAAGAACAAGAAGACAAAAAGAAAGAAGCTTTAGAAAAAGAAAATAAACAATCAAATTCTATTAATAATGTAGTAGAAGAAAATATTATAGAAGAGAATAATATAGTTAATAAAACAAAATAAAAAATGTGTGGGAAATTAATCCACACATTTTTTATATAATTATTAAACTAATTTATAAAATACTTTTTTACCTTTTTTCAAAATAGCATAACCATCTTTAAAATCAGTATCAGAAAGTACATAATTTACATCAGAAATTTTATTATCATTTAAAGAAATACCACCTTGATTAATTAAAGTTCTAGCTTGTCCTTTAGATGGGGCAATTCCTGTTAAAATAATAGCATCAACTATAGAAATATTTTTATTTTCTCCAATTTCAACAGTTGGCATATTGTCAATACTTCCTGAACCAGCAAATAGGGCATTTGAAGCTTCTTCAGCTTTTTTTGCTTCCTCTTCACCGTGAACTAATTTTGTAATTTCATATGCTGCAACTTTTTTTGCTTCATTTATTTTTTCATCTTTTAAAGAAGATAATTCATTTATTTTTTCTATAGGTAAAAATGTTAATAGTTTTAAAACTGTTTCAACACTTTCATCTTCAATATTTCTCCAATATTGATAAAATTCATATGGAGAAGTTTTAGTAGGGTCTAGCCATAAAGCTCCTTTTTCAGTTTTACCCATTTTTTTACCTTCTTTAGTTGTAAGAAGTTTGAAAGTTAAACCATAAGAATCATCTTTTCCAATTCTTCTAATTAAGTCTACACCACCTAAGATATTAGACCATTGATCATTTCCACCCATTTCTAATTTGCATCCATAAGTTTCATATAAATGTAAAAAGTCATAAGATTGCATAAGCATATAGCTCATTTCAAAAAATGTTAAACCTGTTTCTAATCTTTGTTTGTAACATTCAGCAGCAAGCATTTTATTAACTGAAAATAAGCTTCCAATATCTCTCATAAATTGAACAAAATTTAAATCTAAAAGCCAATCAGCATTATTTACGATTATGGCTGAATTTTCTCCTTCAAAACTAACAAATTTTTCTATTTGTTTTTTAATACATTCTACGTTGTGATCAATAGTTTCTCTTGTCATCATTTTTCTCATATCAGTTTTTCCAGATGGGTCACCAATTGTTGCAGTACCACCACCAACTAATATTATAGGTTTATGACCACATTTTTGCATATGACTTGCAACCATAAGTGAAACAAAGTGACCAACGTGTAAACTATCAGCAGTTGGGTCAATTCCAATATAAAAAGGAACACTTTCTTTTCCAAAAAGCTCTTTAATTTCAGCTGGATGAGTCATTTGCTCTATATATCCTCTTTCTTCTAGTATATCAAATACATTTGTCATAAAAAACATCCTTTCTTTTTATAATTTAATATTTCCTAAACCATCAATGTAGTTATTATAACCAGAATAGTCTAAAAATCTATTTAAGTTTTTAACTGAGATTCCAGTTTGGCTAGAAATTGTATCTAAATTTTGTGTTAATCCATTTTCTTGAATATAAGATTGAAAAGTTTCAAATTCAAAAGCATCTTTTGCTTTGCATTTAGGGCAAACTAAATCATTTGAAATATAAAAATTACCACATCTACTACATTTATTAAATTCCATTTTAAAATCCTCCTATAAAATTATCTTTTGAAATCTATTTAGTGCATATTCTATCACATTTTGTTGGAAATAGGAAGAGGTAAAATAAAAAAAGTAAGAAAAGCCTAAAATTTTAGAACTTTTCTTACCTTTTTTAGGAAAAATTAATTAGTAAGCTCCACCAACTCTTTTAATGAGATCTAATGCACTTGCTGAAATAGCAAAATTCTTATCGCCAATTTTATCTCTGATTTTTTTCAAAACATCAAAGTCATCGATTTTTCGGCCACATGGATTAGGATAAAAATCATCTATAAGATAAGGATTATCCTCAGCGTTACCATCTTTATCATATTCTCTTGCTACTAGATCATCATTAGAATTAAGCTCTAATATAACTTTTCCCTTTGCTGTTTCTAGATCATCGTCATCAATTATTTCATGACCATGATACCGAAGTTTTGCTTTTAGCTTTTGATTCGTATTGTCTACCATTTTTTTAGCCCTTTCTAAAAATGTATTTCGGTATAGACGATGTTGCTATCTACACTGTATGTAGATAATTATAATACGTTTTACATAAAATGTCAAGCTTTTCAAGGTGCTTTATAAAATTTAGATAATAAGTAGCATTTTATTTTTTTTAGTGTTATAATGAGACAAAATAAAAAGAAGGTAATGCAAATGAAAAAAATTAATGGAATAATAATGCAATATTTTGAATGGTATATGGACTGCCATCAAAACTTATGGAATCAAGTAAAAGAAAATGCAGAAGAATTAGCAAAAATTGGAATAACAGCATTATGGCTTCCACCAGCCTATAAAGGAATGGGAGGAAAAGATGAAGTTGGCTATGCAGTATATGATGTATATGACTTAGGAGAATTTGACCAAAAAGGAACAATAAAAACAAAATATGGCTCAAAAGATGAATATTTAGATGCAATAATTGCATTAAAACAAGCAGGAATAGAAAGTTATGCAGATATAGTTTTAAATCATAAAATGGGAGCAGATGCAATTCAAACAATTCCTGCAACAAAAGTAGATTGGACAAACCACAATCAAGAAAACTACCAAAAAGAAACAGTCAAAGTTGCTACTAAATTTACGTTCCCTGGAAGGAAACATAAATACTCTGATTTTGAATGGAATTGGACTGATTTTGATGGAATAGACTATAACAATCAAACTGGAGAAAATGCCATATTTAAATTTGTAAACAAAAAATGGGGAGAAGAAGTTGATGATGAGTATGGAAATTATGACTATTTAATGGGAGCAGATTTAGATTTTTCTAATCCAAGAGTTGTAAAGGAATGTACAGATTGGGGCAAATGGTATTTAAATTTTACAAAAGTTGATGGATTTAGATTAGATGCTGTAAAACATATTGATGCAAATTTCTACAGAGATTGGATTAAAGAATTAAGAAATGAAACTAAAAAAGAATTATTTGCAGTAGGAGAATATTGGAGTACAGATGTAAATAAATTACACAAATATATAACAGAAACAAATGGAAACATATCATTATTTGATGTTCCATTACACTACAATTTTTATAATGCATCAAGAGATGAAAATTATGATATGTCAAAAATATTAGAACATACATTAGTAAAAGAAAATCCATGTAAAGCAGTAACATTCGTAGATAATCATGATACACAACCAGGTCAAGCTTTACAAAGTTTTGTAGAAAATTGGTTTAAGCCAATAGCATACTCAATAATATTACTTAGAAATGATGGCTATCCTTGCGTATTTTATGGTGATTATTATGGAATATCACATGATGATATAAAACCAATGAATGATTTAAAAACACTAATACAAATAAGAAAAGAAAAATCTTATGGAATGCAACATGATTATTTAGATAACAATAATTATATTGGTTGGACACAAGAAGGGGATGAAGAACATATAAAATCAGGGATAGCAGTTGTTATTTCAACAGCAGGAGATGGCTATAAAAGGATGTATGTAGGAAATCAAAATGTAGGAGAAATTTATATAGATGCATTAGGTAATTGTCAAGAAGAAATAACAATAGAAGAAGATGGATGTGCAAACTTTAATGTAAAAGAAAAAAGTGTATCAATTTGGGTGAAAAAATGAAAAACATATTGAAAAAAATATAAGAAATAATTATAATGTTATATGTGTATAAATAAGAAAAAAAGTGGGAGAAAAAATGAAAAAAACAAGTTTGTTAAATAGTTTTAAATATGCTTTTGAAGGAATATGGTCGGCTATAAAAAAAGAAAGAAATTTAAAAATACATATTGTAATTATGTTTTTAGTTATTGTTTTTGGGATAATTTTTAATATAAGTAAAACTGAATGGTTTGTATGTATATTATTATTTGGTGGAGTTATTGCATTAGAAATAATGAATACAGCAATCGAAACGACCGTTGATTTAATAACAATGGAAAAAAATCCAAAAGCAAAGTTAGCCAAAGATGCTTCTGCTGGAGCTGTTTTAGTAATGGCAATAATTTCAGTTATTATAGGATTAATGATTTTTATGCCAAAAATTTTAGAATGCTTAAAATAATCTATTGACAGTAAAAAGGAGAAAGAAAAATGAAAAAAATATCAATAATTGTACCAGTATATTATAATCAAGATAATTTGTTACCATTATATGTAGATTTAAAAGAAAAAGTACTTACGAAGTTGAATATGGAATACGAATTAATATTTGTTGACGATGGTTCAAAAGATAAATCTTATGAAGTAATGCAAAATATAGCAAAATTAGACAAAAACATAAAAAATTTGAGATTATCAAGAAATTTTGGAGAACATTCAGCACTTCTTGCTGGATTATCACAATGCACAGGGGATTGTGCTGTTAGAAAAGCAGCAGACTTACAAGAACCATCAGAAATGATTTTAGAAATGATAAAAAAATATGAAGAAGGAAACGAAGTAGTTTTAGCAGTGAGAGCTGATAGAGAAGAACCAATTTCTCAAAAAGCATTTTCAAATTTATATGCATTTTTAATGAGAAAATTAGCACTTCCTAATATGCCAAAAGGTGGTTTCGATACATTTTTAATAGATAGACAAATAATAGATTTATTAGTAAAAATGCAAGAAAGAAATACATCATTAATGAGTCAAATTTTATGGGCTGGATTTAAAACAGCAACAGTTCCATATGTGAGAAAAAAGAGAGAAATAGGTAAATCAAAATGGACATTATCTAAAAAAATAAAATTAGTATATGATTCATTATTGAGTTTTTCATATTTTCCAATAAAAATGATAACAACAATAGGATTTTTAAGCTTTTTAATTTCATTAATAGTATTGATTTTAATAATTTACAAAAAAGCAACTGGATTAATTGATGTTGAAGGATATGCTTCAATAATAATGATTATGCTTATGGGATTTGGAATAATTATGCTTTCAATAGGAATTTTAGGAGAATATTTGTGGAGAACATATGATGCTGCAAGAAGAAGACCACCATATATAATTGAAAAAGGAGATACAACAAAAGATGACTAAAATTCTAGAAAAAATGAAAGAAAATAAAAAAATACTAATAACATTATTTTTAATATGCATATTTTGTTATTATTTAACTTGGACAATTTCACAACCATTTAATTCATGTCCTGATGAAGGAATGAAATGGGACATATGTAAATATATTTATGAAAATAATAAATTACCACATGGTGAAGATGAAGCAATACGTAATCCTATATGGGGAATTTCTTATGGATTTCAACCAATACTTACATATATGATTGGTGCAGTTTTTATGAAAATTATTTCTATATTTACAACACATCAATTTGCATTAGTGATGGCAGCAAGGTTAGTAAGTACAATAAGTATGACATTAGTAATATATTTTACAATAAAGATATCGCAAAAATTTTTCAAAGGAATTTATAAATATTTATTTATTGTATTCATAGCATTTCAGCCAATTACAGCATTTTTGGCATCGTATATAAATAATGATTCAACAGCATTGCTTGCAACAACAGTTATAATTTATTTGTGGATTTTAGGATTAGAAAGTAATTGGAAAAATAAGCATTGTGTACTTCTTGGAATTGCAATAGGTTTTTGTACACTTACATATTATAATGCATATGGTTATATATTATGCAGTATTATTCTTTGTTTAATATCAGTAATATTAAATAAAATGAAAACAAAACAAATAATTCAAAAAGTACTAATAGTAGCAATTATGGCATTTTTAGTAGCTGGATGGTGGTTTATAAGAAATGCAATAATTTATAATGGAGATTTTTTAGGAATTAATGCTCAAAACGAATGTGGAGATAAATATGCTAGTGAAGAATATAAACCATCAACAAGACTCACAGTTCAAAGAAAAAACGAATCAATTATTAATATGTTAACAAAAGACAAATGGATAAATGTAACATTAAAAAGTTTTGTAGGAATATTTGGTTATAATTCTATGATAATGTCAAACAAAATATATTATTCATATTTTTTAATTTGGATAATTGGAATAATTGGGTGTTTAATGAAATTTAAAGATTTGTTTATATATAATAAAGAAGAAAAAAATAAATATTTATTAAATTATATATTTATATTATCAATAATAATTCCAATAATTTTAAGCATTTATTATTCATATACTAGTGATTTCCAACCTCAAGGCAGGTATATAATGGGAATAATAATTCCATTTACATATTTTTTAGTAAATGGAATACAAAAAATATTAGAAAAGTTTGTAAAATCTGAAAAAATTAGAAAATGCATTGTTTTAGTTATAATGTTATTAATAATTGTTATATCAATGAGGGCATTATTTGGATATATAATTCCAAGATATAAATAGAAAAGGGGAAAATAAAATGATAGGATTTAATGTACCAATTTTTATAGATGAATCTATAGAATGCATAAAAGAGGCAATAAATAAAAGAAAAATATGTGGAGATGGAGAATTTACCAAAAAATGTAGTGAATGGATGGAAGAAAAATTTAATTCACCTAAAATTTTATTAACAACATCATGTACATCTGCATTAGAGATGGCGGCTATTTTATTAGATATAAAACCAGGAGATGAAGTTATAATGCCATCATATACATTTGTATCAACAGCAGATGCCTTTGTAATGGTTGGAGCAAAAGTGATTTTTGTTGATGTTAATCCAAAAACGATGAATATAGATGAAAATGAAATTGAAAAAGCAATAACACCAAAAACAAAAGCTATTGTAGTAGTTCATTATGCTGGAATTTCACCTGATATGGACAAAATAATGGAGATATCAAAAAAATACAATTTGAAAGTTGTAGAAGATGCTGCACAAGGATTTATGGCGAAATATAAAGAAAAATATCTTGGAACAATTGGAGATATTGGATGCTATAGTTTTCATGAAACAAAAAATTACAGTATGGGTGAAGGTGGAGCAATATCAATAAATGATCCTAAATTAATAGAAAGAGCAGAAATAATAAGAGAAAAGGGAACAAATAGAAACAAATTTTTTAGAGGAGAAATCGATAAATATACATGGGTTGATTATGGTTCATCATATTTACCAAGTGAACTAAATTGTGCATATTTATACCCTCAACTAAAGATGGCTGAAAAAATAAATGAGGAAAGATTAGAGGCTTGGAATTATTATAAAGAAAATTTACAGGATTTAGAAGAAAAAGGAAAAATTACATTACAATTTGTACCAGATTATAGTAAACATAATGCACATATGTTTTATTTTAAAACTAGAAGTTTAGAAGAAAGAGCAAAATTGATAAAATATTTAAAAGATAATGGTGTACAAGCGGTCTTTCATTATATTCCATTACATAATTCGCCTGCTGGAAAAAAGTTTGGGAAATTTAATGGAGAAGATAAATATACAACATTAGAAAGCGAAAAATTAATAAGACTTCCAATGTATTATGGAATTACAAAAGCTGACCAAGATGTAGTAATAAAAGAAATAAGAGAATTTTATAAATAGATTCTCTAATAGAAAAGGAAAAGAAAAATGAAAAAAGTTGTAATAATAGGAGCAAATAATTTTCAAATGCCTTTAATAAAAAAGGCAAAAGCTTTAGGATATGAAACACACGTATTTGCCTGGAAAGAGGGAGCTGTTGGAGCTAAATATGCAGATTACTTTTATCCTATAAGTATAGTAGAAAAAGAAGAAATATTAGAAAAATGCAAAGAGATTAAGCCAGATGCTGTGCTTTCAGTTGCATCTGACTTAGCAACAATAACAGTAAATTATTTAACAGAAAAATTAGGGCTTACAGGGAATAGTTTAGAGTGTACAAAAATATCTACAAATAAATTTGAAATGAGGAATGCATTTAAAAAGTATGGTGTATCTGTTCCTAAATTTATAGAATTAAAAGATAGCAATGATATTTCTGAGATTAAAAATATGAAATTTCCAATAATAATAAAGCCTACAGACAGATCTGGTAGTAGAGCAATAACAAAGATTGAAAAATCAAGTGATATTGAAAAAATAAATAAAGCAATTAATGATGCAATAGATGTTTCTTTTGAAAAAGAGGCTATAGTAGAAGAATTTATAGAAGGACCAGAATTTAGTGCAGAAACAATTTCATATAGAGGAGAACATACATTATTAGCAATAACTAGAAAGCAAACAACTGGAGCACCACATTTTATTGAGACAGGACATATTCAACCAGCTGAACTTGATAAAGACATGATAGAAAAGGTAAAAAAAGAGATTTTTGAAGGCTTGAAAAGTTTGAAGATTGAAAATGGAGCAGCACATTCAGAATTTAAAATTACACCTAACGGAGATGTAAAAATTATAGAAATAGGAGCAAGAATGGGTGGAGATTGTATAGGTTCGGATTTGGTACAGATTTCTACAGGTTATGATTTTTTAAAAATGGTAATAGATGTAGCTCTTGGTAACAAACCAGATTTTAAAAAAGTTACAGAACCTAAAAAAGCAACTATAAAATTTATTTTTACAGAAGATGATATAAAAGAATTAGATAAAATAAAACAAGAACATCCAGATTATATTTATTATGAAAGCCCAATAGAAAAAATAAATTCTCATAAAATTATAGATAGTTCAACAAGATATGGATATTATATTTTATCTTTTTAGAAAGGAAAACTAATGGAAACAGAAAAGAAAAAAGCAAAAATTAAGGATATATTTATACTTCAGTTAGTTATTGCAATATATACTTTATCAACAGTATTTGCAAAATTTGCATCAGGACAAGAATTTCTATCTTTTGAATTTATATTGTTTTATGGAATTGAAATGGTAATATTAGGACTATATGCAATAATATGGCAACAATTAATAAAAAAATTTGATATTTCAGTTGCATATGCAAACAAAGCCATGGGTTTATTATGGTCAATAATCTGGGCAATATTAATTTTTAATGACACAATAACAATAAAAAATATAATAGGAGTAATAATTGTAATAGTAGGAACAATTATAGTAAATAGTGAAGATGAATAAATATGTAATTTTATTAATTTTAGCAGTTTTAGTAAGTTCAATTTCCCAAATAATTTTAAAGAAAAGTGCTTCTAAAAAATACAATTCAATATTTAGGGAATATTTTAATGTTTATGTAATATTAGGCTATGGATTAATGGTAATTTCGACAATTCTAGTTGTGTTAGGGTTGAAAGGTGTACAATACAAAAATCAACCAATTATTGAATCTTTAGGATATATATTTGTTATGATTTTAAGTAACTTGTTTTTAGGTGAAAAGATTACTAAAAAGAAAATTATAGGAAATTTTTTAATATTATTTGGAATAGTTGTTTATTATATATAAATTGAACCATTATATATAGCATCATAGATTACTCATAAACTTTCATCTGGTATCGAAATTATTTCGGTACCAGATTTTTTATATTAAAAGTATCGAAAAACAATAAAAAAGTATTGACAAATAATAATTAATGATATAAACTGATGCAAAAGAAAAGGAGATGCATTATATGAAAAAAATGTTATATAGCAGTTTATTACTAAGTATATTAATGTCAATACTTTTTTGGCATAGAGAGCCAGGAATATCAGTTGTATTATTCGTAGTTCCAACATTACTAGTAATATATTTTAATTTAAAACAATCACAAAAAATAAAAAACAAAAAAGGGATTTATTGGTGCATACCAATTATATTATTAAGCTTAACTTACTTTATATTTAACAATACATTATTTCAAGGATTGAATATACCAATAATATTAGCCTTGATAATTATAATGTGTATGGACATGACAGAAACACAATTATCTGAGACTAGATTTATAAGAAATGTGGTATCAAAGATATTTAAACCATTTTCTAATTTTAAAAAAGTATTAGGGACAGTAAAAGTAAAAGAAAAAATAAAAGAAGAAAAACAAAATGAAAAAATAGTATTTATAAAAAAATTATTAAAATCTTTAATAATAGCCATTCCACTTCTTTTAATTGTAATTTCACTATTATCAGAAGCAGATAGTGTATTTGAAAATATATTTCATGAGATTCCAAATTATTTTTCTAAGCTTTTTTCAAGTGTAACAGCTGCAGATATTTTTTGGAGAATTATTTGGATTATATTTAACTTTTTCTACATTTCAGGTTTTATATTAATGTTTATAAATGAAGAAAAAAAGCAAGAAACAATAACAGAAAAAGACAAAACTCAAAAAATAAGCACATTTACCCAAAACACAATATTAGTATCACTAAATCTAATATATTTAATTTTTAGTATTATACAATTTAAATACTTATTTATAAATGCAGGAAAAACAGCAGACTTTGATTATGCACAATATGCAAGAACAGGATTTTTCCAATTAATGATGGTGTCATTAATAAATTTTGGAATATTAAAAATAGGAAAAGTAGAGCAAAAAGAAAAGTTAAACACAATATTAAAAATAACAATGATAGTGTTTACGTTAGTAATAATAATATCAGCAATATTTAGAATGTATTTATATGAACAAGCTTATGGTTACACATATTTAAGATTATTTGTATATTTTGTTTTAGCTACAGAAATTTTAATATTAATACCAGTAACAATGAATTTATTAGGAAAAAATTTAAATACCTTCAAGATATCATTAGAAATAATAGTAACTATGTATGTTATTTTAAATCTAATAAATATAGATTCAATAATAGCTTCAAAAAATATAAATAGATATTTAAATGATATGGAAAATAAAAAATTAGATGTATATTATATAATGAATTCAACTGGTACAGATGCAATAAAAGAAAAAATAAAAATCTTAAATCAAAGCCCAGAAGGATTATCAATAACAGCACAAACACGTTTAAATGATATAAAAAGAGAAGCTAAAATTTATTTAAAAGGGAATAAAAAATATTATCAAAACAAAAATATGAAATGGCAAGAATTTAATTTGTCAAAAAATAAAGCAAAAGAAATATTAAAATATATAGATTTAACTTCTAATGAAGTTTATGAATTTAACTATTAGAAAAAGGAGACCAACTATGAAAATATCAGGAAAAAAAGGAATAGCTGTTATACTAAAAATAATTTTAGTGATTATATTTGTAATGTGTATTTTATCTATGGCTATTACACCAATCTTTTTAAAACAAGGAGCAATAACAAAAGAAAAATTAGGTGCAACAATTATATGTATATATATTTCAAGTATTCCAGCACTTGTTATGTTATATCAATTTATAAAAATATTTGGACAATTAGAAAAAGAAAACATATTTAGTAAAGCAATAGAAAAAAGATTTTTAATTTCAGCAATTTCTTCTATAATTATAGGAATAATATATTTTATAAATACATTATTAATTCCTAGTGAGATAGTGGGACTAGAAGTAACAGAAATTATTGTGTATGTATTTTTCTCAGTAATAACAGCAGTAATATTTTTAATGTTTGGAATTGGATTAATGATATTAAGAGAAATTTACAAAGCAGCAATTGAAAATAAAGAAGAAAATGATTTAACAATATAGGGGGAAAAGTTATGGCAATAATTGTTAATTTAGATGTTATGATGGCAAAAAGAAAAATGTCATCCAATGAATTGGCACAAAAGATAGGAATAACAACGGCAAATCTTTCTATATTGAAAACTAATAAAGGTAAAGCGATTAGGTTTTCTACTTTAGATAAAATATGTGAAGTATTAGAGTGTACTCCAGGAGATATTTTAGAATATAAGAAAATGGATTGAAATATATAGTAAAAATATGGTATAATATTATTAGTCTTTAATCCTTATTAAGCAACACATGGGTAAGACATATATTAATTAAGGAGGTTTTCGTATGAAAATATTTCACAAAGAAGAAAATGGAAAGGAAGTTGTTTTTGTCCAAGAAAGAGATGTTTTTTATTTTATTAGAGAAAATCGGAAGATACTGTCAATTATCTTAGAAGAGTACTATAAAGATGGAGTTAAACCAGTTGATGCTGATTTAAGTGAATTCATTAAATTAGATAGTGAGGAAGCAGTGAGATTTTTTAAAGAAAAAGATTATATAATTGATTATGATCAATATAAAGATTTTACTGTAAAGCAGTTAGAAAGAAAAATAAAGAAAACTGATAAAGAAACTCAAAAATTAGAAAAGAAAATAAAAAACTATGCTGAGGCTGGTGAAGATATTGATAAAATAGCCACAGAGGTAGAAAGATCTTACGATATCGAATATTTTAGAGAGACGTTGTTTCTACTAAAAGAGTTAAAAGAAGAAAAGACAAAAATAAAAATTCCTGACTTTGCTTAAATAAGCCGTCGGAATGAGAAAAAAGAAGCTTTACTTAAATAAGTTAAGCTTCTTTTTTTATGAAATTCCCTTGACAAATAAAGTTTACAGCTGTAAACTGATAATGCCAAACGAAAGGAGAAAAAATGGAAAATAAATATAACATAACAGATGCAGAATTAGAAATAATGAAAGAACTATGGGAAAATAAACAACTATCACTAAATGAATTAACAGAAAAATTAAATAAAAAAGAACCTAGAAATAAAAATACAATAAAAACACTATTATATAGATTAATTGAAAAAGGTGCAGTAAAATCCATAAATAAAAATCAAAAAGAAAATGAATTTAAAGCAAATATTTCAAAAGAAAAATATCTGAAAAAAGAAAATCAAAGTTTTTTAAATAAATTATATAATGGTAATACCAGTAATATGCTATTAAACTTTGTAGAAAACAAAGAAATCTCAAAAGAAGAATTAAAAAAATTAATAGAAATGATAGAGGATTAAAAAATGATAGAAAAAATTTTAATATATATACCAAAAATAATAGAGCATACATATATAGCAAAAGCATTTTATAATGTGCTATATATGTCAATATTAGCAATTATTGTAGGACTTGTAATATATTTAATACAAGAAATATTAGACAAAAAAATCACTCCAAAATGGAAAATAACTTTATGGTTAGTGTTATTAATAGCTTTGATAGTACCAATTAATAATAGTTCGAAATATCAAAATAATAATTGGTTATTAAAAACTTTGCAACCTATACAAAATATATCTTTCAAAAAAGAAGTTCAAGATAAAGAAGCTTTATATAATTCATATATTCAAAAAGAAGACACTAATTATCAAGATTATAAAAAAGTGAGAAGTGCTAAGCATAATGCATATATAAAATACACGATATTTGATATTGTGTTACCAGTTTTATGGGAAATTGGTATAGTGTATATAATATTTAAAAATATAATTATAAAAATAATTATAGCAGTTACTAGCAAGAAAAACAAAAAAATAAATGAAAGATATAATACTATTTTAGAAGAATGTAAAAACAAACTAAAAATAAAAAGAAAAATAAGATTAATTAATCAAAAAAATAAAGAAACACCGGCTATTTATGGAATAGTAAATCCTAAAATTTTAATAAATGAAGAATTTTTAGAAAAATATTCAAATGAAGAAATTTCATATATGTTTATGCATGAACTTTCACATTATAAAGGCTTTGATTTGTATTTAAACTTTCTACTAAAAATAATAAATGCCATCCATTGGTTTAATCCATTTTGTTATATATTTTTCAAAAGAATTAGACAAGATATTGAATTAAAAGCCGATAGTATAGCAATAAAAAATTTAAAAGCAGAAGACAACAAAAACTATGCATTAACAATAATAAAGGTGTTAGCAAATAGAAATTATAAAAGTTATGAAACAGAAGTATTAAATCTAATTGGAATACAAGATGACAATCAAAGAAGAATATATATGATAAAATTTGCACCGAAATTTAAAGAAAAAGTAATTAGACTTTCATTTCTTTCTATTTCACTAATTTCGTCATTATTGATAATATTCTTTATAGGAAAATATACAAGAATAGAAAATGACCCATTTGATTTTAATTATGAAGATATGGTTCCATATAAAGTTGAATATATAGGAGATTTTAACAAAGTAAAAACTTTAGTAAAAAAATTAAGTTTAGGTAGATATGTAAAATATATGGAAATTCCAAGAACAGAAGATATAAAAGGAAGAAATATAAAAATTGAATATTTTACTTATGGAAATAAAGAAACAGAACCAGTCTTTTATGAATTTTTAGAACTACCAACTGAAAGAAAAGAGGAAATATTAAAGAAAAATGCAATTACGATATTAAGTCTAGTAGAAAATAGTAATTCAGTAAAATTTATAATAAAAGAAAGTCCAAATTATGATGCAAAAACAAATATTGAAAAAGAGTTTACAAGAGAAGAATTAAAGGAGGCAATACATGAAAATTAAAAAAAGATATATAATTATACCAATAGTTATAGCGATTTTAATAGTAGCAATAGGTGCAGGTATTGTGTTACTAGATAGAATAAGCCAAAAGAAACAAATAGAAAAAGATGAAAAAAATTATGGCAATAATTATCAAAAATTAAATTTTGATTATACATATACAGAAAAGCCAGATAGAATATTATATAAACCAAAAGAAAGAGATGTGTTTTATATATTTGATAAAACAGATGAAAATTACTCTCACTTGTTAGAAGTTGCAGAAGATAGAATGTATTATTCTCAAGCAGACGATTTCAATTTGACTTGTTTTACACCTGATTCTATGGATAGAATAATGTCTTCTGGTGAGAATTATATAATTTTTGATTATGATACTGAAAAGGAGCAAAAGGCAATCATTTTTAAATTTAAAGATAATAATAGATTACAGAGATTGGTTAGTTATTTGTGCGAATTTAGAAAGAGCTATAGTAGAGAAGAACTTGGAAAAGATGAGTTTACTTATGAGAGAACTTCTGGGTATGTGTATATGACTCGTTCTATATATGATGATTAAATATTATAAAATTTATTGACAATATTTTTGTGGAATTATAAAATAGATGTATAAATTTTAGGAGATGGTTTTATGAAAAATAAGAAAGTTATTATTGGTGCTTTAGTAGCGGTTATACTGCTTGTAGTAGCGATTGTGGTAGCAGTTGTATTAATAAATAAAAATGCTACAAAACCAGAGGATGTTTTTAGTGATTTTATTTCAAAAGTTAATGATAAAAATTATGAAGAGATGTATAATTTAATATCAGAAAGTTCTAAAGATGAGATATCTAAGGAAAATTTTATAACTAGAAACAAGAATATTTACGAGGGAATAGATGCTTATGATATAAAAGTAGATATTTCTGAAGTTACTAAAGAAAATGGAGTATATAAAATTGCATACAAAGAAAGTATGTCAACTTCAGCTGGAATTATTGAATTTGATAATACAGCAAAGCTTGTAAAAGAAAACAAAGAATATAAGTTAAAATGGTCTTCAAGTATGATTTTTCCAGAGTTAAGAGATACAGATAAAGTTAGAGTTTCAACAATCTCTGCTAGTAGAGGTGAGATTTTAGATAGAAACGGAGAAAAATTAGCACAAAATGGTTATATTTCAACAGTTGGAATTGTTCCGGGAAAACTAGGAGAAAATAAAGAGGAAAGTATTTCGAAAATATCTGAATTAACAGGTGTTTCAGTTGATTATATAAATAAACAACTTTCAGCATCATATGTAAAAGATGATACTTTTGTACCAATCAAAAAAGTTTCTGCAAGTAATGATGAATTAAAAGATAAATTATTAGAAATATCTGGAATAAAAATAACAAGCACAGCATCTAGAGTATATCCATTAGGAGAAGAAATAGCTCATTTAATTGGTTATGTTCAAGCAATAAGTGCTGATGAATTAAAAGCAAAAGAAGGAAAAGGCTATAGCTCTAGTAGTATAATAGGAAAAGCTGGTTTAGAACAAGCATATGAAGATACATTGAGAGGAATAGATGGAACTGAAATTTATATTATAGATGAAAATGGAACAAGATTAAAAACACTTGCAAAACAAGATAAAAAAGATGGAACTGATGTTAAACTTACAATAGATAGTAATATACAAAAACAATTATATTATCAAATGAAATCAGATAAAGGATTTTTTGTAGTTATGAATCCAACTACAGGTGAGTTATTAGCAACAGTAAGTACACCATCATATAATTCAAATGATTTTGTATTAGGATTATCTCAATCACAATGGGATGAATTAAATAATGATGAAAGTAAACCATTGTATAACAGATTTTTACAAAGTTATTGTCCAGGTTCAACATTTAAACCAATCACAGGAGCAATTGGATTAGCAACAGGAAAAATAACAACAGATACAACCTTTAACTACTCAGGCTTAAAATGGCAAAAAGACTCAAGTTGGGGAAATGATTATGTAACAACATTAACAGCTTACAGTGGAGCAAAAAATGTAGCAAATGCGATAATACATTCAGATAATATCTTTTTTGCACAAACAGCAATGCAAATTGGAAAAGAAACTTTTTGTTCTGAATTAGACAAATTAGGATTTAATGAAGATATTGACCAAACAATAAAATTCCCATTAACCTTCAAAAAATCTCAATATTCAAATTCAGAAAAAGCAAACTGGTCTGAGAAAAAATTAGCAGATTCAGGTTATGGTCAAGGAGACATATTAGTAAACCCAATACATATGGCATCAATTTACTCAGCTTTTGCAAATAATGGAAGTATGGTAAAACCATATATAGAATACGAAAATGGAAAAACAGAAATTTTAAAACAAGATGTATTCACAGCAGAAACTGCAAACACAATAAAAAATGATTTAATACAAGTTGTAGAAAATCCAGAAGGAACAGCAAATGATATGAAAGTATCAGGAGTTACAATAGCCGGAAAAACAGGAACAGCAGAACTAAAAAATTCAAGTACAGACACTCAAAGTGGTACATTAGGTTGGTTTGATTGCTTTACTGTTAATTATTCAAATGGAAATGATATGCTTTTTATCGGTATGGTAGAAAATACTCAAAATAATAGCAGTGGTGGAAGTCATTACGTTATAAAGAAAATTAAGAGTTTATTTGTGAAATAAAAGGGAAAAGGGGACGCCCTTTTTTTCCCTATTAATGGAGAAAAATATGAGTAAAGAAGAAGATTGGAAAGAACTAGAAGAATGGCAAGATAAGCAAAATGAAATAAAACAGAAAAATAATGTAAAAGAATTTAAAGCAAAAGAATATAGAGGCACAGAAATATTTACTAAATTAATAAGTAAATTATTAGGCTCTGTTTTTTCAATATTTGTAATAATATTTATAATTGCAGTTATAGTTTCGATGTTTTATATAAAAAGTTTATTTGGAATTTATGCATCAGTTAATGTAAAGAAACAATTGAAAAATGAATATAGAGGACAAAAATTTGTAGTTGTAAATGATTATGGTAAAGATATTGAAAAAGATAATGGACAATTTTTAATGGGTCCTAAAAACAATAAAAATATAATATTTAAAGTAGAAAAAGGTTCAGTATATATGGTAGATGATTATTCTGAAAATAGATTAAAATATTATATAGAAAATTGTAGTGATAAATCTTTGGTATCTAATTTAAATATTGAACAAGGAATAAAAGAAGGTTATAATACAGATTTTTTAAAATATGAAGTTTATATTGATATAGGAAATTATGATGAGTTAGAAAGTGCATGTAATAAAGCTTATAATATAGTTAAATATCTAGAAAAACAAGACAATAAAATGTATGAAGCAATTACAATAAGAAATAAAAAAATAGACTATTATAATTCATTAAATTGTAATGGACTATCATCAATTGAAAAGGAAATATATAAAGCAAAATATGAATATATCAACATATTAAAAGAAAGAAACAACCAGCAAGAATTAAATAAAATAAACCAAGTAGAAATTGAAAATATTTGGAAACCAAAACAACTTGAAATAATATTAAATGGTACAAATGCTAAATTGTACAATGATGAAAATGCAAAACTTTATTATTATACAGATGAACAAAAATATAAAATTACTGGAATAGGAAATGTTTTGATTAAAAGTATTGATTCAGTAGAAATTTTAAAGATAAATAAAGATCTTGATTATGTTAGAAAAATAAGATATAAAAATAAAATTTATAAAGTTAAGCAAGAAGATACTTCTAAAGAAAATAAAAGTGACACTGTTTATGTTGGTGGTACTTTGGAAGAATTTGTAGAAAAATTTGAAGCTAAGATAAATTATGATTTTGAAAATAAGAGAGTTTATTTGGAAATATTTTAAATAAATTCATAAAGACTGGAGGCAAAAATGAAAAAAATATTATTAGTAGAAGACAATGAAACAATAATAATGGGGCTAAAATATTCCTTAGAACAAGAAAACTTCCAAGTAATATCAGCTAAAAGTGTAGCAGAAAGCAAAGAAAAAATAAAGCAAGAAAAAATAGATATAGTATTACTAGATGTATCATTACCAGATGGAAACGGATTTGATATATGCAAAGAAATTAAAGAAAAACAAGATATACCAGTAATATTTTTAACAGCCCAAGATGAAGAAACAAGTGTTGTTTTAGGTTTGGATTTAGGTGCAGATGATTATATAGTAAAACCATTTAGAACAAGAGAACTAATATCAAGAATAAAATCAGTATTAAGAAGATACGGGCAAAAAGAAGAAAAAGGCAATATAATTCAATATAAAAATATAAAAATAGACACAATAGCAGCAAAAGTATATAAAGATAATGAAGAAATAATATTTACAGGTTTAGAGTATAAAATATTATTAATGCTATTTACAAATCAAAACAAATTAATTACAAGAGAGCAATTATTAGATAAAATATGGGACATTGCTGGAAATTTTGTTAATGATAATACTTTAACAGTTTATATAAAAAGAATAAGAGAAAAATTAGAAGATGAAACTATTATAAAAACAGTAAGAGGACTTGGGTATAGAATAGGGGATTAATATGAAAATATTTGAAAATAAAAATATAAAATACTTAATACTACCAATGATAATTTTAACAATAACATCAAGTATAACAATAACAATTCAAACAATACAACAATACAAAACTGTAACAATAACATTAAACGAAAAAATAGCTGAAATAATGGGAAAAATAAGTGAAAGCAATCCAGAAATAGATAGTAGAGAAATAATAGAAATATTAAATTCAACTCAAAATATGGAACAATATGAAAAAGGACAAAAAGAATTATCAAAATATGGAATTGAAATAGATAAAATAAATTCTATCAAATTAATTGAAAACCAAATGAAAACAAATTTAAAATTAAACATATTAATAATAGTATTATTTAGTATTTTATGGATGACTATTATTGTTCTATACTTAAGAAAAAGAGATAAAAAAATCAAGCAAATCACAAATTACATAAATCAAATAAAGAATAAGAAATACGACTTAAATATTGAAGAAAATACAGAGGATGAATTAAGTAATTTAAAAAACGAATTATACAAGATAACAATAATGTTAAAAGAAGAAAGTGAAATATCAAAAAAAGACAAGGAAAATCTAAAAATGTCTGTTGAAGATATTTCACATCAATTAAAGACCCCCCTAACATCAATAACTATAATGCTTGATAATTTAAAAGATAATCCTAACATGGAAGAAAAGACAAAACAAAAATTTATATTTGAAATAAGCAAACAAGTCGAATGGATTAATTGGTTAGTTATATCAATGTTAAAATTATCAAAATTAGATGCAAATGTAGTACAGTTCTATGATGAAAAAATAAACTTAAATAAATTTATTGGTGAAATAATCAAAAACTTAGAAATACCAATAGAAGTAAAAAATCAAAAAATCATTATTGATGGAGATGAAAATGTTTCATTTATTGGAGATTATAAATGGCAACAAGAAGCGATTACAAATGTTATAAAAAATTGTATAGAACATAATGCAAATAACGGAACAATTTATATTAATTATGAAGAAAACAGCTTATTTACAAAAATAACAATACGAGATGAAGGAGAAGGTATATCAAAAGAAGATTTAAAACATATATTTGAAAGATTTTATAAGGGCAAGAATTCATCTGAAAATAGTGTTGGTATTGGACTTGCATTAGCTAAAAATATTATTGAGAAAAATAATGGTATGATAAATTGCAAGTCTGAACTTGACAAAGGAACAGAGTTTGTTATTAAATATATGAAATAGATAGAGAAAAAAGATTTAGGAGAAAAACAAAGATGAACATAGGAATAGATATAGATAATGTAATATCAAACTTTAATGAGGTACTAAAAGAGGAATTCTTAAAACATGATAAAGAACTAAGAAATACAGGAATAGTAAATCCTAATTTATATGTGACACAAGGAATGTTTGACTGGAGTGAAGATGAAATATGGGGATTTTATTTAGAAAACATAGAAAGAATAGCAAAAAGCTTAGAAGTAAAACCAGGAGCCAAAGAATATATTGATAAACTAAAAGAAGACGGACACATGATTGTAATTATTACAGGAAGGGATAATGGAGATTATGCAGATCCATGGAATATAACAGAAAATTGGTTAAAACAAAAAGAGATAAAATATGACAAATTAATAATAACAGATGCTTATAAAAATAATAAACATGCCAAAACAGAGAAATGTTTTGAAAACAATATTGATATAATGATTGATGATTCGATACATAATTGTATGGATTGTATAGAAAACAATATAACAACACTTTTAATGGACACTCCATATAATAGAGCAGAAAAAGACATGATTAGAGTAAATAACTGGGAAGAAGTTTATGAATTTATAAAAAATTATAAAAGAAAAAAAATAAATGTAATATTAGATACAGATACATATAACGAATGTGATGATCAATTTGCATTAGCATATTTATTAAAAAATCAAGATAAATTTAATATTGAAGCGATTACAGTGGCACCATATTTTCATAGTAATAAAAAAGAAAAAATAGAAGACACAACAGAAAAGAGTTATAATGAAATCTTAAAAATATGTAATTGGTTAAATTTTAAAACAAAAAATAAAGTATTTAAGGGTTCAACGAATTATGTATGTAATGGGTACAATGAAGATAATGAGGCTGTTGACAAGATTATAGAAATAGCAACTAAAAATAAAAAGACATATATTCTTGCGATTGGAGCAATTACTAATGTTGCAGTTGCTATAAAAAAAGCACCGGAGATTATAAAAAATATAGAAATAATATGGCTAGGTGGGAATAGTTTTTTGACTAAAGATAATAATGTGGAGTTTAACTTTAGACAAGATGTACAAGCTGTTAAAGAAGTGTTTGAATCAAAAGTAAAATTGACTGTAATTCCGTGTAAGAATGTAGCTTCAAATTTAACAACTTCAATATATGAATTAGAATATTTCTTAAAAGGTAAAAGTGAATTATGTGATTATTTATGCCAAAGATTTTACAATGATACATACCATGGAATTGAAGAAAGAAGAGTTATTTGGGACATAAGTGTTATTGCATATATGATAAATAGAACTTGGTTTAAAACAGAGCAAATTAGTTGTCCAATTATAAAAGAAGATGCATCTTATGAACTAACGGAAAACAGACATAATATCACATTTGTAAATTATTTAAATGCTAATAAAATTTATAGTGATTTATTTGAAAAATTAGTAAAATAATATAAGGAGTAGATATTAATGCAAAAATTTAATTACCATACACATACAAGAAGATGTGGACATGCTGATAATAATATGTCAGACGAGGACTTTGTAAAAGAATTTATAAAAAAAGGATTTACAAAAATAGCATTCACAGACCATTGTCCAGAAAAAGAAGAAATAGATCATAGAACTAACATGAGAATGAAATACAATGAAAAAAATGAATATTTAGATAGTATCAAAAACTTAAAAGAAAAATATAAAGACAAAATAGAAATAGAGACAGGATTTGAAATTGAATACTTGCCTGGACAAGAAGAAAATTTATATGAACTAAAAAATGAAACAGACAAATTAATTTTAGGACAACATTTTATATATGGTGGAAAAAATGAATTGAAAATTTTTAGAAAACATGATTTTACTAATGAAGAAATTTTAAAATATGCTGAATATATAAAAACGGCAATAGAAAAAAATATACCAAATATAATAGCTCATCCAGATATATATATGTTAAATAGAAATAATTTTGGAGAAGCAGAAGAACAAGTGGCTAGAATAATATGTAGTACGGCTGAAAAATATGGAATACCAGTAGAAATTAATTTATCTGACCCAGTTATGTATATAAGAAAACAAAAAGAAAAAGTAGAGTATCCATGTAAAGGATTTTGGAAAATTGCATCTGAATACAAAAATTTAAAAGTTTTATATGGAATTGATGCGCATTGGAGAGAACAAATTGAATTATACGAAAAAGCAGTTGAATTAGCAAATGAAATTATTGGAAAAGATATCATAAGTAAACTACATTTTTGCAATGAAAATTTAGAGATTTAAGGAGAAAATATTTTATGAAATTAACATTAGAAAAAGCAAGAGAAATGTTGGAAGAAGCAAGAAAAAAATCAACAGATGACCGTTGGATTAATCATTCAATTTGTGTAGGAAATACAGCAGGAAAGATTGCAGAAAAATTAAAATTAGATGTAAACTATGCAAAAACACTTGGGTATATACATGACATAGGAAGAGGAATAGGAGACTCAAAAAACCATGTAATGAATGGATATTATTATTTAAAAGAATTAGGTTATGATGATGAATATACAAATATTTGTCTAACACATTCATATTTAAATAATGATGTTAATTGTACAGCAGGAGGAATTCCAACAGATATACCATTTAGAACAGAATTTATAAAAAATCACGAATACACAATATATGAAAAAATAATAAATTTATGTGATTTAATGTGTACTGATACTATAATGACTGTTGATAAAAGATTAATAGATTTAATAATTAGAAAAGGAGCACATGAAAATACACAATATCATATAAAAGAAACATATAAATTAAAACAATATATAGATGAACAATTAGGATTTAATCTTTATGATTTATTTCCTAGTATAAAGGAAAATTTATAGATGATTACTGAAATGTTTTGATTTTTTGTTAGAGGAAGAGGAAAAGTAAAATGATATTTGAGAAAGAAAAAATAGAAGAAGCATTAAAATATTATTCAATAAAAGATAATAATTACAAAGAAAAATGCAATAAATGTATAAATGAAATAACAAAAGATGAAAAAATATATAAAAAAGCAAATGAAATATATGAAATCTTATATATTGATAAAACAGGAAAATTAATAGAACTATGGAAAGAAAAAGATATAAATTTATTATTTGGAGAAAAAGTAAATCCATTTATAACTAATGTATTGTTATTATTAGGTTATGAGTATCATAAAGAAAATATCAAAAAATATAAATTTGATGATGAACAAATACAAATTCAAAAACAAAGAGTAAGAGAATGCTTGTTAAATGATATTGTAAATAAACATTATGATGGAATTAGAATTTCACAGATGCTATGGGGAACATATTTTATAAATGGACTATTATTAGAAACTGGCAGATTGCAATTTGAACCAATTAATAATAGTAAAATTAAAATACATATACCAGAAGGAAAAAAATTAATAATTGATGATGTAAAAGAATCTTTGAAAAATTCAAAAATATTACTAAAAAAATATTATAATATAGAAAATGCTCAATATGTTTGTGAATCATGGCTTTTAAGCAAAGAAATTGCAGATATGTTAGATGAAAAATCTAATATTATAAAATTTCAAAATCTATTTGATATAAAACCTTCAAAAAACGGAATAGAAGATATTTTAAATTTTGTATTTAAATTAAAAAAATGTGAAAATTATGATGAATTATCAGAAAATACTAGCTTGCAAAAATGTATAAAAGAATTTCTAAAAAATGGTGGAATAATATACGAAGGATATGGAGAATTAAAAAATAAACAATAAAAAAATGATTGTAATGGATTTGGATGGAACACTATTAAATAAAAAAAAAAGACTGTAACAGAAATATCAAAAGAATATTTAAAACAAAGGAGAAAAAAAGATGGAACAAGAAAATAGAAAATACATAGCAATAATTGCATTTTTAAGAAAATTTTTAAACGTATTCTTTTCACTATTTTTTAATATATACATTTTAAAAATAGTAAATAATGATATGAACTTTATATTAAAATACACAATTTATTCAGTATTTTTAAGTGTTATATTGGAATACATATTATTAAAGATAATCAATTCAAAAAATGCAGGTATAATATACAGATCAAGTTTTGTACTAAGTGCAATAAGCATTTTTTTATTAATAATATTTAAAGAAAATATAGTTAAATATATATATTTATTTAAAACATTAGACACAATGAAATCTTTATTTTATGCAGTACCATATGAACTTATTATAATAGGTTCAAACACGAATAAATCAATGAGCAGTTATTTAGCAAACTTAAATATTCTTGAAAATATTACAGCAATATTAACACCAATGTTTTCAGGATTTATAATAGAAAAATTTTCATACAATGTACTATTTATAACTTTAGGATTAGAAACACTATTAATTATTGCAATATCAATGAAAATTAAAGACTTTACAGTACAAGATAGTAAAATGAAAATAAAAGAATTTTGGAAAATAGCTAAAGAAAAAACTCACTTAAAAGACATATATAAATGTATGTTTTTCAGAAGAATATCATCACAAGGAGCAATGACAGAATTACTACCTATTGTATTATTTTTAAGATTAGGCACAGAAATGAGCTTTGGAAGTTATAATACATTATTTGCAGTAATATCAATTATTTCTTTACAAATTTTAAAAATAATAAATAGTAAAAAAGTAAATAAAAAATTTTATCCATATATGGCTATAATCATTTTTGTTTCTTCATTATTGGTGGTATTTAATTCAAGTTTTGTAACACTATTGATTTATTATATATTAATGAATTCTTTTGGAACTATAATAGAATCAGAATCATGTAGTGCAATTTATTCATCTATTAAAGTTGATAATCTAGAACAATATAGAAAAGAACATATGATGGTATTTAATATATACATGTTTGTGGGACAAGTTATAAGTTATAGTTTAGTATATGTCTTATATAATTATTTTTATAATGTAAATATACTTTCAATATCAATTTCAATATTGATGTTCTTCTTGATAATAGCTACAATTTATTTAAGAAAAACCGAACAATATTTATATGACAATAATTAATGAATTAGACAAAGCAAGCAAAAAGTAGTGCATTTTTAAAACAATTATGCTATAATAAAAAAAGTAAAGTAATTAATATTTTAAACTATGACCAAATGAGATAAGGAGAAGTGTGAATGATTAATTTTACAAATTGTAAAGAAGAATTAAATAATTATAAAGGTTCAGAAAAGAAAAAAACACTGATATATGATGGAAAAAAATACTTAGTAAAATTTCCTGACCCAATAAGAGAAAAAAACAAAAATATTTCATATATAAATAATGCATTTTCAGAGTATATAGGAAGCAATATTTTTAAAATGGTAGGATTTCCAACTCAAAATACAATTATAGGAGTATACAAATACAACGAAAAAGAAAAAATAGTATGTGCGTGTGAAGATTTTACAAATTCCAATAAAGTTTTATATGAATTTGAGAATCTTGCATTAAGTACAAATCCAGACAAAAAGATAGAAACAGAATTAACTGATATTTTAAATGTCTTAGATGAAAATAATATAATTAATATACCAAAAATAAGAGAAAAATTTTGGGATATGTTTGTTATAGACAGTTTGATAGGAAATACAGATAGACACAATGGAAACTGGGGTTTTTTAGTAGATATTAAAACAAATAAAATAGAATTTGCACCAATATATGATTGTGGTTCATGTTTAAATCCTATGATAGATGATGATGAAATAAAAAAACTACAAGATAATGATATAAAAAATTTAGCAATAAATTGCTATTCTTGTCTAAAAGAAAATGGTAAAAAAATAAATTATATGACATATATAAAGGAATGCAAAAATGAAGAATGTAATAAAGCTATTTTAAGAGTATTTAAAAATATAAAAATAGATGAAATAAATAAATTTATAGATGGAATTTCTTGTATGTCTAATGAAAGAAAAGAATTTTATAAGAAGATAATTAATATAAGATATAAAATAATTAAAGAAGTTTACAACAAAATAAATAATGAAAAGATTGATACGTAGCAAGTATCAATCTTTTTTATATAATAAAAGTGACAAAATTTATAGTCAAAAAGTCACTTAAAAGTCACTTTAAAAACTTATACTAAATATAACAAAAATCCAAGAGGGGGAAAAAATATGGAAATATTAAAAGTTGAAAACTTAAACAAAACTTATGGAAAAGGAGAAAATCAAGTAAAAGCAGTAGATAACATATCATTCTCTGTTGAAAAGGGAGAATTTGTTGCTATAATAGGAGCTAGTGGAAGTGGAAAATCAACACTATTACATTTAATAGGAGGAGTAGATAGACCAACATCAGGAAAAGTTTATATAGATGGAAAAGATATATACACTTTAAATGATGACAATCTAGCAATTTTTAGAAGAAGACAAGTAGGATTAATTTATCAATTTTATAATTTAATACCAGTATTAAATGTATCTGAAAATATAACTTTACCAACAAAATTAGATGGTAGAAAAGTAAATGAGGCTAAATTAAATGATTTATTAAAAACTTTGGGATTAGAAAAAAGAAGAAATAATTTACCAAATCAATTATCAGGAGGACAACAACAAAGAGTATCTATAGGAAGAGCTATGATGAATGAACCAGCCTTAATGCTTGCAGATGAACCAACAGGTAACTTGGATTCAAAAGCAAGTGAAGAAATTATATCATTATTAAGACTTTCAAATAAAAAGTACAATCAAACTGTAATTATAATAACACATGATGAAAAGATAGCACTAGAAGCGGATAGAATTATAACAATAGATGATGGAAAAATAATAAAAGATGAAAGGAACGGAAAATAATGAAAGTTTTAAATGAATTAAGTGTAAAAGATTTAAAGCTGAATAAAAAAAGGTCAATAGTAATTATAATAGGAATTATTTTATCAACAGCTTTGATTTGTGCAGTTGCTGGGCTTATAACAAGTTTTCAGCAAACATTTATAGAAACAGCTAAAAATAGTAAAGGAAATTATCATGCTATTTTTTATAATGTTCCAAAAGAAGAACTTAAATATATTGAAGAAAATAGAAATGTAAAAGACTATTATTTATCAGAAGAAATGGGCTATAGTTATATACCAAATGCTAAAGCTACAGAAGAAAAACCATATGTAAATATTATTGCAATGAATGAAAAATTTTTAAATAATATGGCTATTAATATTCAAAGTGGTAGATTACCAGAAAACGATAGTGAAATTGCTATATCAACTAGAATAAATGAAAAATTTAAAACAAATTATAAAGTTGGAGATACTATAACATTAAATGTTGGAGAATTAAAAGGAGCTTCAGATAATCAGAAATCAAATTATTATGATGAATCACAAATTAAAGAACCAAAACAAACAGATGAAATAAAACAAGAGGAAGAAGCAATCGAAAATGAAATTGAAAATACAACTCCAAAAACATACAAAATAGTAGGAATAATAGAAAGACCATCAATAGCAATAGAACCATATGAAGTAGATTGGTTTACTGTTATAACAAAAATGCAAAATGTAAATAAAAAAGCAAATATTGCAGTATTATATACAAATCCATTTGAATATAAAAATAATACAGAGAAAATAAATCAAATGGTTAAAGCGCAAGCTGGAACAGAAGCAAATGATTATAATGTAGTACCTGGATTAAACACAGCATATAAAAGCTACAAATATGATTTGAAAATAAATACAGAACTATTATCATATGAAGGGGCAAGCTTAAGTGACGAAACTTTAAAAACAATTTACGGATTAGGCGCATTCATAATTGGAATAGTATTAGTATCAAGTGTATTTGTTATTAGAAACGGATTTGCGATATCAATAACAGAAAGATTAAAACAATATGGAATGCTTTCAAGTATTGGTGCAACAAAAAAACAAATCAAAAAGAGTGTATATTTTGAGGGCTTTATATTAGGACTAATAGGAATTCCTCTAGGAATCTTAAGTGGAGTATTTGCAATTTATGTATTAGTTCAAGTTGTAAATTACATATTAAAAGATTATGTATCAAGAGGAACTTTATTAACATATAAAATGTCATGGTTTGCAGTAATTGTAAGTATAATAGTATCAGTTATAACAATTTGGCTATCATGTAGAAAATCAGCAAAAAAAGCATCAAAAATAACTCCAATCCAAGCAATAAGAAGTTCAGAAGATGTTAAATTAAAAAATAAAAAATTAAAATGTCCAAAAATAATAACAAAAATATTCAAAACAGGTGGAGAAATAGCATACAAAAACTTAAAAAGAAGCAAGAAAAAATATAGAACAACAGTAATTTCTATAATAGTAAGTGTAGTAATATTTATTGCAATTTCAAGTTTTATACAATACGGATTCAAAATGTCTTCAGCATATTATACAGAAATGAACTATAATTATGCAGTTTATGGAAGAGTGAATGTATCAAAAGAAGATACAGAAGAATATGCAAAAGAACAAGCTAAAAATTTAAAAATATTAACAGATATTTCAAATTTACCAGACATAGGAGAATTTTCAATAAATAAAAGCAATGTATTTGAAATAGAAATGGATGAAAAACATAAAGCAGATTTAACAGAATACGGCAAAAATGTAAGAAAATCATATATTGAATATTCTGAAGATTCAGCGGAAAAACAAGTAGATAATATTAATATAGTTTCATTAAGTAAAAATGAGTATGAAAGATTTTTAAAGAAAATCGGAGGAAATTATGAAAGTTATAAAGATGGTGCAATTTTAATAGATGGTAGCATAAACTACATAGATGGAAAAAGACAACAAGGAAATATGTATAAATGGCAAAAAGGAGACACTATAACAGGAAAAATAGATGGAAAAAATTATGAAATAAAAATTGTTGCAAGAACAGAAGAAAAACCAAAAGGTATATCAAGTGAATATATTTCAAATTCTTATTTTATAGTAAGTGAAGATTTTATGAACAAAATAGGAAGTTATAATTCATCTACATTATATGCGCAATCTCAAAATGCATCAAAATTAGATGAAGAAGTAGAACAATATAAACAAGAAAATAACCTTACACAAACTGATATGTATTCAGCAAATTTAGAAGAATCCGCAAAAGCAGAAAATGCTATAGTATTAGTAATTTCAATATTCCTATATGGATTTATAGCAGTAATAACATTAATCGGAATAACAAACATATTTAATACAATCACAACAAATATGAACTTAAGAAAAAAAGAATTTGCAATGTTAAAATCAATAGGAATGACAAAAAGAGAATTTAATAGAATGATTAGATTAGAGAGTATTTTCTATGGTGTTAAATCATTGATTATAGGAATACCAATTGGTGTTTTATTATCTTATGGTATGTATTGTATGTTTAAAAATAGTATGGAAATTCAATATGTTTTACCTTATAAGGCTATTACAGTTGCTATAATATTTGTGGCTATTGTTATTGGAATTATTATGAAATATTCAATGAGTAAAATTAATAAGCAAAATATTATCGAAACTATTAGAAATGATAATATTTAAAATTAATGGAACGTTCTACTATATAAGGACGTTCTTTTTTGTTATAAAATAACTGGAAATCTTTTGAAAAATATGATATAGTATGAACAGCAATAAAACATTAAAAAAGTAATAATTTACTTTTTATTAGATTTTGTTATAGTTATTAGACATTAGGAGATGAAAAATTTGAAAAATAGCATTTTAGACTATGAACAAGTAAATCAAATATTAGATAGTTTTTCAAAAGATAAAAAATTTATAGAATTAAATGATTTAGGTAATACGGAAAAAGATTTACCTATAAGACATTTTACAGTAGGTAATGGAAAGAGTGATATTGTAATTACCGGGGCAACACATGGAAGTGAAATAATTACAACAGATTTTATATTAAAACTAATGAGTGATATAAAAAATAATGAAAAAGAATGGAATAATGTTTTAAAAGAATTTACAATACATTTAATTCCAATGCTTAATCCAGAGGGATATCTGATTTCTTCTTGTGCAGTAAGAAAATTAATTCCTAGAGATATGGAACAAGAAGAAGCAGAAAAAATATGCAAAAAATATTATATGGCATATAGAAGTGATGATATTAATAAAAATGTAAAAAAAGAACATTTAGAAATGTTTGAAAATATAAACTATAGATGTATTCCTGATAAATACGAAAATGTAAGAAAATCAGTAAAATCTATTCTTGATAAATATACAGATTTGCCTCAAAATTGTTTGCATATATGGAGTGCTAATGCAAATGGTGTAGATATACAGGCAAATTCAAAATATAATCCTAAAATATCTCAAATATTAAATGGTGAAGATATTTATATGCAAAGCCCAAGACATAATATTTTAAATATTTCACATCCAGGACCAATAAATTGTGCATTTGATAAAGAAAAAGGATTTAAAATTGAAAAAGAAACTTTAGCTATATCTAATTTGTTAGATTTATTATATAAAAAAGGAAAATTATTTGCGTATTTGAATTATCATAGCACAGGAAGTGTTATATTTCAAAGACCAGCAACCCAAATAGAAAATAAAAAAATTAAAAGAGAAGATATATTTAAAAAGGAAATAACTAATTATATGTTAGCCAAAACATATCAAGAAAAAACTTATAAGAACTCAGGATTAGATGAAAATGGAAATGATAAAAAAGAAAGTTCAAAATATGGAATCTATGTTAACGAGGCTAATGCAACATCTACAAATGATATGTTTAGACTAAAATACCCACAAAATTTACTTATAGAGCTTTCAGGTATGGGTGGAAATCCAATAGCTCCATATGGAGATATTAAAGAAAATTATAAAAATACAATAAATTCAAATTTAGATTCAATAAAATATACTTTAAAGGTAGCAAGTATTGCACAAATGATATCAGAATCTGCTTATCAAGTAATCAAAAAATTTGAAGGAAAAGTAGAGTATCAAGAAGTAACAGAAGTTCAAGATATAATTTACAAAGAATTTGCTAAAAAGATAAAATCTATGCAAACTAATAAAGAAGAGAAAGAAATAGAAGAAAATGATAGATAACAAAATTAATGTTTTAATAAATAAAAATAAGTCAATTTTAAAATTTGATAAATGTGATTTGGAAACAACAGCATTTATTGGAAAAAATGGTGCAACTATAAACAAACAAGAAGGAGATGACTGCACACCTATAGGTGAGTTTGAATTAGGATTAATTCTAGGAACACATGATGAAATTTGTAACAAAAATGTAAATTATAAAAGAATAGATGCTAATATGTATTGGGTAGATGACAGTAATTCAAAACATTATAATAAATTAGTAGATATAACTAAAATAGAAAAAGATTGGAATAGTGCGGAGCATTTAATAGATTACCCAATTCAATATGAATATTTAATAGAAATAAAGAGCAATCCTCTTAATATTCCTAACAATGGGAGTGCAATATTTCTTCATTGTAGTAACAATACTGCTACTCATGGTTGCATTGCAATAAATAAAAAAGATATAGAAAAATTAATTAATAATATAGACAAAAATACTAAAATAAATGTGAAAAAATTATAATAGTGTTAAAGAGAATATGATTTTAAAAAATTGACAACTTTGACATAAAGTGGTAAAATCGTAAAGTAAAAAAATGCTTAGGAGGTAACTATGCGGACAGAAGATGGAGTTTTTATTTTAGACTCAAAAGAAATGGAAAAGTCAAAATTTGAAGGAGTGATGGTTTCTAAAGTTGAAGAAAATCAAAAAAGAAATAGCATTATTGCAAAAAAAGGATTTTATGATACAAAAGGAAATTATCAAACAAAATTAATTACGTTAATTTATTTTGAAAAAGATGAATTGAATGTAAGAAGTTTAAGAAAAATTTTGATAGGCATTGTAGGTGCAATGAAACCATTGGATCCTAAAATTCCAAAAATAGCTGTAACCGAAGATGTTATGAAATTACTTAAATAAATTTATTAAGTAATCGAAAGAAAATGTAACCTATTAAATTATTATTTAAAGGAGAAAAATATTATGAATGTGCTAATAGCTATGACAAGAGAACAATGCAGAAGAGATAAAGAATTTGTGATATATAATTATATAGCATCACAGATAAAAGTGACACCAGAAAAAATGCGGACCGATTTAAAGGAAAAGTTTGGATTAGAATTTACAGAAAAAGAAGTTGAAGAAATAATTTCAGAGTATGTAAGAGCACAAATACTTTCACCACGATTAAGATATTATATTCGTAAAGGTTAAACAATAATTTAAATGTTACACAAAAGGGAAGCCATTGGCTTCTCTTTTCAGTTAAAAAGAATAAACTTTGTATAAAAATATTGAAACAAAGCAAAGCATGTGATATATTAAAAATATAATAAAAATTCAACTAATGGAACCAATGGGACGTTCTTTAATTGGTTGAAAAATAGGAGAATACAAATGTATTATACATATATGTTAAGATGTTCAGATAATTCAATATATACAGGAATGACAAACAATTTAGAAAAAAGATTAAATGAACATAAAACCAAAAGTAAAAATGGAGCAAAATATACAAAATCGCATGACGTAACAAAACTAGAGACAGCTTGGAAAAGCAAAGAAAAATCTTTAGCATGCAAATTAGAATATCAAATAAAAAATTTAACAAAACAGCAAAAAGAAAATTTGATAAATGGAGAAAAATTATCAACTTATTTAAAAGGAAAAATAGATTGTAGAAGATATAGAAAAATTTAGTGAAACAAAATTTCATTGGCTCACTGTTTAGAAAGGAAAAATATATGCCAAACTGGACAAAAGAACAAAAACAAGCAATATATCAAAAAAATTCAAACTTACTAGTAGCTGCAGCAGCTGGAAGTCGGAAAAACTGCTGTATTAGTAGAGAGAATAATAAATAAAGCAATAAATGAGAATATAGATATAAATAAATTACTAGTCGTAACATTCACAAATGCAGCAGCTTCAGAAATGAGAGAAAGAGTGTTAGATGCAATATATAAAAAACTAGAAGAAGACCCTGAAAATGAAAATTTACAAAGGCAAATAACCTTATTAAATATGGCTAGTATATGTACAATAGATTCGTTCTGTCTAGAAGTAGTAAAAAATAATTTTTTTGAATTAAATAATGTATCACCAAATTTTAGAATAGCAGATACACCAGAAATAGAACTATTAAAACAAGAAATCTTAGATGATATATTTGAAAAAAAGTATGAAGAAGATGATAGTGATTTTACAAAATTAGTAAATACATATACAAGTTATAGAGATGACACACCCCTAAAAGATTTGGTTCTAAAAATTCATGGTTATATTGGTTCAAGCCCATTTCCTAAAGAATGGTTACATGAAAAAATAGAAATGTTTAATTTAGATGGAAAGTTAAATGAAGATTTCAGTAAAACACCATGGGGAAGTGTGTTATTAGAAGAACTAGATGAAGAATTAATAGATGATATAGCTGTTTTAGAAGATGTAAGAGAAAGTTTGACAGATGATAAAGAGTTAGAAGTATTTGAACAAATAATAGCATCAGATATAAAACAATTAAAAACACTACAAGATAATTTACAAAATTGGGATTCTGCATATGAAATTGCTCAAAATATAAAATTTCAACCTTGGTCAAGAAAAAAAGTAGAATCAGAAATAAAAGCAGAAGCAAAAGAAATAAGAGATACCGTAAAAGAAAAATTCAATAAAAAAATAGGCAAAATATTAACAACAGATTCTAAGCAATCTAATCAAGATATTTTTGATATGTATGATATTCTTAAAAAACTAGAAAAATTAATATTAGAATTTGATGAAGTATTTTCAAAAAGGAAAAGAGAAAAAAATATAGTAGACTTTACAGATATAGAACATTTTGCATTAGAAATATTAGTAAAAAAAGATGAAAATGGAAATGTAATAAAAACAGATGTAGCAAAAAAATATACTGAAAAATTTGAAGAAATAGCAATAGATGAATATCAAGATAGTAACTTAGTACAAGAATATATATTAACATCAGTATCAAGAGGAAATAATATCTTCATGGTAGGAGATGTAAAACAAAGTATATATAGATTTAGACAAGCAATGCCAAGACTTTTTCTTGATAAATACAACAATTATGAAAAAATTGAAATAGATGAAACAGAAAGAAATGTTCCAATAAATGGAAGAAAAATACAGCTATTTAAAAACTTTAGAAGTAGAGACAACATATTAGATTTTACAAATTTAGTATTCAAAAACATAATGAGTGAAACACTAGGAGAAGTAGAATATGATAGAAATGAATACTTGAATTTTGGAGCAGAAGATTACCAAAAGGTGAATCAAAATTTAAAGACTGAAATTGATATAATTGAAGTAAAAAAAGATGACCAAGATTTATATGAAAATAATGAAAATGATACAGAAGAAGATGATTATGGCTCAAACAATAAAAATAGTGAAGATATAGAAGATTTAAAACATTTAGATGAAATAGAAGTTGAAGCAAAATATGTTGCTAAAAAAATAAAAGAATTAATAGACAGTAAATACCAAGTATATGATAGGAAATCAAAAAGTTTTAGAGATATAAAATATAAAGACATAGCAATATTATTAAGGTCAACAAAAAATAAAGCAAATATATTTGAACAAGAAATAATAAACAATGGAATGCCAGTATTTTCAGATAGTACACAAGAATATTTAGAATCCATAGAAATCCAAACAATAATGAGTTTATTAAAAATAATTGATAATCCAATACAAGACATACCACTAGTAACAGTTCTAAGGTCTAGTATAGGTGGATTTACAGATAATGAATTAGTAGAAATACGTTTGTCAGATAAATACGATAATTTTTACGAATGTATGAAAAAGGCAAAAATAAATGTTGGAGAAAAATTAAAAGAAAAAATAGAAAAATTTTTAAATAACTTAGAAAATTGGAGGAAAGAACAAGAATATTTAGCTTTAGACGAATTAATTTGGAAAATATATTCAGATACAGGTTATTACAATTATGTTGGATTAATGCCAAATGGAATACTAAGACAAGCTAATTTAAGAATATTATTTGAAAGAGCTAAAAAATATGAAACAGCAAGTTTTAAAGGATTATATAATTTCATTAACTTTATGGACAAATTAAAAATAAATTCAGGTGACTTGAGCTCAGCAAAAATAATTGGTGAAAATGATGATGTAATTAGAATTATGAGTATTCACAAAAGTAAAGGACTTGAATTTCCAGTAGTATTTCTTGTAAATTCAAATAAACAATTCAATGAGCAAGACATCAAAAAAGAACCAGTGCTTTTACACCAAGAACTTGGAATTGGTGCAAAATACATAGATTACAATGCTCAAATAAAATATGATACACTTACTCGCCAAGCGGTTAAAAACATAATAAAAACAGAAAGTATATCAGAGGAAATGAGAATATTATATGTTGCACTAACAAGAGCAAAAGAAAAATTATTTATAACAGGAACTTCTAAAAACTTAAGTAAAAAACTAGAAGATTTAGAAAAACAAACAGAAATATATCATAAAACCAAAGAAAAAATAAATCCTGTACTAGTAAAAAAATATAAATCATATTTAGATTGGATTTTGCTAGTATATCAATATGAAAAAAATAGCACACAAGATTTACTTGAATTAAACATAATTGATAGAGATGTTTTTTCAAAATTAAACAAAACAGATATACAAGAAATAAATTTACAAAAAATAAAAGAACTTATGGAAAATAAAGACATAGAAATTTCCAAAGAACAGATGGAAGATATAAAAAATAAGATAGAGTATGAATATCAAAATAAATTAGCAACAACAATTCCAACTAAAAGTTCAGTTACAAAAATCAAACAAATGCAACAAAAAACTTTAGGGGTTAACATAGAAAGTCTAGATGAAAATCCTACAGATGTTCAAGAAAATAAAGAAAAGAAAATTGATTTTGGTAAACCAAAATTCTTACAAAATGATGAAGAACAAAAAATAACACCAGCTCAAAGAGGAACTTTAGTACATTTATGTATGCAAAAATTAAACTTCAAAGAAGAATATAATTTAGAAAAAATATCTGAATTAATACAAAAATTAAAAAACAAAGAAATAATAACAGAAAAAGAAGCCAAAGCAATTAATATGTCAAAAATACTTAACTTCACAAAATCAGACATTGCAAAGGAACTAAAAAAAGCCAAAGAAATCTATAAAGAAAAACCATTCTACATAAATGTGCCAGCAAGAGAAATATATAAAGAAAATTGTGAGGAAAATATATTAGTACAAGGAATAATAGATTTATATTATATTGATAAAGATGATAATTTAAAATTATTAGATTACAAAACAGATTATGTAGAACCTGGAAATGAACAAGAATTAGTAAAAAAATATTCAAAACAATTAGAATTATACAAAGAGGCATTAGAAGAAGCATTAAATAAAAAGGTCGAAAAAGTATATATATATTCAGTTTACTTAGAAAAAACAATTGAAATTTAAGCAAAAATTTGATATAATATGTCAAAATTAATAAAGAAATGGAGAAAAAATATGAGCAGAATAAAAACATTTTTTAAATATGCAATGTGGGTAATACTATTTTTCATCTTTTCAGAAATAATGATAAATATCAATTTAGAAACAGTATATAGAAATATTGGAAGAAAAGATAACTTACCACAAATAACAATATATCAAGCACAAGCTACAAAAGTAAACGGAAGAATAAAAGGAACAATAAAAAATCAAGCTGAAAATAAAATAGAATCCAAATATATAAAAGTAGATTTTTACTCAGAAAGAGATGTTCTATTAGGAACAAAATACATAGATGTATCTGCAATGAGGGAAAATGAGACACAAGATTTAGAACTATATTTTAAATTGCAAAATGTTGATTATTACGAAATGAGTTTCACAAATGAAAAAACAGAAAGCGAAATAACATTACTACCACAAGATTTAACAATAAGCCAAATACGTTGGCTATCATTTTTAACATTTCTGTTAATATATTAAAAAGAAAGTGAAACATTAAAAATATGAGATATTATAAAACAGAACCAGCAGAACAAGAAACTACAATAAATATTTTATACAAAGAGCAAATTATAAGAATTTATAGTAGTAGAGTAGAAACAATTGAAAAATTGACACAAAAAATTGGAAACCCTGACCATAAATATAAAAGAAGCAAAACTTATTGGAGCGGAGCTTGTTGGGAAATACAATTTGCAGATATTGAAAGAGTAAAAGAAATTTTAAATAAAGAAATTATTTTAGATGATAATGTTAAAGTAGAAAGAAGACCAGAAGATAATAAAACAAACGAGAAAAATGATTTTTATCAAATTTCAATGTTGTAAAATGTAAAACGAAAGAAGTGGTACAAATGATACAATTATTTTATATCAAAAAGAAAGTAAAACAGATGAAAACAACTGATAAAGAACTATTTGAAAAATATCAGCAAATTTCAAAATATTCATCAGAACAAATATTAAAAGAATATAAAACCAATGAAAAAGGCTTAACACAAAGAGAATATGAAAAAAGAATAAAAGAAAATGGCATAAATGCAGTTGTAAAAAAAGAGAAGAAAAGTTGGTTTTCTTTTCTTTTAAAATCTTTTAACGACAAATTTATCTATATTTTGTTTTTATTAGCAATAATAGATTTTGCATTAGCTGATAAACTAGGAGCTGGAATAATAATAGGAATTGCAATAGTTAGTGCATTAATTAAATTTGCACAAGACTATTCTTCATATAAATTTAATCAAAAATTAAAAGCTCAAATATATTCTAGTACAAATGTAGTAAGAAATGGAAAAGAAAAAGAAGTAAAAGTAGAAAATGTTGTAATAGGAGACATTATAAAACTAAATGCAGGTTCAATAATTCCAGCAGATGTAATGCTTATAGAAACTAAGGACTTATTCTTAAATCAATCTGTATTTACAGGTGAAAGTGTTTTAGTAGAAAAAACAACACAAACAAATGATGCAAATGGAATATTTGATATTAACAATATTTGTTTAATGGGTTCAAGCGTCGTAAGTGGAAGTGGAACAGCTGTAGTAATTCAAACTGGATTTAATACATATCTTGGAAGAATGAGTAAAGAAATTGATACAAAAAAAGAACCAACAAATTTTGAAAAAGGAATGGATGGAATAACAAAACTATTAATTAAATATATGGTAATAGTATCAATAGCAGTATTTTTGATATATGCAGTTATAAGACATGATTTAATGGAAGCTTTATTATTTGCTTTATCAGTAGCTGTTGGAATCACACCAAGTATGTTACCAATGATTGTTAATGTAAATTTGACAAAAGGAAGTAAAACCTTAGCTAAAAAGAAAACCTTAGTAAAAAATAGTCAATCTATACAAAATTTAGGAGCTATAGATATATTATGTACAGATAAAACAGGAACATTAACCCAAGACAAAATCACACTACAAAAATATATAAATGTTCTTGGAGAAGAAGACATAGAAATATTGCAATATGCTTATTTAAATAGTTATTATGGAACAGGAATAAAAAATTTAGTAGATAAAGCTGTAATTGCATATGGAAATAAACACAAAATAAAAGAAGTATTAAAAGAATACGAAAAAGTAGATGAAATACCATTTGACTATGTAAGAAAAAGAATGAGTGTAGTCGTAAAAAATGAAGAAGGCTACAGAATGATTACAAAAGGTGCTATTGAAGAAATATTAAAATGTTGTAAAGATGTAAAATATAAAGACCATATAATGCCGTTAACAGATGAATTAATAAAGCAAATAGAAGTAAATGCAAATAATTTATCAAATATAGGAATGCAAGTAATAGCCTTAGCATCAAAAAGAGAATATCAAGGAGCAAATATATTTAATAGTCAAGATGAAAAAGATATGACATTTGTAGGGTATGTAGCATTTCTAGATCCACCAAAAAAAGAAGTAAAGAAAACATTAAATGATTTAAGAAAAATAGGTGTACATACAAAAATATTAACAGGAGATAATGCCTATGCAACAAAAAATATCTGTAGTATAGTAGGATTAAAATCAGAAAATATTATAACAGGTGTTGAATTAGATAAATTAAATGATGAAGAATTATCTAAAAAAATAGAAGAAGTTGATGTATTTGCAAGATTAAACCCATTACAAAAAGAAAGAGTTGTAAATGCATATAAGAAAAATGGTCATGTTGTGGGTTATATGGGAGATGGAGTAAATGATGCACCATCATTACATACAGCAGATGTTGGGATATGTGTAGACTCAGCAACAGATATTGCAAAAGAAGCAAGCGATATTCTATTACTTGAAAAAAGTTTACAAGTAGTTTATGATGGTGTAATAGAAGGAAGAAAAGTATATGGAAATATCATAAAATATATGAAAATGGCTTTAAGCTCAGACTTTGGAGATGTATTTAGTATATTAATAGCAAGTATATTCTTACCATTTTTACCATTATTACCAATTCAAATGTTAATCCAAGACTTTTTATATGATATTTCTCAAGTTGCAATACCATATGATGATGTTGATAAAGAATTTATAGAAAAACCAAGAAAGTGGGAAACAAAAGGACTTGGAAAATTTATGAATGTTATGGGAATAACAAGTTCTGTAACAGATGTAATTGCATTTATTGTATTCTGGTTTGTATTTGGATATAATAGTATTGAAAAACAAGCATGGTTCCAAACCGCTTGGTTTGTTGAATGTTTAATTAGTGAAACAATGATAATTCATTATATAAGAACTTCAAAAATGCCATTTATTGAATCAAAAGCAAATAAAATACTTACAACATCAACCTTTATTACAATTGCTGGAACAATAATAACGCCAATACTTTTACATAGTGTAAAATCTTTCAATTTTGTTATTTTACCTATGAAATATTATTTGTTTGTAGTGATATTGTTAATTATTTATACAGTTCTTGTACAGAAAGTAAAGAAAATATATATTAAGAAATATGGGGAATGGCTATAGCAGAGATTACAATACATAACAAAGTTTAAAAGAAAATGATATTGAAATACAAAAAATATTTGTAAAAAGACTACACAAAATACAAAAAATATGTTACAATAAAAAAGAAATTTTTAGAAAAGATGGGTAAAACCAATATATATAGGCACAAGAACCTTGAAATACAGAAAAATTAAAGAGGAGGGAAAAATATGTCAGGACATAGCAAATGGCACAACATACAAGCCAAAAAAGGAAAAGCAGATGCAGCAAGAGGAAAAATATTTACAAAATTAGGAAGAGAATTATTAATAGCAACAAAAGAAGGTGGACCAGACCCAGCAGGAAACTCAAAATTAAAAGCAGTAATAGCAAAATGTAAAGCAGCAAACATGCCAAACGACACAATAAATAATGCAATCAAAAAAGCATCAACAAGTAATGAAAACTATGAAGAAATAGTATATGAAGGATATGGACCAAATGGAGTAGCAGTAATAGTAGAAGCATCAACAGACAACAAAAACAGAACAGCAGCAGATGTAAGACACGTATTTGATAAAGCAGGAGGAAACTTAGGAACAACAGGATGTGTATCTTATATGTTTAATAAAAAAGGAGTAATAGTAATAGAAAAAGCATCAACAGAAATGTCAGAAGATGACGTAATGATGTTAGCCTTAGATGCTGGAGCAGAAGACTTTGTAGCAGAAGATGAAGTATACGAAATAACAACAGATCCAGCAGATTTTGCACAAGTTAGTGAAAAACTAGAAGAAGCTGGATTAGAATTCTTAGAAGCAGAAGTTCAAATGGTTCCAACAACAACAGTTCAATTAGATGAAAAAGGCATAGAAAAAATGGAAAGATTAATAGAAAGACTAGAAGAACTTGATGATGTTGCAAACATATATCACAACTGGGAAGAATAGGGCGGAAAAAGGATGTCCTTTTCTTCCTTATTATTTTTTATACATATTTAGTTAGGAGTAATAATAATGAATAATCCACCAGTAGAAAAAAATAAAGAATATATAGTAGATATAATAGACAATGGATTTGAAGGTGAAGGAATAGCAAAAATAGACAACTTCACCATTTTTATTAATGGAGCAATAAAAGGAGAAAAAGTAAAAATCTTAATAGTAAAAGTATTATCATCACATGCATTTGGAAAAATATTAGAAATAATAGAAAAATCAGATAAAAGGCAAGAAGTAGATTGCAAAACTTATAAAAGATGTGGTGGCTGTACAATGAGACATATAAAATACGAAGAAACATTAAAAATGAAACAAAATGCAGTCCAATCACTAGTAAATAAAACACTAAAAAATAAAATAGAGGTAAAAGAAACATTACGGAATGGAAAATCCATTTCATTATAGAAATAAAGCACAATATCCATTAGGACTAAATAAAGAAAACGAACCAGTAGTTGGAATATTTGCACAAAGAAGTCATGAAATAATACCTATGGAAAAATGCCTTATACAAAAACCAATATCAGAAGAAATAGCAAAAACAATACTTGAGTTTATAAAACAAAATAAAATTTCTATATATAATGAAAAAACAGGAAAAGGATTATTTAGACACATTGTAATAAAAGTAGGAGTAAAAACAAATGAAATAATGTGCATATTAGTTATAAATGGAAATCAAATACCAAAAGAAACAGAACTTGTAGAAATGCTAACAAAAAAATATCCTAATATAAAAACAATTGTAAAAAACATAAATACAAAAAACACTAATGTTATATTAGGACTAGAAAATATCAATATATATGGAAATGGCTATATTGAGGACAAACTTGGAGAATACAAATTCAAAATATCTCCACTTTCATTTTATCAAGTAAATCCTATTCAAGCAGAAAAATTATATAATATAGGAGTAGAAGCAGCAAAAATAACATCAAATGATACAGTATTTGACTTATATTGTGGAATTGGTACAATTTCTTTATTTATGGCGAAATATGCTAAAAAAGTTTATGGTGTTGAAATTGTAGAACAAGCTATTGAGAATGCAAAAGAAAATGCAATATTAAATAATATTAATAATGTTCATTTTATAGCTGGAGATACAGAAGTTGTTTTAGATGATTTGATTAATAATAAAAAGATTATTCCAGATGTTGTTATGGTTGATCCTCCAAGAAAAGGTCTTGATAATAGGTCTATTGATAATATTTTGAAGATTAAACCTGATAGAGTAGTGTATATTAGTTGCAATCCTGCTACTTTGGTTAGAGATTTGGCTAAATTTGAGGGAAATTATGTGATTGAGGAAATTAGACCGGTGGATATGTTCCCATTTACGAAACATGTGGAGTGTGTGGCAGTTCTACAATTTTCATCTTGATATGAAGGTTGCTTGAGTGTACCTAGTATCAGAGGAAAAGTCGAAAGATATAAAGATATAGAATTAACATACTATGATGAAAATGGTAAGCAAATAACAAGGCAACTACATGGATTTTTTGCAAGATTAGTTCAACATGAATGTGATCATTTAGAAGGAATTGTGTTTCTAGAGAGAGTAAAAGACAAAAATGGATTTGCTACAATAGATAATATTAATAAATATAATTTAAGGGAAAAATAGAATTATTAAAATAGGAATAGATTTAGACGGAGTAGTAATAAATAAATAAATAAAAATGAAATGGAGTAGCAAATGAAAAAAATAAAAAACGAAAACCAAATACTTATAATGTTAGCACTTTTTAGTATATCGGTTGGACTATGGGGGAATTTTAGACAGCTATGGTTACAAGATAATAATTTCTCTGTTACAAATATAAGCAATATACTAAGTATAGGAACATTAATAAGTGTTATAATTATTGGTTTAATTGGAAAATACATAAAATTAGATAAATTAAAAAATACACTAGTGATAGTATTATTAATAAAATTTGTAAATATGTTTTGGTTATACTTTTTAAATCAAACAACTTCTGTAGAACTAATAAAACTATCAATAATAATAGATATAGTAACAGAATACATAATAATTACAAGTATATATCCATTAATAACTACAATTATAAAAACAGGAACAATTTATAGTAAAAGAAGGTTAACAGAATATTTATTTAGAGATGTTGGAATTTTATTTGGCGGAATGTTTATAGGAAAAAATATTGCTGGAATACTTATAAATTATAATGCATGTTTATTTATATCAAATATATTTTTAATGTTCTCATTATTAATATTACTTAATATAAAGGGGAAAAACTTTGAAAATGATAATGAAGAAATATCTTCAAAATATATTTTTAAAGATAAAATTTTAGTATTATATTTGATATATACACTTTTTGGAACAATTGCTATGTCAACAGCACTTGGATTAAAAATGCTAACACTAACAAATTATTTTAAATTTAGTGATAGTTTAGCAACAAATTATTTATTAATAATTGGTCTTTTAGCAGATATATTTGGCATTATAGCATTAAAATATTTAACACCAAAAAATGACAATTTAACAGTAGCAATAAAATTTGGAATAAGATTTTTAGGCTATGTGATAGCATTTATATCAAATAATATTGCAATTACATTTTTGGCAATTACTTGGTCAATATTCATTTCAACTTCATACGAAAATATTTGTGATGCAGTATATATAAATAGATTAGAAAATAAATATCAATTAAGTTTTTCAAATATATGCCATATAATTAGATTTTTAGGTGAAGCAATAGGAGTATTTTTATGTGGTTTGATGTATGAAAAAGGATTAAGATTTATGGTGGGATTATCAGCTTTCTTTATGATATTCCAGATAAGTTTAGCTTATTATATGATATATTTAAGAAAAGGAGAGAACAAAAAATGAAAATAGGAATTGATATAGATGGAGTTTTAACTGACATAGAACAATGGCAGTTAGATTATGGGAGCAAATTTTATTATGAAAACTATGGTTTAGAAATAAAAAATTATAAAGGATATGAAACCAATGAAATATTTGATGTAGATATCAAATTAGATGATGAATTTTGGAATAAATATTTTAGAGAGTATTCAATTAATGTAGAGGCAAGAAAATTTGCAAATGAAGTAATTGATAAATTAAAAGAAGAAAATGAAATTTATATTATCACAGCAAGAGGTTCATTCTTATCTCATTCAGCAGATGTAATGACAATAGAAGAAAACAGAAATATTGTATTAAATTGGCTAAAGAAAAATGAAATCCATTATGATAAAATAATTTTTAGCCCTGAAGATAAATTAGATATATGTAGACAAAACAACATTGATTTAATGATTGAAGACAAGCCAAAAAATATAAATACTATATCTAGTGAAATACCTGTAATTTGTTATCATGCAAATTATAATGAGCAATGTAATGGAAAAAATATTTATAGATGTTATAGTTGGTATGATATATATAGAAAAATAAAAGAAATATTTAAATAATTATTTGGAGTAATAAATATTGAAAGGTTTTAGATATGAAAAAATTATTAGTAAGTGATTATGATCAAACATTTTATATAAATGATGAAGATATAGAAAAAAATAAAATAGCAGTTAATGAATTTAGAAAAAAAGGAAATATATTTGTTATAGCAACAGGCAGAAGTTATGCTGATTTCATGAAAAAGAAAAATCAATATAATATCGAATGTGATTATCTTATTATAAATCATGGTGCAACAATTTTAGACAAAAAAGATAATATTATTTTTAATGAAAAAATTCCAAACGAAATTTTAGATAGTTTGAAATTTGATTTACATATCGAAAATTCAGAAAGAAATTTTTGTTGTAGTATATTAGAAAGTAGAGTGGAGTTTGAACATAAAAATTTAACTAAAATTCATGTTAAATATAATGATTCAGAATATTCAAATAAAATTTTGAAAAAGTTAGAAGAAAAATATAATGGCTGTATAAATGCATATTTAGTTAGTGGTAATTCTATAGAAATAATATCTAAAAATGCTAATAAATCTAAAGCAATAAAATTATTATCAAAAGAAATTGAAATTGGGAAAGAAAAAATTTATACAATAGGTGATGGTTATAGCGATATTGAAATGGTAAAAGATTATAATGGTTATGCTATGAAAGAATCTGTTGATGAACTTAAAAATGTTGCTTTGGAAGAAATAGACAGTGTAAGCGATTTAATAAGAAAAATAGAAGGGTAACAATAATGAAAGAAAAAATGAAAATAAAATCAGAATCTAATATAATAATAGCAATAGATGCACTAAAAAAATAATGACTATATTTTGATTATGGGATTTGTATTAAAAGATATAGAAAAATTTGAAAAATAATAAATTGGAAAAAAGGAGAAAATATGGCAATTATAGAAGTAAAAAATTTAGTGAAAAAATATAAAATTATAGAAAAACAAGATGGACTAAAAGGTTATCTAAAAAATTTAATTAAACCCCAATACAAAGAATTTACAGCAGTAAATAATATAAATTTCAATATTAATGAAGGAGAATTAGTAGGTTACATAGGAGAAAACGGAGCAGGAAAATCAACAACAATAAAAATGCTCACAGGACTATTAACACCAACCTCTGGACAAGTTGTAGTAAATGGAATTGTACCAAATGAAAAAAGAATAGAAAACAACAAAAATATAGGTGCAGTTTTTGGACAAAAAACACAACTATGGTGGGACTTGCCTGTAATCGAATCTTTTAGACTAATTAAGAAAATGTATAAAATTCCAGAAAATGAATATAGGAAAAATTTAAAACAATTTACTGAATTATTACAGTTAGAAGATTTATTAGAAAAACAAGTGAAAAATTTAAGTTTGGGACAAAAAATGAGATGCGAAATTGCAGCAACATTTTTGCATAATCCCAAAATAGTATATTTAGATGAACCAACAATTGGATTGGATGTTTTAGTAAAAGAAAATATAAGAAAATTTATTAAAGATATAAATAAAGAAAAAAATACAACAGTAATACTTACAACACATGATTTAAAGGACATTGAAGATGTATGTGATAGAATAATATTATTAGATAAAGGTCAAATCATCTTTGATGGAGAAAAACAAAAATTTAAAGATACATATGGAAATAGTGTTTCAGCCGAAATCATTTTAAAAAACAAAAAAACAAGTATAACTGAAAAACTATATGATGAAGATTTTGAAATTGTAGAAGAAAACGAAAAAAATATAAAAATAAAATTTGACCATAATAGAATGACAATTGTAAAAATAGTAGAAATGATTTCAAAATATGGAGATATAGTAGATATTCATATGAAAGAAGCAGAATTAGAAGATATATTAAAAGAAATATATAGAGGAGTAAAAATATGTTAGAAACATGGTTAGCGTTAGCACGAGTACATTTTAAACAATATTCTATTTATAAATCAAATTTCTTTTTATGGACATTAAACAGAATAGTAGAAGTAGTTGTTTATGTTTTTATATGGCAAGCAATATATTATCAAACAGGAAATGCTGGTGGCTATAGCCTAGAATATATGGTTACATATTATATTTTAGTTATTTCAATAAAAGCAATTGCAACATGGGGAATAAACGAAGATATTGCAAAATCAATTAGAAAAGGTCAACTAAATAAAGAATTACTAAGTCCAATGTCATATTTTAAATATTGTTTTGGATTATATATGGGAGAAATTGGATATGCAATTCCAATCTCAATAGCTACATTTGTAATATGCTCAATTTTTTGGAGTGTACAACTTCCAGTAAGTTTTATAAATTTTTTATTATTTATATTTGTAATAATACTTATACTTCCAATATCATTTTTTATACAAATGATAGTTGGAACAATTGGATTTTACACAAATTCAATATGGGGAATGCAAATTTTAAGACAATCAACTATATCAATTTTTTCTGGATTAATAGCACCACTTACATTATTTCCAGAATGGTTTCAAAAAATTGCAAATATACTTCCATTCAAAGAATTTATATATACTCCTATAAATATTTATTTAGGAAATATTCCTTTAAATGAAATAGGTTTTATAATATTAAAATTAATAGCATGGTCATTAATTTTATATGTAATATCAAAAGCGTTTTTTAATTATTCAGTAAAGAAAATAACAATAAATGGAGGATAAAATGAAAAAAGTATTTGACAATATTAAATTATACTTATCATTTTTTGTGGCATCTTTAAAAGAACTACTAATATATAGAATAGATTGCTTAACAGGTATAATTTCACAAATAGTGACTCAAGCTGTAGAAGTTATATTCATTTGGATTACATTTCAAAATACAGATAATTTAGCAGGCTGGAATTTTAAACAAGTCCTTTTATTATATGGAACAACATTAATATCAAATGGAATTTTAGACTTATGTTTTGACGCATTATATGATATAGGACCAAAATATATTAGAGATGGAGAATTTGATAAAATTTTGTTAAGACCAGTTCATCCGTTAATTTCAATAATTGGAAATTCAAAGGCTTTTACTGCTATTGGATATTTTGGATTAGGATTATTTATAACAATAAAAATGTTAATAGAGTTATCTATTCCGATAACATTTTTATTGATATTGAAAATAGTGGCATTTAGTATTATGGGAGCTGCAATTATGGGAGCTATATTAACAATATTTAGTATTTCATCATTTTGGACATATAAGTCTAATGAAGTAATATGGACATTTTACAGAATACATACATTTGCACAATATCCAATTGATATATATAATGGATTTATAAAAATACTAATAACAGTAATTTTACCATTTGCATTTGTTGCATATTATCCAACAATGAATTATTTAGGAATGGATAAATACATGATTTATTTATCTCCAGTTGTAGTGATAATTTTATGGATAATAGCAATTAGAGTTTGGAATTGGGCATTAAATAAATATAGAAGTACAGGAACTTAAAAAATCTCCCTAAAAAATATACTGTTAAAAATGTTGGAGGAAAAACTATGTTAGCAAACAAATTAAATTATGGAGATACCATTGGAGTAGTAGGAGTATCAAACAGTTTATTCTTAAATAATAAATATAACAACTTTATCAGAGCAAAGCAATTTTTTGAAAACAAAAATTTCAAAATAAAATTTGGAAAATATGTAGAAGAAGACTATTATGGCTCTTGCGGAACAAAAGAACAAAAAGCAGAAGATTTTATGAAAATGTTTCTTGATGATGAAGTAAAAGCAATTATATGTCTAGAAGGTGGACAAACATGCAATACATTTTTAGATTTGTTAGATTATGAAGAAATAAAAAAACACCCTAAAATTTTAGTAGGTTATAGTGATATAACAGTATTACTTCAAGCAATTTATGAAAAAACAGGATTAACCACATTTAGTGGACCAGATTTTATATCATTTGGAGAACCAAAAGCAGAAGAACAATATAAAATATTTGAAGATGCTTTTATAAATAAAAGACTAGACAAATTTAATAATGAAAATAAAAAAATTATAAGAAATGGAAATACATCAGGAAAAATTATTGGAACAAATTTAGGCTGTATGATGTATTTGCTTGGAACAGAATATTTGCCAAATATGAACGATAATATTTTATTTATCGAAAGTTATAAAACATCACCAAATGAATGTCAAAGAAGATTTGCACATTTAAAACAATATGGTATATTTGATAAAATAAATGGAGTTGTAATTGGTTATAATTATGATTTACAAAAAGATGGAAATACATATCCTCAAATGGAAAATATATTACTTGAATATACAAAAGAATATAAATTTCCAATTATCAAATGTAATAGCTTTGGACATAAAATTGTTAATAGTATAATTCCAATTGGAGGAAATGTAAAAATAGAAAATGGTAAAGTAATGATAGAGGATGAATTTTTAAAATAATTTTTTGGTTAGAAATAAGGGAGGAAAAGTAAAAATGAAAGAAATTAACTTAGAAAAAATATATAATGAATGTATTAATTATAGCAACGAAATTAAAAATTCAATATTAAAAGAAGTTGCTCAAAAGGCTTTTGCAGATTATAAAGAAAAATTACTAAATAAACCAGCAACACCGGGTTCTCATCATTTTTATAAAGGCGGATTATTATATCATATATATAGTGTTACAAGAAATTCTATTGAAATATGTAACTTATATTCAGATTTAGAAGTTGACAAAGATTTAGTTATTTTTGGAGCTTTACTTCATGATATAGGAAAATGTAACGATTTTAATGATTTTAGAGAAGAAAATTATGATTCTATAAATGGAAATAGTATGGCATTATTAGGGCATTCATATGAAGGAACTCATATTGTTGAAAATTATCTAAAGGAATATGAAATAGATGAACAATTTAAAAATCAAGTTATTCATATGATAGGAAGCCATATGAATGAATATAGTGAGTGGGGTGCACTAGTTCTTCCAAAAATGTTAGAAGTAATTATAATAAATTATGCAGATAGTATGGATGCTTATTTTGAACCAGCACATGATATTATAAAAAATGCAAAAAAGGGTGAACTATATAAAATTGGTAATGCTCCAAGACCTTACTATAAATCATTAAATGAATATTATAATAAATAATATAAGTTGAACTTTTATTAAATAGAATGGAGAAAAATATGAAATTATATGTAATTAGACATGGACAAACAGACTGGAACGTAAAAGAAAAATGCCAAGGAAGAACAGATATAGAACTAAATAATACAGGAATAAAACAAGCACAAAATGCAAAGGAACAATTAAAAAAATATAAAATAGATTTAATAATATGTTCGCCATTAAAAAGAACAAGAAAAACAGCAGAAATAATAAATGAAACCATAAATAGTGAAATTATAATTGATGAAAGAATAATAGAAAGAGGTTACGGAAATCTTGAAGGGAAAACAGATGAAGAATGGAAAGAGATAGTTGGAGATAATGTGAGCATAGTAAATTATTATAATTTGAATTGGAATAAACAAAATATAGAACCAATACAAGATATATGCAAAAGAGTATGGGAAGTTTTAGATGAAATAAAGGAAAAATATAATGATAAAAATGTATTACTTGTTACTCATGGTGGAACTTGTAGAGCAATAAATGCATATTTTAATGGAATTGGTGAGGATGGGCACGTGCAAAGTGCAAAAATAAAAAATTGCGAAATTAGAGAATACGAATATAATAAATAAAAATAGGAGATAAAATTAAAAAATGAAAATATTAATAGGAACAAAAAATCCAGGAAAAATAGAAGGTGCAAAACAAGCTTTTGAAAAATATTTTGACAAAGTAGAAATAGAAGGGATACCAGTAGACTCAAACGTTGGAGACCAACCAGTAAATGAAGAAATACTTCAAGGAGCTAAAAACAGAGTAAAAAATTTAAAGGAATATGCTAAAAATAACAATCTAGAAGCGGATTTTTATATATCAAGTGAAGCAGGAATTACTAACCTTTTGGGAGAATGGATTGATATAAATGCAGTAGTTGTAGAAGATGCAAAAGGATTTCAAAGTGTAGGAACAAGCCAAGGATTTCCTATTCCTGATAAATACATAAATGAAATAAAAGAAACAGAACTTGGAAAAGTTATGGATAAAATATTTAATATAAAAGAATCTGGAAAAGGAAAGGGGGGAATAAGTTTCTTAACAAGAGATGAAATAACAAGAATAGATTTAACAAAAAATGCATTTATAATGGCATTAACAAAACATATAAATGGGGAGATATGGAAATAGAAATTATATTTAATCTTGATATTGACATAAAAAAATGCTATAATATGAAATGTATTTAGTTTTAAAAACCAAAAAGTACAAAACTTGGAGGTTTTAAACCTCCAAGAAAATTTAAGGAGGAAAAATGAAACAAATAGTTTTCGCAAGTTGTAACCAAAAAAAAGCAGAAGAAATGCAAAGGATGGCACCAGATAATATAAAAATACTTTGCTTAAAAGACATACCAGAAGCAGCAAATCTACCTCAAGCAGAGGAAACAGGAAAAACATTTTTGGAAAATGCAACAATAAAAGCAAAATATTGGGCAGAAAAATTAAAAATGCCAGTAATTGCTGAAGATTCTGGAATAGAGATAGATGCCTTAGATGGATATCCAGGTGTTTATACCAAACGTTGTCTAGAAAAACTTTGTCCAGGTTCAAATGTAAACGTAGACAAACCAAGTGAACTATATCCTATAATTTTAGACCTTATGGGAGAGAGTGAAAATAAAGATACTACTGCACATTGGGTTACTGCAATGGCTTTTATAGATAATGAAAGAACTATATATGTAGAAGAAAAATTAGATGGAGATATGTGCCAGAAAGCAGGTCAAAGAGAATTTGGATTTGACCAATATTTCAAAGCAAAAGGTTATGACAAAACACTTTCTGAACTTAGTCCAGAAGAAAAAGATAACATAGGACCAAGAAAGAAAGCTTTTGAAACCATATTAAAAGCAATTTAATTTAATATGATTAAACCAAAAATAAGACCAAAATATTATGAATTATTTTGGTCTTATTTTTCGCCTAAAAAAGTTGAAAAAAATATTATATATGATAAAATGTAAGTACTTATAAAATAAGGAGATAAAAAATTGGAAGAAAAAATAATAAAAAGAGAAAAAATATACAATCTATATTGGTATTTTGCATGTGAAAGGCAAAATATTTTTCTAAAAAAGAAAAATGGAGAACCAGCACCATGGACAAAAGATGAAATTTTGCAAGAATTTAAGTTTTGCAATAGCTATAGAGTAAATGATAGAGTAAGCCAATACTTATTAAAAAATGTGATTTATAATGGTAAAAAATATACAGATGCAGATATGATTTTTAGAATAATATTATTTAAATTATTTAATAAAGAATCAACATGGGAATTATTAGAAAATGAAATAGGAGATATAACTTTATCAAGTTTTGATTTTAATAAATATTCACAAATACTAGAAAAAGCAATAAATAATGGACAAAAAATTTATAATGACGCATATATAAGTTGTGCAAATAAAGCATTTGGCTATGATAGAAAACATGAAAATCATTTAGCCTTATTGGAAAAAATGTTTTTAAAAGACCATATTGATACAAAAATAATTAACAGTAAAAATATGGAAGAAGCATTTAATATAATAAAATCATATCCTCTTATTGGAAATTTTATGGCATATCAATTAATTACAGATATAAATTATAGTAATGTTGTAGATTTTAGTGAAATGGAATTTACGGTAGCAGGACCTGGGTCAGAAAGAGGAATAAAAAAGTGTTTTATAAGTACAGGTGAATTATCAAAAGAAGAAATTATAAAATATATGTGTAAAAATCAAGAAAAGGAATTTAAAAGATTGGGTTTAGATTTTAAGCCAATAGGTAATAGACCTTTACAATTAATAGATTGTCAAAATATATTTTGTGAACTAGATAAATACTGTAGACAAGCGGTACCAGAATTAAAATCAAATCGTACAAAAATCAAAAAGAAATATGTTGCAAAAACTGATAAAATAGAATATATGTATCCACCAAAGTGGAATATAAAAGAAAGTTAGGAAAAATATGAAAAAATTAAAAATAAAATGTAAAAAATTACTTATTGGTATAGGCAAAACTATAATAATATTGTAGAATAATAATATAGGAAATAGATAATTAGTGGAACGGTTTTGCCACCCAATATTATACGATTCATCGTAGGAAAGGCGGGTGGTGTTTATGATTAAAGTAATACTATTTTTTGTAATATCATTAATGTTATCTTTAACATTAAACGTTGCCTTAATGTCAGTTCTATATAAGAACTGGATAAACAAGCAATTACATAAATAAAAAATAAACCATTCTACTTTTGACCGAGATGAATGGTTTATTTAACTATTTATAGGCAAAACCGTATCTAACGGATTTATCTTTTCCTATTTATATTATATGATAAGTATAATAATAAAGTCAAGAAAATATAAAAAATTGTAACGAAAAATTAACAAAAAATTATTAAAAATTAAACATTAATAGCAACAGTTGAAAATCAGGTGAACCCTACCGATAAGTGGGAGCTGTAAAATCAAAGGTAAGAATTTAGATTTTTACCTTTTTTAAAATTTTTGATGAATTTATTAGATAGCATTTTACAAATAAAAAAACATATGATAAAATGAACAAAAACGAAAGAGAGGAACAAAAATGAAAGATCCAAGAATAGAAAAGTTAGCGCATAACCTATTAACATACTCAATAGATTTAAAAGAAAATGACAATCTACTGATAGAAGTATTAGGAGAAGAAGGAATGCCACTAGCAAAAGAATTAATGAGACAAGCAGAACAAATGAAAGCTAGACCATACTTCAACATAGTAAATTATGAATTACTAAGAATAATGTTAGAAAATGCAACAGAAGAACAAATCAAATTATATAGTAAACATGATACAGCAAGAATGAAAGACATGGACGCATATATAGGAATTAGAGCATCATCAAACACCTCAGAAATATCAAACATAGATAGCAAAATAATGGAAATGTACAATAAATATTATATGATACCAGTACACTTTGAAGAAAGAGTAAAAAGAACAAAATGGTGTATATTAAGATATCCAAATAATTCAATGGCACAAATGAGTAAAATGAATTTAGAAAATTTTGAAGACTTCTATTTTAATGTATGCAATTTAGATTATGCAAAAATGTCAAAAGCAATGGATAATTTAAAATACTTAATGAATAAAACAGATAAAGTTCATATTGTAGGACCAGGAACAGATTTAACTTTCAGTATAAAAGGAATACCAGCAGAAAAATATATGGGAACATTCAATATTCCAGATGGAGAAGTAGCTACTGCACCAGTTAAAGATAGTGTAAATGGTTATATTACATATAATACAGAAACAACATATAATGGAGTTTTATTTAATAATATTAGATTTGAATTTGAAAATGGAAAAATAGTAAAAGCAACCTCAAATAACACAGAAATGCTAAACAAAATCTTAGATACAGATAAAGGAGCTCGTTATATAGGCGAATTTGCATTAGGTTTAAATCCTTATGTAGAAAAACCAATTGGAGACACATTATTTGATGAAAAAATAAAAGGAAGTTTCCACTTTACACCTGGAGAAGCTCTAGAGGAAAGTGACAATGGAAATAGATCAAGTATACATTGGGACATTGTAAACATTCAAAGAAAAGAATACGGTGGCGGAGAAATGTATTTTGATGATGTTCTTGTTAGAAAAGATGGAATATTTGTATTACCAGAATTAGAAGCATTAAATCCAGAAAATTTAATATAATTTTATAAAATAAAAAGCTAGAAATTCGAAATGAATTTCTAGCTTTTTTCAAGTTATTCAGTATAAAAAAACAAAAACAAAAACAAATACAAAATAACAAAAATAGGAGGCAAAAAAATGGGACTAACTCAAAAACAAAGAAAAGTAAAAAATGGTTATATTAGTAATCCATATATAACAGATATAATGGCACCAAATACAACAAAAGGAGATGCAATAAGAAATCTAAGCAAATATTTAAAAATAGATTTATCACAAACAATAGCAATTGGAGATGGAAGAAATGATATAGAAATGTTTGAAACAGTAGGCTATAAAATAGCAATGAAAAATGCAGTAAAAGAATTATATGAAAGAGCAGATATTATTACAACAACAAACAATAACGAAGGGGTTGCAGAAGCCTTAGAAAAAATATTTGAACTATAATAAATTAATATTTATTATAAATTTGGAAATATTTAAAAAGAGATAAAAATTCAAACTTTTTCAAAAGAGGAGAAAAAGAAATGGTATATACAGTAACTTTTAATCCTGCCTTGGATTATATAATAAAAATAGAAAACTTTGAAATTGGAAAAATTAATAGAAGCAATCAAGAAATTATATTACCAGGAGGTAAAGGGATTAATGTTTCAATTGTTTTAAATTCTTTAGGCATAGAAACAACAACTTTAGGATTTATTGCAGGTTTTACAGGAAATAAAATTAAAGAAGAAATAGAAAAATACAATATAAAAACAGACTTTGTGAAATTGAAAAACTCAAATTCAAGAATTAATGTAAAAATAGCAAAAAACTCTAATACAGAAGAAACAGCTATTAATTGTACAGGACCAATAATAGATAAAGATAATGTAGAAATTTTATTTCAAAAATTAGAAAAAATAAAAAATGGAGATATATTGGTTTTATCAGGAAGTGTTTCAAAAGGAATTGAAAATAACATATATGAGGAAATTTGTGAAAAACTAAAAGAAAAAGAAATAAAAATTATAGTAGATACAACAAAAGACTTACTTTTAAACACTTTAAAATATAAGCCATTTTTAATAAAACCAAATAAAGAAGAATTAGAAGAAATCTTTAATACAAGAATTATGGACAAAGAACAAGCATTACAATATGCAGAACTTTTACAAGAAAAAGGAGCAAAAAATGTAATAGTTTCTATGGGAGGTCAAGGAGCAGTTTATATAGATGAAAATGGTTATACCTATAAGATGGATGCTTTAAGAAATCCAAATTCAAAAATAATAAATACAGTAGGAGCAGGAGACTCAATGGTGGCAGGTTTTATTGCTGGGTATGAATTATTTAAAAATCACGATAAAGCTTTTAGAATGGGAATGGCAGCAGGAGCAGCAACTGTAAATTCGGAATTTTTAGCAACCAAAGAAGAAATATACGAATTATTAAAATAGAGAGGAGTTAAATTATGAAAATTACAGATTTAATAAGTACCGCTTCTATAGATTTAAATGTAAAAGCAAAAAACAAAGAAGAACTCATAGAAAAAGCAGTAAAATTAATGACAAAAAACGGTAACATTAAAGATGAACAAAAATACTTAGAACTCGTAACACAAAGAGAAAAAAAAAGTTCAACTGGAATTGGAGAAGAAATAGCAATTCCACATGGTAAAGGAGAATGTATAACAGCACCTGGAGTATCTGCAATGGTAATACCAGAAGGAGCAGACTTTGAATCCTTAGATGGAAAACCAGTAAAACTATTATTCTTAATAGCAGCACCAGATACCAAAGAAAATATACACCTAGAAGTATTAAGTAGATTATCAACTTTATTAATGGATGAAAACTTTAGAAAAAAACTAATAAATGCAAAAACAAAAGAAGAATTCATGAAAATAATAAATGAAGCAGAAAAAGAAAAAATAGAAGATGATAAACAAAAAGAAGAAAACGGAAATAAACAAACTTATGAACTTCTTGGAATTACAGGCTGTCCAACAGGAATAGCACATACGTATATGGCAGCAGAAAGCTTAGAACAAATGGGAAACGAACTTGGGCATCCAATAAAAGTAGAAACACAAGGACAATCTGGAGCAAAAAATATATTAACAGATGAAGAAATAAAAAAAGCAAAAGCAATTATATAAACACTTAATGAATGGTGTAACACATATGTTACCATTTGTAGTAGGTGGAGGAATTTTAATAGCAATAGCATTTTTATTGGATGATTACTCAATAGATCCATCAAACTTTGGAATGAATACACCAGTAGCAAGTTTCTTTAAAACTATTGGTGGAATGGCATTTGACTTTATGTTACTAATTCTTGCAGGTTATATTGCAATGAGTATTGGAGATAGACCAGGACTTGTAGTAGGGTTTGTTGGAGGAGCTATTGCAAAAGCTGGAACAACCTTTACCTCACTTAGTAATCCAGAAGAGGTATTAGTAAGTTCAGGATTTTTAGGAGCATTAATAGCAGGATTCTTAGGTGGATTTGTAATATTATTTTTGAAAAAAGTATTTTCATTTATGCCTAAAAGCTTAGAAGGAATTAGAACAATATTAATTTACCCAGTTGCTGGAATACTTTTAATAGGAATTATAATGTTATTAATAAATCCATTCGTATCAGCAATAAATACAGGACTAAACAATTTCTTATCATCAATGAGTGGAACAAATAAAATAATATTAGGAGCAATACTTGCTGGAATGATGTCAGTTGATTTAGGAGGACCAGTAAATAAAGCAGCATATACTTTTGGAACAGGAATGTTAGCAGAAGGGCACTATGAAATTATGGCAGCAGTTATGATAGGTGGAATGGTTGCACCACTTGCAATAGCAATATTAGCAACATTTTTCCCTAAAAAAATACCAAAAAAAGAAAGACAAGCAGGACTATTAAATTACGTAATGGGCTTATCATTTATATCAGAAGGTGCAATACCATTTGCTTTAGCAGACCCAATACGTGTAATACCAGCATGTGTTGTTGGCTCAGCAGCATTTGAAAATAATTTTGGAGAATAAAAAGGAGATGAGAAAAGTGTTAAAAGGAAAAGGAGTTTCTAATGGAATAGGCTTTGGCAAAGTTGTATTACTAAAACCAGAAGATTTAAGAGTAGAAAAATCTAAGATAGACAATGTAGAAGAAATAGAAAAATTCAATGAAGCCCTAAATTCAGTAATAAAAGACACAGAGGAGATAATAAAAAAATCTTCAGGAACAGAAAAAGACATAATGCAAGCATATTTAATGATTTTAAAAGATAAAACACTAACAGAACAAACCTTAAAAATAATCAAAGAAGAAAAATATAATTCAGCATATGCTACAGAAGTAGGCTTTAATTCAATAACACAAATATTTGAAAATATGGATGATACCTACTTAGCATCAAGAAGTTCAGATATATTAGATATGAAGAAAAAAATCATTGCAAAATTATTAAATAAAGAAGTAATAGACTTTTCTCATTTACCACGTAATACCATAATAGTAGCAAAAGAAATGACTACTTCAGATACTGCAAAATTAGATTTAAATAATATTGCAGGAATAGTAACAGAACTTGGAGGAACAAATTCACATGTATCAATAATGGCAAGAACCCATGAAATTCCTGCAATAGTAGGAATAAAACACGCAATACAAGTATTAAGAGAAAAAGACTTTATAGCAATAAATGGAACAACAGGAGAGATTTTTGTAAATCCTACAGAGGAAGAATGTGTTGAACTTGGAGAACTAAAAGAAAAACTAAAACAAGAAAAAGAAGAACTTGAAAAATACAAGAATAAAGAAACAAAAACAATAGATGGACACAAAGTAGAACTGTTATCAAACATTGGAGTACCAGAAGATACAGAATTAGTGATTTCTAATACAGCAGAAGGAGTTGGATTATTTAGAAGCGAATTTCTATATATGAATTCAGAAAACTTTCCAACAGAAGAACAACAATTTATGGCATATAAAAAGATTGCACAAAAGTTGCAAAATAAAAAAGTAGTAATAAGAACACTAGATATTGGAGGAGACAAAGATTTAAAATATATGGAATTACCTAAAGAACAAAATCCGTTTTTGGGTTATAGAGCAATTAGAATTTGCTTAGATAACATAGCGCTATTCAAAACACAAATAAGAGCAATCTTAAGAGCAAGTGCATTTGGAAATTTATCAATAATGTTACCAATGATATCTTCAATAGAAGAACTAAGAGAAGCGAAAGACATAATTGAAGATGTAAAAAAAGAATTAGAAAAACAAAATATTGCATTTAAAAAGGATATCAAAATAGGAATAATGGTAGAAATACCATCAACTGCAATAATGGCAGAAGAATTTGGAAAAGAGTGTGATTTCTTTAGCATTGGAACAAATGATTTAATTCAATATACAGTTGCAGTAGAACGTGGAAATGAAAAAATTGCTAATTTATATACAATGTATAATCCTGCAGTTATAAGGCTAATCAAATCAGCAATAAATGGCGCTCATAAGAATAAAATTAAGTGTGGAATGTGTGGCGAATCAGCTGGAGAGTTACTGTATATTCCATTACTTATAGGACTTGGATTGGATGAGTTTTCTATGAATGCTAATAAAGTATTAAAAGCTAGAAAGCTGATATTGGATTTGAAATATTCTGAATGTAAAAAACTTGCAGAAGATATTTTGAAAATGCCTACTGCGGAGGAAATAAAAGAAAAATTGAAACATTGGAGACAATCTTAATTTTTCTTTTTTGTGTATTAGATAAAGTATTTTATTAATTAAGTTTGAAACTTAATTAATTTCTTACACTCAAAATATAACATAACTTAAATAAAAAATCAATAGTTCAAATTTAGAATAATATAATACTAAAAAATAAAAATGTTAATAACTCAGTATATTTCTAGTGTTTGTTTTATATTAAGTTTCAAACTTAATATAAGGAGAAAACAATGGAAAAAAACATAAGAAACAAAGGAATAACATTAATAGCGTTAGTTATTACAATTATAATTTTATTAATACTAGCAGGAATAAGTATACAAGCAATAATAAATAACAATTTAATACAAAATGCAACTACTGCAACAGAAATATATAATAAAGAGCAAGCAAAAGAAAAATTAATACAAACATTAAACTCACTAGCTATTAGCAAATATAGAGATAAAAATTATAATGATAAAGAATATATAGATAATCAAATAAAAAAAGATGGAATGAGTATAGACAGTGATGATATTGTAACAGTAAATAAATATAAATTTAAGATTGATAGAGAAAAATTAGAAATAATTGAAGAGGCGGGAAAAGAAGAACTTTCGGATTTTGAAAAATTACAATCATCATATGTACAAGATGGACTAGTATGCTGGTATGATGGAATATATAATACTGTATCAGGACATGATAAAAATGCAACTGTTTGGCAAGATTTAACAGGAAATAATAACAACGGAACTTTAAAAAATATAAATAATACAGATGATAGTGGATGGACAAGTAATTCATTAATATTAGATGGAATTGATGATTGGGTTCAGATGACACAAATTCCTGCCTCCGAAGATGGAATTACTGTAGAAATAGTTGCAAAAGTATTAGATGTATCTGAAGGGAGTCAAGAAAATTATATATGTAATTATGAAAGTGGTGGAATAGGAATAACTCAAAATTTAGGTAAAATAAGAGGTTCTGCATATATTGAAAAATATGTTGGATTTTATGATGAAAAAAATATTAAAATATCTCAAATATATTCTATGTCAACAGGAGTAGATTTTAAAAATGAAACGATTTATTCTTCAATTAATAACAATAAGAAAATTAGTATGTTCAGTGGTAAATATTCAGAACCAAAAAATAATACTGTTTTTTCAATAGGTACAAATCCTAGTGGAAAGCAATCTGATTTACCAACTGGTGAAAAAATGCCAAATATAGAAGTGTATTCTGTAAGAATTTATAATAGAAGTTTAGGAGAAGATGAAATTAGTAAAAATTATGAAGGAGATAAAAAAAGATTTTTAATAGAAGAAATAGAAGAAAACCCATCAGTAAGTGAATTAGGCTATGTTTCAAATGGATTAATGTGTTTGTATGATGGAGAATATAATTCAAAATTTGGAAAAAGTAAAAAAACAAATACTTGGTATGATTTATCCCAAAATAATAACAGTGGAACATTAAATAATTTTAAATTTAATAGTAATAGTGGTTGGACAGGAAATTCATTGTTATTTGATGGAAAAACAGATTGGGTTGCTATGAAATATTTATATAATTCAAATATGACAGTTGAAATAGTATCAAAATTAATTGATGAAAAAAATGGAAAAAAACTATATTTTATTGATAACTATGAGAGCGGAGGAATGGGAGTTGAAAGAAATACAGAAGGAAATATGGTTGCAAGTGTTAATGTTAATGGAACGTATAAAGTAATAGAATCAAATATAAAAAGTGCTAGTAATATTAAATATTCAATGTCCTTAAGATATGATGGAACGAGTGTAAGATATAGAGGAAATGATACGAATTTTAAATTAGATGCAAGTGGAAAAATAAAAGAACCTTCAAAATCAACAATATTTGCTTTAGGTGTAAATCCAAAAGGTCAAAGCTATACAATGGAAAGTTCAGAAGCTTTTAATAATTTTGAAGTTTATTCGGTAAGAATTTATAATAGAGCATTAACAGATGAAGAAATTTCTCAAAATTACAATGTAGATAAAGAAAGATTTGGAATATAATATAAAAATTAGTTATACTCTAGCTAGTATGACTAATTTTTTTGATACTTGTAAAAAAACGCCAAATGTGATAAAATAACAAAAAAAGAAAGGAAGAAAAAAATGTTCTTTTCAAAACCAGGAGAATACGAACCATGTGGCATATTCACATTAGGACATTTAAAACTAATAATCCTAACAGCAATATGTATAACAATGGCACTAAAAAATACAGTAACAAAAAGCAAAAATGAAATAAAAAATATAATAAAAAAATGTACAATAACAATGTGGATATTTGAGGCAATAATAATAGCCTTCAAATTATGTACAGGAGATATAAGAAATGTAAATAACTATGTACCACTATATTATTGTAGTTTATTATTATATGCAGGACTACTAAGTTCATTTGGAAAAAACAAACTAGAAAGAATGGGAAATGTCTTTTTAGCAACAGGTGGAATAGTAGGAGGAGTAGTATTTATGATACTTCCAACCACATCATTACCATCATATCCAATGTTCCATTTAGTAAGTATTCATAGTTATATATTTCATGGAGTAATGGTATATTTAGGATTACTTATAAACTTAACACAGTACATAGAAATAGAAAAAAATGATATTAAATATTATGCAAGTTTAGTTGGATGTGTATGTATATTAGCATTTATAGTAAATAACATATTTGATAGTAACTTAATGTTTATATCAAAAAATTTCCCAGGAACACCAATAGAAATAATATATAAATATACAGGAAGATTATTTACACTAGTAATGTCAGTAGGACAAATGACATTACCATTTTACTGTGTATATGAAGTAATAAAAATACGCAAAGAGGCAAAAAGAAAGGAAATGTTATGCCAGTATCAATAACAGAAATAAAAAATAGACTACCAAAAGAATTTATGGAAAATCTATACGAAATGTTTACACCAGGAATGGTAGACAATATTTTGAAAGGTATTATTGAAAAAAGATATACAACTTTAAGAGTAAATACATTAAAATATAATGCTCAAGAATTAATGAGATATTTTAAAGAGCAAAATATAAAATTCGAAAGAGTATTATGGTACCCAGATGCATTTGTAATAAAAAATGCAAATGAAAAAGATATACAAAAATTAGATATTTATCAAAAAGGTTATATTTATATACAAAGCTTGCCAAGTATGGTACCACCACTTGTTTTAGCTCCAAAAGAAAATGAAAATATATTAGATTTAACAGCAGCACCAGGAAGTAAAACAACTCAAATAGTATCATTAATGAATGGAAAAGGACATGTTTTAGCAAATGAGTTGGACAAGATGAGGTGTGAAAAATTAAAATATAATGTAAAAATGCAAGGTGCTGATATAGTAGAGGTTGTAAATGGACGTGGAGAAAAAATAGGTTCACAATACAAAGAACAATTTGATAGAGTTTTATTAGATACACCATGTAGTGGAGAAGGTAGATTTACAGCGTATGATGTGCAAAGTTACAGAGTTTGGTCACCTAAAAAAGTTAATGAATTGACCAAAATGCAGAAAAAACTATTTCAAAGTGCTTATGATGCATTGAAACCAAATGGTATACTAGTATATTCAACTTGTACATTAAATAAAGAAGAGAATGAATATATTTTGGACTGGGCATTAAAAAACTTCAACTTAAAAATGGTTGATATAGATATAAATATAAAAAATGCAATGCCAGGAATTAATGATGGACTAGAAAAAGATATAAAGAAATCAATAAGAATATTACCATCAAAAGATATGGAAGGCTTTTTCGTATCTAAATTTATTAAGAAATAATGTGAGGAAAAAATGAAGAACAACGAAAAAATGAATATAAACATAATATTGTATATAACAGCAATAGGAATAATATTTAGTACAATATTTTTTATATATAATGCAGCTCAGACTAAATATATTGAAAGTGTAGGAGCTGAACAAGATGAAACAGAAGAAGTACAAACTAATGAAGAAGTAGAAATAGCTAAAGTAGAAACTCAAGAGGTTTCATCAAGAAAAAGTATGAATGATAGACAGAGTACAGAAACACAAACAGAAAATAATCAAACAGAAAATAATCAAACAGAACAAATTGAGGCAACTAACCAAGAACAAAATCAAGAACCAGAAAATATTGAACCAGAAAAAACATATACACAAATAAAAGATGTAAAAATATCAAAAGATATGGACTTAACAGTAAGTACAAATCTATCAAAAGAAGATTTTAAAACAGTAATATCAGGAGTAAAGCAAGACACAAGTAAATTCTTCTATAATAATTCTGACTTAATATATGACTTATGCCAACAATATGAATTAAATGAAATATTTTTCTGTGGTCTAATATCAGCAGAATCTGGATGGAACATAGCAGATAACCATCGTAGAACACATAATTACATAAGTTTAATGTCAAAAGGAAATTTAATAAAATATAATTCTGTCGAAGAAGGATTAGAAGTAGCGGCAAAAACATTACATAATAAATATCTAACCAAAGGTGGAGTTTTCTACTATGGAAAAACATTATCAGCAGTAAAAACAAAATTCTGTCCCGCTTCAAGCACATGGGTTAATTTGGTATATGGAAGAATGAAACAAATTATAAAATAACACAAGAAAAAGGAGAAAACAATGACATACGAATTCGAAGTACCAGGCAAGATAACAGGAAAAGGAAGACCAAGGGTAAACTCATATACTGGAATAGTATATACACCAACAAAAACAAAAGACTACGAAACTTTAGTAGAACAATATTTTTTATTAAAATACCCACGTTTTAAAGAAATTGTTGGAAGAGCAAAAGTAACTATTACAGCATATTTTGAAGTTCCTAAAAGTACAAAAAAGAGTGACAAAGAAAATATGTTGAACAATATAATAAGTCCAACCAAAAAACCTGATATAGATAATATAGTAAAAATAGTTTTAGATGCAATGAATAAATTTGCATTTAAAGATGATACTCAAATAACAAAATTAGAAGTAGAAAAAATTTATGGAATAGAAGAAAAATTACAGATAAAGATAGAAGAATACTAGGAAAAGCCTGGTATTTTTTATATTAGCAAATATACCTAAATCTCATATAATGTAAGCTGAATACAATTACTCAAAAATAAGATTTGTTCATATAGAAAATGTAAGAAAATGGTAATATTAGACAAGAATATCGTATAAATAATAGTAAATAAAATAGAAGGAGATATTTTGTATGAAAATTATTTCGATAAGAAAAAAGACAATTTTTAAGGCAAGTGCAATACTATTATTTACTATGATAATTTGTATATTCACAAGTTCTTTTGGTATGCAACATTATTATAAAGTAGATTTTTCGACTGGACTAGTAACAGCAACTACATTAAATGTAAGAAGCGGTCCAGGAACTAACTATGGAATAGTAGCAACAGTAAAGAAAAATGAATATATACGAGTTTTTGCAGGAGTTGGAGATTGGTATATAGTACAAGTAGAAGGAGATTACGTTGGAGCAGTTAATAAAAAATACGTAAAAGCAATATATCCAAATTCTAGTAATTCAAACAATAGCTCAAATAACAATTCCAGTAGTAATTCAAACAGCACTACTACAGCAATGACCACTGATGAAAAAGAAGTATTTGATTTAATAAATAACCAAAGAACCCAAAATGGATTATCAGCATTAAAATTAGATACAGAAACATTAAGAGTAGCAAGAATAAAAGCACAAGATATGGTAGACAACAACTATTTTTCACATAATTCACCAACATATGGTTCACCATTTCAAATGCTAAACAGCTTTAAAATATCATATAAAACAGCAGGAGAAAACATAGCAGGAAATTCAAGCAACAGTTCAGCCGTTACAGCTTGGATGAATTCATCAGGACATAAAGCAAACATATTAAACAGTTCATTTAACTACACCGGAATAGGAGTTGTAAAAAGTTCAAAATATGGTAAGGTCTATGTTCAAATGTTTTTGGGAAAATAAAAAACAATAATATAAAATAAAGCATATAATAAAATAGGTGATGCTCATGAAAAATTGTTTAAAACAATTATATGAAGATGCTAAAAATATAAAAGAAAAAGACCCTGCTTGTAGAAATGTATTAGAAGCAATAATTCTTTACCCAGGATTTCACGCGATATTTTTCCATAGAATAGCACATTTTTTCTATACAAAGAGACTTTATTTTATAGCAAGATTAATTTCACAAATAGCAAGACACTTAACTGGAATTGAAATTCATCCAGGAGCGAAAATTGGAAAAAGATTGTTAATAGATCATGGTATGGGAGTAGTAATAGGAGAAACTGCTACAATAGGAGATGATTGTACAATATATCATAATAGTACCTTAGGAGGTACAGGCAAAGATAAATACAAAAGGCATCCAGACATAGGCAATAATGTGATGGTAGGTTCTGGAGCAAAGGTATTAGGACCAATAAAGATAGGTAATAATGTTAAGATTGGAGCAAATGCTGTTGTTTTACATGATATACCAAATAATGTAACAGTGGTTGGTGTTCCGGAAAGAATTGTGAAAAAATAAAAAGTTCCTATAATGAAAATTTCAGCATAGGAATTTTTTTATAAAATAATGAGGTATATAATTTCTTAGTGACAAATGTAAAAGGTGATATGCTTAAAGTTTATTTGTCAACAGGAGATACCATTTCTGTCAACTGTATAACACTTACATATACTAAACAAGACTCTTAATTCATTCTTTTTTCCTATTGTTATTGATATTTGACACCATAAGTGATAAAATATCAATATAAAATAAGAGGAGGACTAGGAAATGTATGAAAGAAGTGCAATAGTATTAGAAAAATATTTCAACAAAATATTTGGATTTAATGAAAAAAACAATTTAAAGAATTTATATAATAGTTATAAAAATATAATAGAAGAAACATGCAAATATCAAGAAATAATTGAAGAAGAAGAAAAACAAATAGAACAGTTTGACCAAATAGCAAATGAAATTAGAAATATACAACAAGAACAAAAAAAACTATATAAATCAAACATAAAACTTGAAGAAGATAGAAATAAATTGTTTGATGACTTAGATGAAGATCCAGCCCTTCTAGAAAAAAAGTTAGAAAAAATAGGACAAACAATTTTAAGTAATAATGAACGTTTGGAAGAATTAAAAAATGGATTTACAGAAAATTTAAATGAATTTAATGAAAGACAAAAAGAAAGAAATAAATGTTCAAAAGCAAGAAGAATAGAAGAAGGCACTCATATTCAGTTGATTGAAGAATTAAAAAAAGAATTACAAGAAATAGATGTTAACAAAATAAAAGAATTAAAGCAATTTGCATCAGCAGAAACATTAGATGACATAAAAAAAGAGATTGCAGAAATAATGATAAGCAATGGTAAAGATGAAAAAGTAAAATTCAATGAAGATGTAGTAGAAAAATCAGTAAATGCAAGAACAAAAATAGCACAAAAAGAAGCGGAATCATATATTTTAGTGTATGATAAAACAAAAAGATTACTAAATGAAATTGAAAATGAAGATATTAAATTAGATAAATACCAAAAAACACTAAGAGATGTTTCAGTAAAACTAGAATTTTTAAAAGCAGAAAAAGAATATATTGTTAGTTTCTTAGATAATGAAAGAATGACAGCAATAAATGGCTTAAAAGCTCATAAAGTAATGATGGCAGAAGCTTGTGAAAAATTTGAATTAGATATAGAACAATTTGAGAATCTATATCAATTAGTATTAAGAGAAATTGCTGGAAAATCAACAAAAAAAGCTTACAACGAGTTATACAATAAAGAATATTTAAAAAACATTGAAGAAAAAGAGAAAAATTTTGAAGAAGCAATTAACAATATAAAATTAAAAGCAGGAACAATTATTAATTCAAATTATTGGAGAATTGATGGAATTAAAAATATCTATGAAGTCTTCCAAAATGAAATAACAACTAAATTTGGAAAGGATTTATCAGAATATCAATTAGAAGAACTTGAAGAAGAGATTGAAGATGAACCCGAAGAACCAATATATGAAGATTTAGATGACGAAAATTATGAAAACGATGAAGATTTGCTTTCATATGATTTTCCAGAAGATGATGATGAATCTGAAATAGATGAGGACGAAGAATATTTTGATGATGGTGACGATGAATATGCTGATGACGAAGAAGATGATTTAGATGAGTTTGAAGACGACGAGGACGACGAAGATTTAGAAGAAGACGACGAAGAATTTTTTGATGACGATGATGAAGATTATTACGAAGAAGATAGCGATGAAGATGAAGAAGATGATGATTCCTTTTTTGCTGATGACGAAGAAGATGAAGAGGTTGAAGATAATAAAAATTCAAAGAAATTGGAAAATAATTCTCAAAAAAGTAAAAATTCTAAAGGATTGTTTAATAAATTTTTTAAAGATAAAAACAAATAATTTATATAAAGGGTTTGAGGTCATGCTTGTGACCTCTTAATTTTTTATGTTCTAATATTTTAAAAATATTTTATTAAAATATACTTGACAGTAAAAAAATATATATTATATAATGTCAATATATTTATTAATAAGTAAATATATACGAAAACGATAATATGAATTTTATGAGTGGAGTGATGTTATGGAAAATACTATTGATAAAAATACTAAAAATGATAAAATAGAAATAGTAAATAACTCATTAGAAAATATTAAAAATTTAATTTATACTATAAGAGGAAAACAAGTTATACTAGACAGTGATGTGGCTATGCTATATCAGTGTGAAACTAAATATGTGAATCGTGTGGTGAAAAGAAATATTGAAAGGTTTCCAGAAGAATTTTGCTTTCAATTAGAAAAAAATGAATTTCAAAACTTGAGGTGTCAATTTGTCACCTCAAGTTTAAAAAAACCAAACTATGGTGGTAGAAGATACATGCCATATGTTTTTACAGAACAAGGTATAGCAATGCTTTCAGCATTGTTAAAAAGTGAAATTGCAGTAAAAGTTAGTATAAATATTATGAAAGCCTTTGTAGAAATGCGAAAAATCATAGTAACAAACACACGAGTTTTTGATAGACTAACAAATGTTGAATATAAATTATTAGAACAAGAAAAAATATTAACAGAACACGAGGAAAAATTTGAAAAAGTATTTGACGAACTGCAAAAAAATGAAAAAAAGGAATTTAAACAAAAAATATTTTTCAATGGACAGATTTATGATGCGTATAGTTTGA
>ERZ857801.231-NODE-231-length-81852-cov-16.123794_pt1 | contig 81852 bp, 78 predicted proteins | sample MGYA00519762_ERZ857801 | MGnify/ENA primary metagenome ERZ857801 (study PRJEB31778, sample SAMEA3449368) | human gut metagenome | biome: human gut; feature: human-associated habitat; material: faeces | place: United Kingdom | collected 2010/2012 ...
TGATTTATCTAAAAAAGATTTTATTTATTTTCTTGACATTTTACCGAATGACTTTATATATAAATTGATTATCAGCTTCACTTAAAGTAGGAGCAGTTTTGTCTTTCTCACTGAGCACTGGTTTAATGCCATTTAATAATCCACTCCAATCAATATTCACTGTTGAATCATCATATCGCATTCCTCCTTCTGAGTCCTTGTTATAAACATCATCAACCTTGTATCTAAATTCAACATCTTCTGATAAAGTTAAAAAGCCATGAGCAAATCCTTGTGGAATAAAGAATTGTCGATGATTCTCAGCACTAAGTTCCACCGATACCCATTCACCATATGTAGGGCTCCCTTTTCTAATATCAACTGCCACATCAATGACCTTACCTCTTGTACAAGATACCAGTTTAGACTGTGCATGAGGAGGATTTTGCCAATGCAATCCTCTTAATGTACCTTTTTGAGCACTAAATGACATATTATCTTGTATGAATTCTACTGTTATACCTAATTTTTCATATTTTGGTTTTGAATAAGTTTCAGTAAAATATCCTCTATAATCACCATATACTTCTGTATCTATAATCAATACACCAGGTATTTTTGTTAGTGTCACTTTCATATTAATCAATATACTTCCCTTCTAAAACAGCTCTCAAATATTCACCATATTGGTTTTTCTTATACAATTCACAAGAAAGAAGTAGTTTTTCTTTTGAAATCCAACCATTGTCATAAGCAATTTCCTCTAAACATGCTATTTTTCTGTTAGAGTGAGTTTCAATTGTTTTTACAAAATTCGTTGCATCTACTAGAGACTCATGTGTACCTGTATCTAACCAAGTAAATCCTTGTCCTAATAAAGTAACTTCTAAATCACCTTTTTCTAAATAAATCCTATTGAGATCAGTAATCTCCAGTTCACCTCTATTACTAGGTTTAATTCCCTTTGCATACTCTACAACATTCTTATCATAAAAATATAAACCTGTGACAGCATAATTAGATTTAGGTTTTTTTGGTTTTTCTTCAATAGAAATAGCTTTACCAAATTCATCAAATTCAACAACTCCAAATCTTTCAGGATCATCAACATAATACCCAAATACAGTCGCTCCTTTTTCTTTCTTAGCTGCATCTCTCAATCTTCTTATCAATCCATGTCCATGGAAGATATTATCTCCCAAAATCATTGCACAACTATCTCCGTCAATAAACTCTTCGCCTAAAATAAAAGCTTGTGCCAAACCATCAGGAGAAGGTTGCACTTTATATTGCAAATTAATACCAAATTGTTGTCCATTTCCAAGTAATTCTTCAAATCTAGGTGTGTCATCTGGTGTGGAAATAATAAGTATATCTTGAATTCCTGCATTCATAAGTATACTTAATGGATAATAAATCATAGGTTTATCATAAATAGGCAATAATTGCTTACTTGTGACTTGAGTCAATGGATATAATCTTGTTCCACTCCCGCCTGCTAAAACTATACCTTTCATATTTCTGTTCTCCTTTTATATTCTTATATTAAAAATAATAGACCATTACGTTACGTAATGGTCAATATTTTTATTCAAACATGACATTTAAATCAACATTTCCAGATATTCCTGGTATTTTTCCTTTCGATGAATACTGCCACATTTCAAATGATGAATCTGGTCTCCAATCAGAACGCGGCAATCCGTTATTAGATCCATAATTTGCAATCCATTTTGTATATCTATTCAGAGAAGAATCATATTTCAAATAATTTTTCCAATAATTTAAATTTGCATAAACTCCTGCACTATACCCATTTTGTTCAAACGTTTCACAAAAGGTTCTTGCAATAGCAACCTGATTCCTATCATTTCCACCTTCTTCAATATCAGCATAAACAGGCAAAGATGGCTTGCCACCTATTGAGCGAATATATTTCACTACATTAAAAGCCTGTTGTTGAGCTTGAGTTACAGTTATTGCTGTATTGTAATGATAAAATCCATAAGGAATCCCTAATCTATTAAGTGCTAGCACATATTCTTGAACTTTAGAATCCATATCATATCCATAACCTATCCTCATGATAACAGCATCCACGCTACTTTCTTTAGCAAGTTTATCCCAATCTATATTAGATTGCCACTTTGAGACATCAATTACAAAATACCTAGAACGTTCCACATAATTACCAAAGTTATCAAACAAGTATTTACGTCCATTAGAATTTTTCCAGCCAGGATTAGATGGAGCAGGTATGATTTTTTGAGCAATAGGCGAATAACTAAACAAACCAGCATTATCATAAAGATAAATATGAGTTATATAGTCTCCATATTCATAATTATGCTTATCAATCGTTATGCGACAAGTAGCAGTACCATTAAAAATTGTTCCTTCATGCCAAACAAGATCATCTTGCCCATTAACATCAGTCCACGTTGGAAATAATATCTTATCTAATCCATATTCATCCGATACTTTACAAGTAATTGTATAGCCTTGAGCTGTTATATCTATTACATTTATTTCAGATAGTTCAGGTGCTTTATTTTCTACCACCACTCTTGGTGCTGCATGATATCCTATCGCCCCTGCCTTATCATAAGCATAGATGTGTGTCATGTATTCTCCTGTTTCATAGTTATGTTCCTTCATATCTATTGTACAGCTTACTGTATCTCCATCTATCACTCCCTGATGCCATACAAGGTCATCCTGATCATCCCTAGTCGTCCATGTTGGGAATTCTACTCTCTCTATTCCATATCCATCTGTAACTTTAGCAGTAACTGTATATCTTCCATCCATCTGATTTACCTTGATATCAGTAATTTCAGGTGCTTTATTTTCTACCACCACTCTTGGTGCTGCATGATATCCTATCGCCCCTGCCTTATCATAAGCATAGATGTGTGTCATGTATTCTCCTGTTTCATAGTTATGTTCCTTCATATCTATTGTACAGCTTACTGTATCTCCATCTATCACTCCCTGATGCCATACAAGGTCATCCTGATCATTCCTAGTCGTCCATGTTGGGAATTCTACTCTCTCTATTCCGGCATCAGCTGTGACCTTGGCAGTAATTGTATATTTCCCTGCAAACTTTGTTATTTTAATATCACTAATAATTGGACACTGATTTATTTTAGCATTTACTGTATAACTAAAAGTCGATGTTTTTCCACCATAACTAATTTTAGCTGTTCTAGTACCTACAGTACTTGTACCAAAATCAGTTAATGTATAATCATCATTTGTTAAATTCTTAGAACCATTTGTATAATGAGCAACAACTTTCAACCCATTGGTTTTTACTGTGTCTCCTTGTACATAACTTATCTTTAAAGGTGGTGTCACTGCCAAATACAACAGATCATTAGTGATTTTTTTTGACTTAACTCTAATAATATTTTGTGATGTTTCTTTATATGCTAAATATAAAAACTTATCTGATGATGATAAATTCAAACTGTTACTTGCACTATCAACATCATTTCCTTCTTTTATATATGTATCATTTTCTGAATCATATTGAAAAACTGCTGTTTTTCCACTTCCAATCATTGGTGATACAAATATATATATATTTTCTTGAGCAACAGCAAGTTGTTGTGAACTAGTACTGATTGATGATGCCTTTCCAACACTCCATGATACTCCATCATATATTGCCATACTTATAGTTGAATTACTCAAAGAAACATAAATCTTATTTCCCAAAGAAATCATATCATAATCATTAGCATATAAGGTTGTTCCAGATACTTTTGTAAATAGATTATTATCATTATATCTGTATACTTCAATAATATTACCTGATGCATTTCGTATTGATACATAAATTTGATTAGCAATATGACATATTTTAGGTTGTCCTCCTAAACCACTAAAATAAGTTCCTAATATCTTGAATTGGTTTGAACTTAACTTTCCTAGAATTGTTTTATCAAATGTTGCATAAACCACATAAATTTCCCCATCTACACTTGTAAACTGAAAAGAATTTCCAAAATCATCAATAGTTGTTACGATATCCCATTGCTTAGATGACTCATTATATTTTCTCAAAATAAGTTGTGATATTGAACCAGAAACTTTAACATACGCAAAATATAAGTCCTGACCACTCATAAATAATTGAGAAGAAAAATGACTATCAGCATTAAATATATTCCCAAATGCTTCCCAATCACTTCCATTATATTTATATGATTTAAATTGAGAATCTGAATTTATCATTAAATATTGAGTATTTTCATATGAAGTCATAAAACAATCTTTATCATTATTTATATTTCCATTATCTTTGAATTGAGTATTTTGCCAAATATTATTTGAAAAATCATTATTAAATGTGACTTGACATGTCATTTGATCCCCTTGATTACTCGAAACATCACTAATAACAATTCCTGAATTTGATCCATCTGAAAAAGTAAGTGCTCCATCAGATAAAGTTTTATTTAAGTCTGCATTACCAATAGATGTTTTTTTAGACTCCAATGATAATGCTGCATTTAAAACAGTTTGTATTTTGCTCTCACTATTATAGCCTGGTTGTCCAAATTGTGGTCTAAAGACATAAATACCTGTTTCCCCATATTTATTACTTAACCCTTCAACAGTTTTATCTATTCTATAAACAATAATACCTGATTCTCCGATTTTAGAATCTATTGTATCAACATTATTTGGTGATGAATGAGGATTTTTTCTAAACTCAATAACAAATACTTCATTATCATTAAGAGGCGATTTTAAAATATAAGCTTGATTTCCATTCTTATTATCTTGAACATCTAATGTCAATTTTTGACTTTCAGTAATTGTATCAATTGATAACCAATTAGAAAAATACATTCTTTCATATGCTAGGGGATAATTCACATATTGAGAAACGGAAGCCATAATATCCCATACAGAAACTGGTAAACTATTTCTATCCTTTGTATATAAGTCAGGATATCCTAAGGTATGTAAAAATTCATGGACAACTAATCCAGAACGTTCAGGTACTCCACTTTCCATAAGTCTATTTGTATTTAAAATATTATAATGAGCAATTTTCTTATTACCCCATTCAATATTTTCCCCATACACTGTACTGTGTGGAGAAAGTGTACCGTCACTATCCTTACCACGTAAAATAATTGTTAAATTATCAATAAAACCATCCTCATTATAATCAAAAATCTGATTTTCCATAGTAGAAACATTTTTTATGATTTCATCTATAATCATAGAATCCACATCTTGATTTTGTACCTCACTTTCACACATAGACAATTGATATGCATTTATTTTTTTGCCATCATCTTGTGGAAAGATATTTTCAACTTGAAATTGTCCATATGAAATTGTCTCCATATAATTTGTAAAAGCTCTACCATCTGAACCATTATAAATATCCATAATAGTATTCCTAGTCTTTTGACTTTCAAAGAAACTATCTGTATCATTTGAAAACTCTGCAAACATAACAACATTAGCAAATTTCTGTGATTCCTTATTTGTTGTTTTAGCTTCGATATTTACTGAGTTTATTGTCATCAAAGATATAACCATTGTTATTATAAGTATTATTTTTTTTATCATATATCTTTCCTCCCAATCCCTACTTTTAGTATATAGATTTTTAATGAAAAGTACAATAAAGCAAAAATATTTATTTTTGACAAATAAACATTCCAGCATCTTTAGTAACTCTTAAAGGTGTCTTTAACTTTCTATACATATATCCCCTAAATTTTTCATAATCTTTCAAAACATATTCACTTTGATTACCATGGCAAGATAAAATATAATTTATGATATCATCTGCATTATCTACTAATAAATAATCTTTATGACACTTTAAATCAGTACATTGAAAATATTTTCTTAATAATTGGTAACCATTTTCTAATCCAAAAATATTATAGAGTGTTACATCGGATAAAGTAATCTTTGGATCAAATTCCTTTGTTAAATCAGTTATCTCTTTCATATGTTTTCTGCCATATGTACTACAATAAAATAATCCTTTCTTTTTTAATACTCTCTTGATTTCTGATAAACATTGATCTAAATCCTGCAAATAAAATAAAACATGATTAGCAATCACTACATCAAATGATTCATCTTCAAATGGAATATAATGACAATCAAAACATTGATATTGAATTTTTGGTATACCTTTTAAATTGATTTTTGCATCTTCCAACATTCCCTGAGAAATATCTGATAATGTTAAATCTAAATTAGGTATTCTGCTTTTATTTTTTAACCATATTTGTCCATTTCCACAACCAATTTCAAGTACCTTCATATTACTCTTTATTTCATACTGATCATAAACCCATTCAAACCAATGATTAGGATTTTTTGAATATCTCTCATGTAATTTAATTCGAATATCTATATTAGTTGAATTCTTATATTGATTGATTAATTCTTTTTCCATAGTTGAAAAATTAATGCTATTTAATATTTCTTGCCAATCTATATCTTGATTATTATATACATAGTTTTCTGTTTTTTCTAATGATTCTTTAATATTTTGAAGATAATCTATTTTTTGATCTATCATTTTTTTTTGAAGTGATAATGATTGTTGCAAACTAATATGATTATCATTTACGGTCATTGAAAAAATATCATCTAAAGAAAATCCTAAATACTTTAAAGATAAAATTTTTTGAAGTTTTATAAAATCCTTATCAGTATAAATACGATAACCATTATCAGCAATTTTAGAAGGTTTTAGTAACCCCACATTATCATAATATCGAATCGTTCTTATAGAAACATTTGCCATTTTAGCAAATTCTCCAGTTTTATAATATTTCATCTATATCACATCCTAAGAAAATTAAACCACTCCTTAATGGAGTGGTCAAGGTTTTTCACTTTTTTTTGTATTAATATATTCCCATTCAAGAACATAATTATAATTCACATTTGGATTCTTTTTAGTAAATTTATATATAATTGTATTTTCCTCATCTTGTCTCTCAAACCCTTCTATCTCATCTTGTAATTTTATGCTTTTTATTTGAATTGTCATTTCTTTGTCAGCATATTCTCGAAAAGTTAAATCAATAGCTATTTCTTTAGGAAAACTCAAAGTCATAATCAACTCACATGTTAGGTATTTAATAACTGTAGAAAAATAATTTCTCATAATTTGACCTTCATTACTTAAAGATGCAATTATATTGTATTCAAAGGTTTTCTCTTTTTCTATTGGTGGATTAAAATGAACACAATAATAGTGATATTCACCTATACTTTTTTTTCTTTCAATTTTATCTCCTTTTATAGAAATGACTTTATCTCCTGTCCAACGAATTTTTTCTTCAATTTTCTCTAAGTTTTGACAAAGTACTTTTCCTTTCACTTGTTTCTTATAACTCACTTTACTTAAATCTTTATCAAATTCAAGAGTTAATACTACAGATGTATAACTCATATTGTCAAATGATGGAATCATTTGTTCTTCTAAATCTTTGATAACTTCTTTTGGCTTAACCCCTGTTAAGAGCTCTAACTCATCTTTATATGGTATTCTTTGGGAATAGAGTTCCATATAAGCATTACCAATTGCACCATAAAAAAGATGCATTTCTGGTTTTTCTCCATTATTGTAAGAAATAATATGTTTCTGTGAAATACCTGGGTATGGATCAATATAATAAATTCGCTTTATTCCTAATTGAAAAGATTTTTTAGAGCATAACTCACAAGGACTAGCAGTTACAAATAAATAACCACCTTGAATTTGCGTTCCACCATACTTTGAAATCTGTAAAAATGCATTCTCTTCAGCATGTAGAGCTCTTGTATAAACTTGATTTTTATCATTTTTAAGTCCATTATATATATCTTTAAAACAATAAGGGTAAATCTTCTCACCTCTTTTTTCAACAATTCTTTCACATAATTTTTTCATAGCACATCCAAACTCTTTGGATTCTAATTCATATTGACTATAAGTGGAATCATCGTTGTTTTTATCATAATTAAATATATCTCGCAATCCACAAGAAATTTGTCCCTTTGGTACATCGTTCCATCCTACAGATTGTACTGAAAAATCGCCTCTTGTAATAACTGCACCAACTTGTCTTGATAGACATCCAGAATTATATTTAGCATTAAATGCTAATTGCATACATCTTTCTATATGTGTTGGTGTAACTAGTCCAGGGTGAATCATAAGGGCCACATATTTGAGTAATTGTTGACTCAAATAATAATACTTATTATTTTCTTTATTTGGATTATAAATATGAATATCAGCAATCTCTAAACACTCCTGAATATTTTGATGATAAAATCGCTCAGATGGACTGTCAAATTTCAACGGATACTCCACAGCATCTAAGTTTTTCATTTCTTCTTGATTTAAATGTCCCAATCGTCCTTTTCTATCTTCATCTTCAGTGCTTATTGCAAGTAAAATGAATGAGCGATAATAATCATGCAAGTAATGTGCTTCATACGGATTTCTGATTGCATCTATGCATATCCTAGTTGGTCTATTCAATACTTCCTCATCATATCTTCTAATCATTTCAATAATAACTTCTATTTTTTTAATGAAACAATTGTATTTTTCATCACTCAAATCCACTCCAAAAGGAGACCCTGTTTGTCTTAAATTATTACCAAGCATTTGCATAATATATGTATAAAATTTATGTTTTATCCTTTCCTTACCACATTCCTTAGAATCAATAATCTGATAACATATATAATTGTCAAATATATTTCTAAATGTTTCTTTTGCTTTTTTTATATCATGTAAAAAGTAATTATAATATACACCCAATTCTTTTTGGAACTTTTCAGGCTCATCATATACCGTATATAATTTAGATAATCTTTCCATTGCATCAAAATCTATATTTTTAGCAGCATCAAAAACATCATTCAAATTATTGTTAAGTTCTTTTATGACACTATTCTTTTCGGGTATCTGAATTTTCTTCTCTTCACACAAATCTTCTATCCATTTAATTATATTGTCTGCTCCTCCGTTCAAAGCAAAATAAAGTATTACACTACTTAGTTCAATAGTTTGAAATGATTGCCAATTACAGTCTTCTTGCATAAATTCGTATAATATCTTATATTTTCTATCTTCTACATTTTCAAAATCATAATCTTTTGGTTTTTTCAAATCTAAATCTTTAAATTCTTTACTTTCCAATATTTTAGCTATTGTACTACAACCAGAACCAGTTCTACCTGTCAATCCAAGAATAATCAAATCCTTTTTACCACGATACATTTCATTAACCAATCTTAAATACCCCATAAACACTTCCTCCTCCATCAAAACAAGTTCTTAATATTCTAATATAATAATTATAATACATGTCACACCTAAAAAATATTTATCAATAACATTTATTACGTTATCGCAATATTTATCAGCATTAACGTCACTACAGTAAAGGATAATATATGATTATCTAAAAAATATTATGAAAGAAAATTACACTGAAACTTACACAAAAGCTTTAAATAATTTTATTGATTTGAGTTCACAAGATATCACAGCGCAAATTGCTAAAGAACATGGTTTAGTTGGACTAGCTCGTCTAGAAATTTGTTTAAAAGAACTAAACATAGGGGAAAATGCAGCACATTTGATTGCATTACCCGACTTTACATATACTCGCAATAAATTAAGATGGGATGCAGGTTTTCCTTATGGATGTATTATTAAAATTGATAATCCTCACCAAAATTTTATTCCTCTTGAATTTAGACCAAATTGTTGTGGAGTTATCTTATGTGAAATACCAAAACTGGAATATGATATATTAGCATTAAAGAAACAATTTGAAAAAATATTGGATAAAAATAATAAAATAGATACAAATGATTTTAACAAAAGAAATCATTTTATAGGAGTATATAAATCTATAGATAATGAAAAGTTATATGCACTTTTGCATGGGTCATTCAAATATATTAAAAACAATTTATATACAGAAAGAGATAATAAATGGAAGAACAAAATAAAATCTATGAAAATTATGGATAGAGATTTTTTATATTTAATTGATGATGATGCAAAACAATATTATTTAGAATATAAAAATTATGAAACAGAATCTTCAATATTACGTGAAGCAATAATGAAAGAACTTTTCGGTGAAAATATACAAACTATTTTTAATGATACCCATGAAGGATTTAAAGATATAAATACTATATTATTAGGAGCCTACGCGTCTGACAACCCTTTTCATTGCCCAATAATGCTTTCACCTAATGATAATCTATTTTATGTATCAATTGATAATTCAATAGTTCTACATAATCAAAATAAAATTTTCTGTTCACCTCATGGTGGAGGATATGAATTACTTTTAGCTGATAAATACTCCAAGATAAATAGTGGTGATTATTTACTGCAATATCCAAACAATTGTAAAATGATAACCAGCAATATAATTGATATGCCTTTTAATTACAGGAATAATGCTGTTCAATTATGGAAAGATAAATATAATGTTTGTCAAATTGTTTTAGAGTTGATACCAATCATAAATTTAAAGATTTAGTTGATCTAATAATTTTGTAGAAATTGATTGTTTATCTTCCATAAGTGAATTTAACTTTATGTAATCCGACTCAGTTAAACTATCATTAATATAATCAACAATATTGTGATATACATCTTCTTTACATATAGTAGGATTACTATCTAAATATTCATCAATTTCTCTTAATAGTTCATTTTTACAATCAAATTTATACAAAATATTTCTAATTTTATAGATACTTTTTAAAAAATTATTTTTTCTTGCATAAATAAATAATTGATTTATTTTTTCCTGTGCTATTTTCTGCTTGTCATTTTGATATAAAATTTTAGTTTCAATAATACCTGAATTTAAACTTTCTTTATATAACTTTTCTTTTATAGAAATGTCTATTGATTGATTGATAAAGTCCAAAGCTTGATTGAAATTATTCCTACTACAATATATTTGTGCCATTAGTCTGTATGAAAAAATTAATCCTCTTTGTAAATTGATAGATTCTTTAATTTTGAGACTCTTTTCAGAAAATTTTTCTGCATTACCAAGATTATTAAGATGATATTCACATAAGGCCATTCTATGATAAATATATGATTTGCGTTTCAGTGATATTAAATCTTGATATATAAGCACACCTTCAAATGTGGATAGCGCTTCTTTATAAAAACCTAAATAAATCTCTATTTGTACAATTTTATATAATGTTTTTATACATAATTCAGTTAGCGAAGATATGTATGCTTTTCTAAAGACTATTAAATAAATTTTTAAAGCAAAACTAATATCTCCTTTTACATAAAATACTCTTGCAACAATTTGAAATATTTTTAACTTATTTATATTTGTAAATTTAATAATTTTATGATATTCATTTGAAAAATCATTTAGGAGAAGTTCATATTGATTAGTAAAATATAAACATCGTAATCTATTGTATAAAATAATTTCGTAAAATTTTGAATGATATTCCACTTCATCTTTAACCATTTCTATATGGTCTAGACAAAGTTGATATTGTGTAGATATTTCAAATAAAATGATTTTTTTGATAAATAAATCCATTTTATTGCACTGATTATTTTTAATTAACTTATTTATAATAGATAATAAAAAATTAGTATGTCCTCTATTAATCAAGTAGTAAAAATGATCATTAATTAATTGATAAACTCTTTTATAATTTTTAAATTTTGCTTCTAAACAAATTAAATCTTTTAAAAAAATAATATTGATTTCCATTGCTAATCTTAAAATATCCAAAATTTGAATATACATCTTTTCATTGGCGTATTTATTAAATATTTGTTTATAACGATCATGTAATTTAAAATTTTCTCCTACTTCATATATTATTTTTTTATTTTTCAAATCATATAAATCTTTGAGTAGATTTTTTTTGATAAAAACAAGTTTTGGAATAGGAGTATCTGTAATTGACAGTGATTGAACAATAATTAATTGATTTTCATTTAACAAATTGTATAGTTCTGAGAAAAATTCTTCTTCACTACCTATTTGTTCAATTTGTATATTGTTGTTTAATAAAGTTGCAAAGCCTGGCAACCCATCATATGATTGTTTAATAATTTTTGCACTTTCATGCATCGATTGGCCAGTATAATGTTTAATAATATTATTTAATTCATCTACACTGAGTCCTTCCAAATATATATTTTCTATATAATTATCTATAATAGGATTGCTATCAAAAATATAAAACCAACCAATTAAATATATTCTACAAATTTTCTTTGAAATAATTTTCATAAATAATTTTTTTAATTGTATATTTGTGTTCCCACAAGTATGTATATCATCAACAACAATAATAATATTATTATAACGTGACAATGTCATGCAAATTAATAAAATTAGGTCAATCGTTAAAACATTTCCATATTCTGTAAAATATGTAGATAATGAATCATCATTGCATTGTTCTACTAAAAAACTTGTAAGTTTTTCTATAAAATCAATATTTAACTGGTCATCTCCCAATATCCCCATTTCGTACCAAAATATTTTGTATTTTGAGTATGAATTTTTTATAATATACTTAACTAAAGTTGTTTTTCCAGAAAATGAGACTCCCTGTATGTAAAATGCAATTTTATTATCAGATATTAGTTTTTGTCTTTCTTCTGAACGATCTTCTAAATAATAATCTTCATTTAATATTTGGTTTATATAATTATAAAAATGACTATTAGAACTATATTTATGTTTAGTAAGAGAAATATTTATTTTTTCTCTCAATTGTTCAAATATAATTAATTCATTTTGTTCAAGACATTTTTCATATTCATCAATATTAATCCTTTCTTCATACAAAACACATATATTATATTCTTTTTCAAACATAGCAATATAATCTTTTGTATCAGTTGTTAGATACGGATAAATCCATAAATATAAAAGATCTGGTCTATGGACTTTTGCCCAATTTAATGAGGACATAATAATTTCTTTATTAATACTCCGTGTATAATATTTGCATTGCACTATTACATTATATATTTCACCATTTATAAGATATTCCAGAACAATATCTCTACCTCTGTCACGCCCTCCTTCCATATAATTGATTTTTAGTGGATTTGTTTTATATAAAAATTTTACTACTAGTTGCTCAAATGCAATTCCTTTCTCAATTGATAAATTCATATATTTAATAACTACAAATAAAAGATAATCATATATTATCCTTTATTCCTTTCTTTTTTGTTTAATTTTCTATTTTCATAAGTTGTGTTGCATATTTCATACTTTCTTCAAATTCCTTAATTGTTGCATATTCTCTCATAAATCTTGGAGTAGAAATAACAAACGATTCTTTTAATTTCTCACAATACCCCCTATCATCCATAATCTTTCCTACTGGAAAAACATAGTTAATGAAATATTTTGTAAAACTTGTTTTGCTATTACGTTCAAAAATAAGATTATCATCTTTATCAGTTATACTGTAACATGCATCATGACAAGAAAAATATCTTATCCCACATAACTTATCATTATGATTCCTTACTAACCATTTATATAAAATCTCTGTCATCTTATATTCAATAATATTACGTTCCTCTTTACTTGGAACAACGACAGAACATGCTGCGATAAATGGATAAACAAATAAATATTCACTTTCTTTATAACCAATATTTGCTTTTTTATATTTATTGTTCTGTTTAATAAAATCTATCGGTCTGTTCCCTAAATCAACAATATATAATGGTATGTTTAATTCAGAATTCAACCTAAACATTGCTCCTATAATATTTTGATTATCTAAACTTCCTAATTCTTTATAGCAACAGTATGCTGTTGTTGATAAATAGAGAGATGGTCTTTCAGCTAAATTATATCGATATGGTTTTCTTTTTTTATAATTCTCTTCTCTTTTAGGATCATGAAATAAATCACTTCTCTTATATTTTCTATTTTCATTTATTTTCCTTAATCGAAAAAGATTTATATTCTTTCGCCCATATCCATCTATTGGCAAATCATTTTCTATAATATGTAGATTATCCTTAAATACACGAATTTGCATTAACCTCTCAAACACTCGCATGGCTTCATCATCATCTTCATCAACCATTTGTAAAATAATATCACAAATCATTCGAATAGCATTGACCTGTTTTTCACTTAAGAAAGAAGAGATTTGAAAACAATACAAATTATATAGTTGCTGAAGTGTTTGTTTATAATTATCATCTATTCTCAAAGGCAACTGTAATTCTTCATTTGACATAACCTCTATAAATCTTTCATGAAAATGTGAAGATTTCATTGGCTTTGATCTTATTACCGTTGTATCATTTATCATTCTCACTTACTCCTCCTATTTTATTTATATTCAAAGTATCATCTTTTTCATACCTAATAACCACCATGTAATTCCTGATATAGTCTTCTAGCATAACTATCTGTCATTCCACTTATATAATCAACAACCAAATGGATTCTTAAATACAAAAAATCTTTTTCTTCAGTATATTTTTTCTTTTCCATTTTATAGTTTTCTTTATAATTATCTGGTAACAAGCCTATTAATTTAATATCTTCTTTTGATAAAGTATAATTTTCATCTTTAATATCATAATGAATAATCGCACCAATAAATTTATCCAACAAAAATGATAAAATACCAGATCCCGATATTTCAATTTTCGTTATGCTACTATCATTAAATATTAGTTTTTTTGCTATTTTCTTAAGTATTTTCAAAGTCTTTGTATGAAAAACATCATCCATCAATTCTTGAGTATATGTCCCTTCCATGATATCATCATAGTTTTTAATAAAACTATAAGCAGCATTATACATAAACCATTGTCTTATCTCATTTAACCACATCTGCATCTTTAATAACTGTTCATTATGAGGTTCTTTTTTAAAATCTATTTTTATATTTTCTAAATTTTCCAGCATCTTAAATGCTTTATGTTTATATTTAATATCATCTTCATCCAATAAACTCCTATAAACTGAAATAAATTCCTCCAATGTAAAAAATCCTTTTTTAAAAGCATCTTCAATATCTGCAGTAGAATAAGCAATATCATCTGCTGCCTCTAATAAAAAAGTAAGTGGGTGACGAACATACTCATTTTCATTAAGCTTAGTTCCAGTCGTTGATGAAATATTATCAAATAAATCATGATCACAATCATAGAATCCAAGTTTATGGTAAAAAATATTATGACTATCTTCATCAACCTTTAAAGAACATACAGGATATTTTACAAGAACATTAATTAAAGACTTTGTTAAATTCATTCCGTAATCATTATCGACAATATGTAATTTACACATAACTCTTAAAGCTTGGGCATTTCCTTCTAAATGATATAAATCTTGAATTTGTACATCTGTAAGAATACTATCAATCTTTTTATCTTTAAATTTAATATTTTTTAAATTCTCTTTAAACCAATCAGCCATCACTGTTTCTCCAAAATGTCCAAATGGTGGATTTCCAATATCATGTAATAATCCAGCACATGATAAAATTTCTGGAATGTTATCAAGTATATCTTTATAATTGTTATAATCTATACAACATCTTTTCATACATCCACTTTCATCTTCTTCAGATTTTTTAACTTCACTTTTCATATTATCTAAAATCATGCTCCCCAATTGTTTAGCAATTGAAGATGTCTCTAAAGAATGAGTTAGCCTAGTTCTTACAAAATCACTTTTATCTAATGGAAAAACTTGTGTCTTATCTTGTAAACGTCTAAATGAAGCACTGTTTATAATTGTTTGATAATCACTTTCAAACTCAGTTGTTTTATATTTTTCAAAATATCCCATTCCCTCAAATCTTCTTTTTTTACAAAATCTATCCGTAGATAGTAAATCGTTCCATTCCATTTTTAAAACTCCTCTCACAATAAACTATAATCATATTATCTATGATACCTCTTACATTTTTCAACATTTTTTACTTAAACGTTGCTATATTTCACTTAAACGCAAAAAAGTTTCATAAAATAAAAATTTATCTTATTTTATGAAACTATGCTTTAATGCAAATTTAGTTGTTACATAATTATAATTTCTTGTACTAATAGGAATTGCTTTATCACAGCCTTTTAAAAAAGCTTTATTTTTATCAATTCTCTCACAATAATGTATATTGATAACATATGACTTATGAATCTTGATTAAAGTAGAATTTTTCACAAAAATATCATCATAATTTTTCCAAATTTCTTTTTCCATTCCATATATATCATGAATAACAAAATGATGACTTTTAATATGTATATATAAAATATCACTAAACTGAATTTCCATTATCCTACCTTCATAATTAAACACAACACTTGTTAATGTATGATGTATTTTACTTTGTAGTCTAATCAGTGCACGTTCTATTTCTTCATCGAATTTTGATTTACGAATATAATCGAAAATCTGCAAATGAACAGTTTCAAAGACATAATCTTTATGTTGAGAAACGACAATAACTGGAACATCTATTTCTTTATCTCTTATATCTTTTATTAGGTCAATTGTATTTTTATCATTAATTTCAATATCAAAAAAACAAGCATGAATTCCCTTTAAATTCAAATATTTAGGAATGTCCTGATAAGTTTCAAAAACAACCTCAAACTCCTCTCTTTGAAAATACGCTTTTATGCTATCTATCATCTTATGCATAAATAACAGATCATCTTCAATACATATAAATCTCAATTCTCTCATTTCTCATCCACCTTATACAATATACACATATGATAAAAGACATTTCCATTAACTTCAATAACATCTTGTCCATTATACTTATCTACAATATCTTTAATATTCTTCAAACCTATACCATGTTTACTCTTATCTTTCTTATTTGTGAGAAGTTGCTTAGATTTTGGCTTATCTACCACACAATTCTTCACCTCAATAACAAACCTATCTTCATAAAAAGATAAACATAAGTTAATTTCATTTTCTTTGGCCTCTATAGTTGCCTCAATTGCATTATCTAATAAATTTCCAACTAAAATACTATAATCAACATCAGCAATAAACGTTACTGGTTTCCCTATAATCACACTACATAAATCAATACCATGACTCTTTGCCAATTTCGTTTTACTGCTTAATATATAATTCAATACCAAATGATTAACATGTACAAAATGTTCACCCTGATCAAAAGATATCTGTCCCATATAATCCTTTGCCTCTTGAATATGTGAAGTATTAATCATTCTTTCTACTATATCAAAATGATTCTTCATATCATGTCTTAATTTATTATATTCTACCGTTCTTTCAGTAATAGCATATATATATTTATCTTCATAATCATAAGCCTCTAACCTTAACGATTGTTCAAGGTTCTTTTCATAGTATTTGGCATTTGAAACACATAGACTTACTACCAAAATCAAGAAAAATATAAATACAAATATTATAACAATACAAAGAAAATAAGAAATTATTCCTAACACATAATATTTTAAAATAACATTTATCATAACAAAAGTAACTAATGAACATAAGAAAGAAGTTAAAATTGAATACCCAGATAATTGATATGTAGATTTATAATGATTTTTCAAAAAGACATATTCTATTCCTAAGATTGTAATACTTACACAAGTAAGTATAAACATAAATGAATAATTATTATATGCACTTTGAAAAGCCTCTCCTATAATCACTGTTGAGCTCATAATTACAACTGTATGAACAAATGTAAGATTCAAAAATACTGCAAATATTTTAAACAGATTTATTAATATTTTTTTGCTAAATATACTGCTATATATAACTAATGTTAAAATAGGAACTATCAATTTTAAAACTTCATCAACTTGAAAATAACTTAATATAAAACTCTCAGCAGTTAAAATTATTGTTACAAGTATTGAAGTAACCTGTCTAGATTTAATTTCTGGAATACATAACTCTAATATTTTTATTAAAAAATAATTTTCTAATATTATGACTAAATCGTATATACGCACCGCAAACTCCCCCATAATTATAATTTCTTTATATCAAGTTATTTACTATTATACCATTTACTGTAAAAAAGTGATAATAAAATGTAAATTATTGGAATTTATCTGTTGAAATATTTAATTAAATTATAATAGACCTGTAAATTTACAGGAGGTATAAAATGCATAAATTTTCTCAAAGATTGTCCTTAAAAATTGTTGGAACAACGAGTGTAAATGATATAACCGAAATGGTAAGTTATAGTTTAGAAGCAATTCTAACTTCTACTCTTACAGCATTAACTGCATTTTTAATATCCCTATATCTTAATTGTACTTATGAGTTTTTTATTTATAACATATGCTTTATACCTATTAGGATGAAGCATAAAAGTTTTCATTTTAGAAAATTTATGCAGTGCTTTATATGCTCTAACTTCATGATTGTATTATGCAGTCTCATTCTTAAACAAAGTCAATATTATTATGTATATACACTTTTATTTTATATTATGTCAACATTATTTTATTATCTTTCTATTGAACGAAATAAATTTGAGACACTTTTTATTGCAATTATCTTTACACTATCTTTATTTTTTAACAAAACGATTTCTTTATCAATACTTTTATCTATATTAATGAACACTATTTTAATGTTAGGGAGGTTATATAATGAAAAAAATATCAAGCATGATTAGACAAACTTTAACTGCATTATTATTTAATACAGCAGTTGCAATCGATGGTCCACCATCTTGGATTTGGATTTATGAACCAGAAAAACCAAAATTACTAAAAGATAAATAAACATATTAATAAAGATAGTGTATTATGTTCTAAACAGTAACTATATAGTTGTTATAGTTACTGTTTTATAGTATTAAAGCAACGTAACCAAAAGATATGTTGCTTTTATTATGTGAGTGTAAAATTAGAGAATAATGCAATTAATACAAATTTCTTGACACTCTCTTTATAATGATTGTTTTATGATTCTTTCATAAAAGAAAAACTCAATTCTTTTTAGAACTGAGTTCGATAACTACATAATGTCCTTCATTTCATCAATAATATTATCTACAACATCCATATTTCCCATATCTAACTGTATATGGCATCTTTCACAAATATCAATAATAGCAGCATGAACATTAGGATTTCTAACATGGACTTTCTTTGGTATCCCTGTTTCTAAAATAAAAGGAATAAAGAAATTTAATATAACTTCTATTTCATCATCACCAGGTTTTAATAAATCTCCATGCATTATCACTTCTGTCTCTTCATCTACAACAATAAACATTAATGCATTTGCAGGTTTTTTAAAATCATCATCTTGAATGACTGTATTCAGATATAACAAATCAATATATAAGTTTTGATTAATTTGTTCTCTTTCTTCAAGTTCCTCATATAATCCAGAATCAGTTAACTCAATAGGCATGAACTTGTCTACATCATAGGGTACACTCATAGATTCATAAATCCATTGTTCATCTTTTTGATGTGCATATATCATTTCATTATCTTCGAACTGAACATCAATATGATTATGAATATACTCCTCTAAAATATCTAATAATCTTTCTAGAATCTGAACAAATCTTTCTGCTTCTTCTTCATTAATAGAATTAGGATAATATTGTGCCTCATAACTGATAAAATAAGGCCAATTCTGACTTCCTCTATACTTTAATCCTAAATTCTTAATTATAGCTCTTTGTTCAGCAGGCACTTCACTTCTATCACCCATATACCATGTCAAACAATTCTGTTCAAACATTAAATATTTTGTAACCTCAAGATCATCATATTCACGAGACAAACTACATAAATCAGCATAGCCTTCTTCCCCTTCATAAATAGAGAGCCCAATACAATCTCCATTTCTTCCCATAACAATACAATACACAACATCATCAGGTGCCAATTCGATACAAATATAATCACCACTCCAAATATATTCCCATGGCTTTAACTTCTGTAATTGATCTGACAACTTGTACAACTTTCTCCAAACCACTGTATTTCTTCCCATTTTTCTTCTCCTTGTATAGTGTTTTTACCAGTGTAATCAATATGAGATCTTTATATGATAATTATATCATCAAAATTGCTACAGGTAAATTCATATAACATATTAATAAATAACTTTTGACCTATAATTACAAAATCTCTCCCTTAGCAATAACCACTTCCTAACACTTGCCATTAACACTGTACCATTCTTTAAAATAACTTGCTGATTCTTGATTTCTTTTACATAATTCAGATTTACAATTTCACTCTTATTAATTCTAAAGAAATCTCCAAGTTGATTTAATTCATTACTTAAAGTATGCATAGACACACATTTACTATAAATACCACTAGACGTAAATATTGAAATTGTTCTTCCATTTAAACGACAATAAAAAATAGATTTATATGAAATTTTTTGATATCCATTTTGAGCAATAAGAGTCATATAAATATCCTCTTTATCTAAAATATCTAATACTTTTTGAACATTCTTTTTTAAGTTTAATGCTAATAAATGATTCTTTAATACAAAACCATATGGTCTATAAAGATAACCCTCCAGAATATGATCAAAAGATTCAGACATAAAAATAATTTTTTCATTTTTATTTATTGCATATATCTTCTTAGCCAAATCAAAACCATTCATTTTTGGCATATCAATGTCTATAAAAATAAAATCATATTCTTTTTCTTCTACAAGATACTCTAATGGATTTAAGTATCCTATTGTTATAAAATGCAAACCCAACTCTTTATCTAACTTCATGAACTCTTCTTTGATAAGATTAATACTTTTCATATCATCATCAATAACCGCTACATTATATTTCTTTAATATTTTCATCACCCCCATACTATAAAATGATTTCAAAAACACTCTTCCCATAATCTCATTATCTTGAATTTCATCTCATATCACAATTATTTTTACTTGAACGTAGTGATTTTTTACTTAAACGCAAAAAAAGACATAATTTTTTTAAAATTTGTCTTCTTAATCATGAAGATTCATCTTCAAAATCATTAATATCACTGATCTCAAACATTTCACTTGAGTCTTCTCTATCATTGCCTATTGAGGCATTCATAATCTTTTTCCTAATATTAGGATCTATGTATTATCACTTCTCTACAAATATTTCACCTTGCTTTGCGAGTTCCCACTGCATTGCTTTCTTCATCATTTCCATGTTTAAGATTTGCTTGCTTTGTCTTGCCATAAGATAAGCTGTCATTACAATTTGTTCAATTCTAGCAAGTGAAAATGGATAGACTCTTGCTAACGTAGTATAATCCAAATCATGATTCATTTGAGAACACAACTCCTTAAACATAAGATAACGTGTTTCTTCAGTACTTTCCTCAAATTTTATAATCATACTTAATCTTCTTAAAAATGCATCATCAAAATTATGAATAAGATTGGTTGCTAAAATGATAATGCCATCAAAATTTTCAATCTTTTGTAACAAATATGCAGTTGAAACATTGGCATACTTATCATTAGCTTGTTGAACTTCAGTACGCTTTGTAAATAAAACATCTGCTTCATCAAAAAAAAGAATACAGTTATACCTTGCAGCTATGTAAAAAATATCATCCAGATGCTTTTCTGTTTCACCAATATATTTATCATTTATCTTAGAAAGATTGGCAACCAAAAGTCTTCTTCCTAATTCTCCTGCAATGGCTTTAGCAGCATAAGTTTTTCCAGTTCCACTTTTTCCATGAAACAAAGCACTTACTGACTTTTGTAAAAAATGTCCCTTATTTTGAAAATCACTCTTTACCTCATTTTGATATTGTATAAGGTAAAGGAAATAATTCAGTTTATCTTGAATAGATTCATCCCCAATCCAATAAGTCATATTCAAATGACTTTCAACCATTGTACAGTATTTTTGTTCAATTGGCTGCTTATAGAAATATGAAATAATATCCTGATGAGTCAAAGATGTATTCAATTTAATGAAATATATCATATCAGCAATATTCAAGTGATAAACAGCAAGTTCTCTTTTAACATCATGTAAATACGGATACTTATCTATAATCATTTGTTTTTCCCCTTGTGATAAAAAATCAGGAATATGATGACAATTTTCTAATATGTGAATATAATCTTCACTGATTAAAATATAAGGGATATCTGTATATGATATCATAGCGAGAAGGACTTTCAGTTTTAAAAGTGATGCTTCACTTATATGATCAAAACATGGTATAAAATGAAAAACTTGATATTGAAATATAATATATTTTGAATAATCATATAAATCTATAGAATCTAATAAAGTTGCATCAATTAACAGACATTGATAGGCATGTGCCTGTAAATAACGATAACATAAACTGTGTTTTCCACTTCCTGATCTTCCCCATAACTGAAATGGCTTGAATGTCAATTTTGTATAAATATCTTGATGAAGAGGTAAATAATATATATCTGATGTGACAATAATTTGTGCTCCAGGCATTTCAAATATCTGTCCATCAAATATATAGGAAGCAACGTAGTCCTGTAAAAGAATATATCTTTCCATATGATAATAAGGCTTTGTTCCATCATCTCGCATCAGTAATGCATAGTTCTTATTTTGATGTAGACTTATCATAAATTCCTGATATGTAATCTTAACAATATGTTTTAATAATGTGAATACAGATGAATAGTATAGATAACCTGTTTGAAATAATGATTGATATAGACTTCTTAAATATCCTGAGAGTTCCATAGATGTCACAAATATTAAAGTTTGATATTCAAGCTTATTAAGTGATAATATCTTTTTTAAATTTGGTAAAGCTAAAAAGCAATCACTCTCATTGATATTTTGTTGAATAGTCATATAATACTTACGGACTTCCAATAGATAATTTTTCATGTCCACCTGATCAGTCAATTGACATAACTTTAAAATCATTTCTGAATAATTCACATAATCAATAAGCAATGCATTATTATCTTGATATTTCATAATTACACCATCCTTGCTTCATCAAAACAACTATATCCCTGAAAATCATCTAACTGTATATCCATTAATCGACTATTATAATCAATATAACAATACTCATCAAAACAGCTCCTATCATTTAACCAAATGATCTGACAATGCATAGCAAAAGGTACATTTTTCATCACTATTTTTTCAACAAACTCTTTATCTATATCTTTATCTTCAGGTATTAATAAAAGAAATGTATGAGAATTCAATTTTTCCCCTTCTTTTCCAATTCCTTTTTCTACAACATGTCCTTTTATTCCACATAAGACTTCAATCAGTTCTTCAAAATAAACTTTTGTACCCATCTTTTTATTGAAATCATGATAAACTTTCATATATCTTCTTAATATTTTCTCATCAAAATCATCAACAGCAATACCTAACCAAGTTCCAATTTTTCTCAAAGTCTGTTCATTTGCATAATCAAAATCTAAAGAAGCTTTAAATTCTTCAATTTGATTCTCAATATCCATATATAATGATTGATAAATAGCCAGATATTTTTGTAAAAACAATTGATCTTGATAAATAACTGGAAGATATTCATCAAAGCTCACTTTAGGATAATTGAAATGAATTTCTTGAATTGTTATTGGTAAAGATTCCGGATTAAAAAATTCAATGCAGCATTTTAAATATCTTCCTTTGATATTCTCACCATACAACAATGTATCCAAAGTCTTTGTCTTAATAGAATAATGCTGACTTAAATAAAGTCTTTGTTCATAAGAAGATTTTGTATCTATATCCTTTAAAAGTTTCAAATTATCAGTTATAAGTATATGAATACGGCATGCAACATGATGATTCAACTTTATCTTTAAACGATTCCATTCTCTTTGAGATTCCTCACTATCGATAATATGTGTTAGGTAATAACCATATTTTTGTGAAAGAGACCATTGATTCTTATTCCATTGAAATTCATAAAATTCCCCCTGCTGATCAAAATCACAACATATATAATGATCAATAACTGTTTCCATTTTATCTCTCCTGACTTTTACTTGAGTAGATCTTCTAATTGAGTCATAACGTCTTCTATACGAAGGTTATCACAAGTAAGTATTTTTTGCATGAATTCTATCTTGCTTTGACTATTACAGCTGTTTATTGCATATTGCAATTGAATAATTTTATTGACTTTCTGATAATATATTTGTGTACGTAAATAGACCTCAAAAAAATCATCATGTTCTTTAAGTAGAAAACGTTTTTCATATTCTTGAAATTGTTTTGGTAAAATGAAGCGTATAAGATTTCCTTGTTCTATACATGCCCTTTTATAGACATAATTTCTATAATTCGTTAGCCTATGTATTCTCTCTAAAAGAGGATATTCTTGTTTATCAAAAATAATCATTAGTTTATTTAATAAACTCTTTAAAGATGCTTGTTTTTGGGAACCGATGATATATAATTTATCAATTTCCTGTCTTATCTTATTTTCCATAAAAGCTATTTTTTCCCTTGAAGAAATGATCTGACTATCTCGAGAATAGATTCCCCATAACATATTTATAATATTCTGTAAAGGTAATACACCTTCTTGCTCTAATATATCTTGATATCTCTTTTCATTTAATAAACCCATTTTATCAATTTGAGTTTTCAATATTTCTAGTTTTACCTCTAATAGCTCCCTTGAGAACTGTGGCGATTGTTTAAGTGTATCTGATTGATGGACTTTTAATTTGATATCTTGATCAGGATTTAAAAAGTATTGGGGATTCATAATTACTCGTGCTTGTGGTGATATTATCCAATTATCCTCCCAAAAAGATGGAAATTGCGAAGCTCTAAAAATATATGTATTTAAGGTTTCAAAGTATTCCTGATTATCCATATTAGGTTCTTTATTAGCAAAATCAACCATATTCTTATCAGCCAGCATCATACCAACATTCTTTATTCCTGATAATGTTTTGTTTAATATTTGGATGCCATTATTTATTTTTTTACCACCAGGCTGTGATGCATATGCTAATGTATTTAGAGAACCATTAGGTATCTGAATCTGATATAGCGCCATAGCTTCTTTTCCTAATTTGTTTGCAGTATTAAACACTACGACCATCTTTTGAAATAATTTTTCTTTTCTGACTTGTGAAAAAGGTAAATGATCACGTAAATCTTCCAATAACTTTATCTCAACTCCTCCAACTGTCCCATCACCTGCAAAAAAAAGTCCTGTACTTTCTGCACTCAAACCTTGATTTCCAAATAAAGATAAGTTTGTTGATAACAATTCATTTCTAAATGACATATCAAATTGATTGGAAAGTATATCCGCAACAGTTTTTGCATCTTTTTTAAAACGTTTATCAAATAGTGCAAATGGCGATCTTAAAATCAGAAAATCTTCAGGGAACTGAAATCCCTGAATGACTTCACAAACTGTTTCTACAATTTGTTGATAAACATATGATTGTGCATTCCCAGCATTTAAGAAAGTTGTTGTCTTAGCGAATTTTTGAGCAAACTCTTCAATCGCTACCTTCGTAGACATCATCATAGAAGTCTTTAATTTTTCCGCTGAATAAATATCTAATCCTTTTGAGACTGCCCATATAGCATTATCAGCACTAGCCACTTGATAATTGAGATCATTCATCGAAACCTGAAGTGTCTCTTGATGATTCACACCATGTAGGTGCATTTCAATTGTATTTTCATCTAAATCTTCTACAATTCCTTTAACAATATAAACGCGTTGATTCCTCATAGACAATACATATTGACCAAGCTTATAACGAGCTTGCATTTTTGGGATTGGAGGTGTAACTTTTGGTTCTTCAGCTTCATCTTCACTATCTGAGATTTCATCTATTCTGACTTTTGATTGAGTAGCAAGTGATGATGTTGTTGAATTCCTTTTTCCACCAGATTTTCCTTTATGAATAGCAGACAATTCATCAGAGTGAGATGAACTCATAACGGGATATACAGGGCGCAAAGAAATTTCAGAGTTCCCGTCAGTCTCAGAAAATAATGACTGAAAAGCTAATGACTGTTTAGGCAGTTCAGTTTTCATAGTTATCACCTACTTTCTCATCTTAATGATATTCTATATTTTGAATATACAACATCATATCTGCACGTACTTCATATGTCTCAATACTTTGATGATTCATAAATATCTTCAATAACTTAACATCTTTAACAAATGATTTTTGTAAAAGATAAACCATTAATTCACTTTTTCGCAATGTCCACTCATCAATATCTAAATGTTCAATATATGCATATATTACTTCTTGAACACGCTCATGATAAGAAATATCTTCCCTTAAAAATTCTATCTTGACTTGAATATCTACGGGTTGATATTGCATAGATACTATTTCACATTGTGTATTCACATACATAGATTTTTTAAGATGCTCACGAATTAAATTCATTTGATCATAAGTAAGTGGACGTCTTGTCTGTTTTTGAACAATAACAACCAAGCCTTCTGCCTGAGATGAATGATAAAAATCTTTTCTATATAAAATCTTTACATTTTTAAATATCAAATAAGGAGTTTGAAAAACAATATCACGATACTTGTCTAAAGGCACTTGTGCCATTTTATATTCATTGATTGCTCTTTGTTTATAATCATCTAAACTTTCTTTAGCCCTACCTCCATAACTATCTAAAAAGTGCGAGCACTTAATATCATCCTTTTCACAAATAAGTGTATGTTTTCTCACTCTTCCTTTTACATCAAGAGATGTTTCTAAACTCACAATCATAAGATTTTCAGCATCAGAAGGAAGTAAAGGATAATTCTTACCATTTCCTAAAATTATCATATTCTCAAATTCATCATAATCATAATCTTCAAAAGGTTTATAAATATTATTTTGTTTGAGCATAACTTTTAAAGAACGTCTCTTCACATGTGAGACAGAAAGTTCAAGTTTCTGTGTTGAAATTCCTAAACAAGGAAAAATAAATTCTTCTTCATGAAAAATGGGATCAATACTCACAATTAAAATATCAGTACCTTGTTCAATGCCTTGAGGAAGATGAATTTGTGAAGTTTCACTACGATAACATTGTAAACTTATATCCTGCCATCCATCATCAACAGCCTGAAAAATCTTTAAATAACCTGTTGTTTCTAAATAATGAATACAAGGAATGATAGAATATTGATATTTGTATTGTCTTTGATAAATATAGGTATGTGTCTGTTTTAAAAAGAGTGGATTTAAAATAATATTTTCTATTTGTGGCAATATCTCATAGTGCTGCTTGATTCCCAGTCGTAAACAATAACCAGAGACCTTATTTATTTTCAACTTTTCACTTTTATAGAAAGTTGCTAATGTTATTGCACCTGAATACATCAATCCATATGTTTGATCTTTAACATCAATACATTTTTGCCAACCATATTCACTATAATATTCATATGTTAAAGAAGCTTCTTGATATGGATAATCATTTGGTAAATGACGCTGTTGATCTTGAAGATAGAGATAAATAGAAAAAGGTATCTTTGGTAATTCATTTTCAAACATGATATAGATATATTGTTCATCAACATCCTTTAAAGAAAAATGTTGATTACGATAAAAGCGCATAATATCTTGTTCACCAGCAATTTGATAATAGTGCCCCATAATTAAGTTCTTAATAATATAAGCTCCATGCTGAAGTTCATAAATAATGGGATTTTGAGAACTTTCAGTTAAAAAGCGAGTTCCTTTTATGATATGACAATCAGTTTTAGGAAGAGCATTCACAAGTACTCTTGCACATGTTCTTTCATGTCTTTTGATTCCTAATAAAGCCAAATACTTTTCAATATGCTCAGAAGAAATACGATCAATATTGAAGTTTTGAATATCACTTAACATTGTCATCATTTCTAACAATGTGACTGCTGGTTCACTCCTTCTTTCAACGTCTATAAAAGGCAGTAAGAGTTTCATCATTTGTTTATTTTTTTCAAACATTTCTGTAAAATCACTTTGATCTAGATGAATTGTATCTAACATTTTCTTTCAATCCTCCTCTCACGACTCGAATAGAAGACTCACCGCCAATCATGACTGCTAATTGCATCTTTAATAAATTTTCTGTACTCTTTGTCATCATTTTATTCTGATAAACATATTGCCCACTTACATGACAATCTTCAATTACATATTTTTCATTTATATTTTTGACAACTTCTATAATATCAACAATTCTAGGAAATTCTCCAATCTTCCATCCCATATGATGTCTTCCTTCAATAGGATGAAAGTAATTTTGAAATTCTGCTTCCAGTCTTTTTTGAATCGTTAAAATATCTTCTTCATAGATTTTGACCTTTAATGACAATGACATTTTGACATAAACTGGTTCAACAATTTTTATATTTGAATCATAAGCATGAAAAAGTGTTTGTTGAAAAATCATTTTTTTTAATGCTTTTTTGATTTCATAGAAGGATTGAATACCAAATAGAAAGTCCTTTACAAGATATGTTATCGTATATTGATGAGGTATAACATGTCCAAACTCATCTTGAAATTCAATCATTTTGAAATCATGAATTTGTGGAAATTCAGATTGGACAAATTGATGAAATTGAGAAGGGGAAACAAGTCCATTATGATATCCTATATATGAGGATAGACGTTCAATAGCTTGTGACTGCATTTCTTGTGATACAGCTCCATAACTATGAACCAGACTTAGACATTGTGAAATTTCAGGAACTGTTTGTGCCATGAAAATCTCAGTTTCTCTTTGCATTGATTGCTGAACTTTATGATATTGCAGAAAATGAATACGATACTGATTCACACCTATCTGTGCTAGTACTGATTTATCAATCCATATTTTTTCTTGAGTTATATGGTAAAATTGCGAATCCTGCCACTCATCTATGATATCAATCCATTCATTATTCTCTTTCCTTAAAAAAACATGTATATCTAATAATTGAAAAGCTGGCAAGACAATTTCTAAATCTTGTGTAAAATCTTGAATTGTACCTGATAATTCATTGTATTGACCTTCTTTTAATGTTGCAACATTACATTGAATATCTTTCATTGCTATGAATTGAGAATACTGATTTTTAGCAACTCTTTCTATTTTTATCCAATAACCATATTTTTCAAATAACAACATAGCTGACATTTCTTTATTCAAATAGAAATGAATCAATCCACTATGACTGAATCCTTCTGTTTCATCTTCAACAATGACTTTTTGAAATCCTTGTAAAGAGCTCATTAAGAATTTCCATTCCACATTTTGATTCTTTTGAATATCACATTGTATATAAAGAGAAAAAGGACTTCCAATAATAGGTTCTTTAAAAAATAAATACATACAGTCATTCTCTTGATGAAATTCATGGAATAAAACAATTGGTAATTGTTGCTTATATGACAACATTAAATCTTCATGATGGAGTTCTTCTTCACGATATAGTGTATCTAATTTTAATTTTCCTTGAGGATATGTATATTGTGCTTGTAAGTTCTTGATGAAAGGAACATGTAAACAACAAGGAAACTGATAGCGTGACTCACACTTAAGTAAACGCAGACGAATCCAATAATCTTCGATGCCTTCAACAAGTACTGGTGAAAATTGTTGTGGACAACAAAAAGAGAATTCACATTGAAATTGTTCAGTATGTCTAAATAAATATCGCATATCTTTTAATTCTTGTATCATTGTCCAATCTTCACCATCAAAATACTCAAATATCACAACATCAGCATAAACATCAATCATTTCCTTAGGTTCTGGTGGTAAAGTCCGCATAATTGCATGATACTCTTTTCGAATATCCTCATAAGGATTAAGAACATGCTCTTCAAAAATCAGTTGAAACTGTAAAGAAATCATTGCATCTTTTTTACAAAAAACCTCTGATATCGCAATATAACAACAACTTGATATTTCTAATGTATTTGTAAAAGGAGCAAAAAAATCTGGTTCCTCTAAAACCTCTCCTACAAAAATATAAGTAGGTGAATGATAAGCTTCATGGCAACTCACACTGATATGATCAAATGCTGTCTCATGAATTTGTTGAATATCCAGACAACTGATTTGAATCATTATATCTTCATTTCTCACTTTGATTTTCTCATAATCTATATCATCATAACTCACTTGTATATATGTCTCACTTTTATGAACCCGTAAATCACAAATTTCAGCCCCATTACTCACAAGTTTCCACTGCATACAAGGCAAGACAAGTTGATCAATAATATCTGATGGTTGATTTAAATATTCAAAATAAAGTTTCCATTGTTTTGGTGGCTCATTTTCAAATAAATAAGGAAAATGAAAACGAACAATATGTTTATCTAAAAACTCTTGTTGAAAATCAAATGCATAAAAAGAATGAGGATGCTCCAAATAAATCAAGTGACCTGTCTTTCCTTGTTGAAAGAATATATCATGAACTTGAACTGGTGAAACAAATATGTCTTCTTGAAGTAATAAAGATAACAGTTCACCTTCTTCACTCATCCCCTCCATTTGTGTTCCTTGTTTCAAAAAGACCCCTGCACATCCTGGTGTCAATACAAATTGAACAAGGGTTGACAGGGGACAAGATGGTTTAAATTCTGGATGAATCATATTATAAAATTCAATCTGATGCTTATCAAATAATTGTGTGATACTTTGAGCACTTTCACTTAACATACTCGTCCAAAGCAATGTCAACATATGTAATGCATCCTGAGTATGACTAAAATCATATAAATCATTAAGATAGCTTTGGGATAAAGTATCGACACTTAAAATCATCTCTTTAACAAGTGATGAATCTATCTGGTCAGACCATAACAATTTTAAATTCTGTTCCATCTTTTTCACCCTCACTTACAACAACATATTGAATATAAGCTTTCAATACACCTTGTTCAGCCTTTCCAAAAGTCACTTCTATTTGTTCAATACGTTTTTCCCATTTGGTTAATGAACGAATAATTTCATGTCGAATCAATTCTTCAGTTAATGAATTCAATGGTTCAAACATATATTCTTTTAAACGACATCCAAAATCTGGACACATGATTCTTTCTCCCTTTTGTGTTGATAGAATAATGAGAATTGCCTCTTTAATACTTTCAAATTCATCACTTAAACGAATTGTTTTCCCTGCGGTTTCCAATCCAATTGGGAATTTAAATCCAACTTTTTCATCATTCATCATTCACACCACCTATCCAAGTTTAATCATTGCTCCCTTAACACTTAAGACGCCACTTGAACTCACTTCGCATTGAGAACCACCTTTCATCTTTGTTGACATTTTGCCATCAATAGATAACTGTTGTCCCTCTAAGTCAATTTTTTGTTGACCTTTTATTTGAAGTTCAGTTCCTTCTATCTTTATTTTCTTACCTTTCATTTCAATACTGCCATCTTTTTTGAAGTGAAGCTGTGAAGACCCACAAACAATCTTTATTTCCTTTTGAGATTCAATCTGAAATGATCCATCTTTTATATTGATTTCTAACTGATTGTTAGCCTCTTTATCCCCTAATATAATTTTCTGATTTTCATCATCTAAAATAAGTTGCTGTTTTGCTGCAGTCTGAATTATCATTTTTTGTTTCTTATCTTCATCTTCAATCTTGATCAGATTTCCACCCTTTGTTTTCATGACTTTATACTTCTGTAAATCCTTAATATACTCTTTGTAGAACTTTGAATCCGCTGGAACAATACTCCCCATAATAACTGGCATTGTATGATGATCACCTAAAAATACAACAACAACATGATCATCAATCTCAGGTATAAAATAGCCTCCATATTCTTTACCCATATATGGCATCATAAGCTGAACATCACTAATGATATTACTTTCACTTTCCATAAAAGGATGTTCAACTTCAAAAGTCCCTTCTTTTTCATCTTTCCCATATCCTTTTACAATGCCTATAAAGAAATGTGATTGTCCTTGCATGATTGAAGTATTTTGATTGAAGATATCATCATATATCATAAACAGCACCCCCTTATTCTGGTTTTCATTTCATCCAATAAATAATGATGAACACTTGTGACATAACACTTTAATTTTTGATTTGCTAATGTGAATTCAACAGTCATTCCACATGTCAACTCTGGTAAGAATACTGTTGTTATAGAGATTTCACCATATTGATTCAACATCTTTTGACTATAACCATCAATAAAGATATCAAGTCCTGCCATTTCATTTATTCCACCAATAACAATTCGCTGTGTTTTTTCTTTCATCAAAGAAGTCACTTGAGAAGAAACTGGAAATGAAGTATAACTCAATTTCTTTTTCTTACTTAATTGCTTACTATTAAAATCAAAACTCACGACCTCAATTTCTTGAGCAAGCGATGAAACACTACAATCTAATTGTGTTTCATAAACACCCAAATCATCTTCAAGATAAAGTGTATCAAATGTATACTGCTGAAATTTTCCTATATATAAAGTCTCTTTCACAATAAATGTCTCAAAATGAAAATAGGAACATATCTCCTTTAACATCTCAAAATCACTTTTTAAATATATAGGAATCAATTGATTATTGCTTTGAGATACTGAAGGCATCTCTATTTTAGATATATATTTCTTATAAACACTTCTTTTACTTATATCATCTAAAATCATATGAATAGTCTTCTGGTCCTTTTGAGCATAATGATTTCCCATTGTCATCAATGCCAAAACATCCATTCCAATAATATCTACTTTCATTTGTTTATCTTCTGTTTTTCTAATTATTAATTCTTCTATAAAACCACAAAACACAATCTGCTTATTTTTCTCATAACCTGCCTTGATGAGCATCTTGGCACCAATTTGTAATGTCTTTTTTATTTCACTTGTATAATCTTCAACACTCATATTCAAATAAGCAACTGATGATTTGACACTTGTTGTTTCTTCTATTTGTAAAGACTCAAGTGTTAATATTTCATAATTATCCAGTTTTGTTTGATCAATGAAGATATCAACAGTACAATGTTCAAAATAATGATATTTATGATAAAGTTCTCTCATCTTTAAAGCTGCCATCATATTTACCCTAATATTTTTCTCATATCAGTATCTTGAGAGGCAAATTCTTTCCAGCGGGCTGGATTATTATAAGTTTTCATAGCTTTATCAAATGGTGTTTCCACCTTTTTTTCAGGTTCTTTTATTTTGGAAGAAGTCACTTTCTCATAGCCATCATCTTTCCCATTTATTGTTAAGGATACTTCTGCACGAACAGGTTTTCCATCTGGCGAAAACATAGAATATGTTTCTTGATATGCCGTTAAGAAACCAATAATATTCATCGTTCCCCAATGAAAACAAATCTTTTCCATTTGTTTTTCATCAGTAATACCATAATTACAAAACTCTTTAAATGGCTTCATCAATTCTCTGACGTCCTGATATGTTGTTTGTGAAGTTGATTCAAAAGTATTGAAAAATAATTTTAATGTTAAGGATACTTCTTCTGTATTTTGCTGATCTACTGACGAATTATTATCATTCTTATCATCATTTGTTACTTTATGATACTTACCAGTTGTATGGACCAATGATAATTCACTTGGATTAAATTGAACATAAAAGACTTGACTTGGAATAGGACTGCCCCCACTATCACAATGCATGATTCTTGCTTTTTTCATGATAACCTCCTCCCATATCTCTTACTTTCCTGACGATATTGTTTTTCTAATTGAGCTGTGACCTGATCAACAATTTGCTTCATTTCCTGATGACTGATTGTATGAAATGTAGGTTGTCCATCCATCTGCCGAACTGTCTCTATTGTTTCTTTTACAGTCGATTGTTTCATAACCTTTTTATCTGTTTCAGTGTGCGACGATATATCAGCATTTCTTTCTACTGGTTTTAAATATTCATATTTTTGGTCACTTTGACGCTTGGAAATATTTCTTAATGCATGTGGCAGAAGTGAAAGACTCTTATATGTAGATGACGTTTCATTTTGTAAAATTTGACTTGTATAAAATGGCAATCTTCTCTGTGGCGCATAGACCATCAGATCAGATTTCTTCATTTTTCCAAGATAAAACTGTGTTAATATAGAAAATGTTTGACGATGAGATAATAACGGTGCTAAAAGCCCTAAACTTTCAGTTGGTCTACTTTTATAATAATGTTGTTCCTCTTGAATCATACTGTTCCAGATACGTTTATAAAAAGGATACATCTGTCTCATCACATTCGTATTTTTTAACAATGACTGAAATTGTATTCTCATTTTTTCAGGATGACTATGATAGGATAATGAAATTATATGTCTCATGTTTTGACTATCATAATGAACACTGATCTGAGGTTGTTTTTGAATGATTTCAGATTTATGAATAACTTTAAATAATGTTTGTATTTGCGGTTGATGATAAATAAATGAAAATGGATATAAATGATTATTAACTTTTTTTAGACATAGAATATTGGACTGAAGATATTTACTTGGATATATCAACAACTGTAAATTCTTCATATTGTAACTCAAATTGATCAATTAATAACCCATTATCCGTTGCATTTAATTCTTGGACTTCCCATTTTGTAACAATTAAATGATGAAACATATATTTTTTAACCAATACATTTTTTCTATCTCTGACTTCCAATGTCAAACTTTCAATATGTTCCCCAATAAAATAGAATGGAAAAAAACCAGATTGACTGACACCTTTTTCTAGTGATAATGTCTTACAGCTAGAAACAGGTTTAGGAAAAATATGAACGTAATCATTGCAACCACCTTCCTGATATTGATGTGTCTCAATATCACGTGCAATACCACTCACTTTTTTAAAACCATAAACATGATTATCTATAGATATAACAAAATGAAATGCTGTGAATACGTCCATAAAGCTCCCTCCTATAATTCAAAAATATTTTTTGGTTCATGATTAATTTCTCGATGAATCTGATTAATCTGGGTACAGAACTGTTCTCTGGAAAGATGAGAAAGATCGAGAATATCATCTAAAGACCAATGAAAATAATAACTCAGAAATGAGATTTGTTTCATGAGTTCATTGTATGTATACAAACTCATTTCTGATTCGTAAAATTTAGTGTATCAGTAAACTCCTTACCACAATGTGGACAGACAACATGAATCGTTGGTATTTCTGATTCATTGATTGTTTGATACATATTTTGTAAAAAATTTATATCTGATAAATACATTTTTTCTAGCATTTCAGGTGTCACTCTATCACAACCTTCTAATTGCGTAATGACACTAGAAATCACAACAAAACTTGCATAATCTGGATTTTGTCTTACTTTGGGATGCTGCATAGCATGTATTTCATCTCCAGCTGTTGCAAGCCTCATCGTTCCTTGACGATGAACAATCCCTGCTTCATCCACATAACCTTTGGGTAATGTAAAATCATATGCTGTTTGAAAATTCATTTTTTTAAGTCTCCTTTACCTTATGGTTTAATACGTTTAATACCTTCATGTGCCAACTCTACACTTTCAATCGCAATTTCATTACTTGTTGCATTAAAATCAGTTGGTGTGTACTTGGTTGGCCATGCATTAATAACTTCCCATTCAGCAACCACTTTATGCAAGTCATCACAAAGTTGAATGGTAATCGTTTTTCTTTCACAGGTTCCATCTACTGTGCTTTGTAGCCATGTCATCAATTCAGTTGCGGTAGCGAGACCCCATTTTAAAGTCACATTGCCATATTTTACAAGTCCTGGCTGCTTAAGAACAGTATTTACAGGATGAATTCCCTCACGGTACTCAATAGGATCAATTGTGATATCTCCAGCATTGACTTCAGAGAAACCACCAACTTCTTTTGAATCAATTAAAACAATATAATTGTGTTTTTTATATGGATATACATATGCCATTGTCTATTCCCTCCTTTAACTTGCATCTTCCATTTTTTGCGTGATTCTAAAGATAACAAATTCTGCTGGCCTAACTGGAGCAACACCAATCACACAAATCAAACGACCATTTAAAATATCATCTTGTGTCATCGTTGACTTTCCAACATTTACGAAGAATGCTTCATCAGATGTTGAACCAGTTAATGCACCATCACGCCATAAAGTTGTTAAGAAAACACGAATAGTCCCAGAAACTCTTGACCATAGATTTTCGTCATTAGGTTCAAAAACAGCCCAACTTGTATTTGCTTTAATAGATTCTTCCAAATAAATAAATAGTCTACGCACATTGATATATTTCCAATTCCCATCACTTGAACATGTTCTTGCACCCCAAACACGAATTCCCATACCTGGTAAAGAACGAATCAAGTTTATACCTTTAGGATTTAACTTCCCTTGTTCTGCTTCATTATAATGAACAGATAAGCCAGTGGCATTTCTTACAACTTCATTTGCTGGAGCTTTCCAGACACCACGTGTATTATCTACTCGTGCATAAATTCCAGCCATTGCCCCACTTGGTGGTGTATATGAATTTTTCTTTAATAAAGGATCAAAAACACTTAACCATGGATGATACATTGCCGCATAAGTTGTATCAAACTGTTCACGATGTTCACTTAACTTATCTACTGCACTTACATCTAATGGTGCATCTAATATAGCAAAACGACTTGCTGTACTCTCACAATGTGTAATTAAAGCACTTTGAACAGCCGCACTCGTCATTCCAGGAACAGCCATAATACTCACATCATTAATTTCTATAAAAGCCTGAATTCCTGATCGCTGAGATGGTCCATCATCTTTTCCAATATACATATCTTCATATCCAGCATCAGGCATAACCGTAGTTCCTCCAGCTAATAAATAAGACTTAAAATCTGTTGTGTATTTTGCATAAAATGCTTCAGTATCTAACTTTTTCTCAGCAGTTTCTATAAGACTAGCATTGATGAAATCCGATTTTTCTAAGACATTGACGACAAATGATGGCGAACTTGGATTAAGAGAACATTTCTCATAAACCTCACCAAAATCTTCACATATAATTTGCATATCAATGACAACAGTTTGTAAAAAAACATTAGGATGTAATGCATCTTTAAAATAATCACCCTCTAAAGGTTTATTCAATTCTAAAATGTTATCAAAAACATTTGTAACTGTGTAAAACTTTTCATTAAGTTCAACAACATCACCAGAATAAAATCCACCTGATGAATTCACTGTGTATTGATTTTTTTTAACTTCATCTTCAGTTGCTTGGCGAGTCACATATGTTTTTGCCTGATAAGCTTTACGAATCTGCACTTTAATAGCATTACCCCAAGTCCCCGAACTCGTAGCAGTCACTTTTAATGCATCTTCAATATCAGCAAATGCACTGACTTGCTCAGAGGAAGCCACTCGCATAACATAACAACTACTTCCACCATTTGCAAAGAATTGGTCAACTGCATAACTTAAAAAACGATGTTCACCAAATTCTTCACCTAGGTAACCTCCAAAACATTTGCGGAATTCTGCAACGCCAGTGATCAGTCTTGGTTTTCCAATTGTTTGTCCACGACTTGCCATACCAACAAAGCCTGCTGTACTGGTTCCAACACCTTCCATTGCCTTAACTCCTGATTCAAACTCTTCAACATAAACTCCTGGTGCTAAATATTCAGCCATAATTTATATGATATTATCCTTGATAATATCTTCCTCCTCTCTTTATTGTATATTAATTGTTGGTGTCATTGATTGAATAATTGTGATTTGCCCGCCATAACTACAGATTAACTGTGATTTATCGTGGATTGCCATGCCCCCTTGAATCTGTACTTTTGTAGAAGTATTTAACCAAGGTGAGAGTATGAGTGGGAGACAAGGCATAGGTGTGAGGACGCCTAATGCCGCAGCAGTTGCTGATGCAACCATTGGATTAGCTGGATTGCTACACATTCCAAAAGGTAAAATATTCTTGAATGGAACATAATCCAGCATTGTTGCAACTGGCATAGCATTTGCTAAAGGACGTGGTGGCAAGACCATCAAAGGTGTTGGGGCCTGTCCAAATGTACACTTTAACATACATCCTGATGATATCATGCAAGGCATACTATTCCTCCTTTCTTGTATATTGATAGTCTATTTCTTGAACGCGATGTGCTTCTTTAACTCGCGTAGAAGGTATAAATACTGGTGAAACTTTTATATATAAGCAAAACTGAAATGGTGATGAAAGGCTTTGCCATAATCTGATTTTATCATCTAAAGATAGGTTTTCTAAAGTCATCAAAGCATCATGATCATGAACAGTCAATTGGGGTTGGTCTTCTATTATCATCAAAATACGAGTTAACAGTTCCTGCTTTAATAACTGGTTTTGTCCACCAAAATGATGTTTTTGATTTAAATAAATAACATAAAACAGCTCTACAGATTGAGGTGGATAACGAATATTTTGCCCTTCATCTTTATAGTGATGTTGTAAGAAAGGCATTCCACTCATATCATACATCATAATTCCAATACGATAATCTTGATCTGATTCATAGGGAGCAGTTAAACACACATCTTCTTTAGAATGAATATACTTTGGATATAAAGCATTTTGTAAATACTCACAAAGTTTGAAACTTACTTCGTCCATAGATTATGACTTCCTTTCTGGGCTTTTTTCAATCAAAACATATTGGATTGTTCCAACATCAGCATAAGCATAAGTATATCTGACATCTTCAATATCATACATATTCATTGATAATGATGTTTTTTGAACTGATGGAAAAGAATAAACATAACTGCCAAGTTGACTTGCATTAAGACTCTTTTTATCATAAAGACGTTCAACAAGTTCAATAAAGGTTGGATAATAGGTTTCAACATCTGTTTTCATATCTCCCAAATATTTATCAATTGCTTTATCAACATCATCAATTGTCTTTGCTTCCTTTGTTTTAGGTAATAACTGACAATCCATTAATAAAATACTATCAATAAGAGTATCTTTCTTATCTAATGATTTATCTAACTCAACTTCATCAATAAAAACATCTTGTCCATTGAAATCTTTCAATTGTTTTTTTGATGAATAATGAATAGTCAATGGACTATGAGTGATAAACATAATATTCTCTTCTCGATAAACAAAGAGAGTCATATCTTTATAAATAAAAATTTCATAATGATGACGAAAACTATTCTCTAAAGTCTCTAAAGATTCTCCTAGAAATGCTGAATAATCAATACTCCCCTCATGCATTTTCCCTTGATAATATGTAAAACCAGTATTATCCAACAGTTTCCCTTGGCCTTCAGCAATCCCTTTGACAAATTCACCATCATAATAAATACGATTATAATCTTCATCATATAAAACCCCAGATTTATCATAAAGACCATTAGAGAAATATCCAGTATATAAAATATTTCCATCTTCTTTATAAACTGTTCCTTCACCCTCTAACTGACCATTCATAAAACTTCCTTCTTGATAAAGATAATGTTCATCATGATAGAGCTGTCCTATCCCTTGGTACATATTCTCTCGAAATCCTCCCTGATATAAAACCTCTCCATCTTTATATAATGTTCCTAAATCACCCTCAAATTTATTATTTATAAAACTTCCTTCATACACAAGTTGACCATTTTGATCATATAATTTCCCCTGACCTTGACAAACACCCTGTTCAACCTCTCCTTGATATCTTAAAACGCCTTGATCATCAACAATTTTCACAGTTCCTGAAACATTTTCTAATTTTTTATCATCATATTGATAAGTAATAATTTCTTTTGTCTTGATTTCTAACATATTCCAAGGTGCTTTTAAGAAAAGAACAGGAATAACGATTAAAAGTATCAATCCCCCATAAAAAACCTTGTCATAAATATAACGCTTAGCAAAATAAATATAATTCTTATTATGAGCATTCTTGAAAAAATCAATTTTCATCTCATGGATCACCTACCTCAGCAATATTCTGATTACCGATCTGATACATACCTTTATAATCTTTTGTCAACATATTCTTCACCATAACAATTGCATAAAAAGCATATAAACACACAATCATAACAAGAGCAGCTTTCACAACAACGACCATTATTTTGGAATACTGGCTCATTAATGACCATTCTGTCTTTTCCATATGTTGATATGTCTGTGACGCTTGATAGAGTGTATCATAGATATCCATAATACTTGTGAAATCTTGACGATGAACAACTCTTTGATAAAATGTTATATATTCTAAATTGTATAAAGACAATTCATCTTGAGGAATCACAGTATCTAATTGAATATGTTGAAATAGAAATTGACTTAAACATATGAGCATGTGTTGATGAGTCATTCTTGTTGTTAATCTTAAAACTTGAGGCATATAAAACAATTCGCAGTTGAAATCTTTATCAAACCATAAATTATTTTCATCACAGAAAAAATAGATCTCTGAATCAGATAATTGTAAAGTCATGATTTTTTCTAAAAAAGATAAACAGAGTTGAAAACGTCTTTCAATAGGTAAATGATGGATATCTTTAAAGACTGATCTTTCATCATGATAATTTGAAAATAGAATGATTGGATATTGATAAGCAAGAGTCACTTGAAATCTCCAACTTTCCTGATAAGGCAAAAGAATATAAAATAAATTTTGATCCATAAATTCATATCCATAATATTTTTGATTATTATCTTTATATATATAACAGTTAATTTCCTGGCCACTAAATAACAGTTGTTTCTTTTGCAACATAAACTCTATGTTCCTTTAACAACAACCATTGCATATGCAACATGTTGTGATTCATTTCCAATAGCATTAATCTTATAAATTCCTTTTGTAACTGGAGCCATATATTTTCCATCTTCATCTATCGTACCTCCTTGTGGTGTTTCCACAACAAACTGACATAACTCTTTATATTTTTCTTCAGCAAATTCCAATCGAAAGTATTGTGTTTGTCCTGGTTTTAAAATCACAAATTCTGGAGTCATTTTAAAGCGTGGAAGCAAAACGCTTTCTTCTTGTGAAAGATCAGATGTCTTTATAGCATACCAGCGCAGTTTCAATGTACTTTTAGGTGTTCCTTTTTTGGCACGTACAGCTATTTTAAAAGATTGCATGGATTCTTTCACACGACAGCCAATTTCATAGTTATATTGTTCTAATTGTGGGAATAAGTAAGCATCTCCAAAATAATATTGATTCACTTTTGCATTGCGAAAATGTTCACGTTCTTCAATAGACCATACAATCATAACACTGCCTTCTAATTGATAAGGAATAGCTTTGGTTATAATAGGTAACTGATGACGCCCATATTCTGGAACTTCTATTTCTAATGTACCTGTTGAAATATAATCACTTAATGATATGGTTTGTGATATTTCAGGTTGCACAGTTTCAAGAATTTTAGGCTTTTCTTGTAAATGATAAGCATCTCGTATATTCTGTTCAATATGACGAATTCGCTCTGTCATAAAACGATGAACAAATGATTGATCTATTGATATTATTTGAACATCTTCTTTTGTTCTCATGATTTCAATACAACCAAGAACAACTCTTTGTTGTAAATGAGATTCACTCAATGCATTTAATGATTGACATTGAAGTTTTTTTTGAAAATATGTTTTTATATTCTCAACAATATGCAATGAAGCTTCATATGTCACATTGAGTGAAAACTGCTGTCCATCCACCATAATCCATGCATTATTCTTCAACAAGGTCACGTGAGCATGTTGTGTCCCTCCACATGTCTTTTGAATAAAAATGGGATAAAACAAATGCTTTTCCTTTTCTAAATTTTGAACTTGACCATAAATATGAATATCTTTATAAGTTGTTTGATCCTTTATTTCCAAACTCTCAAGATTATATTCAAAAGATATACTATGTTTATGAAGACTATTATTTCTTAAAATAACTTCAATTTGAAACTGATCATCATAATTTAAATAGAGAGGTATCCTTTGAATAATACTTAATTCTTCATCTTGATATAAGATACACTCACTAAACAAAGTATCATTTTGATGATAATCATTTGACTCTAAAGATAAATGAAATGTTTCCTGAATAGAGTTATTCTCTAAATGATCTTCATGTTCACTCATTGATGCATATACTAAATCCTCATTCTTTTCATGATAATGAATATATAAATAGGCTCTAGAATCTAATAAAGTTTCATATCCTTCTATTTCTTCAATAGAAATATCTATATCATAAGGAACATAGATAAATTCACCTTGTTGATTTATACAAACACCATTACGAATAAGCAAACGCTGTTGATCAATTTTTTGAATATCTAAACCACAAACAATTCCTTCACCATAAAATAGAGCATTTTGCATATTCAATTTATGAACATGATAATTCTGTTCACATTCAAAATCTTCAGTACGTAGTAGTTTCCCTTTATAATAACGATTTTTTATAAAAGGATATGGTTTATCTTTCATCATAGACCTCCTTAAAATAAAAATAAGTGCATACAAAATTATTAATCATCTTGCCATACGCACTCTTTTGACTTACATATTTATTATTTTATAGAGGTATATGGCAGTCCTTAATCTTCTTATAACATATTTCGACAATAATAACTATCTCCCAATACCAATCAATTCACAAACGTGTATTTATCATTCATTATCGTTTTATAACTTCTGTTTATAAAAATAAACATAAAAAATCTCAGATATGAAATTCTTTTTAAGAAGTCTCCACATTTCCCAAATAATCTTTTCATTAAAAATAAAAATAACCCTTAGGTTATCCTTATTATTATAGTTATTATAATTTTATGCTTAAAAACTATTCTTCCTTTAATTCAACAATGTCCTCAATTTTACATTGAAGTAATTCACATAAATCTGATAAAGTTGAGACACGGATATCTAAGTCATGTCGCAATTTATGGATTAAACTACTTCTTACACCCATCTTATTGATGAGTATATATTGATTAAGTCCTTTGTCTTTAATTGTTTTCCAAAACGGATCATAACTAATTTTCATACAATTTCCTCCTATATATTACTATAAAAGGAATTTCAAATATTAATATTATCTTTATTGCGATAACACCCTATAAAAGAAAAGTCATCCTCCCCAAGGATAACTACCCATATATACACATTTTTACTAAAGATGAAGATAACATATGAACTACAAACCATCTATAATATTATACTTTTACATTATATATTGTTTTATTTATTTTTGGTATTGTCGTATTAATGACAATATTTAATGATTTTCTTATCTCATACCATTCATTTTTTTGTCAAAATTTGTCATACTAATATAGCAATATCATTAGGAGGATACAAAAATGAAATATAAACATGTAGAAAATTACTTAAATTATTGTCAATATCAAAAGAGATTGACTGGCAAAACACTAAAAGCCTATCGGATTGACCTTAACCAGTTTTACACCTATATGCAGTTTAAAAACTTAAAAAATAAAAAAGATATATCTGTATATATCCAACAACTTCATACAACATATAAACCAAGAACTGTGAAAAGAAAGATTGCTGCTATTAAAGCTTTTTATACTTATCTAGAAAAACAGGATTTCTTAAAAGAAAATCCATTTCATAAAATAGATTATCGCTTTAAAGAACCCATACGCTTACCAAAAACAATTATACTTCATGAATTAAACCATCTCTACCAGTCTCTCTATGCTTATTCCAAACAAACATCAAATCGTGTTATTACACGAGATATCGCTATTTTAGAATTGTTAATTTGTACAGGGATAAGAGTCAGTGAAGTTTCCCACCTTTTAAAATCAAATGTTTTTATTCGTGAGAATACCATCATTATTAATGGGAAAGGAAGTAAAGAAAGAATTATCTATATTGATAATCAAAATCTCATTCAATCTCTACTATCCTATCAAAGACTTTTCCAAGATGAAATTGAGAAAAGCCCTTACTTTTTTATTAATAGATTAGGGCATCATCTCTCTGAACAATCTATTCGTTTTATGATTGTTAAATACTGTCATCTGTTTCATATCGATTCACATATTACTCCACACATGTTTAGACATACATTTGCAACAATGATGTTAGAAGAAGATGTAGATATTCGATATATTCAGGAAATTCTTGGTCACAGTTCCATCACAACAACCCAGATTTATACTCATATGTCAGCACATAAACAAAAAGAAATTATGTCCCACAAAAATCCACGTAATAAAATTCATCATTACTTTTCATGACTCAGATTATCTGGGTCTTTTTCAAGAATTCTTGACTCATGTCGTTCTTCTATCATACGATCAAATTCTTCACGATAATGACGACTTGAAATTAATCTATCACCATTATCTAAGATCATTTGGCGACGACATCCTTTTTGTTTTTTATATTTTACAACATGCTTCACATTGACAAGTGTCCTCACATTAACCTGATAAAAACCATAAGATTCTACAGCTTCCTTTAAGGCAGCCATTGTTACACAATGAAGCCGAAAAACCTCATTTTCTGTATAAACAAACATTTTATGATCAACCATTTCAAAATAATAAACTGCTAATAATGATAAAGGATATTTATTTCTATATTCATCCAAAACTTCAATTTCTCCAAGCGTTTCTTTAAACTGTTTCGCTAGTAATTTTGCCAGTCTCCTATTCTTTGGATGAACAACTAACTGCATTTCATAGTGATTCATCTTTGAATCTTCACGATATGTGACTTTCATATAAATACCTCCCCTATATACGAAATACCCTTTTTCAAGCACTTTTGCAATATCTAGGCGCAAAACGACCTTTAAAATGACAAATAAAGCATTAATTTGTCTTTTATTCTACAATATTCGACATTCAAAAATTTGTAAATTCTTCACTTTTACCAATTTTATATACATTTTTACACTTTTCTATATTTATCTTTATTTTTTATTTATCTCCTGATATTTTTCACTCCTTTATTCAGGACTTTTCTGTATTTCACAAACTATATAGACTTCGTATTTTTATTCTCTGTAAAATACCTTTTCTATATCAATAAATATAAAAATATATTTTATCTGATAAAAACTTATTTGTTTCTCCTCCTCTTCTAGACGTCATTCCTTTCAACTATTCATTATAATAAAAAAGAATTGATAAGACTTTTTGTCCTCTCAATTCTTCATTTATATATATTATGATATTTCAAACAATGCTTTCATATCATCAATACTCATTGTAGAAATCATACCTTCATTTCCTTCCACAAAAGTATCAGCAAGATTCTTCTTTTGATTTTGTAAATCCATAATCTTTTCTTCTATACTATTCTTCATAATGAGTGAAAAGACTTGAACAGCTTCTTTTTGACCAATCCGATGAGCTCGATCAGTTGCTTGATTTTTGGCTGACATATTCCACCATGGATCAAAATGGATAACTGCCTGAGCACTTGTTAAATTCAAACCAGCTCCACCTGCCTTTAAAGATATCAAGAATAAAGTTGTTTCATCATTTTGAAAAGCATCAACCATTTTCTTTCTTTTCTCTTTAGAGATACTTCCATCTAATAAATAATATGAAATATGTTCTTTATGACACTGTTCTTCGATCAAATGCAAGACACTTGTAAATGATGAAAACAATAAAATCTTCTTATGATTCTCTTTTAAAGAATGAATAAGTTCCATACATCCTTTGAGTTTAGAAGATGGTTCTTCAACTGTTTCATACAATAAACGTGAATCTTGACAGAGTTGCCTCAATCTTGTTAACATTGCTAAAATATCAATTCTTCCTAATTGATGAATATCTAATTTTTCCTGTAAAGATTTATTAACTTGAACAAGGTTCCCTAAATACAATTTTTCTTCTTCTTCATTAAATCGTAAATATAATGTTTGTTCAATTTTATCAGGTAATTCAGTTAAAACATCTCTTTTATTTCTTCTTAAAACAAATGGTGAAATCATCTCTTTAAGTTTTAACTGTTTATCCTCATCATGTTCTTTCACAATAGGTTTTTCAAAATTCTCTAAGAAATAAGCATAATGATATAGATAATATGGCATTAAGAAATCAAAAATAGACCATAACTCTGCTAATGAATTTTCAATAGGCGTTCCTGTTAAAGCAAAACGCTGTTTTGCTTTTAATCTTTTGACACATATCGCATTGCGTGTTTTAGGATTTTTGATATATTGTGCTTCATCAAGAACAATAGTATGTAGATTTTTATTTTCATACATATCAATATCTCTTCTTAAATAATCATATGAAGTAATAACAACGTCATATTGATCAAGCTTTTCAATCAATTCATCACGATGTGCCTTTTGTCCATATATACACAAAACACGTAATGAAGCAGAAAACTTTTCAATTTCATCCTGCCAATTCAAGAGTAAACTTGCTGGTGTAATCACCAAATGAGTATCTTGATCTTTCATGCTTTCAAGATAAACAATCATTTGCAGTGTTTTTCCCAATCCCATATCATCTGCCAAAATACCACCAAAACCATAATGTTCCATTAAACGTAGCCATTGATATCCTTCAACCTGATACTCTCTCAATATATTTTGATAAGGTGTAGGCACCTGATAATCTTGAGATGATGTCTCCAATCGCTTCATCCATTGATCAAATTCTTCTCCTCTTGTATAATCAATAACTGATTCATGATTCATCATTTGATCTAATTCAAATAAACGATATGTTGGAACTTCTATATTTCCATTCACAATATCTTGTGATTTAAGTTGCAAGGATGTTGTCAATTCATCCAATTCCTTAAACTCTTTATTTTCTAAAGAAACAATTTTTCCATTTTTTAATTTATAAAACTTACGTTTTTTCTTATATGCTTTTAAAATATCTATCAATTCATTTTTATCTACATCAATACTGTCAATATGGATTGATAGCAAGCCATGACTCATATTCACCCCTACTTGAATGTGCATGTCCTGACTCGTTGAAAAACCTTTTAAAGCATCAGTCACATATACCTGACAATAAGTTGAAAGATATGGCAGACTTTCTTTCATAAATTGATATGCAAACTCATGGTCATACTGTAAATAAATAACATGATCATCAATATCTTCTATATATGGCTTTAGATAGTTTTCAATTAAATCAGCTTCCTTTGATTTATGTTGATTATCCTTATCAAATCCGTACATGATGCCATCATCATAAATATATTCTAACTGAATACAGATCTGATCATCCTTACTCATATCACCATATAAATTAATCATATTCTCTTGACGATATTCATCAAATAGATGTGTATCTAAATCAATATCATCTAATAAATCAACCAATATGTATTTATAAAAATCAGTTAGCATCTCTTTTGAAATATAAAGTCCTCCCCGACTTTCTAATAATTTACGTAAAAATGCTATTAATTTCTCCGGTTCGTGAAAATCATATTTATACATTATATCATCTTCTAATGTATACATATACTTTGATGTCATCATCACCTGATCAAATTCCTGATAATCTTTTAAATCTAGTATATAACTTTCTTCTTTTGAAGATATTTCTATTGGAATACGATATTCTCTTTTATCAAAACCTATATCACAATATGATGAAGGAAGTGAACTCATAAGATCATAAAAAGCATCAATATGTTCATCACTGACAATCAGTGCCTTCATTAAACCTTTTTGTAAGAATTGATTCTTTAAAAAGCATTCTTTTATAAAATTTAATATTTCTAATGAATTATCATCAAAAGCACTTTCACTATGGATAAATTCAAATGTTTTGCCATATTTAATACTCTCATGATGAACAATTGCATTTAAAAAAGTTTCAATGTTTTTAACTACAAAACTTTGATTTTCATTAACAACTTTTAATGCAATAATTAGTTTTTCTTTTCTCCTTTGAACAAAAATCTTTAATTGATACTGCTGAGATGATAGTGGAATCAGTGATTCTCTTAACAGTTGATCTTTATATAATTGTATTAAATCTAATGAATCATGCTGTTTCTTTGATAAAATACGTTCTTGTCTTTGTTGCTCTATCTGTTTTAACTTTAATACTTTATTATCCTCACCATTTTGTTCATAAAAATATGGAAAAGATGATATTGTTAATTTTCTCAAATGAAATAAAATCGCAGCCATATGCCGACAATGATTATGCATCTGACATGAACATGAACTTTGAATAATTTCTCCATCGTGTGAAATTTTCATCGATATAATAATACGTTCATTATGATCATTCATTCTTGCATTAATACGATAACAGCCATTATCCTCATCTAAAGAAATTGTCATTCTTTCTAATTGAGATTGAATATCTATAAATCTCCCATAACGATATTCTTTTTCATCATGAATCACCCTTCTAATTTCTTTATCTTGAATATGCATTTTGTCCCCTCCAATCAATTATTTTATTATATCATAAATATTTTACATTGTAGAGTCGGTTTATTTTGTTTTTTATATTTTCGAAAAAAAATGTAGAAAAAAACAGCCCTTATGGCTGTACTAATCCCTTATAACTCTGACAATATCTTGAATTTCACAATCTAATATCATACATAAATCCACGATAGTATTTAAAGTCACACTTTTATTTTTACGCAATGCATCTAACGTTCCTCTACTAACATCATAATCATTAATTAATTGGTATTGTGATATGCCCTTTTTCTCTAAAGTTTCAAAAAATGGTTCAAAAGTAATCATGAAAACCACTCCTCTCTTTTCTTATTATAAAGTGATATTCTTCACAATAATATTGCCGAATATTCGGCAATATATTATAATAATGATAAGAGTTAGGTATACTATATCAAAAAGCGAGGTATACAAAATGGAAAAAGAAAAGACATTATTAGATGAAACCTTACAGCACTTATCACAAGCTATTGATATGATAGATATGATGTCTGTTGCTTGTACAACTTTGGATAAATCTGATATGATTGGTCCATTAGAAATTCTGAAAAGAGATTTACAATCCTTATATTTTCAAATTGATCAGCATATTTATCCACAATAAAAAGGAGTTATACACTCCTTTTTAAATATCCAAACTTTCTAAAACCTGTTTTAATGCATGGGCACTCTCTAAGAGTTTTTGCTTTTCCTCGTTATCCAAATAAATATCAACAACCATTTCAACTCCCTTGTTCCCAACAACGGTTGGAATACTTAAACAAAGGTCACTTAAACCAAATTCACCTTGCATCAAACTTGAAATAGGCAACACAGCATGTTCATTTTTAACAATTGCTTCAGCAATTCGTTTCACTGCTACAGCAACACCATAATATGTTGCACCTTTTCTTTCAATAATATGATAAGCACTATCACGTACTTCCTGATAAAGCCTATTCATAGCTTCCTGATGCTGAAAATGGCCTCGTAATTCACAAAAATGATTAATATGAATTCCAGCAACTTGTGCACCTGACCAAACTGCTAATTCACTATCTCCATGCTCACCAATAACATAAGCATGAATATTACGACTGTCTACTTGAAGATGCTCTCCTAATACATGTTTCAATCTAGCAGTATCAAGAACAGTTCCAGATCCGATCACACGATTTGCTGGAAATCCAGATAACTTTAATGTTACATATGTGAGAATATCTACAGGGTTAGAAACGATTAATAAAATTCCTTCACAATTTCTTTCCTTAATTTCTGGAATAATACTTTTAAATATTGAAACATTTTTCTTCACCAAATCTAATCTTGTCTCATTTGGTTTTTGATTCGCACCTGCTGTAATAACAATTAACCCTGCATCAACAATATCATCATAACTTCCAGCATATATCTTAACTGGTGTTGAATAAGCACTTCCATGGCTTAAATCCATAGCCTCACCAACAGCTTTTTCATGATTTGCATCTATCAATACCATTTCAGAAAATAATCCACTTTGTATTAAACTAAAAGCTGACGTTGCACCAACAAACCCACAACCAATGACTGCTACTTTTTGCATATTAACCATTGCAACATACCTCCTTTTTCTTAACAGTATAATAAGATATAGAAATCTTTCAAATCATATGCATTTTTATTTTTTGACTTCTTTTTGCAATGATTATTCTTATTCTTTCATCACTGTCTAGAATTGATTGGAAAAGATGTATTTCATCTATAATCGTCAATCTAGAAGAAAAAAATAATAAAATTTTTAAATTCTTTTTTTACTATAACAATATCTTTCAAGACAAACCATCAAAGTTCTCATCATACTTCCATAATGGACATTCAGATTGAGAGAATAACAAAATGTCATATTTTTAATAGCACAATATTTCATCACTCTTGTATGTATTTTCCCTTCAATTTTTCTCATAAAGTTAATCAGTCAAAATAAATCATATCCTGTATATCATTATGAATATATCAGTGATGATGAGTTCTATCATTAAAATTAATAGAAAAAACATCCAGTTTATTTTTTTCTCACTGGATGTCTAATGACTGTTTTTAAATTTTCTGGTTTGCAACGCCTAGGATCACTCAAATAGATTTCATGATGATAACGATGATCATTGATATCACATATATAATTGTGCTCTTTCATATACTGATTCATTTTCGCCACACTTTCAGGTTCATCATCATATGAACCTTTATGCATGATTTGAACACATTGTCCTTCTTCATATACAAAATACTGTGACAAACTAACATCAATTTCTGGTTTTTTAATAGCAACTTCTTTTTTGACTTGTTCAAAATATTCAGGTGTTACAAATTCAGGTAAGCGAATCATTGACTTCCAATAAAACTTATCTTTATCAACTATACGTTTACCATCAAAATATTCATCATCTCCCCACCATAAGCCTTCTAATGGTGGAACAACATAATCAAAATAACCAACTGGCTGATTCTTTCCCATTTTACTCATTTTTATTGCATATGAAATTGCATAAAGTATACCAACTGCTGCTTGATATTCTTTTGATGTATTTGGATTTCCTTTTCCCTCCACCATCACATAAGCTATTGGTGGAACATCAATAAATGTAGGTATGCCCTTAGGCATATATAAATCTTTATATTCTTTTTTATAATCTAATTTAACCATGAAGTTCACCCCAAGTCTTTTCAAATCTTTTTATTGATTGAACTTCTCTTGTCATAAATTTTTTATTATAGAACAGGCTGTAAGTTGTTAATGGGGTAGGAGCGTTTTGCGCCTGTTCAAGAGTTTCTATATGTTTTAATTGAAGTGGAATATCTTGTTCTTTGCAATAGTCTTTAAGCATTTGAACATATTTAACACAAAATGGACATTGATGAGTATAATAAAGAACCAAACCATCATCAACCATTTCTGGTACTGCAAATATTGGTTCTTTCGCATCATCACTTAACGAACAGAACATCAATTCATAAATACCATTCCATGTTCCAACACTCTTAAATCCATGTTTCACTAAGAAATGATAATCCATAAGATAAGACAATTTCTTTTGTGAAGAAAGGATAACTAACCCTTTCTTACCTAATTCTATACTTTTCTGCTTACAACTGTTTAACAACTGTAAAGCATAACCTTGTCCCTGAAATTTACCCGCAACCCAAAGACAATCAATATACATAAGATTTTCACCTTGAATAGGAACCCATGCATATTCTAGTGGTAAATACTCAATAAAGCATTTTCCTCTCACATTCATTTTCGTAAAGATTAAACCATTATTCATCTGTTCTTTTAACCAAGTTTTTTTAGAATGAACTTGTGGATCTTTCTCACTTGCAATGGCACAACAAATATGTTCCTTTTTAATATTTTCTGGTGTTAGTGTAATCATTTCCATACTATACCTTCTTTCTGCTTCCATCATAACATAACTAACCTGACAACATATGTCAGGTTAGTTATAAATATTAAGAATATCTTGTATTTCTTTCACATATTCTTGTTTTAATTCTAAAGGTTCAATAATCTCTATACCTTTGCCAAAAGATAATAGAAAAGATAAAAGCCATTGATGATTAGGTACACTTGTTTTTACCAAATAACCATCGTTATCTTCTGTTATATCATGATATGGGAATTCATCATAGACAAAACTACCTAGATACTTTTGAAATTTAAGAATAACATCTATTTTTTTAACATCTTCATGGTATTCTAAAACTTGAGGAATGTTAGTCAGTTTGTGTAAGTCAAAATAATCTTCATGTAAACAAATTTCATTCATTCGTGACAACTTATAAGTTCTATAAACATCTTTATCTGACTGATATGCCTGTAAATACCACGCATTGGCTTTAAAGAATATTTTAATAGGAAAAACTGTTCTATAACTCTTATCACCATGTGCATTGATATATTCAAAAGATATAATCTGATGTTTAAAAATCACCGTTTTCAAAAGATTGAATTTATCATTCATTTCTTTATTTTGATGCCATGATGTAAAATCCACCTCTATCCAATCATGACTCTCTTTTTGAAAGATATTTTTCATACGTTGAAATAAATCACTATATTCATCTAGTTGTAAAGAAGATAGACTCTGTAAAGCCAATAAGATTTGTTCTTGTTCATGATTGTCTAATAATGTTTTATCTAAAACATAGGATTTATCTAATGAAACGCCTCCTTTACTCCCTTGTTTTGTAATAATAGGAATTCCAGCAACCAGTAGGCGATCTAAATCACGATATATTGTACGTACAGAAACTTCAAAATACTCTGCTAATTCATTTGCAGTTGTTTCTTTTTTATCAATTAAATAATATAATATTTCAAATAATCTTCCTTTTGCCATGATTTCACCTTCTCTTTATTATCATAACAAAATAAAATGAGAATTGAAAATAAAAAAGACTTAATCATTCTTTTGAACAATTAAATCTTACTATTCTTTATTATTTTAAAATTTCATTTACTTTTGCCTGAATTGCATCATAATCATATCCAGCTTTAATCAGTTTATTTCTACGTTCTGTTCCATTTCCCCATTTTCCAGCTATAACCTCTTTTGCAAGTTCTGTTGTTGTTTTGGGATTAGATATTAATTTATTGACTTCTGATTGAACATCATGATAGTTATAACCTGCTTTTTCAAGTTTTTGCTTACGTTCTTGACCATTTCCCCATAGTCCAGCAATAATTTCTTTTGCAATTTCAAAAATTGATTTATGAGATTGAACTGGATTTTGGGAATAATCAATATATTTATCAAATAAGCCTTGTTTTGTCCATTTACGCTCTTTAAGTTTTCTGGTATTAGAATACCCACTTCCCTTAATAAATGTGCACTGGATACCATCTTCCCAAATAGGACTAGATTCAACACATACACCATTTCCTATATGAATTCCAATATGTCCTTCCATCCAAACTAGTGCTCCTAAAGGTAATTTATGAAAGTTTGTAGAAACCTTTGAACATTGCTTAATCATTGTATTTGCATTGATATCTGGAACCTGATTGGAAGCATATTTTCCTTTCTCAGGATATCCCCATAAAATTCCTTTAATCAATCCTGAACAATCACAAAGTAAATAATTCCCATTATAACTGTTCATAAACTTACCCCATCCATACAATGTAGGAACTTTCTCAACTTGTATAGCTTTTGTAATAAAATCTTGTACTTTCATTTTTGCCATAATATTTTCCTCCTTAATTAAGATTAGTCATACATCGCATCTTATTTTTCAACTTCATTCAATTGCTGTAATGCATTTTTAAGTTTATCTGGAATAGGTAATCCCAAATGAGAAACATTTTCTAATAAAGAGATTCCTTCATTTGCTATGTAGAAATAACAAACTAAAGTTCGAAATACAGCTGTTCCTGAATTAATCATTCTGTCTAGTAAAACTGCAATAATAAGAACAACCAAAATCATGCACTTTTTTATCAAACCTCTGAATCCGATTTGTGAATTTAAAGTTTTTTGTATATAAGCCCACATCATGCCAGTTGCATAGTCAAGAACCATAAAGGCAACAAGTACAATTAAAGCTATATCCCATCCTCCAAACAAATAAGTAAAAAATGTAGCAATGACTGCTACAATGCTATTGAAAACTTTTTCCATTTTCTTCATTTTCCTCACCTTCAATTTTTTATATATAAAAAGCACTCTATGAGTGCATGAGAACTAATCAAACATATCAACATTAAATACACAGTTGTATCTATATCTATACCCTTCTGGATTACCTACAGCTGTGACTGCTCGCAAATCCCCGTTTTCCATAATTTCCAGATACATTGCTGTTGCTGCTCCATTGATGGATGTACATATCCCATCGTTTAATCGTACTGTTTTTTTGATTAAATGTTTAAGTTGCTCTGGAAATTTTCCAATAATATAATAATCGGCACCGTGATGACTATTATCCTGTAGAGCTAATGTTATTTGCATAAGCCCTAAATATTTATTGTAATATACAGTTCCATTATATGTTACAAATTTTACGGTATCTGGATTGATCAGATTGTATTTTTCCCATTTAAAACTTTCACTTGTTGGTACAATATACATTTTTTATATTGCTATCTAAAAGAAAAGAATTGCTATTATAGTGGAATTATAACCATACCAGCCAATTGAACTGTTGTGCTTGTTGCAGAAGCAGCAACCATTTCACCACTGCTCATAACTCTTATATCAACAATATTATTGTATGTATAGTTATTATTTATCTGATAATCAAACTGTGAATCTATTTCAAATGGTAAGAACCCTACAGTCTTCCATTTGTTTAATGAATCGAAAGAAAAATTAACATATACAAACCTTATATATAATATTCCATTTATAATTCTATAATAAATTCCACTCGAAATTGTTATCCATTTCGTATCTTCGTATTTTTGCATTTTTAGCATATGTTTTGCTTAATAGCATTTGTGATAAGTTATTTCCAGCGTCCTATTAAAAACCAATTTGCATCAGCAGACTGACCAGTGTTTAAGCCAACTCTATTGTTAAAATACAACTTGCATCCAGATAATTCCCGAGAAGCGGTCGACCATATGTTGGCAGGAGAATAAGTGTAAATGTTTGTAACTCCAATATAATGAATTATCGATGGCGACATTGGATATTTTACGGTTGCAGATCCTGAATAAGTGTTGTTTTCAGTTACGTTGATTTTTACAGATCCACACATAATTAATGTTCCATCTGGAAACTTTATATATGCTCCATAGTCGTTTCTTCCACTTTCAAAACTGCCTTCTGTCAATAGGGCTAACATAACTTATCACAGTGAATGCTACATGCATCCACCTCTTCTCTTTTTGGAGTTGCTACCCCTAAGCGATAGCGTCCTCCTTTCTTGTAATAATGGGGATTTGTACCCCCCCCCCCGAGTTTTCGGAGAGTAAATTTGAATTCTTTAAACATTGCCTTTTCCTCCTATTCTGTTGGCATAACTGGCTTTCCAGCCTCCAACCATTCCTGATAATTCCCTATTAAAATACATCCATTTCTTTCACCGCAGTAGAAACCAATACTGTTTAAGAGAACTTTTGTTCCTTTAATATTTATAACATCTTCATCTTTTCCTATTTCCAAATCATCTACAGATACATTGGATACTGGTGCAGTCTGTGATACTTTCTGTACATAAAATCCCATAAGTTTCCTCCTTTCTATGCTGTTTCACAGCTTAGAATAAGTTTATATCCATCTAATGTAAAATACCCAGCTGCGGATGTTGTTATTGTATAAATAAGTCTTTTACTATTTACTTCTATACTGACACTAGCTACATTTTGCCTTGTTCCAGCACTAATAATTACAAAAGTAGGTATCACATTCATCTCTATGCAAAAATTTATCGTTCCTTTTACTGGTGTTGATCCAGCGACGTACCCAGATTGATTAATCTCTATTTCTCTAGCGACCATTTGACACTCAATCAATGCTGTTGCATAATCTTTTCGATGTTGATACGCAATCTTTCCTTCGAATAGGTCTATATATTCCAGATTAATAGCTTTTCCTTTAAACAGATCAATACAAACAGCTCTTTTCTGTCTAGAACTTTCTAATGCAGTATAAATCCTAAATTTATCGTGGACATTTTCTTGATATCCAGTTGGCGTTGGCTTAAATGTAAAACTATAATGAACTCCATCTACCATATAGGATAATGTATAATATTTTTCATAATCTAGTTCTCCATCAAGAAATTGCCATAACTGATTGTTTTCATATTCGGTGTTATAGACCATCAATATCCCATTTTCAGGTTTTGGATAAGTGGCATAAGCGACATTTGTTACATATCCTCTTATTAAAAACCAACCATCAAAGCATTTCTTCATTTCTCCACTATATGCAGTCTGACCTCTTTGATTAACCTGAAAATCATTATTGATTAACAATTGCTTAGATGGCTGGGGAACTATATCGAGCTTTTGATATCCAGTTGGAATATCTTTTTCATCACCTTCGACATAAACAATAGAACCATGTGGCAATGTATCCCCAACTGCAACACCGTTTGTTTCTAAACTCGTCACACGTCTCACAACGCTTTCAAACTCTTCAACTGACACATTGAGGTTGATTCCTTCTCCCCATGCTCCATCAGCCTTTTTAAAATAGAATAAACCATTTTCTACCTTATAATCCCCTAAGTAGTTGTATGCTTCACTTACTTGATTTAACGCGTTCTGTATAGCTTGTGCACTGTCATTAAAGGTATTTTTTATTTCATTCATATCTTTAGCACGAATAAGAAATTCTTCATCTGCATTTGGGACTTGATAATCTTTTTTATCTTTAAATGTAATACGTGCTATTTCAGGATTCACAATCAATCACCTTCCTTGATTATTTTTTTTATTGCAATCATATCGTTTATTTGTACATCAATATCATTCAACAATGATAAAGGAACTTTATCAAATTCAATCTTTGTAACACCATCCATTAAACCAACATAATGTTCGTTTGTTATTTCTAATTTCTTTTTGCCATCTTCAACGTTTCCTTCATCTTCGATTATTTTGTTAATTTCTATTTTTAACATACTGCTTTTGTGTAGAAAATCATCTGCAACATTGGCAATATAAAATCTTTGTTTTGCTGTCTTAGAGCAATTGTAGATATTTGTTAATGCATTAGCAATATTTATAATTTCTATATTTTTAAATTCCATACATCCTCCTCAGCCGACTAAATCGGCAATTCTTTTCATAGATACTGATTGTCCTTTACTGTTTCGAACATAACATTGTCCAGTTATATTACATTCATTTAAATTTGTTGTCCCCAGAACTCTTAAATTTTGTTCTATATTTATATATGAGGCTGCTAGTTCTGATATTGAACAATCACCAATATCTGCCATTGCAGATGTAAAAAACATACTATTTATAGAACGACAATCCATGCCTGAATATGTTAAAGAACCAGTAAATTCATCAGCACTTTGATCATTTGTTTTAAGACTCCAATTCATAAAACTATCTTGAGCATTAGGATGAATATCCAATTGGAATGTACATGGTTTTTGATCGATATTTAAGTTTTCTTTATAAGATAATCCTTTATCATCAATTATAAATTTCCCTATCAATCCCGAACTTGTTTTCAAGTTATTAATTGTAATTTGATTACCAATCAAATTTCCATAAGTATCTGCATATAATACTTTTACTCCATTGTTGTTTGTAATGGAAATTGCTCCATTCTTAACATCAAGACCATCCTTATTAATTGTCACTTTCATTGATGTTAATTCACCATCAGTTCCAATCTTTTCATTAACCATCGCAGTAATTTCGGTTGGTGTTAATTTGAATTCAGTACTTTGTAATCTTGTTTCTACTGACGAGACATCACCTTGAATCGTTGTTATTTGTTCTTCCAGCGAAACAGCTTGAAGAGATAAACTTCCTACTTCCTGTTTCATTTCAGTATAATCTTTTTGGATTGTTTCGACGTTATCTCTTACATAAGTTACATCAAATTCAAACCCACTTGGATATGTTCCAAACTCAACTTTTGGATTAGCTATAACTGCTTTTTGTGCATTTAAAGCAATCATTATTTTCAAGTTTGAAACTGAAACAATTTCTTTATCTTCAATCTTGAAATGCGCCCATATACGTTCTTCATGGTCAATTGTACTTGTTTGAAGAAGATATTGTAAACTGTACTGCCCCAGATACCATCTTGTGCTATACAATTTTTTTGTACTGTCTGCATAGCCTATTTCAAACTCGGCTCCAATATAATTGCCAAGTTCTCCAACTCTTCCACCAATAACACAAATATCTACAGAAATACATATATCCTTGCCTTGCATATAATCCTTATTAATTCCTAAAATCATATCATCTTTATATTCAATATCAGTAGAAGTTATATCTTTATAAAGAAATTGATTACAATTCTCAAATATATTATGATGACCCGTTTCAAATTTATAAATAGCATTTGAGACTTTTTCGACTTGACTTTCAATACCATCAAGTGAAATTTTAAAATCATTAACAAGTTCTATACTTTCTTCACTTTGTTTAACAACACTTTCAATAACTTGTTTTTGCTTATCAACTGTTAAAATTGTTTGATAAAGCTTTTTCTTTTCCTTACTCGCTTTAGAATAATCAGTAACATTTGATTCAGGTAAAGAACAACTTATCGTTTCTTTTAAACCTGTTGTGACACTTATGACATCATTCAAAATGAGACATTTGTGTTCTTGCCCTAATCGGTCTTTGATAACGATAAGATCATAAGGTTGAAGATAACAAAAACCAAAACTTTCTAATTCAAAAGGATAGAATTCAAGACCGTTGATTTGATTAAATAAATCATCAATAAACTCTTCTCTATTCTTTTGCATCATTTGATTTTGAGAAATTCTAACTTCCGTCCTGCCATTTTCAGCAACTGATAATATATCTTCCTTATAAAAAGTATCATCTTGATAATCATCTGATAATACTAATGTATTTATAGGACCAAATTGATCACATATATTTAAACTCTTTAAATTATGCTCATCCAACACATAATCAGTTGTCCTAGGATAAACAATAGATAAGTCATCTCCATTTAATAAAATACCACCACCTGCAACACCTGCAATTTCATCTAAGATATCACGATATGTTACTTCATATTCATCAATGTATTTTTCCTCGTAAATCATTTTATCAGCATTGATAAAATCATATGTTACAAGATGATAATTTAATTTCTCACATATCTTTATCAAAAATTCTTTAACTGTCATAGGATAGACTAAATTCAAATCATATTTAATATGAGATTTATACAAGTTATCATAAGCAGTAAAACGAGTAGAATGAGTTTCAATAACTTTCTCTATACTTTCATTATCAACGATAAAAGTTCCCCATGATATATATTCAAATTTCTCATCTTCTTCTAGCTTCACTCCAAAAGAAACCACAACTTCTTTATCTTTTACATTATGAAATCCCTCTAATTCAATATCAATATATTGCATAATAGACTTAAACATATCGCCTTTGAAAGTCTTTGTGCACGAAATAACATTATGACGTTCTATCATAATATCATCATATTGTATTTGAATAGAAATCATTTTTCCATATTCATCTATCTTTTGTTTAAACATATTGTCACCTCTTTTTGATAGGTGTCAATTGAAATGAAAACGGATTATAAACCATTCTTTCAACATTCTTCAAATCAATTGTAACATCATCCAGCGAATATTCACCGCTTCTCATAACTTGATTTTCTGCATCATGCCATTCAATTTTTAATTTTGCTTTATTTGCTTGAGAAAGAAAAAGTGCCATCTCATCTGCTTGAAATGAACCTACTTCTACATTCAATTTTGGAAATAATCCTATTAAAGTTCCTTTTTTTTCACCACTCATATCTTGCCCAGTATCATCTGCCCAAACTTTGTTATAACTCACTGCATATTTAATAAGGTGTGGGACTTCCCATCCTTCAATAATTAATACTTGTTTAGCCATTAAGAACAATCCTTTCTTTTCTTTGCTTTTTGATAAACCACTGGTATAATTTTTCTCCATCTATATAAAGATTAATTGTTGATTCTTCATTATTGTTTTGACGATTCAAACTGATCATATCAGCAAGTTCTTTCATCCACTGGGTATTATTTTGTAAAGGTAAAACAGCTTCTCTACCTGCTTCTCCAATCATTGCCAAAGTTGGACGATTAACAATACCACCATGTGCTAATTTCGGAATTTGAGGAACACTAATTGTTCCAATCCAACTAAAGGGTTGAAAACCAAGTATATCTACGTTTCTAATTTGTCTCAATGCATAATTAATACCATCAAAAGGAACCTTAATGACCTTATTAATACCTCCAATAATTCCATTAATAACAGTTTTAAGACCATTTAAGATACCATCTTTAATACCATCAAATATTTTTCCACCACTTGAAAAAACATTCTTAACAGCCGTCCATGCTTCAGAAAAACGTTCTTTAAACCAGCTAACAACATTACCAAATGTACTTTTAATATTTTCCCACATCCCAGTAAAAAATGTTGATACAGAAGAAAATGCTTCCTTGACCTTATTATAAGCATTTGTAAACAATTCACCAAACCATTCTGCTACTCCAGTTAGACCTTCTTTTATTCCAGTTAATATTGATAAACCTATTTCAAAAAACTTAGACGACGCCCCATTAATTCCTAAAAACTCAAAAACCGTATCAACCATCTTTCCAAACAAATCTAAAACAACAGTTCCTAAAAATTGCAGACCTGCCATTAATCCTTCAATACATAATTGGCCAACAGATGTGAGTACAGACAACCAATCAATTCCCATAATAAATTCTATAATTGCGCCAATCCCATCACTTATCATCTGAGCAACATCTAATCCAAGCTGTACCCAATCGATAGATCCAATAAATTCAATAATATAATTAATGACATTTTGAAAAGTATCTGACAAAACTTGTCCTGCTCCACTAAAATCACCATTTAATAAACACTCTATAATTCCTTGTAATCCTTCATCAAAAATGCTTGTAATATCTGCCAAGGCTTGAGAAATGATCTCAACACCTGCTAGAATTGGTGTCCAATCAATCATGGAAACAAGTTGACCAATAAAGTTTAAAAGAGTTGTTATTATACTTAAGACATTATTAAATAGATTCCAAATATTCTGGATAATAGCTTCTCCAACACTAGCAGATTCCCAAGCAGTTTGGAAACCGCTAATGAGGACATTGACAATATCGCTTATAGCTGCTAGGATTCCTAGAATCAGATTGAACGTTTGTTCTCCAGTACCATTTTTCCATATATTAAGAAAACTTTGTCCTACCACTTGAATTAAGCTGTTGATTTGATCAAATGCTTTTGTCATTGTTTCGCTCATCACCTGACCAGCACTCGCCCAAGCTCCTTGTGCAACTCCAGCATTCACAAAAGAGTTGACCAACTGATTGGCTGAATCAACACACTTTTTAATTCCATTATTTAAAATATTTTCTATAGGTGAACTCATATCTCCAATCACATTTTTAATATTATTTATAAGCCCTATTATATCCTGATTAGCCCCTAAGTAACCTAATACTGATTTTGATAATGAAACCAACACATTTTTTGTACCTATCAAAACAGCAGAAATTCCTGAAACTGTATGGGAAATACTACTGTTTATAGTTGGACCAATTGTCGTAAAAACTTTTTGAATGTTCTTTGCACATTTATCAGCCATCTTTAATAAATTTTCAAATTTAACTTTTGATTCTTTTTCTTTCACTTCTACATCTATTATCATAATTTCATTTGCCAAAGCAATCACCTCCTAAATAAAAAGTGATTCAAATTCATCTACTGCCTTCTGATCTTCAGAAGATAACTTTGTAGATAATTCCACACCTTTTTGTGCTTCCATGACTTTTCTTTTGACCTTTTGATCCTTAATATCACTTAAATCATAATTTCGTAACTCACGAATTCTAGACATCATAGACTCTTCTGTAAATCCTTGTATAAAGTGAATAAATTGATACCAATGCATATGACTCTCTTGTATATCAATATGATAATCACTCATAAAGCTTGCAACAATATATTTCCAATCCTGTTGGAAATCCATATCTCTTTTTCTTTGTTTTTGAACTTCCTGTTGTTCTCCACAACCAAGATAATGACTAGCAATACGTATAAATTCATGCATATCCTGGTCTTCTGGAATCATTCCAAAGAGTTTATAAATGATTGCATAAGTTCTTTCACTATCACCAATAGACTCATCTTCAATAATCTGTAAGCATTCTAAAGCAACATGATAATCTGTATTGAGCTGATATTGTTTGTCATGAATGAATGCATATTTTGGATATTTCATCGGAGAATGTCATCTTGATCTTGAGTATATTTTTGTTGAATTTGTTTTTTAAATAATTCTGCATTCAATTTCATTTTTTCAAAATGTGGTTCTAACTGTTCAAAAAGATCATCATACATTGTTATATAATTACGATTACCAAAAATCTTCTGACATGCATTTTCTCCTAAAAAGTTATCCATGACTTTTCTCATATCCTGAAACATCTTTACTGCTAACTTAGCTAAAGATTTTTCATTTTGGGAAAGCATTCCTTCTGTTTTTTGATCCTGTTTTTTACGAATAACTAATTCCTGTGCTTTTGCATTTTGCTGAATACGTCTAATATCCTGATAAGTTTTATCAAGTTTTAACATAAGTTCTGGATCTTCTAAATTGAAAGAAATTGTATCTCCCTGCTCATTCACTTGAATAATATATTCATTTTTATTCTTTATTCTTATTGTATTAACTGTCTCCATACTATCCCCCTTTTATATAACAAAAAGAAGGTAACTTGTACCTTCTTGATAAATTATTATTCACTCACTTCTGGCTTTGTTGCTTCCTTAAAAATGACTTTTCCATTAGTAATTGTCACTGTTCCTTTAACTGGCTCACCACAGAAACCTGCATCATAAGAAATAGTCACTGCACCACCTGCTTCGCCACCAAATTCATTGATAGAAACAATAACTTCCTGTTTTTCTGCACAATATGAACCATCTGCTTCTTTATCATAAATATATACCATTAGCATATCTGTTTTTGCATCAGTTCCTACAGCACGTGCTTGTCTTAAACTATCAACATAATCAAAAACAGGGTCACCAGCAAAAGCAATTTGTTCACTTGCCATAGAAGGAGCATAACTATCTAATGATTTATTTGCTCCATCCTCACTAATATATAATTCATCATTCACGGTTGGATTATAAGCGACTGATGCAGAAGTAATTCCTTTACCCATACGTGCATAAGTTGCTGTATCTCCATTTGGTGTTGTATTTAAAAATGTAGCAAATTGGCTTCTTTTGACTCTTACACTATCCATTTTTCATTCTCCTTTTCATATTTAAATTGTAATTGAATTTGATATTTCATTATATCTTCAACTTGTTTAAGGTCTATAAAATATCCCGTTGTTAAAAGTTCTATTGAAAGAGGAAGAATTCCATCTCTCAATATTGGAAATATCCGAAGATTGTTGTTATCTTCAATCCATGATTGAAATAACTCATAGAATCCACTTTCTTCTATACTTATCTTTAAATCCTGACTTTTACTCAAAAGAATTGAAAAAGAGAATCTTAAGATTCTCTCGGTATTACCATCAACATAATGTTGAGAAATATTTTCTTTATGATTAGGTCCTTCTTCAAGAAACCAACTCTTGATATCATTCTCATAGGTAGTTATCAATTCGTCAAGATAGGGACATCCCATAATGTATTCTTTCATACTTTTAATAATTGCTTTATATTCCATAGTCTTTATATCCTTTCAGTAGTGATTTTTTTATTTTCAACTTCTACTGATTTTATTGAGTTTTTATACTCATCATGAGTATTAAGAAAATGATTTAATATAATCTCAAAATCATCGATATTATCTGTTAGTGATAAAATTTTATATGTTATAAAATCAATATACTTTATATCAACTCCTGCTTGTTTGGTCTTTTCTTTGCCATAATATATGATCAATTCATTCTTAATTTTTTGATTATCTATATTGAGTTTATTATTTTTTTCTCTCATCACTTTGACTAATATTTTGTAATCTTCTAAATCTTTCTCTTGTTTTCTTCTGATTTGAAAGACATGTTCAACCTCAGCATTGCTTTTATAATGTCTATGAAATTCTTTCTTAAAGTGCATAAGTTGTTCTTGAGACATGTGACATCCATGTCTTTTTAAAATATCTACAATATCCATTGATATCCTCCAGATTTTTAAATTATTTTCTTATAACAATTATACTTTTGTTAAAGTTATAATGAGTTTATTGTCTTCATAAGGACAAAATCATTTCTTTTAATTCTTGAATCTCTTTTTTAAGAGAATCTATTTCAGTTTGTTGTTTTTGAATCATATGAGTATTTAAAGCTATAAACTCTTCATATCTTAAAGAATAAATTTCTTTTATACCCTTATTTAATAAGATTCTTTCATCAGAATCTTCATCATAGATTTGACAATTCGATATTTTATCTATACATAAACCTGAAAACTTTTCATTATTTAATGAAGATTCTTTTAATGCTTTTTCAACATCTTGAGAAATAAATCCTAAATGCGTTCGTTTATGATGAGTTATATCATAAACAAAAGAAACCGGTTTTAGTTTTGAAAAAAACAATTCATAATCATTTAATGGGGTTATATTCTTTTTTAAATTTCTATCAGAAGTTATTGTTGCACCACTAGCACTTCCTAATTTACAAAAAGATCCTCGAATAATTGTACCATTATTATAATAGCCAACATATACATTATTATCATCTCCACGCACTAGCATACCAACACTTGCTCCACTTGTTGTACGTCCACTAATAAAATTGACATTACCTAAAATCAGATTCGCATTGCACAATACGTCCGTTTTTGGCGAAAGAATAATATTCCCTGTTTCTGATAAAATATAGAATGAAGACGCAGTATGTTGTAAGTAACCACGTCTACTTCCCCCATATGCACTATAAAATCCCAACCAGTCTCCTCCACTTGCATATTGTGCTCCTAACCAAGTCGCATAAGCATGATTATGATTAGTTGGAGTATAACTCGTTGGCTTTCCAGACATATTATTCCATGTTAATAGATTTGTATCAGCACTTTTTTTCCATGGATACCAACTTCCATTATACTGACTACGATACCAAAATCCACTATTGCAATATGTATGATATGTTTGATAAATATAACCTCTTTTTATAACCGTTAATAATCCTGCTTCTGCTATAGGATAATTTAATGTAGATGATGTGTTTGCGTTAGATAACTGATGATAATAACCTTCTTTGACTATATTATTGAGATTAACATTATCTCCTAGATCATATTGATAACAAAGACTCTCACTTTTCTTAGGAACTTCTATTTCTTGATTTCCATATTTAAATTTATACGACATATTTATCTCCTATTTCTTAATATAAAAAATGCTCTTGAAACACTTCAAATAAAAACAATCTATTTTCTCATCAATTCTATCATTTTATTAACTTTTGATTTCAATTCATCAATTTCTTTTTGTTGTTGATTAACCTTTTTATAAAGTTTTTGTATCATATGAGTATTTAGAGGAATCATTTCTGTATATGCCAAAGAATGTAAATCATTAAACGGTAACTCCTTATTCTCACTAAGATTATCATAGCAATAAAAGCCAAAATCCATTTCTGATAGATTATTATCATATAATGCTTTTTTTACCCATTGAGCAATAAAACCACCATGAACCCTATCATGATGATCATTATTTAATATATTTTTCCATTTATAACGAATAGGCTTAAGAGACATAAAGAAATTTTCATAACGTACATCAAATTCTTTAATATCTTGTTTGTATCTTTCATCTGAAGTATCTATGCTTGATTGAGATTGATATAATCTATACCATCTATAGGTTGTAGTTCCTAAAGTTATTTTAGAAGTAGGCCTAGGATAAAAATATCCAATATAAGGATTTGTTGTTGTATAATCCAATCTTACCTCTGCATCATTTACTTTTAGTTTAACTCCATCATTACTATACTCATTAACAATATTTAAATAATTGCCATCGGCATGGCCAATCCATCCTTTTCTTATACCCTGATATTTATCATACCAACCCATCCATTCCTCATCACTTGCATACTGAGTACCTAACCAAGTTGCATAATTATGATTATGATTTGATGGATTGAATGAACTTGGTTTATCTACTAAATCATCCCATGAATGAATATGATTATTTAATTCTTGTGTTGTGGGAACAAGAATATCGTTTCCCATATATCTAAATTTATAAGGCATATTTTTATTATCTAAGCTATTCTTACCCATATAAACACAGCCATAAATGGCTGTAAATTATTATGTGCTTGTCCACTACCACTATTGCTAATAGTAATAGTGTGTGAATGAGCACCATCATAACTACTTATTCCTAAATTTGCAGATGTTGAACCAATACGAACAGAGTATGGCATATTACTTGTATTTGATCCAGCATATCTTGAAATACTACTATCAGCATAAATGGTCCCACTATTAGGATCTTGACCACTAACTGGAGCGTTTGAATAGAGATGATGCGCATGATTCCCATTCACCGCTGATAAACCACTATGATTATGGATAGGCATTTGTGCCAATGATAACACAATGTTCTTTTCTCCACCAGTCTTCTTTACTGTATTAAATTCATTTTGTGATGCATCAACACATACAAGTGTTCTACCAGGACATAATAATTGCCAAGTTCCACCAAAAAATGCTGATGGATTTTCCGAATTTGTAGAAATCATAACATCTCCAATTCTATATAAAAGTTCTCCTTTAGGACTTTTCCATGTCATATTATCACCACCCTTCTTTTATAATATAAAGTTGCTTAGATATAAACCTCCTTTCTTTTTTATTCTTCTATAAATATTAAAATATTATCTAAATCTATAGGTGTCTCACCAACATAGAGTTTAGAACCATGTGGAACTTCAATAATACTATCTTTATGTTCAAGTACTTTTTGAATCCCAATGCGACCAGTCTTGACATCAAAATCAAAACTTTTAAATGCTGTAGAAATATGTAATATTTCATAAGCAGAGTTATACCCAAAAACATCACCTACATAAACTCTAAAATCATAACTTTTGGCTTCGTTTAAACCTGTTATTGTTTTAGATAAAGCATAACTTAAAGATTCTGCTGATGCTTCTATTTGTGTATATGATGATGCATCAACTGATTTGTATTCAATCAAGTATCGAGAAAAGTTCTTTTCAATACCATTAACAATTAAACTTGTTGCTAAAAGATTAGCAGTGACAAGAGCACTTGTATCTGTGTTTCTTTCCACTCCAACACCATTAATTTTTGGATGAATATAAGGTAAAACATTGACTGATATAGATTTGGTTGCTGTTCTGCCTCTTGAATCTGTAATTGTTGCAGTAATTGTCTGGTTGCCGCTTGTTGTCATAATACCTGTTGTACCACTAACAGCATTGATTGTTTGTCCAGCAACACTAATTTTATAGGTTGTAATAACTGACCCATAGGAACCAGTTGCTCCTATAATGGCTAATGATAAACGACTTTTATTTTGAACATATGCACCAATAAGATTATGAACATCGCTCATATATTCTGAACATGTAACTTGACTCAAAGTTGGTACAACTGAACTAGGAACATTCATTGTATAATAGTAATATTGATCACTTCCAATTTGCGTATTTCCATAATAAGTTCTTAAAATAATTGTCATACTGCCACTGGCTGCTTTAGGAATTTCATTGCACAAACTCATTGGTGGAGTAAAACTGCTACTTGTAGAAATACCATTCCCAATACCTTGCCATGTCTTGCTACCAAATGAGTACCAAAGAGAATGGGTAAACAATCCACTACTCCTTGATATGTTCATAGAAAAAAGACTACCTATTGTACTTCCACTGGTTGAACTCAATTTTGATGGACTATAACAATAAACTGTAAATGTTGTTGACTTTGTTCCAATATGTGTTCCTCCATTATATGTATAACAAGTCACTGTACATACCTGATTCGCATTAGGACTGTTATGAATCAAGGCAGCTGGAATTGTCCAAGCATATGAAGTAGCCACTCCTGTTGCAATTGTTCCACTACTTCCTCCACAACTATATGTCAGTGTATGTGTAAAACTTGAACTCGCACGTGTTATATTTACTGTAATACTCCCATTTGGATAAGCAGTACTTGCACTCATTGAAACAGATGATGCACGCGGAATTGTTGTCAATGACATGGAACCACTACCACTAATTGTTCCAATATAAGTACTTCCCCATGTAATCTCTAAACCACAACTTCCACTAAAAGAAAGAGATTTTGTTCCATCTTGATTATGGGAAATAGTTTGGGTTCCACTTAATAAGGTTTTATTCCCGCTACCACCAATGGTACCACTCCCACTATGAACAGTTCCATTAATTGTACATGACCACTTCTTTGTTGCACTAGAAGAAATAGCGCTTGGTCGATGTAAAACAAGTGAATAAGAAACTGTTGATGAGTTATTAGCAATATTTTGAGATGATTGTGTGACTGATAATGTACAATATGGACGAGATCCACTTGTACTTCCAATTGTAATACTAGCCATAATTACTGACCTCCCCATGTTATATCAAAACCATTCGCTTTTGTTGTGAATATCGCATCACCTAACTGAAAAACAGATAAAGCTTTGATACGTTCAATTGTTAAAAGATTCTGTTCTAATTTCATAACCTCTTCATCATTAAAAAGTATAGCAAAATAACTTGGTGCCATTAATGTTTTGACATTGGCTTCTAATTCTCCAACCTCAATACCTTTGGCAGTTTTCCTAATATAAGTTGTAATAGTTTGAAGATCACTACCATTTTCATCAATAATTTCTTTTAATGTTTGATATTGTTCTTCAATAGATTCAGATGTCTGAATAACTGTTGTTAATTTCTTATTGATTTCCTCAATATTTCCATTATATTTTGTTTCCATATCTTCAACTTTACTTGTAATCGTTCCATTAACAGCATCTAAATCTTGAACAATCGAATGATATTGTTCACTTAACTGATTCATTTCACTCACAATGTGATTGACTTGTGTTGCTATATCACTTTCTTTTGTTAAAGCAATAGTATCATTAGCATCTTCAACATCACATTTTAATTTAAAAACAACTATATTTGTATAATCAAAACATACACAGTCATTAGAAATCATCAGTTCATTGGTTTCATTATGGAAAGTTATACCTTCAACATTTGTCTTTAAAATATGTGTATCATCTTCTGAAGTTAAAATAGATTCAATATTGATATAACTTAAACCTAAATCTGTAGAATAACTCCAAATATCAAAATGGCAATTCAATGTATGTGGAATTAAAGTAATATTACCAGGACTATAATTATCTTGATCTTCAACAAACGAAGTTGCTGACGCCTCAATAGAACAAATTTCCCCATTGACTTTTGTGTCCTTTAAAACACTATAATTCATAGTTAAACTTGCAGTTGCATGCAATTCAACTTGATCAACTGTTAATACGGATGCATAAGCTTTGTATTCAACACTTTCTTCAAGATTTTGAGATATTGTTAAGAGTGAACCTTCAGCAATTTCATGTTCAAGTAAATCAACATATTCTTGATCAGTACGTCCTTTTCTTTTCCATGTAATTGTTGCTTCACTCATGACATCTTGCAATGTATCTTTAACAATTGCGTTCAGTTTTAATGGCTGAACTGTATAATCTGGATAATAGTGATGAGGTTGTTCATCAAAAGTCTGCTGATTGACAAAGTTACTAGTGATAGAAACTGATATATTGTTTTTAATGGTATTCACTTCTTTTTTCAATTCTTTCATGGCTTCAATCGTTAGACCATTTTCTCTATCATAACTAAAGACAGGATGTGTAATTTGGCCATCTGAATCTCTTTCACCAATTAAAATCGTACCTGTTTCTAAATTCAGTTCAAATTCATCACCATTTAATTGACCTGTATTAATTGCATTAGCACTAAAATTTCCATCTAAATCAAAAGCAAAGTTTTCAAAAGTCTTTCCACCATCTTGACTATAACCAAAACCACCCATAGACATTTTCCATAGATGCGTATCATCTCTTAAAGTCGGTGTATTCATAATTGTCCATCCATTTGGATAACCATTATCATCTACATCAATAACATAATATCCACCATCATGTCCTAAAATCTTTTCAGTTGTTTGTTTATAAGATTCAATCAAAGTATTATAAAATTTCTTTAATTTGATTTCCGTAGGACTTTTAGACATGACGACTTCTTTCTCATTTTGACCATTGCTTTCTATAGTACTGCTCATACCACCATCAAAAGAAAGCGTATGCTCCATAATCAGAATTTGTGACATATCCTTGGTACTTTCCTGAACATGAAGAATATCACAGACTTCAAGGCTAGGATCTCCACGCCATTTTAATGTGGCTGGTGTATATGTAAAACCATTGATTTTCTCAAAAAGAGATTCTAATCTTTCCTGCGTCATATATGGATTAGCAAATGTAATTCCATAGCCACTTCCAACACTCATCACATTCTCTTCATCACCACTTGTCAATGAAGAAATAGTCAAAGCTGAGTTTGTCTTTTTAAATCCCAATTGATATTGTGATTCTAATGGAATAACATATTGTCCACTTTCATACCAATAAAATTCTAGCTCAGAAAAACGATTCATTCTTGCATTCATTCCCATTAAAGAAGCCATATATCCAAGCATTTCTTTACATGTAACATCCATTGGATTCTCTATCATAATTTCTTCGAAAACCTGTTGTTTAAGAGTTAAACCACATTGATTTGTTATATCTAAAACAACAGTTTCAAGCATTGCTGGATACTCAATACGTGGCGTATATTCATCATTTAATAAAGAAATACCATCATATCCTTCAAGACTCACTTCATAATCATTATTTCTTGTTATTTCACTTATAAAAAAAGAACCCATCGGAACCCATTCAATATCAGAAGCGAGTTGAATCCCAATAAAAGCTTCAAGACTTCCTCCTTCAAAAGGAATATTTCCAGGATCAAACATATCAATTTTAATACTATTTGAACATATTCCTCCAATTGTTAATGTATCCAATCCATTACTCACTTCATGAATCGTAACATTCTTTAAATAATGGCCGTCAATTTCTTGACGACCATTAAATATTACCTTCATTTTCATCTCTCGATGATCACTTAAAATCTTATCTTTATATGCTTGTGTTGTTGTTATCATAAACTCACCTACTTCTCAATAAAATCAATAGACATGCCTTGCCATATCCACTGATTCATTGTTTTATCAAACATATACACTGGAACACTTCTATCACTCACATAGACAGTCATCGTGTGACGTCTACCAAGTTTAGGATCTGGGTATTCCAATTCAAAAAACATTGGAGAAATTGCTTCTAATAATGAAGACATTTGTGTATCTCTCATTGGTGGAAATGAAACAGAAACCTTTCTTTTTATAGTAATACGATCTCTAAACATATCACCCAATTGATTACGACCTGTTCCTTCACTTGAATCCAAGTCTGACTCTTCCCACTGCAATGCAACAGGATTTTGAATAGCTTGACCATTAATTTTTAAAATATCCATAATTACCCTCCTAAATCATTAATGGTGTTGTTCCAGTACGTTTAACAACACCATTATGATATTTAATCACTTGTTTTCCGACAACTTCTCCATCCATGACAAATGTCGCATGAATGTTCATATTTCCATTACCACCATTACCTTGCATTGCACTTCTGACAGCATTATAAACCCCACTACTAATTCCGGTAACAATCTGATCGTTATTTGCAACAGCAGTTTTCCCATTAATGCGACCAACTAACTCCGGTCCCGCTTCTCTAGCTACGAATAATTGCCCAGTTTCTGGGAAACCACCAGCCATATAAGGCTTAACTGAAAACTTATCTCCAGATACTACAAAGCCGTTTGGAGTTGACTTAAATTTAACAGATACTGTCGTTCCTTTTAAATTACTGATTCTCGTTTGAATATCATCAATACTCTTCATAGCAGTCTTGTTGCTTATATCTAGTTCAGGGTGTCTTTCTTTATCTTTAAATTCATCATCAATTGAATCTAAATATTTCTTTCCTTCAGCTGAGCCTTGGTCTTGTGCTAATTTAAGACTATTTATGTACTGCTTCCCTTTCTTGCTATTAATGTCTATATTATGTTTATCAAGATATAATGATAAAGCAGCATATTGTCTAAGCATTAAAGCCCCCTCGCTATCACAGTTACTAACCATTGCATTATATTGATCTTTAAGAGACGCACGCTCGCTATCTGTCATTTTATTATAAGCGTTTCCCATACTAACAACCATTTCATCATATGACTGCGCCGAATTCACAGCTTTTTCTGCCATCATCTTAATAACAACATCTCTTGATTCTTGAGCGTTTGATTTTTCTTTGTCAGTCATCTGTTTAAATTTATCACCATGACCAGCTATAACTTCATTATAATCATTTAACTTTTGTGATAAAGTTCCCCAAGTTGCTGTTACTTCATTTCCTTTTCCTAATTGCTCATCATATTTTCCTGTGAGGGTAACATATGCTCCTACAAGTTCATCAATGCCTATCTTAGATTCTTTTGATAATGACATATATTGTATTTCCAAAGCTGATTGTTTATCCAGAGCAAATTGGTTTTCTACCATAGCAGAACTTGAATTTCTATATGCTTCAGAACATTCATCCATAGTTGTTTTCAAATCACTATTCCATATAGATGCTTGTGCATACGCATCACTATAACTCATTCCTTTGTCAATATACTCTTGAACTTTTTCATTAAATAATTGTTGAACCTCTGCTAAATTTTGCTGAGATTCTGTCATATTTGACATAATTGCCCCATTGTTTAACAAAGCTTCTCCATATGCTTCTTCATTCGCTGTAATCATCGCTCTTAGCTGCATAGCTTCAACATTTCTTAATACTTCTTCCGTATTTCCTATCCAAGCTAATTTCCCATTTTCAATTTGTACAACAGTTTCCCCACAATAAGAATTTAATTCATCTACTTTTCCCTGTGCATTCGCAATTTCTTCAACATTTCCTTTTCCTAAATCAATCAACTCACTAGCATATGACTTGATAACTTCATATTTTCCAAGTTGTGAATTCATTGAATCATTACTACTCTCATTTAATTGTTTTTGTGCATCTCTAAGACTTATTGATTCTTCACTTAATTCTTTACTTTTTTCAGTCAATTTCTGTAAATTTTCATCTTGTTTACCAAAAGCATCATTCAATGCCAAAGCCGCTCCAGTTAAAAGTCCCAATCCTCCAATAAGAGCCACCACAGGATTAGACGCTAAAAATGTAAGCGCAGATGAAAATAGTCCTGTAGCAGATGTAGCTATAGATGCCCCCATTTCTGTTTCCTTAAAAAATTTAGAAAGATCATCTTTAGTATCTCCTAATCTATCGCCTAATCCCCCAAGTCCACTCAAAGTACTATCTAATTTTGCAATACTGTTTACTGGAGCTATCACATTATCAAAAGCTTTAAAAAACGTAAATATATTATTAGAGTCTAATTGTGATGTTGTATTCGATAAAGTTTTAAATGATTCATTTAATCCAATTAATTCTTCACTAAGTCTAGTAATTGATCGTACTGACAAGTCTAAATTCTTTAATGTTTCTGAAATTCTATCTAAAGTTAATACTATTTCATTTTCCATATAAACACCTCCTTATGTTTATTTGTTGTTATTTTTATTTAATGCGATATAATATAAGTATAAATGAAAGTGAGGATTTAAATATGATTGATAAAGATTTAACTACTGAGGAATTTATTCATCTTTTTGGATTAGAAACATTAGATGATAATGAATTAAATATGATAAAAAGTTTATTATACTCTATCAATATAAGCACAAGAAAAAAGCATTTTTCAAAAGCCACTTATGAAGCACAATACGCTTCTATTGCTATGTATAACCAAAATTATCTATTTTTAAAACATATGTTAAATCTTGAAGAACAAAATAAGCAAATTATTGATTTACTTACACAAATTGTTAGGCAAAACCATTCGGTTTTAAAGGAAGATAATGATAATAATTCACAAAACATTACTGATATCACTTTAAATGAAATCAAAAAACTTGAAGAACTTATTAATCTAGGTATATTATCACAAGAAGAATTTGAGAAGAAAAAGAAAGAGTTATTAAGTTTATAAAAATAAATATATACCATCCTAACTATGAAAAGACAACAAAAAAGCACCATTTATAGTGGTGTTTTTTTATAAATATACATTATATCAATAATAACTTTACATCTTTTATTTAAAACCAAAATAATATATTAAAATTCTCTTATTTCTAACATTATTAATATATTTAATAACTTATCTACTCTGGCATGACTAAGTCTTTAACATTGATTCCAATCCTTTTCATCTCTTTTTCAAATTCTTGTTTAATATATGCTGCTTGGCTTGAATATAAGACTTCGCTCTTTTCATCTAAGCCTTTACTTTCACTAATTGTATTTTCATTAAAATCATATTTTAAAAATGTTGTTGCAGCCTTAACTGTTGCAGTATTTTCTCCCCAATAATATGAATATATTATCTTTGTAGATTTTTCATACTCTTGAATATAACTCTTATCTATAATATCCAAAGAAATATTAACAATTATTCCATCTTCTTGTTTTGTTCTTGTCCATGTTGATGAGATTGTATTTTGCCCATTTTCATCAGTAGCAAATCCAGTTAATTCATATCCCGCATCAGCCAACTTTTTTCTAGCAGGATATTTTTCATCCAATTCTTTTTTCTTTAATTCCAACCTATGTTCGGATAGAAGTTCTTTTAATTCATACTCCACATCTGCCATATTTGTATCATATTTCTTCAAAATAGCTACTAAATTAATTAATGTAGGATTAGAATCATCTTTAATTTCACTACAATAAATAAATGCTCCATTACTATCAATAAACTTAAGTTTTTCCCACTCATCACCTTCAATTAGCCTAACAACAAATTGATATTCTTCCTTTTCAAAAGTAATAGTATCACATTCAGTATTATATTTTAATCCATATCCATCAGCTTGCATTGCTTCAAAAGATTTTTTTATATCCTTTGATGCTGCTATTTCAATAGTTGTAAGTAACTCTTTTTCTTTACTATTTATTTTTGGTTGAGAATTACAACCAATTAAGGATATGACCATAATACTTCCTAATAATAACTTCCCAAACTTAACCATTTTTTATGTTGACATATTCAATTTCTTATATGCCTTCTCCTTTCTAACATTATTATAACACATACTATATTTTTAGAAAAAATATTATTACATATTACTTAAAAAATCAAAATTTTCAATAATCTATTTAGACTTTTAAAACATAGTATTTTACGAATTTTATTGTTATTTTAATTATAATTAACTATAATTTATATATAGAAAGCAGGATTGATAATATGAAAAAAGAATTTACTGGCGTTAGTGGCTTTACAGTTCGATTGGAAGACAATGAACACTTATTTGTAAAATCTAGTATTACAAAAGAAAATCTACATTTAGCACATCTTGAATGGATAAAACTAGGAGAAGTTAATTCTCAAGGCAGAGGAACTTTTATTATTGTTACAGATGATACTACTCCTTTTCAGATAGTTTTTAAAAAGAATCAATATGATGAAATGAAAGAATTATATGAAATACTTCTCCCCTATACAAAGCGTTTACTTTTCGAAAAAGAAAATAATAAACTTACAATATTAAATAAAGGTAATTTAGATAAAAAAGTTAGACCAATGAACAAGTTAAATATCTCTCCACCATATGATTCTATTTCTTTTACTGATATCAATAGCTATCAAATAGTTTGTGATAAACAAGTTATCAATAATGATATGTTGAAAAATACAGCTTCTGGTAAGTATATTGCTGGGGGAGTTGGTTCACTTATTGGTGCCCTCTCTTCACTCAATAATGGTGAATATATTTCTAATTTGCAAATCAAATTAAATCTTAATAATTTCGACAAACCTTGTGTTTATGTAAACTATATTACCAGAAATACGAAAACAAATAGTGAGATGGCTAAAGACTTAATTAAGATGTGTGATGAAGATTTAGCAAAGTTAGAAATCATTACAAAAAAAGAGGAAAATAATATTCCTCAAGAAAATAATACAAATGATCCTATTGAAGAAGTCAAAAGGTTGAAAGAACTTCTGGATATGGGAATTTTATTTCAAGAAGAATTTGACAAGAAAAAGAAAGAATTATTGAATCTATAAGATGAAAACACCACAGATTGTGGTGTTTTACTCATTGATAACAATTAACCAAAGTACTCATCCAGACTTTCGCTTTAGCCTGTTCCTCTGCAACTGTTAATTGTTGATCTTCTTCTTTTTGTTCATTCGTCATTGGATATGGCTTTGATGGATATGACGATGCTTGTTGCCCAGATTTTCGACAAAATACATTATATAGTGACGTTGAAATAGCATCATAAATATACATACCTTGTAACCACATATGTGAGTTATGTCGATCTTCTTTTATTTCATAGGCTTGTCTATAGAATTTAGCCAGTTCTACATCTTGGAGATAGAATTCATCATAAGTCATACCAATGGATAAATAAAAGGGAAGAACTTCTTTAAATATTTCTGTATATGTTTTGTTGGAAAGAGAATCCTCAGTGTCTAAAAACTCGCCTTCCAACTTATTGCGTTTTTTGAGTTATCCTCTTCAAATAATGTATTTAATGTATCTGTTGCCATTTCTGATAACTTATTATACATATCATTTTTGTTTGTGAATAAGTGGAAGATATTATCAACTTCCGCTTTTTTAATGCGTTTATGATGTGCATAGAATGCATATTCAAAAAGCTTTGGTAAAATAGTCACAGGCTTTTTATTCATATCTGCTAATACGATACCATCAGCCTCCATTTTTTCTAATGTTTTTCTTGTGTATTCTAATGTGTAATCCACATCATTGTATGTAAATTGAATTGTTTTAGACATTGATTCATTCCTCCTATAAATTATTCAGCAGGTGCTACTGTTGATTTTGCTTGCCAAGTTGGTGCATTTGTTGGTGTAATATATAAGTTTGTTTCCAAAACAGCGTTAACTGCCATTGCTGGTAATCCCATAGCACTTGGTTGTCCTGTAAAATAAACTGATTTTTCTAAACCAGGATGTTTGATTTCAAACCAAACTGATTTTCCTTCTTCTTTAGCTGCTTTATAAGCATCTACTAATGCATTCCAAGCTGTTTCTAAATCTGTAGTAAAGTTTGCTAAAAAAGCTAATGCTCCTCCTAAATCTTTTAAACCTTCAACATATGTCTTGAATTCTGTTTGACTCAAATCAGTTGTTTCTAATGTTTCTGGAGATGGGTTCATCTCAGGAACACTTTTGATATTAGGAATTTGAATATATCCCATAGTTGGTCTTGTTCCAGCAGTTGCTTCAACTGCATAGTTCACTGTGACTCCAGCTGTACTCATAGCAATATTTGACATAATAATTTCCTCCTTATAATGCAGTTTGATACTGCATCAATCTTTTTAACTTTGTTTCTTTATCTTGTGTATCTAATCCACAGTATGTCCTTATATACCCAAGTTGTCGCATAGCATCATCAACACTTATCATAATTGCTTTGATTTCATCCATACCAGTTTGAGATTGAATTTCAATCTCATATTGCTCAACATTATTTGTTCCCAAATCATCGAATGAACGACTATCTTGCAAAACATAATTATCTGTTTGAATTAATGAAATCACTGGATATGTTGAATCATAAAATCTTAATTTCTGATCTGTTGTTTGAATAGTTTCAAACTTTTCTTTTAATGCATTGCTGACAAGTGTATAAACTTGTTTCTCATGATCTATCATTGATTAGACACCTCCTTATATTCAATTGTTTTTAACATCTTTCTCTTTATGAGATGAATATTATAACCTAAGTTATCTTGTTTGATGTTTTCTTTATGAATCTGCTTGGCCAATTAGATTCTTATCAAGAAAGGTATCTCTCTGCCTTTTCTTGACAATATCATCTTAACACCCTTCTATTGGTTATAACTAGGTTCAAGATAAGTTCAAAAAGTATTCATTATTTAAATTTCACTTAAGAATTTACGATTAATTTCATCAATAGAAGGTAATGGACTTGTTATATATTGTGAAAGAGATAAACATATTTCAGGTAATTCTCTTTTATATGTACTTGTACTTATATAATATTTATCATTTAGAGTATCTATCATCTCTTTATATGTTAAAGTCGTAATATAAGTTTCTAAGATCTGTCTTTGTCTCGTTGGTAACAATAGTGTCTTGATCATAAAATTGTTAATAATATCACTTAATAATTGAATCTTTTTAGATAATAATTCTCTTTTAAAAGTATAATCATTCATTCGTGTGATCTGTGACAATGATGTTCCTTTTGTTTCTTCAAACGATGGTGAATGAGGTGCTGGTTCCTCATTAAATTCCTCTAATAAATATTCTCTTTCACGACTCAGTTCTCTCATACCTTTTAAATAAAGTTTCATGTTGTTAATTGTTTTTAATTGTTCCTCTGAATATCTCATATGCTCTCTCCTCTTTTCTAAGTTTTGGTAAATATTACCAATTGTAAGTTTATATTACTCTAAGATTTGTAGAATTTCAATACGATTTCTAAGAAACTTAGAGTTTTGATTGTTTTTTTAATATTAAAGGTATATAATCGGTTTTAAAGAGGTGATTGCTATGTCAGTCCTTGGAGACAATATCAAAAAAATGCGCGAGGAGCAACACTTAACTCAAGATGAGCTAGGTGAATTATTAGAGATTAGTGGCAAAACAATTTCTTCATGGGAGAAGGAAAGAAGTGAACCAAAGATTGAAATGATTGAAAAATTATCACATATTTTTCATTGTACAAGTTCTCAACTCTTAGGTGAAAATCATGATGATTTCTTTACATCACCAGAAGAAGCCTTGCAATTTATATTAAAACAAGATATGTTTGCTAAATTTGGCGGTTATGATTTAGATACAATGAGTCAAGATGAAATTATTGATATGGCAAATGATATTGCTCAATTTATTAAAATGATTGCAAAGAGGCATAAATAAAATGACTATTGAAGATTTTGTAACTCATGAAATCAATGAGTATCAAACAGATAATGTTAGAGAGATTATTGACTATCATGATATTTCTATAGAATACAATGACCAACTCAACAAAGCATGTGACTCTTCTATATTCCTCTTTCATCAAACTGCCTATATTACTATAAAATCAGACTTGAATCCTTTATATGAAAATTTTCTTTTAGCTCATGAACTTGGACATTATCTTATGCATTATGATGAAAATATTTCCTTTCAGTTTTTATTAAAAACAAGAAAAAATTCATTAGAAAGAGAAGCTAATGAATTTGCTTGTCGTTTCTTATTACATGATATTGATCTTAAAGAAATTGAAAACATAGATTTTATTATTAAAGAAAGAGGTATTCCTATAAAAATATGGAGATCTGTTTGTGAATATATCATTATCTAAATTTCTAAACAATGTCAACCGACATTGTTTTTTTTATTACAAAGGCATTTGAGACATATAGACAAAATAACAAGATATACTTATAAAATCAAATACATTAACAAGCATTTACGAATAGGAAACATTGACTTTTCAAATAAGAATAACTACAATCAAAAAGAATGAAAATAAATAAATGAGGGGATGTTATTATGGATGAAGATCATGTAAAAAATGAGCATGTTGAAGAACAGGAAACAAAAACCAAAAGTCATAAATATATTCTTTTTATAAAAGAATATAAAACGAAATTTCTTATTGGTGGGGGAATTCTATTCATATGTATTTATGCATTTGGATGTATTTATTATCAAAATAGATTTATGTCACGAACAACTATTAATGGAATGAATGTGGCAGGAATAAATTATCAAAAAGCAACACAGAAAATTCAAGAACATATTGATAAACGAACAATGACATTGATATTTCTAGATGGAGAAAAGGAAATCTTAACACAAGAAAATATTGGTTTTACATTTAATCAAAACAATGATATAAAAAAGGAAATAAAAAAACAGAACGCTTTTTTATGGTTTACTCATTGGTTTTATCAAGATAATATGACAATCAATAATTTATTTATTGTTGATGAAAAAAAGTTAGAGACATCTCTATCTCAACTCAAGCACCTGCAAGATGACTATCAAGTAGCACCTGCTGATGCAAAAGTTCAATATAAAGATCATAATTTTTCAATTGCAAAAGAAACAATTGGAAGTAAGATCCAAAAAGATATTCTTATTCAAAAAATAACGACAGCATTTCAAAATGGAGAAACAGAGCTGAATGTAGAAGAAGTTGGTGGCTATGTGAAACCTAAGACAACATCTGAAGATGAAAGTTTAAAAAAATTACTGGAAGCAGCTAAAAAATATTGTGATGTTTCTATTACCTATAAAACAATAAATGAAGATGTTGTTTTAGATGGTAATACTTTAGTATCTTGGCTTTCTATAGATGAGAGTGGAAATTATTATAAAGATGATAATGAATTTAAAAAACAAGCAACAGAATTTGTAAAAAAACTATCTAAAAACATAAACATTATTGGGAAGAAAAAAACATTTACTGGTGCTCATGGCAGAAAGATAAATATATCAGGAGGGAATTACGGCTATAAACTTAAGCAAGAAAAAGAAGTAGAGGGACTTCTCAAAGATATTCAGGCTGGAAAAAAAGGAATGAGAACACCTGTAACAACTGGTATTCAAGCTTCATATGACAATGGTGGCCTTGGTCAGACATTTATAGAGATAGATATGACAAAACAACATTTTTGGTATCATAAAAATGGAAAAATTGTTTTAGAGTCAGATATTGTTTCTGGCTTACCTAGTGATCCTCATAAAAAAACACCAGCAGGTACTTATTACATTTATTTCATGCAATTAAATCGAACTCTACGTGGTGAAATTCAAGCAGATGGCAAACCTGAATATGAAACACCAGTAGCATACTGGATGGCTTTTAATGGGGGAATTGGTCTTCATGATGCGACTTGGCAATCTCGATTTGGTGGTGATGTCTACTATACTAGAGGATCACATGGCTGTATTAATCTACCACTTAAAGTTGCTGCTGAGTTATACGATATGGTTAAAGTAAACACACCAGTTGTTTGTTATTATTAAAATAAGTAATAAAAAAAGATAATGAGATCAGTGATGATTATCATTATCTTTTTTATGTATCAAGATTATAGAACAGCCACATTTAACAATCTTATTACTATTTCCAATAGACTTGAATGTAAAATCAATTTTATTAATAATGTAGCTGCTTTTTTATTAACAAAATCTAAAAAACACATAAAGAAATTAGACAAATCAACTCAAAAAATTGACTCGCTATAGCCTCTTAATGATTCATATTTCTAATCATTATGAAATGATTTTTTGTATGTATATAGAGCGCTCTTCTTCTGGTATATCAAAAAAGTTAAACGCTTCTTCCAATGTATACCCTTTTTTAGTCATCATTTTTTGGATTAATTGAATTGTTCGTTCAATTCTCCCCCTAGTTTCTCCTTCAATAATGCCTTCTTGCTTACCCTTTCTTTTGATCTCTTCCCAGATTTCACACATCTCTTTTCTCCCTCCTTCTGTCTCTTTAAAAT
>ERZ857801.233-NODE-233-length-81750-cov-15.172911_pt1 | contig 81750 bp, 87 predicted proteins | sample MGYA00519762_ERZ857801 | MGnify/ENA primary metagenome ERZ857801 (study PRJEB31778, sample SAMEA3449368) | human gut metagenome | biome: human gut; feature: human-associated habitat; material: faeces | place: United Kingdom | collected 2010/2012 ...
GGTGTAGAGTGGGGGAAAATCCGGCGACCGCATCAAAGGATTACCTATCACTATACCTCGCGCGCAACTGCGGAAGAATTGCGCAGAAGTACTATGGCTATCGCGTCTCAGTGGTCGACCTGCGCAACCCGATCCGCTCGGATGGAAACAATCTGATGACGTTGGTCAACCGTTACATGGACGTGGCGCGTGAGCATCCGGACAACCTTGCAGCACGGGCGAATGCAGAAAAATATGCGAAGATCCTCGCCAAAACCATCGTCAATCCGGGCGGCGACGAGCAGGATCGTGGACAGAATTCGTACTTCTATGACGCAGCAGAGGGCGTGCTGGCAACCGTGATCATGACGCTGTCGGAGTTCATTCCGCCGGACAGTGCGGGACATGACAAGCGGCACATCATGTCCGTGTTCAAGCTGGTGAAGGAACTGATGGCTCCCATGGGAAAGAAGAATGGATTTCAGGTTCTGATAGACAGCCTGCCGGATACGCATAAAGCAGGCTGGATGGCGACCGCAGCAACCAGTTCCTCCGAACAAGGCATGGCTTCCGTCATGTCCACGGTGCTTTCCCGCCTGAATTCATTCATCGATTCCGAGCAGGAACAGGTGCTCTGCTATGACAGTCCAATCGACGCGGAGCACTTTGCATCAGAGAAATGTGCGATTTTCCTGATCATTCCGGAAGAAGATCCGACAAAGCACTTCATGGCAGGGCTTATGATCCAGAACCTGTCGCGTGAGCTGTTTTCCATTGCGAACGCCAACGAAGGAAAGCTGAAAAAGCGCGTGGTATTTTACTGTGACGAATTTGGTACGATGCCGCCCTTTGACGTTCTGCCGCTCTTCTCCGCAGGCCGCAGCCGCAAGCTGACGCTCGTGCCGATCATTCAAAGCCTCGCACAGCTCGAAAAGAATTACGGCAAAGAGGGTGCGGAAATTATAGGCGATAACTGTCAGGACACGATCTTCGGCGGCTTCGCCCCCAACAGCCAGACAGCGGAGACGCTGTCCAAAGCCCTCGGCAGCCGGACAGTCCTTACCGGCTCCATCAGTAAGGGAAAGGACAGCAACAGCCAGAGCTTGCAGATGGCAGAGCGCGCGCTTTTATCGCCGGATGAGCTGAAAAGTCTCCCGAAGGGAGAATTTGTTGTCATGAAAACCGGCACACACCCGATGCGCACGAAGCTGCAATTATATTTCAAATGGGGCATCAAGTTTGAAGAACCATATCAAACGCCGGAACGCGCCCAGCGCGAGGTCTACTACGCCGGAAAGGAGGAATTGCTGATGAATATCAAGAAAAGTCTGTATTCCCAACCGCAGTCAGTCATGACATTAAAAGCGGACGGTTATATGAGCAGCTACGGCGAGAAATGAGCTTCTTCGGTGAAATTTACGCCGATCCTGACTTACCACACCGGGCGCGGACGGTCTATATGTACCTCCGCGACCGCGCAGGCGGCGGGAACTGCTGGCCGGGCATCAAGACGATTGCCCGTGACCTGCACCTCTCACCACGCACGGTGCAAAGGGCGCTGAACGATCTGGAATGTGCCGGATACATCGAGCGCCAGCGCCGCCACCGAGAAAACGGAAGCTGCACGTCGAACTTATACATTATAAATGAGGGCAAATAGCAAAGCGGACGCTCCCCGCCAAGGGGAACGTCCGCGTATTTGCTGTCACCAGCGCCATGACACTGCGGCGCAGCTTGAAGGACCAACTCTAGCTGAGAACCAACACAGAAAAGAGAAATCTGAAATTCAGGAAGGAAGAATCTCTATGCGAAAGATCAAATTTATATCCATCCTGCTGGTGCTGTCGATGCTGCTGACGGTACCGGCTTTTGCTTTTTCCACAGGCTTTACGGACGTGTCCGAGAAAGTCACCTATGCGGAATCTGTTTCTTATCTTGCTGACGCTGGCATTCTAAGAGGTACGGCATCCGGCGGATTCGCACCGAACGAGAAGATCACGGTCAGTCAGTGGGCGACGATGCTCTGCCGCGCGTTTGATACCGAGCCGGAAGGCACTTCATGGCAAGAAACTGGCACGAATGCTGTCCAGATCGCCGTCCGCAGCGGCTGGTTAGACCCGACTGCGGTTTGGGATAAAAACGGCTTTATCTGCCGCGGCGAACTCTATCGGACTGCTTTCGCGGCAGCCGGAATCCCGCTCTACGATGCAACACTTTACGGCCTTGACTGGCCTTCTTCCGGCGAAAATGCTCTGCGTGTCGGCAAAGAGCTTGGGCTTAGTGCTGAGAACGAGACCGCGGCGGATCTCGTCACGCGTGCCGAAGCCGCACAGCTTCTTCATGCCGTCCTGACGCAGACGCTGACCGTTGTGCCGCCCGATACGCCGGTCACAGTGGAAAATCTGACACAGTGGAATGTGAATGCATTCCTGCTGGAACTCTGCAAGGTTCCACAGCCAATCCTCGACGCTTTCAACGAAAACGGCTGGACGTTCGTGATCGGCACGGAGTACCTCACGGATCTCAGCCGAAAGCTTGGCGTAAACTGCATCGGCGCAGCGGTGTACACGGAGAAGCGAATTTACGTTTCCGAAGCCAGCGCGATTCTGCACGAATTCGGACACTTTCTTGATTGCACAATGGGTTTCCCGCAGGAGCATAATGGGACTCGTCAAAGCAAGACTCTATAAGACACAAAAACTACACTTAACTGTTTGGCCGTTATTGATATGTTGGCCAGCGACCAAGAGAAGACTGCTGCCGTTATGCATCGGCGTAAGCATATAGCAATTGTACTATGTGTATTTCTTATATGTTTCTATGTATTCACGGAACAGCTGTTCTGAAGATGGCATTGTATTTTCCAGCGGCCATTCTTCATCCTGTTCAGGTGAAAGGAAGTAGCTTGCCAAATCTGTCAAAGGCCCACAGAACTCTTTTGCCCACACGTTGGTTCCAGCACCATTCGGCACCAGTTCAAAGGACACGCAATGCAGCATATCATCAGATACTTCCAACACTGCTTTTGCTGGTGCCTGCATAGCGCCGCTGTCCGTATAATGTTCCGTACCATCGCAGCCATAATAAAAATGATAGCACACGTGGCACACAATAACGGTTTTTTCGGCTTCTTCGTATGTGCCATAGACCCCAATTTCCGGGATGCAAATGTCCGCATTCGGTGTTCGATTCCGTGCGGCAACAGCGGCATCAAATAGCACCGCGTCCCGTTCTGATAAATCAAATTGCTCAGAGCAAGGATTTGGGAATATCAGAGCGGACGCATCTTCACTCTGAGCGGATTCCGTGGTTGCTTCGGAGGATTTTTCAGATGAGGATTTCGTCGCTGTTTCGTCCTGCATTGTTCTGGTATTGGCTGTAGCGCTTGCCGGCTTATCGTACACAGGCATTGATATTGCCGTATCAGAGGAACGACATACGCAAGATGTTAAACCAAAAATCAACACAATGAGAAGCGAAACAGCTGCCAAATGTTTTTTTGCCATATCTAAATGATCTCCAAAAATTAATATACACGAATATAGAACTGATGGCTGTTTGCAACATCGTTTTCGGATGTCGGTTTTGCGTAAGTAACAATTCTGTATAGGCCGGTTTCGGTGAATTCATATTTATCCATGCTAATTCTGCTACAATTATATTTCGTTGTGGTTGTATACGCTCCAGAGGGCTTGAATACACGCATCGTCATCTTGTATTGTGTCCCAGTTGCAAAACTCTCGATAGTCTTTTCTGTATTTTGAGCTTGTGGCGGCATCAAAGTTCCTTATAATGCCGAATCATTCTTTTAAGCAAATAGTTTCACTCTCTTGATTAAGACGCGTTTTCAATTATTACTTGAATTAGGTTGCCAGTATCAGAAGTAATTTCTAGGATAATATCGCCATTTTTCTCGTCAATGACCCAATAGGAGAATTCTGTGCAATTTGCGCGCAAGTCTTCTATGGTCGTATTTTCCGGGATTATCGTCATCTGCATATTCATAATCCCGCTCGAAAAAAGCCGGTAAAACGCCAAATTGGTTTCTTGTATTAACTCTCGATCGCTAAGATAGTTCACTGTTAGAAAAAAAATACGTTTTGGGTCTCGAAGCATAGCTACAATATACTGTTTCTCTATAGGGTGCGTAGTATAGTAGGTGTCATCTATATTACTTTCCGCCAAGATAAAATTCACAGGTGCCCCAGTTCTTAAAAAATACAACCAATTTTCCAAGGATGATGCCGATGTTATGTAATTTAAATCAGTGTCATCATATGTAAGCATTAACTCCCATGCAATTAGAGCAATTGCTTTATCGTTTCCCGAAAAACTCACATTTTGATTATCGCTGACATAACAAAGGGATTCATGGTTGATAATATACTCAAAACAATACAACGCCAATGGCTCAGTATTGCCCTTGAAATATTCTTCTAAATACTCGTTGTTTAGTAATATTTCCTCAATTCTTCTTACGGAATAATCATGGGGAGATTTTTCTTCAAGCAATACTGAGATATTGCGAACAAACTCCTCGGCATCATTAATAAAAGAACCCTGCCGCATCTTTCCGATATGCTCAGCCAGTGGTGTCTCCACCACCGGCTGAGTTGCCACCTCGACATTTGACGAAATTGCTCTGCAGCCTGACATAACAATTGCATATAGGATAACTGCAAGCATGGCAAGGATCACGCAATAGAAGCGCTTCATTGGAATTAGCTCCAGTCAATTTCTGTAACAACTCTATACCCGCCTGTATATCCGCAATCAAAGTTCAGATCAACGAATGTCGTTGAAGTTGCTGCAGTGTAGTATCCCAAATTGTTTGTAAATACTGTGTACCCACAAATTGAAATGAGATATGGTCTTGTTGCGCCAGCATATCCATCATCAATTGTGAAGCACACTTCATCGCCCTTCGACAGCGTTTTAATTACAGTTCCGGAACTGTTATATAGCTTTGCAGAGGCAAGTAACGTGAACGCAACTCTTTTATGTGTGCTATCAAACGATGCATCCGCGCAATAATTCGCAATGTGAACCCCTGTTGAATATATGGGGAGGCAATCTTCTGTATTGCTTCTGAGATACCAACCTTTCACCAGAGACACCGACGAGCCAGACTGTTTCCAGCCTCGAACTTCATCCCAAGCATAATCTCCAACTGTTACACTGGTTCCTGTAAACAACAATGCCTCGCCAGCAGAACAGGTCATTAGGCGGTCACTGTTTGCTGTTGCGTTTTGATAGATAATCAGCGTTTTTTGATTTGGATAAGCGAAGGTAGAATTGAAAATTTTCACACGATTGTTTGCGGACGTATCCCAATCATTAAGTGTTGCAACCTCATTCTGCTGTTCAAGCGAAAATGTTTCCTGAACCATATTAGCGGCAGGAATATCTGCATTTTCAATTTCAGAAAGGAGTTCAGGGTCGTACTGAACAACAAGCGCATCATAGATATAGAAGACATCATTTTTTGTTTCTTCAGCGAACTCAAAAATATCATCCATGCTGATGTTATCTTGCGTCAAATAATTGTAGGCATGAATGCTTCTGTCTACTGCATCAACAATACAAGAGAAAAATACCTGCGAATGTATGCTTGTACGCTCGATTTTCAGAGCCGATGCATATTCCTCATAGCTGCTAACCGCAGCTGCGTTAAATCCTCGAATGAGAATAATATGCTGCGTCCTTGCTAAATCGACAAGCAACTCTTCGTCAAAGAGTCCTTCCGCGTTTGCGTCAATGACAATTGCGGCATATGGATTTGCGCTTGCAAGTGCAGTGACTTCCTCCATTGTTGTCACAAGGTAAACGCCCACGTCATCATTTACGGGAACTTGTGCAAAAGCAGCATCTGAAACGAAGTAGATAATCGTTTCAACAGAAAAATACTGAGACGCTTTCAGCGGATATTTGTACACGTCGATGCCATTAATACTATAAGCCTGACCATTGACAGACATTTCGCTTCCCAACGCCGGAATAGCCAGCGTGAAGCAAAGAATAATCGCTAGAATGAGTGCCGTGATTTTCTTCATAAGTAACCTCCTGCTTTTTTACGATATGTTTCCTATCGACGTATTACCTTTCTTTGAAATGATCCCCCCTTATTCAATCCTCAAACAATGTATCCACGACCCAAACCGGGAGGAACGACAGATCTTCTCCCAAATCCTCGCGCGTGATGGTCCATACGGACGATTCTCCTGTCTCTGGGTTGAGCGTCAGCTCCTGCACAAGGACCTCTGTGCGCTCATCGGAGGCGGTATATGCAGCCCACCAGATAAAGTCGACGTACACATTCGGATCTCCGGGCGTCGGTTCCTCCGTGCCATATGGCGCATTGTTTAACCGCAGGATCAGCGTATACGAAAACGGCCAGATTTCTTCGTTTTCACGGATGTAGGAAACGATCTGATCTCGTGCAGCAATGAGATCGAAGTCGTAATGGCTGCCCTTGTCCAGAGAGCACAGATAGTTGTCTACCGCATCTTCCCATGTCCCGTGATGATCCATAACCGTATCGATTGCGGCAAAGGAAGCCGGATACTGCGCCTGCAGTCCTGCTGCGTCCGCTTCATGAATGTGTCCGAATGCCCAGATAAACCAGGTCCGGAACCATTCAAGCGGCGTCTCGGCTTCCAGCTCCAGATCTTCCGGCCCAAGCAGACTCCGGAACACCTCAAACGCCATACAGGACAGATCATGATCGCCCCACGCGGTATTCTGAAGACTGAGGCTGTCAAGCCCGCAGTAAAAGCTGCCAATCAGCTGGCTGAGTACTTTCTCTTTTTGCGCCGTGATTATCTCGTATTCCGGGCTGCTTTTCCAGTCATCCAGCGTCTGAAGTGTTTGAAGAACCGCACAAAGATTTTCATAGTCGCCGAGATCCGGAACTGTACTCTGCGGTTCTTGTTCCGCGTGTGATTCTTCCGACAGCGCTTCTTCCGCTTTTTCCGTCGGCTCGGTTATTGTTTCTTCCGTAACTGCCGAATCCGACTCCGGCAGACGGATATCCGTTTGCTCTTGCCGTTTCTGACAGCCCGTCAATACTAGTAGAACGCAGAGCATCGTAAAAAATGTGTGTTTTTTCATTAAGGCCAATCCCCTCGATCAGATCGCTTTGCGCTTCCTATCGATTGTATGATTTTAATGATTTCATCATAAGTTTCAACGCCCGCGATGCTGCACTCGATATTGTCCGCAGTCCATGCTGCAAAATAAACTCCCTTGTTTGTCATGATATAGTACACTGTCCCATTGTATTCATATTGCTTAGGATCAATGGCGTCCTTTTCATACAGTAAATGATCCTGATTCTCGGAAAATACCGTATACAATAGTGTAATCGAAGAATCACCATTCCCTAAAAGACAATAAAGAGACACAGGCTGAGTTACCGCATTGTACTGGACATCCATTTCCACAAAACCATCAGGAATATAACTTGGCAAAATCGTCGTAGGTATGCCGTGCATTTCCATCTCATTGGCAATAGAGGTCAGCGGCGCGGGAATCTCTTTCTTGGAAGAAGGCACAGCTGTTTGTGTGTATTCTGCTGACCTGAAACCAAACGTCTCCTTTGTCCAGCTGGCGATTGCCCCCCATAAGTCAAACCCAAATGCATAAGCAGTTAGAGAGGTTGCCAGCAGAACGGCAATGACTGCCGCAAGGATGCGGGCTGTGCGAAGAACCCATTTGCGTGGACGCGTATTTGAACGCGGTGCGGGCCGGAGGATTTGCGTTTTGTCGGAAGTACCATTCAGCTGTGGCTCATCATCAAAATCAAAGAGCGAGCATCCTTCTCTTGAAGCAAAACGATAATTTTTGTTAAAAGAACTCCAAGCGTGATTGACATCTCCGAAATCAGATGACGGCAGCTCCTGATTGCGCTTTGCGATCACCCCCATAATATATAAAATTGCATCAGTATCGGAGTCTTCGCCGTCTGGGAGCTGAGAGTCCTGACGTAAAATTTCGTTCAATTCCTCCGTGCTCATCTCGTCAAACTTTGAAAAATCTCGATAAAAATGCTCTTTGGATTCCGACATCTCTGTGAACCCCCTTTGTTTTTATATGTACACAATTGGTTTGTTGGGGACATACATTAAAAATCTTTCTCAATTATTTTTTTAAGCTTCTTTTTTGCACGTTGCACACGCTTTTTGCAGGCTTCAACCGTAATTCCCAATTCTTCCGCAGCTTCCAACATAGTATATCGACGAACAACGATATTTACAAGAAGCTGAAAATCTTCTTCTCCTAGAGCATCTGAGTAGGCAACAATGAATTCTGTTGTCTCCACAGTTGTGCTTGCCTGCGGCTCATACGCAGACATCGCCGCAAGTAGTGCATTACTAAGTCTAGCCTCAGTTCGCCGTCTATTACGAATCACATTTTTAAGTGTATTGATGAGCCAACCACGTGGATTTTTACTGCTCATCAATCCATCTGGCTTAATACACGCAATTCGAAAAGTATCTTGTACAACTTCTTCAGCAAGTGCCTTGCTTCCCAGTGCACTCATCGCGTAGATACACAGACGGGTGTACATCTCCCGGTAAAGTCGCTCGATATATTCCTCTTCTTCTTGATTTAAACTCATGTTATATCCTTCTTGGCCAAGAGTCTTGCTCAACACTTTTTATTCCGATTTTGAAAATTCTTCAATACAAAGTTGAACCAAACGTTCTACTGCGATTATAAACGATTCGGGCTTATCCCTCAAGAGTGTCTCGATGTTTCGGATTCGAGCATCAGCTTGGTTTGGGTATATCAGATAATCCACACTTACGCCCAGGCAATTTGCTAGGTCATATAGTACTGAAATACTGACGCCTTTATTTCCGCGTTCGAGATTTGCATAAAATGATGTACTGATACCCACCTTTTCAGCAAGCTGTTCTTGGGTTAATCCATACTGTGTTCACAAACGCTGCAGATTCATTCCGATTATTGTAGCAATTCTCTTGTCCATGTCAACCACTCCTTGCGGAATAATTATATTTTCCGCAAGAGATAGCCGGGATAATCCAAAGGAGTGCATTTTTATTTCCGCCAGAAATATTCTTTAGAGTTTTCAATTAATTGTCCCCATATGCTACGATATGAACATAATTAAATGGATAGCAAAAGAAAATATAATCGGGTAATCGAAGCAGGATAACGGCATTTCCTTGGAACAGGGCGAGCCACTTATTTTATTGGTACACATGGTAACCGAAATAATCGGTTGCAGCCATATGATTGCGCAACCAAAATGGCCTATGATTATTCTAAAGTGGGCGACAAAAATGTTCAGATTCGGAATTTGGACACCGACGAGGTCTTTACCTACTATCAGGCCGATGTTGGCGCATTGCCCGATGCAATTATCGACATTTGGGGCGAGGACAACATCCGCGAGCTTGCAGGAACCCCGGATGGAGCGCCGACAGATAACGCAAATAATGTGAGATATTACCACGAGAGGTTTTCTGATCAAACAGCCCCTGCCAGATAAAAACGCTTAGAGAGGATATCCGCCTCTGCTCCCGGCAGCGGCGGATGTCCTGCCCTTTTTGAAACAGGAGGAGAGATATGAAAGCAAAGCAATTGATTTCCATTCTTCTTATGCTGCTGCTACTGACGGCGTGTAGCGCAAACACCGACCTTGACCTTCCGGACGAAGCAGGTTCATCGGAACAGACATCCAACATGGACGCCTCTGCCGCTGAACCGGAAGACGGGGCGGAAAAGCCGACGCTGCCAGAGATCGAGACGCCCGAGGGAGCCCCGGACGCAGAACTAGTGGAGACGCTGCTTGTCACTGTGGTAAACAACATCAACGGCGAAAATGCGGATGACGGCGTGGAGCTAGTCATCTATGCTTACGATGAACAGTCGCAGGCGTTTCGGGTAATCTTCAAGACGCCAATCGGCCCATATGTGTATCCGGCCAATACGGTGGATTTTGAACACCAGATCGTCTACTACGCGTCTGCACGCCCGGACGAGACATATGACAACCTATATTCGTGTGATTTGAAAACAGGAAATGTCCAGCGGCTGACGGATGGAAAAAATGCGTTTAATGATCTTCTCTTTGTGGATGGCACGCTCTATGCCAATGTGGCTCGGGAGTTCTGCACAACCTGTCAGCCCGCCCGGTTTGACCTTGACAGCCAGACGTTTACCTATCGAAATGAGGCCGACGACGATACGTGGCATCACTCCTTCTCCTATGACGATTACGCAGACGAATTTTTGATCCTCACTTGCTCGGATGCGGAAATGCGGACACACCGCGTTGCGGCGGAGACACATATCCGGCCTAAAACAATTTCTTTGATCGACGCAACATTTGAGAATGTCACACCTCTGTTTTTTACGGAGGATTTTGAAATCTGTCTGACCCGACGGCTGAATGAAAATACCATTCTGATGACAACAGAGCCACAGATGGTCAGTGGAAAGCGTACACTCAAACGTCTGGACATCACCTCGCAGGAGGTGGAGAATGTGGAAATTCCCGGAATTCAGCAGGTTCATATGTTCTATCCTTCCTTGGACGGCAATACCCTGTATTTCGTCGGCCAGGCGGAGGGCAAGACAATCTGGAACGTTTACCGCTATGCGCTGGACACGCAGGAACTGACGCCGCTCACGTTCCCCAAACAGCCCGACCGGATCATTGACATACAGATCACGCACCAGCCCTGCGGGCCTGATTTTTTACATGGATGTTGCGTCCTCGAAGACGAAGGCCTAAAAAAATAACCTTTTGGATTACGCACTGACAGAATGCAGTGTTCCTCAGGCAAAACAAAGAAGACGTAGTCCCGAAACAGACTAATCAATCAGTATCTAATGGAAAATATGGAACCAAATGAATGCCATGAAAGGAAGGACAACTATGAAAAAGAAAATCCGTATTTTTGCCCTGCTTTTGGTTGTGGCGATGCTCTTATCGGCATTTGCCTATGCTCATGAAGAAACAGACAGCGCGAAGATTCACTTAACAGGTGAAACGTTGAGCGAAGCCGATGATGTTCAGGCTATCGGCAACCGAGCTATCTTTATTTCTACGCAGAATAAGATTGCCAGCGTTGATGACTCGCAACAAGAATATGTTGCAGAGTACGTGCCAGAATACCAGATTGAATTTGCTATACCGTATCAGAACAAAGGCGTCATGATTGGCAGTGAAAAACCGACTATGGTCGCGTGCCCTAACGCATTGTGCAAGGATGAATATGAGCTGTCATGGGAGGGCACGTATGAGTACTTTGATTTGACCACAGGCGCAGTTCGAGCCATCCGTGACCCGAACACATTTTACATTGCGGCAACAAGTGTTGGCCTCACAGATCTGTCAAACTATACAACCACCATAAACGGAAAAAGCATTCCTAACGCGCAATATCCCGCAGGCGGCACATATAGTGGATCGACCAGCACGAGTTTTGGTACAGGTTCACAATGCCACGGATTTGGGCTCTATATCTATGACTACTTATTTGGAAGCAGTGGTGCAAAATGCTCTCAGGGTTTTGAGTATATCGGAAACTATACTCAAACGCAGATAAAGAACAAACTTCAGTCTTTTGCTCTTGGAACGCTGCTCAGAGTTAGCTACAGCGGCAGCACGTCAGATGAGCATACAATGATTTTGGTTGGCAGAGACAGCGCTGGCGTTATCATCTACCATGCAAACTGGCCTGATAACGGCACTGTAGCAATTTCACATGTGACATGGAGTGGATTTGCACAAACGTTCCCCTACTTGGATTTTATTATTTGTCCGCATAATGTGAATGTCTGGAAGCCATATTCCTCGACGCAGCACAGAGGAGCATGCACAGCGTGCGGGACTTATCTTTACGGAAGTCACTACGCACAAGTCGGTGGTATGGGGACTTGTCTGGTCTGTGGCTATTACGGAAATATGCCAGGATTGACCAGCACAGGTCATGAGACAGAATGATCGCGAGGTATGTTCTATGATAGGAGTCGTTACTCTGCAGCGAAAAAGTGTGATGTGTCTCCTGCTGCTTGTGATTGCGGTGTTGATGCTGAGCGGTTGCCATCAACAAAGTCGTAGTGCGCAGCTAGATATTGCTGTGCAGCAACCGCCAGGGGTGGAGCAGCCCACTGAGGCACAGCCTACGCCGCAAGCGCGCCCAGCCAAACCGGAACAGGCAGAAGATCCGTCATTTCTCCCTCCTGAAAGCGACGGGGACTACGATCTGGTAATCTTCTTTGCCACAGCGGACATCGGCGATTATGAATTTTCCATCGCCCCCGAGGGCAGCGACGATTGGCAGAAGCTCGACGAGGCGCACTGGCTGGGAACCTGCGGCCAGTCAGAGGAGCACAGCCGGGTGCATCAGCAGCCCTCGCATATTTCAAAGTTCGGATTCCGCTTCGCGGATGAAGCAGACGGACGCTATCAGCTCAGGACTACGACGGTCGGGGTGACGCCCGCTGAGGTGCAGGAGCTATGGTCGCTTGAGATCAAGGATCAGACAACGCTGCTCGTCGTGGGAAGCGACCCGAAGACGGGTAAGCAGCTGCCGGAGCTTCTGCCCATGCGGCGCTGCGCCGACTGCCCGCAAAGCTGGTTTTTCCAGGAGGGCGATCCCGCCGAAGCGGGGCCGGAGGTCATCGACTGCTGCTATGTTGCCCTGCCGAACGAGGAGGCGGCCAGCTATTTCCTTGCCCCGGAGGGCTGCGAGGATTGGATTGCCGTGAGCGCGGAGGCAAGCGATGGCCTGTGTGAAAACGAGAAAATCCACGGCGAAAGCTACCGTCTGCTTCGCGTTCCCCTTGACGCAGACGCGGAAGGTACGCGCTATCAGCTTCATCGGGAAGAAACCAACAAAGTCACGGCCACATGGCACGACATTTGCATCACGGACGATCACACCCTGCTTCGGGTGTACAGGCAGCCGGGATCAGCGGCGTGGCAGTCTGCCTGGTGCGCGGGGGAAGAACTGCTGCTGGTGGAAAGCTTCGCCCGCTGCGGCGAATGCCCGAAAAACTGGCCGGAGGGACGCCGTCAGAAATGCGGCACTACCGCCCTGAGCGCAAACGCAGACGCCCCTGTTGGAGAAAGCGTCTGCGAAGATCTGGAATTCTACTTTGGCGCGGACAACGTGGGCTGGTACGAGTTCTCCATCGCGCCGGAGGGAAGCGATGCGTGGGTCAAGCTGGATGACGTGTGTATAGATCGCGGCTGGAGCGCGGACGGTTACGTCTGTCCGTCTAAGTATGGCGTCCGATTTGAAGAAGGCAGCGGGCTGTATCAGCTCCGCGCCACTGTCAAGGCCCCGCTGCCGTTTGCAATATCGAACATCTGGCACAACCTGCCGCTGCAGCCGGAGGGGGCGCTTCTGTATGTGGCCTGCCCGCCCGGAACCGAGCAGTGGCAGGAAGCGATTGCTGCGACACAGGCCGTGATCGTAACGCAAATGGAGCCGGAGGGATTGAGGGAATAAGCTATAAGAATTCCATCGCATAAAGCAGGAGGAAAAAATGAAAACAAAGCAACGATACCGCCGGTTCATGCAGGAAAACCTGTTTGACCATATCTCCATCAAACCTGAGAACACTATCGTTCCTGACGGCCTTGCTGACGATATCCCCTCCATGTGCAGGGCGTATGAGCGCAAGATTGAAGACTGGGGTGGCGTAGATATCCAACTGCTCGGCATTGGCCACGACGGGCACATCGGCTTCAACGAGCCGTGTGACCATTTTCCTGTCATGACCCACGAGGTGCAGCTGACCGAAATGACCCGCGAAGCAAACAAACGCTTCTTCTCCTCCCTCGCAGACGTCCCGACAGCTGCGCTCACCATGGGAATCGGTACAGTCATGGCCGCAAGGAAGATCGTCATGATCATCACCGGCGCGGACAAGGCGGACATCCTCTACAAGGTCTTCTTCGGCCCTGTCACGCCGGAGGTTCCGGGCTCCATTCTGCAGTTCCATTCCGACGTGACCCTCATCTGCGACGAAGCTGCGGCAGCCAAAATACCGCAAGAAGGGCAGCAATGCAGCATTTAGGCATTGAGAACCCAATCGAAAATTTGACCGTGTCAGAGTATGCGATTATACCATTGCAAATGTCCTTGGAAGAAATGTCACTGCAAACTCAATATTATGAAGTAAAATACGGCGATTTTGACGTAAAAATACGTCACTGCTGATGTTTACAAAAAGGGAGAAATATGACAAACTAATGGTAACAGATGACGAAATACAAAGAAGAATACGTACACTCAGATCATTTGTTATATGTTCAGCTTGGAGAGAATGTCCGGAAGCTACGAAAGCGGTGCCACCTTACGCAGGATGAATTGGCAGCGCGTATTGGGGCCGATCAAAAACGAGTATCCAAGATTGAGCGCGGCGAGGCACGCCCGAACTTGACGCTTTGCCTTAGATTAGCAAATGCGTTTCATGTATCGGTAGATACGCTACTGGAGGGCGTTGTGGAATATGAAATGGTGCAAACCCTGCTGAACGATACGTCCGAACAGCTTCTTGCGCAAGAATTGTTACAAGTCGTAAAACGATATATAAGAGAAGCAGAAAAATAGCGGTGTTCCGGCGAACACCGCTATTTTTAATCCCCGTAGTTTTCGTCCTGAAGCATACGGATGAATCTAACGACCATCCTCTTTTGCTGCTCTGTGCAGGACGCGGCCAGATGCGTAAGCTGCACCAACGTCGGATCAGCTTCGGTCAGCTCCGGATAAAATATCTGGTCGGCGGAAAGGCCGAGGCTGCGCAAGAGCAGCTCCAGCGAGTTCATGCTCGGCCCCTTTTCGCCCAGCTCGATCGCGGAGATCTGTCGGTCACTGACTGTACTTTTTTCAGAAAGCTGCTGCCGTGTCAGTCCCTGCGCTTCGCGGTTTTCCCGCAGGATCTTGCCGATCCGCTCGGAAACTGGCTCATGTAATTCCACCACCGATAGATCACCTCCGTCGACGATATTCTACATGAAATAGCCTCATCAGAAAATGCTCCAATGGTGGTGAAATATATACACTAATAGCACATATAGAGAATACTCCCGTTTCCGCCATATAAAAAAACGGCGGAATTGGGAGTCTACCTGTGTGAACATAGACACTCCATTTCCGCTGGGAATGGAGTGTCTTATGCGTCAAACGGTGGCATGGAAGCGGCGATGCCGTTTCTTGCGGTGACCAGCCAACCAGCATACTGTAGCGGGGCTTTCAGCCGCAAAAACTGCTGCAGGATGTGGCAAGAACCTCGCATACGCGAGATATACACTATCAGATGTAAGAATTAACAGCTATCAGTGCATATCTGCCAGAGAAGGCAGATGTACGCCGATAGCTGTTTTTTATATCCGACCCCGTGCCCCTCCGCTTTTGAAATTTTGGTTCTCTCAAAATTTCAAAAGATTGGAGGAATCCGTAATGGGATTCAACTGTGCACAGGAAAAGGCAAAATTTGACCGTGAATGGCTGCGCCTTCGAAAAGAATACACGGACGCCGGTATGAGCGAAACGGCGATACAGAAGATTTATGAATACGACTGGTACTGCTTCTGCCGCAATCGCGCTTATGAGCGCAGGGCGACACAAATGCCATCGCTGGAAATCGACAGTCCGGACGATGAGCGCCGCTCTGCACTGTTTCGGAAAAACGAGGCGCTTTCCACTTCCTTTGATGAAAGCGCCTTTCCAGATCGTTATGCATGGGTTGACACATTGGAAGATGAGCGATTGCTTCGTGCCATTATAAAATTAAACAAAAAGGATTTAGAATTGCTTACCTATGTTACGCTCGAAGGACATGGTCAAGAAGAACTTGCGCGAAGATGGGGGTGTACGCAGGCGGCAGTTGCTATCCGTATGAAAAAAATTAAAAAAATTTTTCAAACGACCTTATAAAAAAGCCGTTCCCGTGGCCTATGCATTGAGGGGACTTTTTCAGTCCGCCTCGTGCAGCTTGAAAAGTACATATCCAGCGACTGAAATGACATCAAGCGGACGAGCCAGAAATGGAACAGCGATGCGGAGGATGCGCGAAGACCACCTGTACAGATTTCCTGTATAAAGACGGCCCAATAAGGTGACGAGCGGTACCCATCCATCCAAAAGCAGCTTTGGCAAGCTGCCTCGCAATGATCTCGTCCGCGGACAATGGTACTCCTGCCCAGCCACAACGGAACGTAATGGGGGCAGCTCGGAGAGATCCTCGGAGGGGTGCAAAGCCCGTGCGCGGCGCCAGCCGCCGTTCAGCCGCTGCCTTTGCTCCGGGAAGAAGTGTCGAACAGGAGCAAGCATCAAAATTTCAAAAGCAGGGGCGGCTCTGCGCAAACAGAGCCGCCCCGTGGATCAAAGCATCGGAAAGCACGGCATAAATCTGCGTTTTCCGATGCTTTGATTTGGAATGATAGGAAAGACACCCTCATACGCTGAACAGAGGTGATCATAATGGAAAACGTGCAGCGAGAACTTTTATCCGTTTTATTAGAAGAAGTCTGTGCACTGGGCCTGATCTCTAAAACGACCTATTTAGGCGCGGCCGATTTGGTACATTCGTCGATAGACTTTCCCAACTTCTTTCGGTATCCTGTGTGCTTGACAGGAGGTACAGACTATGAACATTGTAAAAATCCGCAATGAAATGCGAAACGGGCGGACGATCTTCGATCTGCCGCTGCGAGTGACGTTTTACGCGCGCGTTTCCACAGACAGAGACGAGCAGCTGAACAGTCTGGAAAATCAGGTGCAGTATTACACAGAGCTGATTCAGTCCAAACGAAGCTGGAGCTATGTACCGGGTTATATCGACGAGGGCATCAGCGGTACCAGCACAAAGAAGCGGGATAGCTTTCTTCGGATGATACAGGACGCCAAAGACGGGCGCTTCGATTTTATCATCACGAAGGAGATATCCCGCTTCTCGCGTTCTACGCTGGACAGCATCCAGTACACGCAGGAGCTTCTGGAGCACGACGTCGGCGTCCTGTTTCAGAACGACAACATCAACACACTCGACCCGGATAGCGAGTTCCGACTGGTTGTCATGGCAGGTGTGGCACAGGATGAGGTGCGAAAGCTCTCGGAGCGTCTGAAATTCGGTTTCCGGCAGGCGATCAAAAACGGTCACGTGCTGGGAAATGATCGGCTCTGGGGCTACGACAAAAGCGGCTGCGTGCTGACGGTCAACGAAGCGGAGGCACAGGTGGTTCGGCGTATCTTTGATCTGTATGCAAACCAACAGCTCGGCATTCGCCGCATTTCGCAGATCCTGTTCGACGAGGGTTTTACCAGCAGACAGGGTAATGCATTCAACGTGCTGACCATTCGACACATCCTCTGCAATCCCAAATACAAGGGCTGGTACTGCGGCAGTAAGAGCCAAACTGTTGACTACCGTAGTAAACGAAAGGTATTTCTCGATGAAAGCGAGTGGGTCATGTACCCGGACCCGTCCGTACCGGCGATTGTCTCAGAAGAACTCTGGGACAGGGCAAACGCTCTCTACAAAGCACGAAGCAAACAGATGCAGGCACACGCCAGCGGCGCGGATTTTCACAACCGCTATCCATACAGCGGTAAAATCATCTGCGAGGAACACGGCAAGGGCTATCACCGGCAGCTCTATAAAACGCAGGCCGGCAGCCAGGAGGTCTGGCAATGCAGGGTTTACCGCGACCGCGGCCGCGCAGGCTGCTCCTCGCCACAGCTCTGGACGACGGATCTGAACCAGATCATGGCGCGGATTTTTGAAGGGCTTGTACAGGATAAAGAAGCAGTCATAAATGCGGTCATGAAGGTGATCGAGGCTGTGCCGAATGATCGCGACTTCCGACGCGAAAGTGTCCGCGTCGAAGAAGAACTGCAATCGCTAGAACAGAAAAAAGACCGGCTGCTTGAAATGAGCATTGCCGGTGCGATCAATATGGCGGAGTTCAAAAAACGAAATGACGGCTTCAACGACCAGATGCAGCGGCTGGAATTGCAGCTTGCCGAGATCCGGCAGGAAGAAGAAAAGAGCAAAGCCACGGAAGCACAGATGCAGGCGGTTCGGACTGCACTGGAACAGAAGCTGTCCTTTGAAAACGGCGTGGATGCAGCACTTGTCACAACGATCTTAGATCATATCGTAGTGAAAAAGGGAAGCACACGCGACCGTGTCGAGCTTGAAATTTTCCTGAAATTCGGTGACCCGCAGCGGGTCATTTTTTCGCACCGAAAAACATCCGATTGCTTCAACCCTTGTTCATAATGTGTGCCACCAGGCGGAGATTGCGTTCGATCAGAATGTTGCGGGCCTCCAGATCGCCCTCGGCGCTGCGTTTCAGGTATATGCGCTCCTCTTCGGCGGTGAGCGGCTTCGGGAATGAGCCGCCGCCGGAGATGCGCAGCGATGTGAGCATACTGCTGAGCATCAGCCAGACTGCTGCGGAAAGCATAGGCTTTCACCTCCACAGAAAGCCTATGTCCGACCGGCAAGTCCAGATTCCGGTTTGCAAATATTTCGGGATATGGTATGATGGAGAAAAAGGAGGGCGCGCGATGAGGCGGTTTCTGCTTCGGCTGGCGTGGCTGGCCATTTTCCTATGCGTGCCGGTTCAGACGGCTGCTCTGGCAGCGGAACCGGCAAAGCCTTTGACGGTGCGGGCTGTGTTTGAAGGGCAGCTGCCGCTTGCCGGGATGCGGTTTGACGTGTACCGGGTCGCAGACCGTTCCGGCGGCGGGACGTGGAGCCTTGAGCCGCGCTTCAAAGCGTACCAGACGCGGCTGGAAACGCAGAACGGCGATGGGGAAGCATGGGCCGCGCTCGCGCGCGTGCTGGAAAAGGTGGCCTTGATGGAGGAAGCCTGCCTGCCGGACGCTTCTGCGGAGACAGACGAGGATGGTACGGCAGTCCTTGACGCGCTGCGGCCCGGCCTGTATCTGCTGAGCGGGCAGAGCGTCTGCGTGAACCGGCAGATCTATACGCCGTCGCCTATGCTGATCGTCTGCCCCGCGGAGTGCGCGGCAGAGCCGGAGCTGACCCGCAGTCCGGAAAAGGCGGATTATTCCGTTCAGATCGTCTGGGACGATGAAAAGACGCCGGAGCAGCGGCCGGGATCGCTGCCCGTCCAGCTGATGTGCGACGGGAAAGCCTATGGCCGCCCGGTTCTTTTATCCGAAGAACAGGACTGGCATTATACATGGAGCAGTCTGCCGACGGCGCATTACTGGGCACTTGCGGAGCAGAACGTTTCCGGCTACCTCGACGCGGAGGTGCAGAAAGAGGGGACAGTCTTCCGCGTGACCTATGCCGCAGCGCAGCCGGAACCGAAGCCTCAGCCAGGGGCCGGGGAAGCGCCGGAAACCGGAAAGCGCGGCTGGCTTGCAGCACCTGCGCTCATACTGATCGCCGCAGCGGGGATATTCCTGCGGAATCTAGGGTGTATCTGAAAACTCCCAACGCACCCGGACAGCGGGCCTTTTTGCGGTGCGCCGCGTCATTTTTCCTTGAAATACGTCAGTATTCCTGCGAAAAAATGTCTTGCGCAACGCAAAAATCCCTCGCTGCCGGTCACATCATGAGTTTTCAGATACACCCTACGAAAAAAATCAAAAAAAGCTTGACTGTAAACCTGCTTGATACTGTACGCTGAGGGCAGGAGGGATGCATATGACGATCAAGGAGATCGAAACACTGTCTGGACTGCCGCGGGCCAACATCCGGTATTATGAATCGGAGGGGTTGATCGCGCCCAAGCGGGCGGAGAACGGCTACCGGGAATATTCGCAGGCCGATGCAGAGGTGCTGCTGCGCGTGAAGCTGCTGCGGGCGCTGCCGTGGTATCTGGTGCTGTAGGCCGCAGGCGTGGACCCCAAGGCGAGACTGACTTCTATCTGGCTGAGCATACTCGGCATGGTTACAATGCTTGTGCCCGAACCGCTGCTTCTGCCGACGAGGCGCTTGCCGCCGCCGCGCGGTAGCTGCTGGACGAGCCGCTGCAGGAGCTTCACACACAGGCCGCAGGCTATCAGATCGACTATTCCCTCACCATGACCGGCTTCACCGGCCTTGCCGAAGACGGCTCACTGGAGCTTCCGCGAAATACGACCGGAAGCTATACGCTGTCCTTCGATATGCGGAAGCTGGATGGGTAACGCATCGACCCTGCAGCCAAATGAGCAAGCGGATACAGATCTGCTGCGGCTTTTCACAAAAAATTCTGCTTCCGCCGGGCGGAACAGGAACCCTGCCAATTGCAGCCGGGTTTCCCTGGTTCTTTGCATAAAACAGGCGCAGCCTGCACCGGGGCACGCGCAAAAACCGGGACGTCCGCAGAGGGACGGCCCGGTTCTGATTGCATTCGTTCAGTCGACGATCTCGACGCTGACCTTCTGGCCGGTGCGCTGGGCAACGGACTTGATGATCGTGCGGATCTCCTTGGCGATGCGGCCCTGACGGCCGATGAGCTTGCCCATGTCCTCAGGGGCAACGCGAAGCTCAAGCACGGTCGTCTCGCCTTCTACCTCAGTGACCGTAACGCTGTCGGGATTATCGACCAGACTTTTTGCCATATACAGCAAAAGATCCTTCATGCCGGTACCCCAGACTTACAGGACGTTTGCCTTCTTGAGAAGACCGCGGACGGTGTCGCTGGGCTGTGCGCCGTTCTTGATCCACTGCTTGGCCTTGTCGGCGTCGATGGTGATGGCGTTGGCCTCGTTCTTCGGGTCGTAGGTGCCGATCTCTTCGATGCAGCGGCCGTCGCGCGGGAAGCGGGAATCGGCGACAACGATGCGGTAATACGGCTCCTTCTTGGCGCCCATTCTTCTCAGTCTGATCTTAACCATGATTGTTCCTCCAAAAATAAATCAAGTTTTCTTATTTCGTAAAGCCAAATCTGTTACGGCTGAAACGATGTGTTGACAGGATGCTTACAGGCCGGGGAAGCCGCCGAGGCCGCCCATGCCGCCGAGCTTGCCCATGCGCTTCATCTTGCGCGAGGCGCCGGGGCCGGAGAACTGCTTCATCATCTGATTCATCATGTCAAACTGCTTGAGCAGCTTGTTGATGTCCTCGACCTTCACGCCGGAGCCGAGCGCGATGCGCCGCTTGCGGCTGGAGTTGAGCACGGAGGGGTTCTCGCGCTCATACGGGGTCATGGACTGGATGATGGCGGCGGTGCGGGCCATGGCCTTTTCGTCGACCTGCGCGCCCTTGAGCGCTCCGGCGTTCATGCCGGGCATCATGGCCGCGATCTCGTCGAGCGAGCCCATATTTTTCAGCTGCGAGAGCTGATCGTAGAAATCGGAAAGGGTGAATTTATTGCTCTTGAGCTTCTGCTCCAGCTCGGCGGCCTTCTTTGCGTCGAACGCGGCCTCCGCCTTTTCGATCAGCGTGAGCATATCGCCCATGCCGAGGATGCGCGAGGCCATGCGGCCGGGGTGGAAGGGCTCGATCTGGTCGAGCTTTTCGCCGGTGCCGATAAATTTGATGGGCTTGCCGGTCACGGCCTTGATGGAAAGCGCCGCGCCGCCTCTTGCGTCGCCGTCGAGCTTGGAGAGCATGACGCCGGTGATGTCCAGATACTCGTCGAAGGTCTTGGCTGCGCTGACGGCATCCTGACCGGTCATTGCATCGACCACGAGCAGAATTTCATCGGGATTGACTGCGGCCTTGACGGCCTTGAGCTCGTCCATGAGCGCTTCGTCGACGTGCAGACGGCCTGCGGTGTCGAGGAAGACCATGTCGTTGCCGTGCCGTACGGCGTGGGCGACGGCTGCCTTTGCGATATCGACCGGGTTTGTCTGGCCCATTTCGAAAACGGGAATGCCGAGCTGTCCGCCGACGACCTGCAGCTGCTTGATGGCGGCGGGACGGTAAATGTCGCAGGCCGCGAGCAGCGGATTTTTGTTCTGCTTTTTGAACAGGCCCGCGAGCTTTGCGCCGTTGGTCGTTTTGCCTGCGCCCTGCAGGCCGACCAGCATCACGACGGTCGGCGGCTGGGAAGCGATCTTGATCTTCTGGTTCTCGCTGCCCATGAGCGCGGTCAGCTCTTCGTTGACGATCTTGACGATCATCTGCGCGGGCGTGAGGCTTTCGAGCACGTCCGTGCCGACGCAGCGCTCGGTCGTCTTTTTGATGAAGTCCTTGACGACCTTGTAGTTGACGTCGGCCTCCAGCAGCGCCAGACGGATCTCGCGCATGGATTCCTTGACGTCGGCCTCAGACAGGCGGCCCTTGCCGCGCAGCTTTTTGAACGCGTTCGAGAGCTTTTCGGTTAAGCCTTCAAATGCCATGTGTTACTCCTTTATTTCCCGCACGGCGCGCAGGATCGCGCCGACCTGCGGCGCAGCCCCCGGAACAGAAGCAAGCGCCTGCGCGTTCTGTGTGATCGTATCCAGTGCGGATTCCAGCCGCCGGTCGCGCGCGATGCAGCCGAGCGCAGCTTCATAGCCCTCCAGCAGCTCCTCGGCGCGGGCAAGCGTATCGTGGACGCCCTGTCGGCTGATCCCGGCAGCGGATGCGATCTCGCTGAGAGAATAGTCCTGATTATAGTAGAGATCGAACAGGCCCCGCTGCTTTTCGGTCAGCAGCTCGCCATAATAGTCGTACAGCAGCGTCATGGTGAGCGCATCAGACCGCATGGCAAGACCCCCAGATCAATCGTTCCGGTATACTATACAAGATTTTATCCCGGCTGTCAAGTGTTTTTCCTTGACAGCACGCACATAAAATTGGCGGGACACGGGCTTGCGCTGATGACATTGCCTCTTTCCGGCAGAGCGCAGATGTGGTAGAATAGGGTATATCGCGAATTCCAGACAGGAGAGCTTCCTATGAACCATGAATCACAACAGCAGTTTGACCCTGAAAACGCACCCGCGTTCGAACGCCTGCGCGACCGCAGGCGCGCAAAGCGCCGCCGGGTGCTCCGCGTCGCGCTGACGCTTCTTGTGTGCGCGGCACTGCTGGGCGGCGCAGTCTATTACGCGCACCGGCAGATCGTAAAGCCCTATCTCGATACGCCGGTCACGAGCGGCGAGACGGATACGCCCTCTGAGCCGGAGGCCGCCGTCCCGGAGGAGCCGGTGCAGGAGCCTGAACCGGAACCGCTGCCCGAACCCGAACCGGAGCCTGAGCCTGAGCCAGAACCCGAACCGGAGCAGCCTGCCCTGACGCTGGCGCAGGCGTCGGAGAATACCAGAACGCTCGATCTGGAGCTGTATTCGTCTTCCGCCGTGCTGGTCGACGTGCAGAGCGGGACGGTGCTGGCCGAAAAGGGCATGGACGAAAAAATTTACCCCGCATCCATGACGAAGGTCATGACGCTGCTGGTGGCGGCGGAGAATCTGCCGGATCTCGACGCGACATTCACCATGACACAGGCCATTATCGATCCGCTGTATCTTGCGGGCGCGTCGATGGCGGGCTATGTGAACGGCGAGACGGTCACGATGCGCGATCTGCTGTACGGCGCAGTCGTGCCCTCCGGCGCGGAGGCGACGGAGGCGCTGGCACAGGCCGTGGCCGGAAGCGAGGAAGCGTTCGTCGCCATGATGAACGAAAAGGCCGCGGCGCTGGGCCTGACCAACACGCATTTCATGAACACCAGCGGCCTGCACGACGAGAACCACTATTCCACGGTGCGCGAAATCGCCCTGATCTTGCAGGCAGCGCTGGAAAACGAGACGTGCACCGAAATACTGAGCGCGGAAAATTACCGGGCCAGCGAAACGGAGCAGCACCCGGACGGGCTTGCCATGACGAACAAATTCCTCTACCGCGTCCACCACGAATATGCCCTGAACGGCGCGGAAATTACAGCCGCCAAGACGGGCTATACCGCCGAAGCCATGAACTGCTGTGCCAGCGCAGGAACCACCCCGGACGGCAGAAGCGTGATCTGCGTGACGGCGAACGCGTGGACAGGCGATTTCTGCATCGAGGACCATATTGCGCTCTATACGAAATACTGCGGCAGCGCAGAAGCAGAATAACGGGAGGATGCCGGATATGAAAAAGCTGTCCCCGCGCGTCTGGCTGACGCTCATTCTTGTCGGCATGGTCGGCCAGTTTGCCTGGACGATCGAAAATATGTATTTTAATGTCTACCTTTATAATACCATCTCCACCGACCCCGGCTATATCTCCGCCATGGTCGGCTGGAGCGCGGCTGCCGCCACGCTGACGACGCTGCTGATGGGCGCGCTGTCCGACCGCGTGGGAAAGCGCAAGCTGTTTATCTGCGGCGGCTATCTGCTCTGGGGCCTTTCTACGGCGGCGTTCGGCCTCGTGACAGTCGAAAACGCGGCGAAGCTGTTCCCGGCGGCCTCTGCGGCGGCTGCCGCGGCGGTGATGATCGTCGTGCTCGACTGCGTCATGACGTTCTTCGGCTCGACGGCCAATGACGCGGCGTTCAACGCGTGGATCACCGACACCGTGCCGAACGCGGCGCGGGGCAAGGCAGAATCCGTGCTGGCCATTCTGCCGCTCATTTCCATGCTCGTCATTTTTGGCCTGTTCGACGGCATGACACAGCGCGGGCAGTGGCAGAAATTCTTCGCGATCTTCGGCGGACTCGTTGTTCTGACGGGAGTTGTGTCCGTCTTCCTGATCCCGGAGCCGAAGCTGGAGCCGAGACGGGACAATGGTCTAAAAAACCTTGTCTACGGGCTTCGCCCGTCGGTCGTGCGGGGAAACCCGGCGCTCTATCTGTCCTTCGCGGCGTTCTGCCTGTTTTCCGTGGCCGTGCAGGTCTTTTTCCCGTATCTCATCATCTATATGCAGAACTATCTGCATTTTGACGGCTATGCCCTTGTGCTGGGCGTTGTGCTGATCTTCGCGTCGGTCGTGAGCGTGCTCTCCGGCCGCGTGATCGACCGGCTCGGCGAGCTGCGGTGCGTGCTCCCGGCGGCGGGGGTCATGTTCGCGGGACTGCTTGGGATGTTCTTCGCGCGGTCGATGCTGGCCGTGATTCTGACGGGCTGCATTATGATGTCCGGCTATATGCTGGTCACGGCGATTTTGTCCGGCGTCATCCGCGACCATACGCCTGCCGGCAAAGCCGGGCATTTTCAGGGCATCCGCATGATCTTCGGCGTGCTGCTGCCGATGATCCTCGGCCCGGCTATCGGCGCGGCGGTCATTCGCGGCAGCGATTCGACCTATGTTGACCTCGGCGTGGTAAAAACCGTGCCGACGCCGTCCATTTTTCTGGCGGCGGCCATTGTGCTGCTGCTGATTCTGCCGCCGGTGCTGGCGCTTAAAAAGAAGGAGGGGACAAAATGCTGACACCTTGGGGCGAAGCGCTGGACAAGAACGCTGTTTTGCAGGAATATCCCCGCCCGCAGCTCGTGCGGGAAAGCTATTACAATCTTAACGGCCTCTGGGACTACGCCATCACGGCCTCCGACGCCTGCCCCGGCGCGTGGGACGGGGAGATCCTCGTGCCGTTTTCGCCGGAAGCGCCGCTGTCCGGGGTTAATCGAATCCTGAAGCCCGGTCAGGTGCTCTGGTACCGGCGGACGCTGCCGTTTGCAAAGCCGGACGGCGGGCGGATGCTGCTGCACATCGGAGCCGCTGACCAGCGGGCCTGGGTGTACGTCAACGGCCTGCTTGCCGGGACGCACACGGGCGGCTATACGGCCTTTACATTGGATATGACAAAGCTTCTGCGGGATGGCGAAAACATCCTGACTGTTGCCGTGCGCGACGATACGGACGCTGTACCCCTCTCGCGCGGCAAGCAGAAGACGAAGCGCGGCGGCATCTGGTACACGCCGCAGAGCGGCATCTGGCAGACCGTCTGGGCCGAGCACGTGCCGGAGAACTATGTGCAGGCGCTCCTGTTCACGCCGGAGCTGCCGGAGGGACGCGTCCGTTGGAGGCTCGCCGCGCCCGCGCCGAAGGGCGCTCGAATCGAAATTTCCTATCAGGGAACGCCCGTCGGCAGCAGCGAAACGGACGAGGACGGCTACGGCAGCGCCGTTCTGCCGCCGGAGCAGCTGCACATGTGGTCGCCGGAGGCGCCGAACCTCTACGACGTGACCATCACGCTGGGGGGCGATACCGTCAGAAGCTATTTCGCCATGCGCACCGTCGGCACCGGGAAGGACGCGGCGGGCCATCCGTGCCTGCTCTTAAACGGGCAGCCATATTTCCACCATGGCGTGCTCGATCAGGGCTACTGGCCGGACGGACTGTATACCGCGCCGTCGGACGAGGCGCTGATCTATGATATTACGCTCATGAAGCGGCTGGGCTTCAATATGCTGCGCAAGCACATCAAAATTGAGCCTATGCGCTGGTATTACCACTGCGACCGGCTGGGCATGCTGGTCTGGCAGGATATGCCCTCCGGCGGCGGACAGTACAATCTGCTGACCATCTCCGCGCCGCTCATCACCGGCGTTCATCTCAAGGACAGCCATTACCGGCTTTTTGCCCGCACGGACGCGGAGGGGCGCGACAGCTATACCCGCGAGCTGGAGGAACTGGTCGCGCAGCTGCAGAACTGCCCGTGCATTGTCCTGTGGGTGCCGTTCAACGAGGGCTGGGGGCAGTTTGACGCGAAAAACGCAGTGCGGCTGATCCGCAGGCTCGACCCCACGCGGCTGATCGACCACGCCAGCGGCTGGCATGATCAGGGCGTGAGCGACGTGAAGAGCCTGCACGTGTACTTCAAGCCGTACCGCTTTAAGCCTGACAAAAAGGGCCGCGCGGTCGTCCTGTCGGAGTTCGGCGGGTACAATCTGCCGGTTGCGGGGCACACATGGAACGCGAAGAACTTCGGCTATAAGGGCTACCAGACGCCTGAGGCGCTGGGTGAGGCGGTCAAAACGCTCTATGAAACGCAGATCGTCCCCGCGTGCAAGTCCGGCCTTGCCGCCGATGTGTACACGCAGCTGAGCGACGTGGAGGACGAGGTCAACGGCTTTGTGACCTACGACCGGCGCGTGGAAAAGCTGCCGGAGGCGCTGATGCGGGCCATTGCGCGGGAGCTGAAAGGAGACTGACCATGAAAAAACGGATTTTGGCGCTGCTTCTGGCGCTGACGCTGCTGGTGCCCGGCGGCTGCACGGTGCGCGACACGGTGCAGATCGTGGAATCCAGCGTTACGACGCTGCAGGAGCTGGCGGACGCTGCGCTGTCCGAGGAGACGGAAGCGCCCGAATCGGGCGAGCAGTTTGTGACCGCCGAGGACCCGGAGGTCACACAGACCGCCGACACGGTCGGCGAGCACGGGTATTATTACGACGCGGAGCACGTCGTTCTGTATCTCGATACCTAGGGTGTATCTGAAAACTCCCAACGCACCCGGACAGCGGGCCTTTTTGCGGTGCGCCGCGTCATTTTTCCTTGAAATACGTCAGTATTCCTGCGAAAAAATGTCTTGCGCAACGCAAAAATCCCTCGCTGCCGGTCACATCATGAGTTTTCAGATACACCCTACGGTCATCTGCCGGACAACTACATGACCAAGGAGGAAGCCCGTGCGCTCGGCTGGGAGGGCGGCAGCGTGGAAGCGTATCAGGCCGGAGCCGCCATCGGCGGCGACCGCTTCGGCAATCGCGAGGGGCTTCTGCCGGAGGGAACAGGAAGAACCTATACCGAATGCGATATCAACACGCTCGGCGCGGATTCCCGTGGGGCGGAGCGCCTGATCTTCTCGAACGACGGACTGTACTTTTACACGTCCGACCACTACGCGTCGTTTACGGAGCTGACCGTGGACGGAGGCACCGTCATATGGAACTGACATACCGCATCGACTGCCGGGAGCTGAGCTCCCGCGCAGCCGCGCACGACTGCTTTGCGCGCGTGTTCGCGCTGCCCGCGTTTTACGGGCGCAATCTCGACGCGCTGTACGACGTGCTGACGGAACTGCCGCCGTGCACGCTCCTGTTGGAGCATACCGGCTGCCTGTATGACGCGCTCGGGCCATATGCGGAAAAGCTGCTCGGCGTCTTCCGCGACGCAGCGCGGGAGAATCAAAATATCCAGATTCAGGAAGATATCAAAACTTTTTGAGCATTTTTCGTACCTTGTCTATATTGCCAGAAAACAGGCGTTTTTCCTTGTGCGAATTGTCAATTTACAAAGTGCGGCATCGTCGGATAAAATACGCAATATGAACGAATTGTGAATAAGTCGTTCAAGAAAGAGAAATCAAGGAGGAACTCTATGGAAATCCAAACTGGCGCATTGGTTATTGTCCTTGCGTACATGGTCGGCATGATGATCATCGGCTACGTCGTCGGCAAGATCAACATCAAGGGCAGCGCGGACTATCTCGTTGCCGGCCGCAGAATGGGCCTGTTCATGGTCGCGTTCTCGCTGTCTGCCAACAACATCGGCGGCGGCAGCACCACCGGCCTCGCGCAGAAAGCGTTCGGCGCATGGGGCGTCAGCGCGATCTGGTACGTCCTGGCCGCATCTCTTGCCATGATCCCGCTGGCCTACTTCGCACCCAAGATCCGCAAGACCATGGCGATCACGATCCCCGAGGTCGTCGGCCGCCGCTTCGGCAAACTCTCCAGCAACTTCACGGCAGTCCTCAGCGTCCTGTCGCTGTTCTGCCTGACCTCCTCTCAAATCGGTGCTTCCGGTGCTGTTATCAACGCGCTGATCCCGACGATCCCCCTGAACGTTTGCCTGCTGCTGGCCGGCTTCGTCACCATCTTCTACACGACCTTCGGCGGCATGATCGCGGATCAGGTTTCCGACCTTATCCAGTTCGGCATCATTCTCGTCGGTCTTGCCATTGCAACGCCGATCGTCCTGAAGCATGCCGGCGGCTGGGCTGCGATCTCCGCTGCTCTGCCCGGAGAAAAGCTGAACATGACCCAGATCGGCTGGGCCTCCATCATCGGCTACTTCTTCAACTACTTCTGCACCTTCCTCTGCGGCCCCGAGATGGTCTCCCGCTTCGAGACCTGCAAGGACGAGAAGACTGCGGTTCGCGCCTCCTTCCTCTGCGCCATTCTCATGGCTGCTATGGCAGTCTTCCCGACTCTCCTCGGCCTTGCCGCTTTCGCGCTGAAGGATCAGCTGCCCGGCCTTGCCGAGAACGGCTCCAACGCCATGATGATTGTCACCGGTACTTATGCGCCCGGCATCGTCACTGGTCTTATTTCCGCCGCTATCATCTGCGCGACCATGTCCTCGGCAGACTCCAACCTGCTGTGCATGTCCACGATGATCATCAACGACATCTATCCCGGCTTCGGCGGAAAGAAGAAGCTGAACGACAAGCAGACCATCTTCTATACCCGTGCCTGCAACGTCATCGCGGCGCTCGTCGCCATGGGTATCTCCATGTTCGGCGTTTCCCTCGTCGCCATGAACACCTTCGCATTCGGCATCCGCTGCGCAGGTCCGTTTGCGGCCTACGGCCTCGGCCTTGCCGTTCCGAAGGCAACGAAGAACTCCGGCATGATCTCCATCTTCACTGGCACCATCGCCTTCGTCGTCTGGCAGATACTGTCCAACGGCGGCACGCTGTGGTTCATGATGCCGGTCGTCTTCGGCAGCCTTGTTTCTGTCATCACGTTCTATGTTGTGAACCTGATCGAGTGGAAGCGCGGCGTTCCCGCTGCTCCCTCCGCTTACGCTGTCGAGGAAGCCAAGTAATCCCTCTTCCCCCAACTGAAACCGCCCGCCCTGCCGCATGGCAGGGCGGGCTTGACTTTTCCCGCAGCATCCATTAAAGTAGCTCCTGTTCATCGGACAATGTCACTTATCTCAAAGCCTACGCCATCGCCTGTCTGCTGACCTCGTTCCTGTTCTGCTTTGTGGGCTATTTCTCCGGCCTCGGCAAGACCGTCTTTGTCATGGCGCAGGGCATTCTGGGCGCGTTCGGCGTCCGCATCCCCGTGTCGTTCGCCATGTCCCGCCTGCTGAATGTGCGCCTGTTCTTCATCGGCCTCGCAACGCCCTGCTCGACCGTCGTGCAGGTCCTGCTGTGCCTGCTCTACTACGCCCATCTGGCCCGCAGAGAAAAGGCTGTCCGGTGAGACAGCCTTCGGTGCGTGCGCGTTCCGTCCGTTTTCAGCAAAATTTTACGCCGTCCCCCGTTGTGACAGGGGACGGCGTTCCGGTTTTAATCTTCGAATTCGTGCGCGTCCTTGAGCACCATGTCCTTGACCTTCATCAGGCGGACCTTGGTAGCGCGGTCGTTTTCCTCGAGCTTCATGGAGATATACTTGATGTTTTTCTCCATTTCCGGGATCATGACATATTCCAGCGCATTGACGCGGCGGCGGGTCTTCTCGATCTCGGAGGCGAGCAGCTGCGTCTTCTTCTCGGCCTGCGCCAGCGCAAGCATATCCTGAAATACGGAGGCCAGCGCGCCCAGCGCATCGTCCAGCTCGCCGGACGTCTGCGCGAAGCCGTAGGGGTAAATGGACGCGGCGTCCTCGTTTTTGGTGTGGAACTCGTAGACCGGGACGGAGACGGACATGATGTTCTGGAACGTCATGTCCAACGTCGCCGACTGCTTCGGGTACAAAAGCGCCTGCTGGAGCATTTCGGGGGACATCACGCTCGACGCAACGGTCATGGCGCGGTTGGCCTCCGCAATGCCCTGCTCGACCTTGGCGCGCAGCTCCTTGTTTTCCCGCACGATCAGGAAGAACTGGCGCATCAGCTCGTCGCGCTTGTCCTTGAGCAGCCGGTGGCCGCGCACGGCCGTGCGCAGGCGGCCCTTGAGCCGCGTAAGCTCCATCCGGGTCGGATTGATCGTTTTACTGGCCATGCGAACACCGCCTTACGCCTGCTTTTTGGGCAGGTATTTTTCGATGAACTCCGGCTTGATGCGCTTGAGCTCCGTTTCGGGCAGGATGGACAGCAGCTCCCAGCCGATGTTCAGCGTTTCCTCAATGGAACGGTTTTCTTCGTAGCCCTGACTGACGTAGCGCTGCTCAAATTCCTCGGCAAACTTCGCGTACAGCCGGTCAGTGGGGGAGAGGGCGCTTTCGCCAAGGATCGTTGCAAGCTCCTTCGCGTCCTTGCCGGCGGAATACGCCGCAAAGAGCTGGTTCATGGTGCCTGCGTGATCCTCACGCGTCTTGCCGGGGCCGATTCCCTTGTCCTTGAGTCGCGACAGGCTTGGCAGCACGTCCACGGGGGGAATGACGCCCTTGCGGTACAGATCACGGCTCAGGATGATCTGGCCCTCGGTGATATAGCCGGTCAGGTCGGGGATAGGGTGCGTCTTGTCGTCCTCCGGCATGGTCAGGATCGGGATGAGGGTGATGGATCCCTTCTTGCCGATTCGGCGGCCCGCGCGTTCATAGAGCGTCGCAAGGTCGGTATAGAGGTAGCCGGGATAGCCGCGGCGGCCGGGGACTTCTTTTCGTGCGGCGGAGACCTCACGCAGCGCCTCGGCGTAGTTCGTGATGTCGGTCATGATGACCAGCACGTGCATCCCGCATTCGAACGCCAGATATTCGGCGGCAGTCAGCGCCATACGCGGTGTTGCGATACGCTCAACCGCCGGGTCGTTTGCGAGGTTCGAGAAGACGACGGTGCGGTCGATGGCGCCCGTGCGGCGGAATTCCTGAATGAAGAACTCCGATTCCTCAAACGTGATGCCGATGGCCGCGAAGACAACAGCGAAGTTCGATGCGTCGTCGCCCAGAACCTTCGCCTGACGCGCGATCTGCGCGGCAAGCTGCGCGTGCGGAAGACCGGAGCCGGAGAAGATCGGCAGCTTCTGGCCGCGGACAAGGGTGTTCAAACCGTCGATCGTGGAAATACCGGTCTGGATAAATTCGTTCGGATAATCGCGTGCGGCAGGGTTCATCGGCAGACCGTTGATGTCCTTCATTTCGGCGGCCAGAACCTCCGGCCCGCCGTCCTTCGGATGGCCCATGCCGTCGAAGACGCGTCCGAGCATATCCTCGGACACGGCCAGCTCCAGCGGGTGGCCCAGGAAGCGGATCTTGCTGTCCTTCAGGTTGATGCCGGCGGAGTTTTCAAACAGCTGCACGACGGCGGTATCGCCGCTGCACTCCAGAACCTTGCAGTGCCGGACCTCGCCGTTCGGCAGCTCCAGCTCGGCCAGCTCGTCGTAGGTGACGCCCTCGACGTTTTTGACGATCATCAGAGGCCCGGAGACCTCACGGATGGTACGGTATTCGCGGATCATTCAGCCTCAGCCTCCTTTGCAACTTCTTCGATCTGCTGCTCCATATCGGATACGATCTTCGCGTAAACGTCCTGATACGTGTCCGCCGGAACGGTCTTCGCACGGCCGATGGCGGCACGGGCCGCGATGGCATAGAGCTTCCAGATATCCGCGCCGCGCTCGATGGCCGCGTCGCAGAGATCCTTGTAGCGGAGGATCAGGTCCAGCAGACGAGCCTGCCGGTCAAACGACGAATACTGGTCGTTCTCCAGGAACGCGTTCTGCTGCAAGAAGTCCTCGCGGATCATCTTTGCGGATTCCAGCGTCAGGTTGTCCGCCGGGGACAGCGCGTCCTGACCGACCAGCTTGACGATCTCCTGCAGCTCTGCTTCCTTCTGCAAAAGCGCCATGGCGCGGCCACGGTTCTGCATGAACCCGCGGCCCAGATTCTCGTCGCACCAGCCCTTGAGCGTGTCAAGGTACAAAGAGTAGCTCGTCAGCCAGTTGATGGCCGGGAAATGGCGCGCGTAGGCCAGCGAAGCGTCCAGACCCCAGAAGACCTTGACGATGCGCATCGTCGCCTGCGAGACAGGCTCGGAAATATCGCCGCCCGGAGGGGAGACAGCGCCGATGGCGGTCAGAGAGCCGCGCCGCTCGTCCGCGCCGAGGCACTCGACGCAGCCTGCGCGCTCGTAGAACTGCGCGAGGCGGGAGGCCAGATATGCGGGGTAGCCCTCTTCGCCGGGCATCTCTTCCAGACGGCCCGACATTTCACGCAGCGCCTCGGCCCAGCGGGAGGTGGAGTCGGCGATAACGGCCACGTCATAGCCCATGTCGCGGAAATACTCCGCGATGGTGATGCCGGTGTAGATGGACGCTTCACGCGCCGCGACCGGCATATCGGAGGTGTTTGCAATCAGGACTGTGCGCTTCATCAGGGGCTCGCCGGTGTTGGGGTCGTGCAGCTCCGGGAACTCCATCAGAACGTCGGTCATCTCGTTGCCGCGCTCGCCGCAGCCGATGTAGACAACGATATCGACGTCCGACCACTTTGCCAGCTGGTGCTGCACGACGGTCTTGCCCGAACCGAACGGGCCGGGGACGGCGGCTGTGCCGCCCTTGGCCAGCGGGAACATGGTGTCGATGATGCGCTGGCCGGTCATAAGGGGCTGCGAGGGGGTAAATTTCCGGTCATACGGACGGGCCACGCGCACGGGCCACTTCTGCATGAGGCTTAAATGCTCCTCGCCCTTTTCCGTTTCCAGCACGCAGACCGTCTGCTCGACGGTAAATTCGCCGGATTTGATCTCCTTGACGGTGCCCGCCATTTTGGGCGGCACCATAATCTTGTGCAGAACGGCGCTCGTCTCCTGCACGGTGCCGATCACGTCGCCGCCGGAGAGCTTGTCGCCCTTCTTGACCGTGGGCGTAAAGGCCCACTTCTTTTCGCGGTTCAGCGCCGGAACCTGCACGCCGCGGGCGATGGTTTCCCCGCAGCGGTCGCGGATCTCGGTCAAGGGGCGCTGGATACCGTCGTAAATATTTTCGAGCATACCGGGCCCAAGCTCGACGGAGAGGGGCATACCGGTCGTCGTGACCTCGGCGCCGGGGCCGAGGCCGCTCGTTTCCTCATAGACCTGAATGGAGGCCGAGCCGCCCGTCATATTCAGGATCTCACCGATCAGCTGCTGCTTGCCGACGCGGACGACGTCTGCCATGTTGGCGTCTTCCATCCCCTCGGCGACAACAAGCGGGCCGGATACCTTTACAATTCTACCTGACATTTCATCGAATCCTTTCTATATTCAAGGATGCTGTTTAAAGAATATTCGAGCCGACCGCGCGTTCGACAGCGGCGTTCAGCGCGTTCATGCCGAGGCCCTTGCAGCCGCCCGCGCCGGGGATCAGAATGACTGCCGGGGTGACGCTGGACGCGTATTTCTCGATCTGCGCATGCAGCGCCTCGGCATACGTCTCGGTCACATAGATGATCGCGTATGCGTCGGACTGCCTTGTGAGGCGGTGGAAGACCTCCGCCGCTTCCTCGGCGGAGTCCACGGGGAACACGGCGAGGCCCAGAGCCGCAAAGCCCATGACGCTCTCGCGTTCGCCCAGAACTGCGATTTTATACATACCGCTCACCTCGCTCATTGATACAGATCCCGCAGCCGTGCGCGGATCGTGTCGGCGGGCAGCCCCGCCTGCAGGCCGCTTATGATCATGCGGGCCGCTGAAATTTCATTTTCCAGCGCACAGAGATAGGCGATGACGACCTGCTCCCCGAATACGACCGACTTTGCCTTGGCGAAATACGCTGTGAGCGTGTTGTCGCACAGCCGTTCAAACGCAGTCAGAGAGCCAGACTGCGACTCGTCGCCCGCCTGCGCGGCGGCGAAGAGCGCAGTGTTCGCAAACAGCGGCGCAAACGGCTCGTCCTGCGCAAGCACCTGGCAGATCTCCTCCGCCGGAACGCTCCCGCCGGGAACGAGGACGCTCTTTAAAAACGCAGCGTCCTTGTGCATACGCCGTGCACGCACGGCGGCGCGCAGATTCGCGCTGTCCGCCTGCAGCTGCGCATAGCCCATCAGGAACGCGCTTCCGACCTGCGCGGCGGTTTCATGATACTCGGCGAAATACGCGCGGTCGAGGATCAGATCGGCCAGCTGCGGGTCGGCGCTTCTCGAAAGCGCGTCGCGCGCGGCCTGCATTGCGGTCAGAACGGCCTGCGGGACGCTTCCGGACTCGCCGGTTTCATAGGCAGTTTTGAGCGCCTGCGCGTCTGCGCGGCCAGCGCCGGAGAGCAGGGGAGCCGGGTCTATCCCGACGGCCTCGGCCTTGACGATCGTCTTGGCGTTGTGATAGTCATAGCGCATACGAAACAGCGATACAACGCCGTCCTTCGGCGCAAGCGCCTCCACCTCGGAAAACACGGCGGCGCGCCGGTCGCTCAGCGCCTTGTCAAGCCCGACAGCCAGCACATCGGCATAGCCGCAGCTCTCCAGGATCCGCGCCGCCTCCTGCACGGAGGAGCCGAGCATCCGCCCGGCCTTCTCCGCGTTGAGCAGCTGCGGCTCCTTTGCGCGCAGATACGCCGAAATAAACAGATACTCCGTGTCCTTACACGCTTTTACTTTCTTTTTTTGTTCCGTCACGTCAGCCTCCCGGCCTCAGCCAAACAGGCAGGCCGCAACCTTGCCGGAAAGCGCGGGCCGCAGGCCGCTTATCATTGTGCCGATCGAGCAGTTCGTCTCGACCAGCCCGTCCTTCAGCACCACGCCGCCGCGCATCGGCCGCGTTTCGGCGGAAAGCGTCAGCTTTGCTGCCTTCCCGGCCTTCTGGAGCAGCGCGTTCGCCTGCTCCACGACGGCCTGTCCGACCCCTTCGCGGTCCTCTGCGCAGAAGATCAGCTCCTCGCTGCCGGACGCGCTTGCCCGTGCGGCAAGCTGCGCGCAGAGCTTCATATACTCCGCCGTGGGGAGCGAGAGAAGCTGCTGCTCCGCCTGCCGGAAGGCGGCGTCGACGAGCGCCTGCTTCGTTTCGAGCAGCTGCCGCCGCGCGGCCATCCGGGCCGCGCCCTGATCGCGTTCGAGCTGCTTATCGGCCTCGGCCTGTGCTTCCGCCGTCAGCCGCTGCTGCTCAAGCTCGATCCTGCGGTCATAGTCCGCGCGGAGCTGCGCTGCCTTTTCCCCGGCCTGCGCGCGGATCGCGGCGGCCTCGGTCTCAGCGTCGGCAAGGATGCGCGCGGAAATTTTTTCAATTCCGTTCATTGCTTCACCCTCTTCTGCGGGGTTACTTGCTGATATTGATGATCATCAGCATGGAGGCCAGCAGGGAAAGGATCGCGTAGAACTCGACCGTGACGCACAGCACCATGCCCTTGGACCAGTGGTCGGGCTTCTTGGCCAGCAGATTGATGGACGCGCAGGCCACGCGGCCCTGTGCGATCGCGGAGATCATGCCGCCCAGCGCCATGGGAAGGCAGGCGACAAAGTACTGCAGGCCCTGCGTGATGCTCAGTTCGGGCAGAGCGCCGGACAGCAGGCCCATGCGGAAAATGGCGAAGAACCAGACAACGAGGCCGTACAGACCCTGCGTGCCGGGGATGACCTGCAGGATCAGGACCTTGCCGAACTTTGCCGGATCCTCGCACAGAAGACCCGCGCCGGCCTCACCGGTCATGCCGGTGCCCTTTGCCGAACCGATGGCGCACAGCGCCGCCGCAAGACCCGCGCCCAGAAGCGCCAGAGCCAGACCGCCGAAAGCGTCAAAAAATGCTTGCATGATAGAGTTCCTCCTTAAGATTGAATATCCACGTATTTTGTATTGATTGCCAGAGGCTTGAACGGCCTGCCGCCGTCCTTGTAGAATTTACCGAAGTATTCCAGACACTGCAGACGCAGATCGTGGACGTAGCAGCTCAGCAGGTTCAGCGCGAAGTTGAGTCCGTTGCCGAGCATCGACACGATCAGGAAGATCACCACGTTCCCCGGGATCGCGCCGAGCGTATTGAAGACCGATGCAATGACAGAGCCTGCCAGCATCAGGGTCATCAGTCTGGAATACGAAAGAATATCGCCGAAGTAGCCCGTCACATGGTTGTAGACTGAGCCGAAGATCGCCGTGACCTTGCCGAAGCCCTTCGCGCTCCAGCCGGAGCCGACCACGACCATGCCGATGCCGACGTACAAAACGATGTTTGTCACGCCAAGCGCCATGCACGCGATGCCTGCGAACACGACCCACCAGGTCAGCTCTTCCCAGATGGCGTCCATGATCTCGCCCTTCTTGAGCTTTTCAACGAAGCTGATGGCCATGCCGGTCACGATCTGGACAAAGCCGAGCGCCATGGCGCCGATGAGGATCGTGATCGTGTCGTCAAGCGGGGTGAAGAGCGAGGGGAGCGCCTTGAACGTCGTATTGGGGTTGATGATCCCCGCCAGCTGCGGCAGGAAATCGCCGAAGAAGCCGCCCGTCAGCGCGCCCATGATAAATGTGCTGATGCCGCAGGAGAACATGAGTCCGAACATCTGTCCGCTCGTGCCCTTGGGCCGGGACTTTTTCGTGATGATGATGGAAGCCAGGATCATCAGCAGTCCATAGCCCATGTCCGCCATCATGATGCCGTAGAACAGAATGAAAAACGGCGCCATGAGCGGGTTCGGGTCCACGCCGTCATAGGCGGGGAGGGAATACATCTCCGTGACCATGTTGAGTGGCCATGTCAGCCTGTTGTTCTTGAGCTTGACCGGCACGTCCGGATATTCCTCCGGCGACGGGTCCTCCAGCTCCCATGCGCAGCAGAATTTCTCCAGCAGCGCCTCAAGCTTCGGTACGTCCTCACACGGCACCCAGCCGTCCAGACAGAAGGTCCGTTCTGAGTGTGCCAGCCGGTCTGCGGCCTGCGCCTTCGAGATCTCCTGCGTGCAGCGATCGGCTGCCAGCCGGATGGCGGGCACGTCGCCCGCAAGCGCTGTGAGCTTGTCCGTCAGACGCTTGTCCTCCTGCTCGCAGGCGGCGAGCTTTTCGTCCGTCAGGCGGATGTTTTCCTCCGCCGTGCCCGCTGCACCGTCGAAGCCGGCCGGCGTGAAGCCGTATTCGCGCAGCGCGGACGCTGCGGCGTCATACGCGCCCTTGTGGACGATCACCAGCAGATACTGGCTCTGCAGGTCGGCGCTGATGCGTTCGACCTGCGCTTCGCCTGCGGCTCCGTAAACGGTCTCGCGCAGCGCGTCAAGCTCTGTCTGCGCCGGAACGGTACCGAGCAGCACGCGCGCGTGCTGCGTCCCGCCTGTTTCCAGCGGCAGATCGAGCGTCCGCCACGGCACGAAGCTCTCGCGCAGCGCCGTGAGGCGGCTCTTTTCCGCCTGATTGCGGCTGCGTGCGTCCTGCGTGTCCAGCGCCTCCTGTGCCGTCTGCACAGCCGCGCGGTACGCGTTGTCGTCAAACAGCTCGCCGAGCGTCTTTTCCGGCCGGGCGGAGAACATCCCGCCCTTTTTCGTTTCATAATGCTTGAGCGTTTCCAGCGCGGAGGCGAGTGCGGCGGATGTCTGGCTCAGCGCGTCCGCGCCTCCGCCGTCTGCTGTGCGGAACAGCTGCGTCTGCTGCGCTTTGGTCAGCGCCTCGGGCGAGCCGATCTCGACGCTTCCGAGCAGCTGCAGCTCACGAATGAGCTGATCCTGTTCCTCCGCGATGCCGCACAGCCGAATTTTTTTCATTTTTAAGATTGCCATTCGCTGTCCCAGATCCTCTCTACGATCATTGCCGCCGCTGCGCCGGACCGGCTGGCTGCCGCCTGCTCCAGTGCCCGGCACTGCGCGGCTGTTTTGCTGTTCAAATCCGTTTCAAATGCCGCTGCCTGCTTTCCGGCCTGCCGCTTCGCCTCGCGCATACGCTCCTGCGCGCCGGATATCACGGCGTTCAGACGGGCTGTGCCGTCCTTTTCGGCCTGTACGGCCAGCTCGGCGGCCTCCGCACGTGCCTGCTCGCAGATCGCGCGGGCCTGTTCCTCCGCTGCGGCGATCTGTGCGAGCTCCTGCATCGCCATTTCCATCACCTCCTTCATGTACACCCTGCGGCGCTGCTTTTTCCAAGCCAGCGCCGCATCATATTTTCCAGAACAATACAGAAAATGCTCTATATATTATGTACAGAATGTACTCGATTTTGTAATTCTAGCATAGCCGTTAAGAAACTGCAATAGATATCGATAAAAAAATGCCTAAATAGGCGTTTTCGACAAAATCCATAATTGGCTCTGGTTTTTTCAAATGTGTGCGTATATAATAAAAAATTGAGTACATATGGAGGGACTGGCATGGAACAGATTCTGAGCGGCTACTGCCGCACGATCGACGCTTCGCGGATTGTGCTCGTGGAGGACGGCGAAGCAGACTGCGATTTTGAAGCCTGCGCCTATCGGGATGTCTGCCAGATCGGACAGCAGATCGCGCAGCTGCAAAAAACGGAGGAACGGGCATGAACATTTGTCTCTACGGTGCGTCGAGCCCCGCGCTTGACCGCGCATACTTTGACGCGGCGGAGGAATTCGGCCGCCTGCTGGCAAAAAACGGCCACACGCTCGTCTACGGAGGCGGCGCGCAGGGCGTTATGGGCGCTGCAGCACGCGGCGCTGCGGACGCGGGCGGAAAAATCACCGGCATCGCGCCGAACTTTTTAAATGTAGACGGCATTCTGTTTGACCGCTGCACCGAGTTTATCCTGACGGACACCATGGCCGAGCGCAAGGCCGCCATGATCGCCCATGCAGACGCGTTCGTCATGGCCCCCGGCGGCTTCGGAACGCTCGAGGAGTTTTTCGAGGTGCTGACGCTCAAGCAGCTTGGCCGCCATAACCCGGCCATCGCCATTCTCAACACGAACGGTTTCTATGATAAACTGCAGGAATTTGTCCTGTCCGCCGTGGAGCAGCGCTTCATTCGCTCCGCCTGCCTGAGCATTTACGCTCTCTGCCCCACACCGGCGGATACGCTGACGTATCTGGAGCAGTACGACCCAGCTGTCCTCGACGTGCGGCATCTGAAGAACATCTGAGCGCCCTGCGCCTGTATGCAAGGCGGATATGGATCAAAATAACGGGAGGAATCGCAGCATTCTGCGGTTCCTCCCGTTCCATTTTCAAAAATCCGGGTTATGCCTTTGCCATCAGCTCGGCGGCGGGCAGGACGGCGCTGACGTCGGCCTGCGCCATTTTGCCTTCGTCAAACAGGGAGGCGATGTCCGGATTGATCGGCAGGCGCGCGAGGACCGGGAGCGAGAATTGCAGCGCCAGCTCGTCCAGCCTGCTTTTGCCGAAGATCTCGACGCGTTTGCCGCAGTCCGGACACTGGAAATAGCTGTAGTTCTCGACAAAGCCGTAGACCGGAACGTTCATCATCCGCGCCATGTTGACGGCCTTGGAGACGATCATGGACACGAGGCTCTGCGGGCTTGTGACGATCACCACGCCGTCGACCGGCAGCGACTGGAACACCGTCAGCATCACGTCGCCCGTTCCGGGCGGCAGATCGACGAACATATAATCCACATCGCCCCAGCAGACGTCCGTCCAGAACTGCTTGACCGCGCCGCCGATGACCGGGCCGCGCCAGATGACGGGGTCTGTCTCGTTCGGCAGCAGCAGATTGATGGACATGACCTTAATGCCCTCGGGCGTCTCGGCGGGGAGCATACCGTCGTCGCTGCCCACGATCTGCTCATGCAGACCGAAGGCTCTGGGGATGGACGGGCCGGTGACATCCGCGTCGAGAATGGCCGTTTTATAGCCCAGCTTCTGCATGGCGACAGCCAGCATCGACGTGACGGTCGACTTGCCGACGCCGCCTTTGCCGGAGACGACTGCAATGACCTTTTTGACATTTGATTTCTTGTTCGGCTCTGCCAGCAGGCTCTCCGGCTTGCGGTCAGAGCAGCTTTCTCCGCAGCTGGAACAGTTGCCGCTGCATCCGCTCATAAAAAACACTCCTTTTTGTGTCGTTTGCTGTTATTCTACCACCAAAGCGGGAAAAGTCAAACATCCGCATGGCGGTTCTGGATGAGGCTCCGCAGTTCGTCGTGCGCATGGATGAGCGCGTCGGCGTTTTTCTGGAATTCTGCCCAGCGCGCATCAACCTGCGCACCGGCCTCAGCCAGGATCCTGTCTGCCTGTGCCTGTGCGTCCTGTACGATCTGCCCGGCCTGCTGCTTTGCATCCTGTATGATCGTCTCGCGCTGCCGCTGCGCCTCGTCCGTCTTCTGCACCATCTCGGCTGTCGCAGCCTTGACGGAGGCAAGATACTGGTCGGCAGCGGCCTGCGCAGCCTCGAACACGCCGTTTACCTGAATGGCTGCCTCGGCGATGGAACCGGCGGATGCGATGCGCAGCGTCCGGTCCTCCAGCTGCTGCCGCAGCGCCTGATTCTCTGCCAGACTGTCCTCATAGCGCTTCCGCTGCTCATAGAGAATGTCCAGCAGCTCCGCACGGCTGAGCCGTCTGAGATCCTTATCGGTCATGATATCTGCTCCTTTCCTGTTTCTGTACGGTCAAACGCATCCGCGCGCTGCCTGCCAGAACGCCTTGGCAAAGGCGAAGACCTCGCGCAGCGTGTAATTGACCTTCAAGATCCACGGCCAGGTATCGCTTGCTTGGCCGTATGGCTCCATGGAGAGCGTCCGCGCGATATACTTGGCGCGGCACATATGAAAATCGCTCGTAACGATCAGCACGCGCGACGTATCAAGCCCCGCCGCCTCGGCAAGCTTCGCCGAAAACAGCAGATTTTCCCGTGTGTTGGAGGCCTTGTCCTCCTCGATGATCCGGGACGCGTCCGCGCCGTGCTCGATCAGGTACCGGGCCATGACGGACGCTTCCGTATGGGCCTCGTCCGGTCCCTGGCCGCCGGAGACGATCACGGTCCTGTCCGGGTGCTCCTGCATGAATTCGAGCGTTTTATCCAGCCGCTTTTTTAGCGTCAGCGACGGCTCGTCGCCCTGTACCTGCGCGCCGAGTACGACGACAAACTCCGGCGTCTCGTCCTGCGTCATAACGCTGTCCTGTCCCTGCATGGCAATATACCCCATTGCGCCGAAGATCACCGCCATACCTGCGGCGGTCAGACCGGTCAATAGACGGCTCCAATGCTTCGGTGCGTTCTTTTTCTTCAAAATCCGCAGCGCCAGCAAAACCGCCGCAAGCAGCAGCAGGCAGATGCCCGTCATGCCGATATGCAGCGGCAGCGCCAGACATACCGCGCCGAGCGCCGCAAGCAGCGCGATCACCCAGACCGGGATCATGTTGCGTCCTCCAATTCGGATGAAAGCCGCTCCCACTCGTCCATCAGGCCGGTAAGCGCATCGTCGCAGGACTGCTTTTCTGCCATCAGCCGCGCCAGTTCCTGATAATCGGATGCGGCGGCTTCAATCTGCGTATCCAGCTGAGCGGAAAGCTGCTCCTGCTTTTCGATCTCGCGCTCCAGCGCACGGATCTGCTTCTCCAGCATCTTGCTGCCGGAGGTCTTCGGTTTTTCCTTGCGCTCCTTTTTGGGCTTTTCCGGCGCGGGAGCCGCGATGGCCTCCTTTTCCTTGATGGAGCGGTATTTTTCATATCCGCACGGGAAGTCCCGGATATGCCCGTTTTCCAGCTCCCAGATCCGCGTGGCGAATTTGTTGACAAAATAACGGTCGTGGGACACGAAGATGAGCGTCCCCTCGTAGTCCTCCAGCGCATCCTCAAGCCATTCGCGCGAGTCGATGTCCAGGTGGTTCGTCGGCTCGTCGAGGACGAGCAGGTTGATCTTCTCATCCATCAGCATACACAGCCGCAGACGGCTCTGTTCGCCGCCGGAAAGACTCGAAACGGTCTTGAACACGTCCTCGCCCTCGAACAGATACGCGCCCAGCCGGTCACGCGCGGTCTGCACGGAGCAGTTTTTTTCATAGAGCATCGTGTCCAGCAGCGTCCGTTCGGGGTGGGCGAAGTGAATGATCTGCGGCAGGTAGGCCCACTTGACCGTGGGGCCGAACTTCACGCGGCCCGCACCGGCCTCCTCGCCGAGCAGGAGCTTTAAAAACGTGGACTTGCCGGTCCCGTTGTCGCCCAGCAGCGCAATGCGTTCGCCGCCCGCGACCTGCAATTCGACGTCCGAAAACAGCGTTCTGCCGTCATACGCCTTGCCGAGTCCCTTGACGGACAAAACCTCGTCGCCGAAAAAGTCCCGCTGGGCGAAGCGCGCCCGCAGGGTCTTCTCCTGCGTGGGCCGGTCGGTCTTTTCAATGCGCTCCATGCGGTGCTGGATGGACATGGCGCGGCGGTAGAGCGTGCGGTTGTTGATGCCCCAGCCCTTCATGCGCTCGAGCGTGAAGCCGAGCTGGCCGAGCTTGGCCTGCTCCTTTTCATACTGCTTCAATTGCAGGTCGAAACGCGCCTGCTTTTCCTGCACGTAGAACGAATAGTTGCCGGAATAAAATTCTGCCTTCCCATCGTGCAGCTCGATGATGCGGGTCACGACGCGGTCAAGAAAATACCGGTCGTGGGAGATGGTCAGGACGGTTCCCCTGAATTTTTCAATATAGCCCTCGAGCCATTCGACCGCGTGCATATCCAGATGGTTCGTCGGCTCGTCGAGCAGCAGGATATCCGTCTTTTCCAGCAGCAGCCGCGCCAGATTCACGCGCGTCTTTTCGCCGCCGGAAAGGCTGTCAAAGTCCTGCTGCCGCTGGGCGGCGGGGATGCCGAGACCGTTGCAGATCTTGTCGGTCTGCATATCCGTCTCATAGCCGCCGCCGGTCTGAAAGCGCGTGGAAAGCGCGTCGTATTCGGCAAGCAGCGCCTTGTCCGGCTGCGCGGCCATCTGCTCTTCCAGACGGCGCATTTTGCTCTGGATATTCGCAAGCTCCCGGAACGCCGTGCGCAGCACGTCCTCTACCGTATAGCCCGCCGGGTAATGCGGGATCTGGGAGATAAGGCCGACCTTCCGGCCCGGCGCGAAGCGCACCTCGCCGGTGTTGTAGTCCAGCTCTCCGGTCAGTATTTTGAAGAGCGTCGTCTTGCCCGCGCCGTTTCGCCCGAGCAGGCCCACACGCTCGCCTGCCTGAATGTCAAAGCTCACGCCGTCGAGCAGATTCGTGTCGGCGTCGAAGCTCTTGACCAGGTCCTTTACAGATAGATCGATCATGGATGTTCCTCTTTATTCTGCGGCGGTTTCAGTCTCCGCTGTCATCGCCCATCAGCGGCCGGATGACGCCTGCGGCGTCGAACCGGGTATCGTGGGAGGTCGTGACGAAAACGAGCTGCGTGGCCGGATCCGGCAGCACCTCGCCCATGGCCTCGGTCATGGTCATTACGTCGTTGGCCTTTTCTGTCGTGATATACACGCGGCTGGCATACTGCGCGACGGACGGGACCGTCGTGCCCAGCGCGAGGCGGATGGAGCTGCCGGTCAGATTCGCGCCCAGCGTCTCCGCGCAGTCCTCCAATGCGGCGACCTGCGTGATGGCCTCGGCGTCCCATGCAATGGAGCTGTCGTCCGGTACGGTGAAGTTATCGAACAGCACCTCGTCAAACCCGCGTGCGTCAAGCTCCAGCGCGATGGCAGCCAGATAACTGCGCGCGTCGAGCGAGTCGGGCCGCAGCCAGTAGCACCGCCGCTCGTCCATCCACAGATCGCCGGAGGTCGTCGTCAGGGCGGAAGAATAGTGCTTGGCGACAAAATTCGGGTCGGAGAACGCGGGCACGCGGGCGATCACGATCAGGTCCGGCGTTTCGGTCAGCTCCTTTATGAGCGCGTCGCAGGCGGCGATGTCCGCGTCTGCCGTCTGGGCGTCGGCGATGTCGGTCGAATAATAGAAATTGCCGAGCGGACTTTTGACGTCGATGAGCACGGCGTTATAGCCGTCCGCGTCGGCCAACGCCTGCCGCACCTCGTCCACGCTGTTTGCCAGCATGGTCGTGGAGATATAAAAGCCTTGCAGCTGCACCGCGTTCGGGTCGACGTCCGTTTCCTCGGCAGCGGCGGACAGGATCGTTTCAAATGGATAGTCCTCTGCGTCGGCGGGCGCTTCCGGCGTCTGCGGGGTGCGCTGGAGCTTCTGCGTTTTGTCAAAATACACGCCGTTTGGCGAATACACGACGTAGCGGCCCAGATAGCTGATGCGCGCGAGAATGAGCAGGCCGAGCAGAACGACGGCCAGCAGCGCGATCAGCGCAATGCGCCGCAGCGTCCGCTTGTTGCGGTAGGAAAAAATACGCATGGGGTTCTCCTTCCTCCCGTCACGCTTCCGGCAGCGCGGCGGTCACGCGGCACCAGTCCTCCTGCTGTTCGGTGGAGATGATCTGAAGCCCGTTTTGTTCCAACGCGGCCAGAACCTCCGCAAGGCGCGTGTTAAGAATTCCGGAGCAGATGAACACGCTGTCCTCCTGCAAAAATTCCGGCACGACGCGGCTCAGGGGAATGATGACGTCGGCCACGATATTGGCCAGCACCACATCGTAATGTCCCCTGAGCGATTCCATCATGGCCCTGTCTCCGATCACGTCGCCGGTGACGGCGGTAAAGCGGTCGGAGAAGATCTGGTTGATGGCGGCGTTTTCCCGGGCAATGTCCTCGGCCTTGGGGTCAATGTCCACGCCCGTGGCGTGGGCCGCGCCGAGCAGGACGGCAGTGATGGACAAAATGCCGCTGCCGCTGCCGAGATCGAGCACGCGCTCGCCGCCCTGAATGGCCCGTTCCAGCTCGCGCATACACATCTGCGTGGACGCGTGCGCGCCGGTGCCGAAGATCATGCCGGGGTCGAGCAGGACCTCGACGCGGTTTTCCGGGTTTTCCGGGTGCAGCCACTCCGGAACGACCAGCAGCCGTTCGCCGATGGGAAGCGGCTGATAGTACCGCTTCCAGTTGTTTTCCCAGTCCTCGTCCTTGACGTTTGCCAGCTGCACGTCGAGAGAGCCGAAGTCCACCGACGGGTACTGCGCGCGCAGCGCGGCCAGCTGGCTTTTCAGACTTTCGACCGTTTCCGGCACGGAAGCGTTCTGCTCCAGATACAGCCGGATCTGCGAAAGTCCCTGCATCTGCTTTTCCAGATCCTCGTCTACATAGTCCCAGTACTGACGGTTCTGCTCCAGAAATTCATGAAACTGCTCCTGATCGTCGATGATGAAGCTGTCAAAGCCCAGCACGGTCAGCCGGTCGCAGACAAGGTCAATGGCCGCTGGAGCCGTTTTGATGGTCAGTTCGATCCACTGCATGATAGTCCTCCCGATCTCCAGGGCGGAGATCTTTCAAATTGCAATATTTGTTCTATTTTACACGAAACCGGAGCAAATGACAAGTAGGGAGATTCTGATTCGATCACCGGGATGCCTCCGGCGGCCCCGGCTTTTCCATCCTGCCGGGAGGCTGTTTGATGGAAAGAATCAGCGCCCGGCTCCGCAGAGGGGCCGGGCGCTGTGCCTGAGGGGGAAAAGGGGGTTCGCGAAGGGTTATGATACTGCGGGCAGCTTCACAAGGGGCGCATACCGGTGTTTGGATACCCGCCGTACATACCGGTGGCTGCAGCGCCTATTGCGCCGTATAGTTCCGGCTGTGCCGGTCTATAGTGGCAGCGTCACTGGCCACTAGAAATACTTATATCGCTGGTGTAGTTCAGACCGTTGTAATAATAGATCGCGTTAAGCCAATAACTGATATTGGCTGACAGGCTGGTTCGGTCGATAACATACTGTCCGCCTTCAACCCATCCTGTAACAGCAGCAGGACCTGGCGACCATTGTACATTGGCAGCGTTAAAATTGGGAATATTGGTCTCAATGCGAAAGACCAAACGGTCGCCTGTAACAGGATAGACCGGGACGATGTTGAACGTATACTTGACCTGATCCGCCGCCTGTTTCATGCTGTCGGTGTAGGTCCTGCCGTTATAGACATAGGAAGCTGTTATCGTGCAGTCAACGGTCGAAGTAACATATGCCCCTTCAGGTGCCTTATTCCATTTAATATCGGCCGGGGTGACCGTCCATGTAACATTCGCAACGTTGAAGTCGGGAATGTTGGAGCTAACGCCGTAAAAATTCTTGTATTCATACAGATTGCAGTAAATCTTAAAGGAATAGTCTAACACAGCGAACCGGGTTTGGGATGAAATGACGACGAACGGTACACTTGGCGCGATGAACGGTAAATTTCCGCCCGAAAAACGCGCCTCAGACCAGATAAAGCGTGTCGCCGCTGTCGATATCGGCGTCGTCGAGCGTCTGCTCCGGCGAAAGAATGCGGCCCGTGAGCTCCGACATCAGAAGCGCCTGCCGGTAAGCGCCGAACGGGATGCCCATGCTCTGCTCGACCAGCTCCAGAAAGCCGCGGCACAGAAGCTTCGCTGGCAGCGTCCGCAGCGCCTTTTCCGGGTCGATCTGCTCCGGCTCACAGAGGAACCACGCCGGAACGGTCATGCATTGATAGAAATATGCCAGAAAGACGAATTCGTCCTCCGTAAAGCGGTAGCTGGTCGCCATGCCAAAGCCTCCTTCAGTCTTGCTTTTCCCGTGCGGGAAAGATAAACGACGCTTTCATCGTCCAGTGTCACGGTCATCGTGCCCGCGTCATAGGACAGGATATGGCGCTGATTGACCAGATAGCTGCGGTGTGTGCGGACAAAGCGGCTGCCAAGCTGCGCCTCAAGCGCATCCAGCGACGCGGAAAGCTCAAGCTCGTATTTCCGGTTGTTTTCCGTCGGCAGAAAGATCTGACAGTAGGAATCCGGAAGATTCAGGTACAGAATATACTGCTTCATGTTGCGTCATCCTTTTCAGCGCTGATGGTTTCTCTGGCCCGGATACGGCTGAGCGTCACGGGCGTGATGCCGAGGAAGGTCGCCACATCCTTGAGCTGCATGATGTTCTGCAGCTTCGGGTAGGTCCTCTGGAACCACGCGTAGCGCGCCTGCGCGGACTCGCGCATGATCTCGCGGACCTCCCACATCTGCGCGTAGGACTCCTCCAGCTTCTTGACATAGACCCGCAGAAACTCGATGGAGTTCGGCAGCTCCTTTATGATCGGCCGGACATCAAAATAGATCAGATCCGCCTCCGTAAGCGCCTCCAGATTCTTGTTGAGCTTGAATTCCTGACGGTTATCCATACCGATCATGCCGATGTGCGCATGGCCGTATTTGTGCAGAATACACTCGGTATATTCCTTTCCGCCCGCGCTGACCGTAAAGCCGCGCAGGATGCCGGAAATGAGAAAATACAGATTGGTCGAGTCTTCTCCGCCGTAGTACAGGCATTCTCCCTTTTTCAGGTGCCGCCGCTGCGCCAGCCGTGCGTAGGTCTGGATCGTGCTCTGAGACTGGATTCCGAGATAGTCCAGCAATTGAAAAATCTCATCCATATGAATTCTCCATTTCTGCTAAATTTTCTTTCTGTTTGTGCTCTTATTTTATTACAAAAAACGAGCCATGTAATTAACAAATGATAAGCGGCAGAAGCGTTTTAATAAGATCTTCCTATTCTGGAAACGTCAAGCGAATGACCGCTGCCTCCGGCTGTCAGGCGCGGCGCAAAGGGCGCCCGCAGCTGCGCAGGAACCGGGTGCTGATAAAATAGCGGCAAAATGCTTCGGATTTGCGGAGAAAATGACAAGAACCGGCACGCACAAACTGTACGTGCCGGTTCTTGATGGTTGCAGGATGGTTCATGAGATCGGTCAGGGCCGGTGGGGGAGGCTTCAGTCTGCGTCCTCCGGGTCCGGCAGGTCGACGATGATCGGTTCGTGGTGGACGGCGGGCAGGAATTTTGTCAGAATATCCTGCGTGGAGACGGCCAGCGTCGAGGTGTTGATGCACGGGTGGCAGCCGATGCGGGTGGACTCGGCGATCGGCTTGTCCAGCACGAGCTGGACGGCGTTTTCCGTATCGTTCATCAGGCCGAGCACGCTGACGGAGCCGGGCGTGATGTCCAGATATTTCTCCATATCTGCCGGGGCCGCAAACGACAGCCGTGCCACGCCCAGCTGCCTGGAAAGATCCTTCGTCTTGAATACCTTTTCGCCCTCCAGCATCAGCAGATAAAACTGCGTCTTCTGACGGTTGCAGAGGAATAGATTTTTACAGATCTTCTCGCCGAGCACCTGCTCGACGGCCTCGCAGGCCTCGATGGTGTCCGCGTGCTCGTGATCGACGCGGGCATAGGGAATTTGCAGCTCGTCCAGCAGCGCATAGCAGCGCTGCTCCTTTTCCAGCCGCTCCGGGACATTGCCCGGACGGCCCTCGTACCGTACTGGATCGATATACATATCTGTCAGCCGTTGCGGATGTAGAGCTCCGCGGCCTGCACCTCTTTCTCATAGGGATTTAAGTATCGGTTCACAATGTCCGCGACGCCTCCCGCGTCGAGCACATAGTAAGACCCGCTTGTGAAGTTCGCGGCATAGCCGGGCAGCGTCGCGGAGGCGATGTCGCTGCGGCCGCAGAGCAGGAAGCTCTCTGCCAGCCACAGAAGGTTGGCCTTCGTCAGATTTGTGTTGGTGTGCTCCAGCACCAGCTTGACGGCCTTCGACAGATGGAGCATCCCCTTCGGCGATACCCACTGCCGGAGCGCCGCGGAGACGAGTGAACGCTGCACCTCGATGCGCCCAAGGTCGGCTGTTGCGTAGCCGGAGCGGAAGCGCGCGACCTGCATGGCCTGCTCGCCGTTCAAATGCTGCGTCCCGGCCTGCAGATCGATATTCAGCCCCTGCGTGGGGTCCGAGTAGTGCATATCGACCGGCACATCGAACGTGATGCCGCCCATCAGATCGACCAGCTGCTCAAACACGCTCAGATCGACCACGGCGTAGCCGTCCGGCTCAAAGCCGATGATCTCCGATACGCGCAGCAGCAGCTCCTGCATCCCGGCCTCTCCGCCGCCGGCCCAGCCGTAGGCGGAGTTGATCTTCGGGACCGAATACTCGCAGTAGATCAGCGTGTCGCGCGGGATGGAGACGAGATGAATGGCCTTTTCCGTGCGGTCAATGTTCAGCAGCAGCATGGAGTCGGTACGGTAGCCGCCCTCGTCCGTGCCTGCGACGAGGATGGTCGCGCAGCCTTTTTTGCGGGCGGAAAGCGCGGCCTCGCTCTGCGGTGCGCGGGCGATCAGAAAATGAAACACCGCCGCGCCGATCGTCAGCAGCAGAACCAGCACCAGCGCAATGCGCAGTCCGTGCCGCCGCTTCGGCTTTTCCGGCCTTCTGCGCCGCCGTGATTCCGGCTGCGCAAGCTTTTCCTCCTGCTCGGCGCGTGCGCTGCGCTCGTCGTCGCTCAGCCCCTGCGTGTAGAGCCATTCGGCGTATTCCGCTGTGCTCCTGTGCGCGTTCGCGTGCTTCTGTGCGGCCTTTTTCTGCTTCATATGCGCGGCACGCTCCTGTTCAAATGCCTGCTGGCGCTCGGCTCTTGCAAGCCGCTCCTGCTCCCGGATGCGCTCGTATTCCGCGCGCCGTGCACGCTGGTACGCGGGCTTGGACTGCTCGTAGAACGTCAGCGGAGCCTCCGGCTCCTTCTGCTCCTCCGGGCCGTAGAATTTGCCGTAGTCGATGTGCACGTCCTCCGCATTCAGCGGCTCACTGCCGGGGTCTTCCGGCACGGGCTCGTCTTCGGGGGGAGGCAGCTCCGCAGTCTCGCCGTCCGATTCGCCGAGCAGGCTTTTTACATCCTGCAAAAGCGCGTCGACGTCGTCCGCGTCCGGTGTTTTCGGCGCAATTTCCTGTTCGGGCTGCGCTGCATACTTGTCTTCCATACTATGTTCTCCTTCCATTTTCCGTGCAGCCGGGGCGGCTGGTGGAAAGAAAGTCCCATAAATATTGTATCATTGTAACATAAATTCACCAAAAAGTAAATACTGTGCGGATTTCCTGCATTGCAATCGCGTCCGTTTAGTGGTAGACTGTTTTACAAAAGAAAAGTCTGCGTAGGGGCGGACGACTCTGTCCGCCCGCAGAATGCACCGGTTTTGCGAAAAGCTGGGGCGCATACGTATGCACCTGCCTGTTTTGATGTAGGGGCCGATGCCTACATCGGCCCGTTGGGAAGCTGCAAATTCGCCGCAGATTATCGTAAAAACGGTGCACACTGCGCGGGCCGATGTGTACCGGCAAGCGGCAGACCCACATCCGTAACGCTCCTTCGTCGCGAACGGCTGTGACCGGCATCGGCCCCTACAGTCAAATGCGCGGCTGCATCTGAATTTGCCGAAGATTTCTGTAGAACAGCTGCTTCCAACGGGCGGACAGAGACGTCCGCCCCTACAGAGCAGGCGCATATCGATTTGTGATTCCGACACGTTGCCTGAAGGAGGGCGTATGAATAGAAACTGGGATGCTGCGTTTGCCGCCTGCAAAAGCTATGAAGAGGCGGAGGTTTCCGCCGCGCTGCAAGCCGCGATCGACGCGGCGGGCGGGCTTGACTGGGTCACGCCCGGGATGCGCGTGGCGCTGAAGCTCAATCTTGTCTCCGCCATGAAGCCGGAGCAGGCCGCGACAGTCCATCCGGCTGTCGTCTGCGCGCTGGTAAAGCTGCTGACGGCGCGCGGTGCGCACGTCATTCTTGGCGACAGCCCCGGCGGGCTGTATACTGCGGCGCATCTGCAGCGCGTTTACGATGTGACCGGCCTGCGTGCCGCCGAAGCCCTCGGCGCGGAGCTTAACGCGGATTTTTCCGTCTGCCCTGTCTCGTATCCGGAAGCCATTCAGGCGCGGTCGTTCACTATGACCGCCTATCTGAAGCAGGCTGACGCGATCATCGACGTCTGCAAGCTCAAAACGCACGGCATGATGGGCATGACGAACGCCGTCAAAAACTTTTTCGGCATCATTCCCGGCACAATGAAGCCGGAATATCACTATAAATACCCGAAAGCCGCCGATTTTGCCGACATGCTCGTCGACCTCTGCGAATACTGTAAGCCCCGCCTTTGCATCTGCGACGCCGTCGTCGGCATGGAGGGCAACGGCCCGACGCAGGGCTCCGCGCGGCCCATCGGCTGTCTGATCGCAGCGCAGAGCGCGCATAAGCTTGACTTGGCCGCCTGCGGCCTGATCGGCCTGACGCCCGGCGAGGTGCCGACGCTCACCGCCGCCATCCGGCGCGGCCTGTGCCCGGACAGCGCGGAAAGGCTGAAGCTTTTCGGCGATCCCGCCGCGTTTACGGTCCCGGACTACAAGACCGTCCCCTCGCAGGCGAGCGTCTTTTTCCGCAGCGGCGGCAAGGGGCCGTTTTCCAGACTTGCCGACAGCGTGAAGTTCCATATGTTCACGCCCCTCCCGAAGCTGCGCGCGAAGGACTGCGTCGGCTGCAAAAAATGCGCGAATATCTGCCCGGCAAAGGCCATCACGATGAAACGCGGCAAGCCGCGCATAGACCGAAAAGCCTGCATCCACTGCTTCTGCTGTCAGGAATTCTGCCCGAAGGGCGCGATGGTGGTCGGAAGGACCGCGCTGGCAAAGCTGCTGGAAAAGGGTTGAGCGGCACACTGCCAGAAATCCCCGGCATAGCGCCCGCCGGTTCGGCTTATCCTAACAGAAAAGGAGGCCGAACCGATGCGAGCAGAGTTTTTGTGGGAAGTTTTTACCGATACCGGCGCGCCGGAGGCGTATCTGCTGTTCAAGGATGCGGGCCGCGCGCAGCAAAGCGTAAGGAAAACGGAGCATGGACTACCTGACGACGCGGGGGCTTGTCCTCCGGACAACCGAATATAAGGAGACGGACCGCATCCTGACGGTTCTGAGCGCCGACCATGGTCTTCTCACCATGAAGGCTCGCGGCGTCCGCTCCAACCGCAGCAAGCTCAAGGGCGCGTGCCAGCTGCTGACCTATGCGGAGTTCACCGTCGGCGAAGCGCACGGCTTTTCGTCCATCACGGAGGCGACCGCCATCGAGATGTTCCCGGAGCTGCGGACAGACATTGTGCTTCTCTCGCTTGCCAGCTATTTTGCCCAGCTGGCCGAGGTCCTATCGCAGGAGGATGCGGCCAGTCCCGCGCTGCTGCCGCTGATTCTGAACGCGCTGTACGCGCTCGCGAAGCTCAAGAAGCCGCCGCAGCTCGTCAAGGCGGCGACGGAGCTGCGGCTTGCCGCCCTTGCGGGCTATCTGCCGGAGCTTTCCGGCTGCTGCGTGTGCGGCAATCCGGAGCCTGACCGGTTTTCCATCGCCGACGGGACGCTTGAGTGCGCGTCCTGCCGCGCGTCCGACGGCGTGCGGATGCCGCTGTCTGCCGCGTCGCTGGCCGCCATGCGCTATATCGTCTCCTGCCCGGATAAAAAGCTGTTTTCGTTTGCGCTGACCGGCGCGGCGGAAAAGGAGCTGTGCGACGCGGCGGAGAGCTATCTGCTCACGCAGCTCGAGCGCAGCTTCTATACATTGGATTTCTATAAATCTCTTTTGACAGAATAGGATCGTACATATGAACGAACAATATGAAAAATCACTGACCAAGCTGGAGCTGGATAAGGTCCTGGCTATGCTCTCCGACCACGCCGCGTCGCAGGCGGCAAAGGACCGCTGCCTTGCCGTCCGTCCGAGCACGGACGCGGATGAGATCCGGCACCTTCTGGATGAGACGAGCGCGGCCTGCGCCTGCATCACGGTCAAGGGCTCGCCGTCCTTCGGCGGATTATATGACGTGGGCGCGTCGCTGGACCGCGCTGACCGGGGCGGCTGCCTCAGCCCGGAGGAGCTGCTGCGCATCGCGGCTGTTTTAAAATCCGCCCGCCAGACAAAGGCGTATTCCGAGGGCGAGGGGAGAAGCGCGCAGGAGCCGGGCGTGCTGGATGTGTACTTCCAGCAGATCACCACGAATAAGTATCTGGAGGAGCGCATCTTCACCTCCATCCTCTCCAAGGACGAGATCGCGGACGCGGCCAGCAGCGAGCTTGCCTCTATCCGCCGCAGGATCCGCCAGCAGAGCGCGAAGATCCGCGAATCGCTGCAAAAGATCATCACCTCGCCGTCCTACGCGAAGATTTTGCAGGAGCCGATCGTGACCATCCGCTCCGACCGCTTCGTCGTCCCGGTCAAGGCCGAGTGCAAGAGCCAGCTTCCGGGCCTCGTGCACGATGTCTCGTCCTCCGGCAGCACGTATTTCATTGAGCCGATGTCCGCCGTCAACGGCAACAACGAACTGCGCGAGCTGTTCATGGCCGAGCGCAAGGAGATCGAGCGCATTCTCGCCGAGCTTTCCGCCGAAGCGGCGGGGCACCGTGAGCAGATCAAGCTGGACTACGACGTGCTGCTGGATCTGGAATGCATTTTCGCGCGGGCGCGTCTGTCCTTTGCCATGCGCGCCATCTGCCCGGAGGTGCGGACGGACGGGCAGCTGAACCTCATCCGCGCCCGCCACCCGCTCATCACCGGCAAGACCGTCGTGCCCATCTCCGTGCGCCTCGGCAGCGATTTTGATACGCTCATCATCACCGGCCCCAACACCGGCGGCAAGACCGTCACGCTCAAGACCATCGGCCTGCTCACGCTCATGGCCGAATGCGGCCTGCATATCCCTGCCGACGACGGCAGCGCCATCAACGTCTACGAGCAGGTTTTCGCTGACATCGGCGACGAGCAGTCCATCGAGCAGTCGCTTTCCACGTTCTCGTCGCATACAAAGAATATTGTAGAGATCCTCAAGGTCTGCGACAAAGACAGCCTCGTGCTGTTTGATGAGCTCTGCGCCGGAACCGACCCGGCCGAGGGTGCGGCGCTGGCCATTTCCATCATTGAGTTCTGCCGCAAGTGCGGCGCAGGCGTCGCCGCGACGACGCACTATGCCGAGCTGAAGCTCTATGCCATGCGCACAAGCGGCGTCATGAACGCGTCGTGCGAGTTTAACGTCGAGACGCTCCAGCCGACCTACCGGCTGCTCATCGGCGTGCCCGGCAAGTCTAACGCGTTCGCCATCTCCAAGCGGCTCGGCATCGACGAGGCCATTCTGGAGCAGGCCCGCAGTCTTGTCAGCCAGAACGACGTGAACTTCGAGGACGTTCTGACGCAGCTCGACCAGCAGCGGCAGGAGATGGAGAAGGCAAAGGAGGAGGCCGAGCGCCTGCGCCGCGAGACGGAAAAGCAGAAGGAAAAATCCGACGAATATTACGCCCAGATCAAGCAGGAAAAGGAAAAGGCCGCCCAGCAGGCGCGCAAGGAGGCGCAGTATATCATCGACGATGCCCGCCGTGCCGCCGACGCGGTCTACGAAGAACTCAAGCAGCTCCGGAAGCAGGCGAAAAACGGCGCGTTCGTCCCCGGCTCCAATGAAAAGCAGGCGCAGATGCGCCGCAGTCTCAACGAGGCCGAAAGCAGAATGCAGCCCCAGCGTGAGGAAAAGCAGCGCCCGGAGCCGACCCGCGCCATCCGCGTGGGCGATACGGTCGAGCTTTTGAAGCTCGGCACAAAGGCGAGCGTCCTTGCCATTAACAAGGACGGCAGCTATCAGCTGCGCGCCGGCATCATGCAGATCACGGCGAAGCCGGAGGAGGTATACCTGCTCGAAAACGAGACGCAGAACGCGGCGAAAAAGGTCATCGCGGGCAAGGTGCGTGAGCTCAAGGCCGCGGCGCAGCCGGAACTCGATATCCGCGGCATGGCCGTGGACGAGGCGCTGCCGGTGCTCGATAATTTCCTGGACGCGGCCTATATGGGCAATCTCCCAAACGCACGCATTATCCACGGCAAGGGCACGGGCGTCCTGCGCGCAGCCGTGCAGGAGGAGCTGCGCCGCTGCAAATACGTCAAGTCCTTCCGCCTCGGCGTTTACGGCGAGGGCGAATCCGGCGTCACGATCGTCGAATTCAAGTAAGTCCCATCGATTTTTGTCCGGAAATCGGGGCGCAATGAAATAGTGATTGACATTTCAATGAAATTTGCTAAAATTAGAAGGTCAATAGCAATTGAAATCCCCGGCAGGATGTATAAGGAGTGTCGTCTATGTATATGCAGCAATCCATTGTGAAGTGTGAATCCGGCCTTTACAACCGGCAGGCCACCTACTTTATCCAGAAGGCGAACGAGTTCAAGTCCAGCATCTGGGTCGAGGTCGAGGATCGCAAGATCAACGCCAAGAGCCTGCTCGGCGTTCTGTCCATGGGCATCACCAAGGGCACGCGCGTCAGCATCATTGCGGAAGGCCCCGATGAGGAAGAAGCAGTAAAAGCACTGACCGATATGCTCGTAAAAGAGGTCTTCTGAGGCATTTTTTACAAACCAGCAGAATCAGGAGGGGGATGCCCCTCCTGATTCTGCCGCCCGATCTGCACATTTGCTTGCGCTGCGTCCGCAGCGCTTTTTTATTCAGAAGCTATGACGTTTGAAGAACTCAAGGACAAGGCGCTCTCTCTGCCATACGAGCCGGGCGTCTACATCATGCAGGATAAGACCGGCACGGTCATCTATGTCGGCAAGGCCAAAAAGCTCAAAAACCGCGTCAGCCAGTATTTTCAGGATACGGCGGCGCATACGCCGAAGACGCGTAAAATGGTGTCGCAGATCGACCATTTTGATACCATCGTCGCGCGCTCGGAGTTTGAGGCGCTGGTACTCGAATGCTCGCTCATCAAGCGGCATATGCCGAAGTACAACATCCTTTTAAAGGACGACAAGGGCTACCCCTATCTGCGTGTCGACCTGACGCAGGACTATCCCGTCATGCAGATGGTCAGCAAGACGGCGGGGGACAAGGCCAGCTACTTCGGCCCCTTCGGCGGCCGCTCCGTCACGCAGCACGTGATCGACACGCTTCGCCTGACGCTGAAGCTTCCCGGCTGCTCCAAACAGTTCCCGCGCGACCTCGGCAAGGACCGCCCGTGCCTCAACTTCCACATGAACAACTGCGACGGCTGGTGTCAGCTCTCGCGCAGCCAGCAGGACTACCATGCCCGCATGGAGCAGGCCGTGCTGATTTTGCAGGGCAATTATAAAAAGGTCGCGGACGAGCTGCGCACGCAGATGGAGGCCGCGGCAGATAAATTACAGTTTGAGCTTGCCGCGTCATTGCGCGACCGGCTGCGCGCCGTCGAATCCCTCGGCGAAAAGCAGCTTGTGACCGCCGGGACGATGGCCAATACCGACGTGATCGGCTATTACCAGAACGAAGCGCGGGCCTGCTTTGCAGTTCTGCATTATGTAAGCGGAAGCCTGCTCGACAAGGAATATGAGATCCTTTCCCCGGCGGACGACCCGCAGGAGGCCGTCTCCGCCCTCGTCAAGCAGTTCTATCTTGCGCGCGGCACAGCGCCCAAGGTCATTCTTACGCCGTTTGAGCTGGAGGACGCGGAGCTGTTTTCCGCCCTTCTGCAGCAGAAGCTGAACAAAAAGGTCCTCATCCGGATGCCGCAGCGCGGCGACAATGTCCGGCTGGTCGAGCTTGCGCATAAAAACGCGCGCGAGGAGGCCGAGCGCATCACAACCAGAGCCGAGCGCCGCACCGGCACGCTCGGTGCGCTGGCCGATATGCTCCATCTGCCGGATATCCCGCACCGGATGGAGTCCTATGATATTTCCAACCTGGCCGGGACGGATATCGTCGCGTCCATGGTCGTTTTTCAGGACGGCAGGCCGCTCAAATCCGCCTATAAGCGCTTCCGCGTCGAGGGCCTGACCGATCAGGACGATTACGCGTCCATGCATCAGGTGCTGCTGCGCAGGCTGACGCATTACGTCCAGCAGGACGCGGGCTTTTCCGAGCACCCGGACGTGCTGCTGATCGACGGCGGCGTCGAGCATACAAAGGTCGCGGAGGATGTGCTGCAAACGCTGGGGCTGGATATCCCGGCCTACGGCATGGTCAAGGACGACAAGCACCGCACAAGAGCGCTCGTGACCGCCGCAGGCGATGAGATCGCCATCAGCGCCGTCCCGTCCGTTTTCGCCCTCATCGGTACGATCCAGGAGGAGACGCACCGCTTCGCCATCACGTACCAGCGTGCGCTGCGCTCCCGCCGCATGAAAAAATCCGGTCTGGAGGATATCCCCGGCATCGGTGAAAAGCGGCGGCAGGCGCTGTTAAAGAAATTCCGCTCCGTTAAAGCCATTTCGCAGGCGGAGCGCAGCCAGCTTGAGCAGGTGCTCCCCGCGTCCGCCGCGCTGGCTGTTTATCAGCATTTTCACCCGAAGGAAGGAGGGCAAACGCCATGCGCGTCATCACAGGAACCGCCAGAGGCGTCCCGCTGAAGGCCCCGAAGGGCATGGATACCCGCCCGACCATGGATCAGGTCAAGGAGGGCATTTTCTCCGCCATCCAGTTTGAGGTCGAGGGAAGAACGGCGCTCGACCTGTTTGCCGGCTCCGGACAGCTCGGCATCGAGGCGCTCAGCCGCGGCGCGGCGCACTGCACCTTTGTCGACAAGGGCAGAGAACCGGTCAGTGTTATTCGGGAGAACCTGAAAAAGACAAGGCTGGAAGAACGTGCCGAAGTTGTGCAGGCGGATTACAGTTCCTACCTGAAAACCTGCCGCAGGCAGTTCGATTTGATCCTTTTAGACCCGCCTTACGCGGAAATTTTCCTTGAAACTGCGCTAAAAATCATATCAGAAATTGACATTTTGACGAACAGTGGTATAATAGTCTGTGAAAGACCCTTTGAGAAGTCCCTTCCGGACGACATTCCGGGTCTTGCGCGTTACCGGGATTACCGTTACGGCAAGGCTGCGGTGACGATCTTCCGCAGAGGATAGCCGTCTGGAGGAGCCATGAAGACAGCGATTTATCCCGGCAGCTTCGACCCTGTCACAAACGGACATCTCAACATCATCACCCGTGCGGCGCGCAGCTTTGACCGGCTGATCGTCTGCGTGATGTATAACTGTGAAAAAAGCCCCATGTTCACGCCGGAGGAGCGCGCTGAGCTTATCCGCCGCGTCACGGCGGACATTCCGAACGTCGCGGTCATGCACTCCGACAAGCTGCTGGCCGACTTTGCGCGCGAACAGGGCAGCTCCATTATCATCAAGGGCCTGCGGGCCGTTTCTGATTTCGAGCGCGAGTTCCAGATGGCGCTCATGAATCACAAACTCAACCCCGGACTGGATACCATGTTCCTGACTGCCGAGCACCAGTTCATGTACCTGAGCTCGAGCGCCGTCAAGGAGCTGGCGCGGTATGACGCCGACGTGAGTGATTTTCTCCCGGCTGCGATCATCCCGGACTTTAAAGCCCGCATGATGGAGCAAATCTAAGGAGGTATTTTTATGGCAAGCGGTATTGAAGAGATCCTGACGACATTGTATGAGATGGTACAGGATGCGTGGAGCCTGCCACTCGGCGCGGACAAGTGCGTGCTCGAACGCGACAAGGTTCTCGATCTTCTCGACGAGATCAGCAATCAGCTTCCCGGTGAACTCAAGCAGGCCAAGACGATCGTGGAATCCCGCAACGACGTCATCACCAACGCCAAGCGCGAGGCCGAAAACATTCTCAAGCAGGCCGAGCAGCGCGCCCGGCAGATGATCTCGCACGAGGAGGTCTATCTGCAGGCCCAGAAGGAGGCCGACGACCTCATGAAGAACGCGCAGGCCAAGATCAAGGAGCTGCGTCAGGTCACGAACGACTATGTCGACGATTCCATGAAGCGCACCGAAGACGCCATTGCACAGGCCCTGAGCGAGATCCGCGAGTCCCGGAGTAAGTTCCGCGCCCTCGTCAACCCGCAGCAGGCCAAGCCCTCGCCCATCATCGAGGACGTATAACGCATCAGTTTCCCATACCGATACAAGCTGAGAAGAGGAATGAACTTCGCGCAGCGCCGCAGAGAGGAAGCGGCTGGTGTAAGCTTCCGCAAAGCCGAAGTTCCCGTCGCCTCCGAGCTGCCGGGCTGAACGCACAGTAAGCCCCGCCGGGTCCTCCCGTTACAGAGATTTGAGCGCCCGGTTTTCCGGGAACGCAGGTGGTACCACGGAGAATTTCTTCGCCCTGAGTTTTGAAACTCAGGGCGTTTTTTCTTGCATCTGCGCATTCGATTGTAGGGGCCGATGCCCACATCGGCCCGGCAGAACAGACCGCTTTTACAGAAATCTACGGCGAATTCGCAGGTACGTGCGCATTTGGTTGTAGGGGCCGATGCCTACATCGGCCCGCGCAGAACAGTCCGTTTTTACAGAACTCTTCGGCGAATTCGCAACTACCCAAACGGGCCGACAGAGTCGTCGACCCCTACAGCAAGGTTTCGCTGCCCCCTGTACTCCGTAGGGGCGGACGACTCTGTCCGCCCGCAGAATATACCGATTTTACGGGAATCTCCGGCGATTTCGCAGCTTCCCAACAGGCCGATGTAGGCATCGGCCCCTACGAACACGCAGGAAACTGCATTCTTATCCGCCTGAGATTTCCGCTATAACAACTGCCCTCCGCCGGGCAGAGCAGAGCCCCGCCCCTACCAACCACAAGCGGTTTTTCGACTTTTCCTGCGCAAAACCGCCGCCAACACCATAGAGAAAGAGAGGAACCGCCATATGCCGAGCGAATTTGTATTTGTCCCCACGCCCTACAGCGCAGAGCTTCAGGAGGAGCTCGCGAAGGCGCTGCGGGCGCGCACGGAGATCATTTCGCGGAAGATGAACCCGAAGCTCTGGCGCATGACCGACGGCGTGAACCGCTTTGCGGAAGCGAACCAGGCCGACGATCCGGTGCTGAAGCGCCGGAAGACCGTGCAGACTGTTTTATCTGTGGTTTTGGCGGCCATAGGCGTTTTCCTACTCGTGACAGGCCTGACGGAGCCGAGGAACACGACGCTGCTTGCCGCAGGCGCGATCGCGCTGGTCATTGCGGCGGCGCGGCTCCTGCCAAGGCCGGACGCGAGCATGACGCGGCAGTTTCAGAGATCCGCGTCGCTGCTGCTAAAGAGCCTCGGCGGGATGGATCTGTCGTCAAAGCCGAAGATCCGCTTCACGGACGAGGCAATGCAGATCAAGACAAACCAGAAATCGGCCGACTTCCCGTATGAAAAAATGGAAACGCTGGTGGAAACGCCGAGCCTTTTCCTGCTGACGCACTCCGGCTCGGCCACGGTCCTGCAAAAGAAGGATCTGATTTTAGGCACACCGGAGGAATTTCTGGACTTTTTCCGTGCCCACGCAGCCTGCCCCTGTGCAAAATTGACTGAAGAATAAACAATATGTTTCAATAGGAGAATCAACATGAGAAAAGAACTGCCCAAGCAATACGACCCGACGCAGGTGGAAAGCCAGATCTATCAGATGTGGCTGGACAGCGACTGCTTCAAGGCCGAACCAGACCCCGGCAAGAAACCCTATTCCATCGTCATGCCGCCTCCCAACGTCACCGGCCAGCTCCACATGGGCCACGCGCTGGACTCGACGCTGCAGGATATCCTGACGCGCTACAAGCGCATGGAGGGCTACAGCGCCCTGTGGCTTCCCGGTACGGACCACGCCGGCATCGCCACCCAGATCAAGGTCGAGGAAGAGCTGCGCGTCAAGGAGGGCAAGACCCGCTATGACCTTGGCCGCGAAAAATTCCTGGAGCGCGTCTGGGCGTGGAAGGAAAAGTACGGCAGCCGCATCGTCGAGCAGCAGCGAAAGCTCGGCGTCAGCTGCGACTGGTCGCGCAGCCGCTTCACGATGGACGAGGGCTGCTCCAAGGCCGTGCGCGAGGCGTTTTGCGAGATGTACGACAAGGGCCTTATTTACAAGGGCAGCCGCATCATCAACTGGTGCCCGCACTGCCTGACGGCCCTCTCCGACGCGGAAGTCGAATACGTTGACAAGCCCGGCCATCTCTGGTATATCCGGTATCCGCTCTCTGACGGCTCCGGCGATATCGTCGTCGCCACGACCCGCCCGGAAACCATGATGGGCGACACCGGCGTGGCCGTCAACCCGAACGACGAAAAGTTCAAACACCTCATCGGCAAGACCTGTATCCTGCCCATCATGAACCGCGAAATTCCCATCGTGGGCGATGAATACTGCGAGATCGGCTTCGGCACCGGCGCGGTCAAAATGACCCCGGCGCACGACCCCAACGACTTTGAGGTCGGCCTGCGCCACAACCTCGATGTCATCCGCGTCATCGCCGACGACGGCCATATCAACGAAAACGGCGGCAAGTACAACGGCATGGACCGCTACGAATGCCGCAAGGCCCTGGTAAAGGACCTCGAAGAGCAGGGGTATCTGGTCAAGACCGAGCCGTATTCCCACAACGTCGGCACCTGCTACCGCTGCCATAACGACGTCGAGCCGCTCATTTCCGCGCAGTGGTTCGTCAAGATGAAGCCGCTGGCAGAAGAGGCCATCCGCGTCGTGAAGGACGGCACGATCAAATTCGTTCCGGAGCGCTTCTCCAAGACGTATCTCAACTGGATGGAAAACGTGCACGACTGGTGCATCTCCCGCCAGCTCTGGTGGGGCCATCAGATCCCCGCGTGGTACTGTGACGAATGCGGCCATATCAATGTCAGCCGCGAAGACCCGACGAAGTGCGAAAAATGCGGCTGCACGAAGCTGACCCGCGACGAGGACGTGCTCGACACCTGGTTCTCGTCCGGTCTGTGGCCGTTCTCCACGCTCGGCTGGCCCGATTTGAATTCGGAAGACCTCAAATACTGGTACCCGACGACCGATATGGTCACGGGCTATGATATCATCTTCTTCTGGGTGGCGCGCATGGTCGTCTCCGGCATGGAGCAGATGAAAAAGGAGCCGTTCAAGACCGTCTTCATCCACGGCCTCGTCCGCGACGACAAGGGCCGCAAGATGTCCAAGTCCCTCGGCAACGGCATCGACCCGCTGGAAATGGCCGAGAAATACGGCGCAGACGCGCTGCGCTTCAACCTCATCACCGGCAACTCGCCCGGCAACGATATGCGCTTCTACGTCGAAAAGTGCGAGGCCATGCGCAATTTCGCCAACAAAATCTGGAACGCGAGCCGCTATGTGCTCATGAACCTGACCGTCGAAGAAAACGGCCTTCCGGATGCCGCCGACCTGGAGATCGAGGACAAATGGGTGCTGTCCAAGCTCAATACGCTCATCAAAGAGGTCACGGAGAATATGGATGCGTACGAGCTGGGCGTGGCCTCCGCCAAGGTCTATGACTTCATCTGGGACACGTACTGCGACTGGTATATCGAGCTGACCAAGGCAAGACTGTATGGCGAGGACGAAAAGAGCAAGCTGGCCGCGCAGAAGGTGCTGGTGTATGTGCTTGACCAGTTCCTGCGCCTCCTGCACCCGTTCATGCCGTTCATCACCGAGGAAATCTGGCAGGCCATCCCGCACGAGGGCAGGTTCCTCATGCTGGCTGACTGGCCGAAGTATGACGAGAATCTGAACTTCTCCGTCGAGGCGGCACATATGGAGTCCGTCATGAACGCCATCCGTTCCATCCGCAACCGCCGCGCGGAGATGAACGTCCCGCCGTCGAAGAAGAGCACGCTCTACGTCGTGTCCGATAAGGGCGAGATCTTCCGGCAGGGCACGGGCTTTATCTGCCGTCTGGCCTACGCCGATCAGGTCATCATCTGCGATTCGGACCCCGAGGGCCACGAGAACATGGTCTGCGTCGTCACGAACGACGCCAAGCTCTATATTCCGCTGGAGGAGCTGATCGACTTCGAGAAGGAGCTGGCCCGCATCGAAAAGGAAAAGGCGAACTGCCTCAAGCAGATCGCCATGTTCGAGGGCAAGCTTTCAAACGAAGCGTTTGTCTCCCGCGCACCGGAAAAGGTCGTGGCCGAGCAGCGCGAAAAGCTCGAAAAGAACCGCGCCCTGCTTGCACAGCTCGAAGAAAGTGAAAAGCGTCTGCGCCGGTAATCCCTTTGACAAAACCCGCGCGTAAAAGCTTCTATAATGGACACACAGGAAAAAGCCCTGTGTGTCCATTTTCTATTTTGGAGGCGAACAAATGAATCTCACAAGCTTTTTGCAGGACAAGCATCTGACCGTCGCGCTGCGCGGCGAAATTGACCACCACAGCGCGAAGGATATCATGCGCGTCCTGGGCAACAAAATCGACCTCTATCTGCCGCGCGTGTGCGTGCTGGATTTCAGGGAGGTCACGTTTATGGACTCTAGCGGGATCGCCATCGTGATCTCCTGCGTGCGCCGGATGCGGCAGCTGCGCGGCGAGGTCATTCTCCGAAGCGTTCCGCCGCAGCCGATGAAGGTGCTCAAGGCCTCCGGCATTGAGCGCATAGCAACTCTGGAAGACGAAAGGAGCCTTGTCCATGAAAGCTGAAAATGAAATGACGCTGACCTTCCCCAGCCGGTCCTCGAACGAATCCTTTGCCCGCGCGGCAGTCGCGTGCTTCGCCGCCCAGCTCGACCCCAATCTCGAGGAGCTGAACGATATCAAGACCGCGGTGTCCGAGGCCGTGACCAACTGCATTGTTCATGCCTACCGCGACTGCCTCGGCACCGTGACCATCCGCTGCCGCATTCTGCCGGAGAACGTGCTGGATATCGTCATCCGCGACAAGGGCTGCGGCATGGAGGATGTGGAAAAGGCCCGCGCGCCCATGTTCACGACCGGCGGCCCGGAGCGCAGCGGCATGGGCTTTACGATCATGGAGAGCTTCATGACCTCGCTTCAGGTCACGTCAAAGCCCGGCAAGGGCACGACGGTACATATGAAGCGCAAGATCGTGCAGCGGAGGAAAACCGCTTGAGCGACACCATCACGCTCATCCAGCGCTCCCAGCAGGGCGACCGGGACGCGTCCGAACGGCTCGTGACGGAAAACACGGGCCTCATCTGGTCGATCGCCCGGCGGTATTTTGGCCGCGGCGTAGAGCCGGACGATCTGTTCCAGCTTGGCTGCGTCGGCTTTTTAAAGGCGGTCGAGGGCTTTGATACCGCCTACGGCACGCAGTTTTCGACCTACGCCGTCCCCAAAATTGCCGGAGAGATCCGCCGCTTTCTGCGCGACGACGGCGCGGTCAAGGTCAGCCGCAGCGTGAAAGAGCGCGCCGCCGCCATCAAAAAGGTCCGTGAGCGCCTGACCGGCGATTTCGGCCGCGACCCGACGGTCTCCGAGCTGTCCGAGGCGCTGGGCCTTTCGCCGGAGGAGATCGCGGCTGCCGAAACCGCCACCAGCGCGACTGAGTCCATCCAGCGCCAGACCGGCGAGGAGGGCTTTTCCCTCGAGGATGTCCTGTGTACAGACGGCATGGAGGAAAAGCTGCTTGAACGCATGGCCCTGCAGGAGGCGCTTGCCCGCCTGAACGACAAGGAACGGCTCGTCATCCAGCTCCGCTATTACCACAGCCTGACCCAGCAGCGCGTCGCGGGCCTCATCGGCGTGTCGCAGGTGCAGGTCAGCCGCATCGAAAAGAAGGCGCTGGAACGGCTTCGAACATTTTTTTGATGTCGACAAACCGGGCAAAATGCGGTAGAATATCCGTAGTTTATTGAAAAGGCAATGTCATACCACTTGATACTGTGTCCTGTCACGCAAACACGACGAAACCTCGAACAAGGTTGGTAGGGGCGGGGCTCTGCTCCGCCCTGCGGGACGCACCGGATAATCGAAAATCTTCGGCGAATTCGCAGGCACTTGCTTGCGTGATTGTAGGGGCCGATGCCCACATCGGCCCGTTTGGAAGTTACGAATTCGCCGCAGACTACCGTAAAAGCGGTGCGTTCTGCCGGCCGATGTAGGCATCGGCCCCTACAGGGCACCATACGGATTTGCGGCTGCCCATCGGGCGGAGCAGAGCCCCGCCCCTACCAGCTGCGTCCGTTTTTTACCGGGGTTTCGTATAGAATGCGGTCTTAAATCGACGACATTGCCCGTAAGGGGAAGCTATGGAACAGACATTTGAAGCCCGGTTCTTATCCGCGCGCCGCGCTGTGATCGCTGCGCGCTTTCAGAACCTGAACGAGATGCAGCGCGAGGGCGTTCTTACAACGCAGGGGCCGCTGCTGCTGCTGGCCGGTGCGGGCAGCGGCAAGACGACCGTTCTCATCAACCGCATCGCCAATCTCATCGCCTTCGGCGAAGGCTCCGACTCCAACGAGATTCCGGAGTATATTGCGGAGGCGGACGTTACATATCTCGAGGACTACCTCAAAACGCGCGATCCCGCCATGCAGCAGCAGGCCGAGCGCCTGTGCGCGCTCCGGCCCGCCGCGCCGTGGTCGATTCTGGCCATCACATTCACCAACAAGGCCGCAAATGAATTGAAGGCCAGACTGCAGGCGCTGCTGGGCGACTACGCCATGGACGTCTGGGCCATGACGTTCCACGCTGCCTGCTGCCGCATTCTGCGCCGGGAAATTGGCCGCCTGGACGGCTACACGGGCCGCTTCACGATCTATGACACGAGCGATTCCGAGCGGGTCATGAAGGACATTCTGAAGGACTTCGGGCTGGACGAAAAATCCCTCCCGCCGCGTCTGGCGCTTTCCGTCATCAGCAAGGCCAAGGACAAGCGTCAGGGGCCGGAGCAGTTTTCCAAACACGCCGGAAAGTCCGGCGATTACCGCATGGACCGCATCGCGCAGCTCTACGCCGAATACGAAAAGCGCCTGCACGAGGCCAACGCGCTGGACTTTGACGATATCATCCTCAAGACCGTCGAGCTGCTTGAGCAGTTTGAGGACGTGCGGACGTATTACCAGCGCAAGTTCCACTACGTCATGATCGACGAGTATCAGGACACGAACCAGCTGCAGTATCAGCTGACAGCGCTGCTTGCGGGCGGGTATGAAAACATCTGCGTCGTCGGCGACGACGACCAGTCCATCTACAAATTCCGCGGCGCGACTATCGAGAACATTCTTTCCTTTGAAAAGCAGTTCAAGGGCGCACGTGTCATCCGCCTGGAGCAGAACTATCGCTCCACGCAGGCCATTTTGAACGCGGCCAACGCCGTCATCTCGCACAACCGGGGGCGCAAGGGCAAAAAGCTCTGGACGCAGAACGCTGCGGGCGACCGCATCACGGTCTACGAGGCGTCAAGCGAGTCGGATGAGGCCAATTACATTTCCAGCCGCATTATCTCCATGTCCAAGGGGAAGAATTTCAAGGATTTCGCCGTGCTCTACCGCACGAATGCGCAGTCGAACGCGGTGGAAAATGCGTTCAAGCGCAGCGGCATCCCGTACCGCATCATCGGCGGCACACGCTTCTTTGACCGCGCCGAGGTCAAGGATATGCTGGCCTATCTGTGCGTGATCAATAACCGCGCAGACGAGCTGAGATTGCAGCGCATCATCAATAACCCGCCGCGCGGCATCGGCGGCAAAACGCTCGAAATGGCGCAGCGGCAGGCGGCTGCGGCAGGCGTGCCGCTCTACACGGTCGTCTCCGACCCGTACAGCTATCCGAGCCTTGAAAAGTCCGCCGCGAAGCTCATGGCCTTCACGGTCGTGATCGAGGAATGCGCCGAGCTTCTGACGACGCTTTCTCTGCCGGACTTCTATGAGGAGGTCATGCTCCGCACCGGCTATCTGAAAATGCTCGAGGAAAAGGACGATGTCGAAGCGCGCACCCGCGCCGAAAACGTCCGCGAGCTGAAATCCAGCATCCTTGCCTACATGGAAAACACCGATACGCCCACATTGGCTGGATTTTTGGAAGAGATCGCCCTCTATACCGACATTGAGCAATACGACCCGGACGCGGACGCCGTCGTGATGATGACGATGCACGCGGCAAAGGGCCTGGAATTCCCGAATGTATTTCTCACGGGCTTTGAAGAGGGGCTGTTCCCGTCGAACCGCTGCCTGAACGAGCCGGAGGAGCTGGAAGAGGAGCGCCGCCTGTGCTACGTCGCCATCACCAGAGCCAAGCAGAACCTCGTTATTTCCTATGCCCGGCAGCGTATGCTCTATGGACGCACCACGACGAACCTGCCCTCCCGCTTTGTAGACGAGCTTCCGGCGGAATTCGTCAAGCGCGTCGGCGCGCCGAAGCCCAGCTATTCGCAGCAGCCCACCCGGCAGTACGGCTCGTTTGGCCGCGTCAGCATCTACGGCGACGAGTATAATGACTTTTCGCAGATCCCCACGCGCCCGAAGCCGCAGAAGGACTATTCCGTCCACACGCAGCCGAAGCCGGCCCCGAAGGTCAGCTTCGCGGCAGGGGAAATGGTGCAGCACAAGGCATTTGGCCGGGGCATGATCCTGACGGTTCTGCCCATGGGCGCCGACGCGCTGCTCGAGATCGCGTTCGACGGCGTCGGCACGAAGCGCCTTATGGCAAACACGGCAAGCCAGCACATGAAAAAGCTGTAATCTTCCCATGACCCCGGCATAGGCTATGCTGGGGGTGTATGGAGATGAGCCGGAAAAAACGAAGACGCAGAAGACTGCTTCTGATCGTCCCGCTGCTCGTGCTGACGGGGCTGGTTCTGCTCGTGGAGCTGCATTTGTCACCGTATATCCGCGAGCTTGCGCGCAATCAGGCGGTCAACGCCGCGTCGAACGCCATCATAGAGGCCGTCAGCGAAATGCTCCGCAGGGGCGACACGGATTTTTCCCGCGTGATCGTGCTGGAAAAGGACGTGGAGGGCCATATCACCGCGCTTCGCACCGACATGACGCAGGTCGAGCGCCTCAAGGTCGAGGTGCTGGAACTTCTGGATACCCTTGTCGCGCAGATCAACACGCAGCAGATGGGCATCCCACTCGGGAACCTCCTGCTGCCGGATCTATTGGCCGGAACCGGCCCGGAGCTGCCGGTCAAGGCCGTCAGCCTCACCATGTCGAACGCTGACTTTTTTTCGGATTTTACCGCAGCCGGGATCAACCAGACGCTGCAGACGCTGAAGGTGAAATTCACCATCAGCCTGACCATCCTGACGACCGTCGGCTATGAGACGGTCGACGTGGACAGCGACGTCATGCTCGCGCAGACCGTGATCGTCGGCACAGTGCCTGAAACGTACGTAAACCTGGGACATCTGACTACAACGGAAGGCTGGGAACAATATGGAACCGAAACAGGAAATTGAACAGCTCACACGGGAGCTGGAACACGCCGGATATCTTTATTACGTGCTCGACAACCCCGAAATGAGCGATTATGACTATGACCACAAGCTGCGCAGATTGGAAGAACTGGAGGCGCAGTACCCGCAGTACGCCTCGCCCCTCAGTCCGACGCGCCGCGTCGGCGGGCAGGCGCTGAGCGAATTTGTCAAGGTGCGCCACGCCGTCCCGCTGGAAAGCCTGCAGGACGTGTTTTCCTATGACGAGCTGCGCGACTTTGACGCGCACGTGCGCGAGGAGGAGCCGGACGCGGAATACTCCGTCGAGCCGAAGGTCGACGGTCTCTCCGTCGCGCTGGAATATGTCGACGGACAGTTCGTCCGCGGCGCAACGCGCGGCGACGGCCTGATCGGCGAGGATGTAACGGAAAATCTCAAGACCATCCGCTCCATCCCCATGACGCTGGAGCACGCGCCCGCCCGTCTGATCGTGCGCGGCGAGGTCTTTATGCCCCGCGCCAGCTTCGAGGCGCTCAACGCCGAGCAGGAAAAGCTCGGAAAGCCGCTCTTTGCCAACCCGCGCAACGCGGCGGCGGGTTCTTTGCGCCAGCTCGACCCCGGTATCGCTGCAAAGCGCAGGCTGGACATTCTGGTTTTCAATCTGCAGCTGGCAGAGGGCGCGGAATTTCAGACCCACAGCGAGACGCTGGACTATCTGCGAAATTTGAAATTCAAGGTCATTCCCTATACGCTCTGCCGCGATATGGACAAAGCGGAGCAGTTGATCGCCGAGCTTGGCGAAACGCGCTATGACCTGCCGTATGATATCGACGGGGCCGTTATGAAGCTCAACAGCCTTGCGGGCCGCGCCCGTCTTGGCAGCACGGCCAAATTCCCGCGCTGGGCCGCAGCCTTCAAATACCCGCCCGAGGTCAAGGAGACGGTATTGGAGGATATCGTCGTGCAGGTGGGCCGCACGGGCGTTCTCACGCCCCGCGCCATCGTCGCTCCCGTGCATCTGGCCGGAACGACCGTCACCGCCGCGACGCTCCACAATCAGGATTTTATTACGGATAAGGACATCCGCATCGGCGATACCGTCAAGATCCGGAAAGCAGGCGAGATCATCCCGGAGATTCTCGAGGTCGTGCTCGCCAGGCGCCCGGAGGGCGCGAAGCCCTATCACCTGCCGGACAAATGCCCCGTCTGCGGCGCGCCCGTCGTGCGCGATGAGGACGGCGCGGCTCTGCGCTGCACCGGCGCGGAGTGCCCCGCGCAGCTGTCGCGCAATCTTGCGCATTTCGTTTCGCGCGAGGCCATGAACATCGACGGCCTCGGCAGCGCGATCCTCGATCAGCTGATCGAGCAGAAGATGGTATCCAATCCCGCCGACCTCTACCGGCTGGACTACGCCGCGTTTGCCGAGCTCCCCGGTCAGGGCAAAAAGTCCGCCGCGAATCTGGAGGCGGCCGTCGAGGCCAGCAAGCAGAACGATCTGTCCCGCCTTCTGTGCGCCCTCGGTATCCGGCAGGTCGGCAGCAAGGCGGCCAAGGTGCTGGCTGCTACATTCGGCAGCCTCGACGCGCTGCAGAACGCGGCGCTTGAAGACCTGACTGCCGTGCCTGATATCGGCGAGACGACGGCGCAGAACATTCTCGACTATTTTGCAAGCCCGCAGTCGCAGGACCTCATTGAGCGGCTGCGCGAGGCTGGCGTGAACTTCCTGTCGACCAACCGGATCACGGACACCCGCTTTGCGGGAAAGACCTTCGTGCTGACCGGCGCGCTGAGCCTCTTCACGCGCGAGGAGGCGACGGAGAAGATCGAAAGCCTCGGCGGCAAGGCGGCCTCGTCCGTCTCCAAAAAGACGACCTATGTGGTCGCGGGCGAAAACGCGGGCAGTAAGCTGAAAAAGGCCAACGAGCTGGGCATCCCGGTCCTGTCCGAGCAGGAATTTCTGGAGCTGCTGCAATGAGGATCACACTCGTCAGCAGCTGCGGCCTTGTGCTGGAGCAGGATGGGAGCGCGCTCCTGATCGACGCGCTCAACAAGCAGTTCCGCTGCTATTACGGCCTGCCGCCTGAAGCCTTTGCGAAAATGCTGGCAGGCGAGCCGCCCTATGACGCCGTCTGCGGCGTCCTGTTTACCCACGCGCACCCCGACCATTACAGCGCCAGCCGCGCGGAGCAGCTCCGCGCGGCCTGCGGCGCGCCGGTTTTCCTTCCGCAGCCGAACACGCCGGAGCGCCTGATGATGCAGCTTGGCCCGTTTACGGTCGAATGCAGCCGCTTTCCGCACATCCCCGTTCCGGGTATGGCCGAAGCCCTGCACGCTGTATACTGGATCTCCGCTGCCGGAAAAAGCATTTATGTGACTGCCGACGCGCAGATCGACACGGAACGCCACCGCGCCATTCTGCATGGCCGCCGGGCGGACGCAGCGTTCTGGAACGGGCAGTATCTGTCCCATCCCGAGACGCGGGAGCTGCTGCTGGAGGCGGCAGTAAAAAACTATATTTATCACATTCCGGTCGACGAAAAGGACGTCTGCGGCATCCGCCGCAAATGCGAACGCAGCATGGCCCGCTTCGGCGCAGAACTCCCGAACGTCTCTCTGCTGGAGCAGTATCCGTCGAGCCTTGAGGCGTAAAATATAAAAATCCTCCCTGGCAGGTAGCTGTCCATAAAACAGGTTTCACGAAACAAATAATATGGCAGTTGCCGGACAAGGGTTGCTGACAAAAAGGGTATGTGCCGTTAAGACACATAATGGCATTCTGCGCAGCCGAGGCACAACCCGCCTTCACCCAGCGCGGTGATGTCGGCGCGCGTGACGGGTACATCCGCCGCGATTTTGGGCAGCATCAGATCGAAGACCGTCGCGCCCGCGTACATGACGCAGCCGGGCAGGCCCATGACGGGCGTGCCGTCCTCAAAATAGCCGAGCAGGAACATCACGCCCGGCAGGACCGGCGCGCCGTAGGCGACGATATCTGCACCAGCCGCCTTGATGCCGCGCGGGAAAACCTTGCCGCCGTCATCGGTGCGCTGGAGCACGCCATGCACATGATCGCCGCCGAGGGCCATGACGAGACGCGAAAATAAAGCCGGGGACCGGCTGGAAAACAAATGCGCCGCATTCCGATGAAAGCCGGAATGCGGCGTTTCGGTTTGGCGCGGATATACCAGTTCTGGAATTTCTCACCGAAAGGCGTGGACTTTTCCGGGACGGCGTGTTAAAGTTAATGATAAGTAGGATTCGCCTGAATTTCCCCTCATGAACCGGGCGGGGACGCCGCGGTTATAAGAGCCGGGACAGACAGAACGAATGGGAGGAAAAGAAATGGAACGATATTGCAAATACTGCGGGGCGCAGCTCCCGCCGTCGGGGAATTTCTGCGGCAAGTGCGGGATGCCTGTCGGCAGCGGTGAGGATATGTTCGGTTCCGCCGAGCCGACGGTTGACAGCTATCACTATGGGGATATGAACAGCGGCAGAGGCGCTGCCGGCGGCCCTGTCAGACCCGGACAGAAAAAGCCAGGCAATGGAAAGACCGTGCTGCTTGCTGTGGCTGCAAGCCTGGTCCTGCTGGTTGGCGTGGCGCTGGCGGTCAAGCTGATCCTGGAGCTGCGCGGGGAAAAGGACGCCGTGCAGGAACCGGCATATACGGAAACCATAGCGGAAGCCGCGCCGCAGGACACTCCTGAACAGCCTGCGCCGCAGGATACCGCGCCCGAAGCGCCCATGCAGGAAGCACCCGCGCAGGAGGAGCCGGAGGAGGATGCCGGGGCGTACCAGCCGGATCGTATTCTGGAGCTTCAGCCCGGTCAGCTGAACTGGGTGGTCGTGACCGGCGATTATGATTTGTTTTTTTCCGTGCCGGAGGGATTTGTGGAAACGCCAATCGGCTTCTCCGTGAACGGAAACATCTACTGCTATTATGCGCAGACGCTCGATATGCTCGTCCGCGTCTGGGAAGCGCCGGTCGACATGGCCGGCGATCCCGGCAGCAGCCGCCTGTGCACTGCCTATGGCTTTCGCATGGACGAGGCTTCCATGCAGGAGACGGAAAACAGCCGCCGTTATACCTGCACCGGAAGCGGCAGGCGGATGTCCGTCTATGAGACGTGGGGGGATCTGTATGCGTATTACTTCATGTTCGAATATCCGGACAGCTCCATGCTGCATACGTCGGCCTATGAGGATCTCGCCTCGGCGTTCCTTTCGCGTGCGTCCTGCAACAATGTGCTGACACAGCCCGTCAGTGCGTATATTCTCCCGCAGAGCGCGGAGCGCCGGCTGACCGAGGCGGATCTGGAGGGCCTTTCCCATCAGCAGCTCTGCCTTGCGCGCAACGAGATCTATGCCCGCCACGGACGGCGCTTTAAGAATAAAGACATCGCCGCGTATTTTGCGGAAAAGGACTGGTACTACCCGTCCATCGATGCATCCGTATTTGACGCGAACCAGAACAGCTACTTATCCGAGGATGAGCTCTATAACGCGACCTTCATGCTCGAATACGAGAAGCGGAAATTCGGAAAATCATACTATTAAGGAATTTGGAAATGGAGTCTGAGATCAGGATATGAAAAAGAAGATCATCGCGGCGGCTCTGGCGGCAGCCGTGCTGCTTGCAGCGGGCGGTCTGCTTTTCGGACTGCATAGGATCGGGGAAACGACGATCTCCGCCGGGCCGGAGCCTGCCGCACCGGAGGAGGTCCAGCCCGCCGAGCCGGAGGAGCCTTCCGTTCCGGAGCAGCCGGAGAAGGAACCGGAGGAGGCGGAGCTCGTGCAGACACAGACCCCCGTGCCGGAGGCCGTGCAGACCGAAAAGCCGTGTATTGTCATTGACGCCGGACACCAGCTGAATGCCGATTACGGCAAGGAGCCGGTCGGCCCGGGAAGCACGGAGCTGAAAACGCGCGTTTCCGCCGGAACGACCGGCGTGTCGACCGGGATCCCGGAATACGAGCTGAATCTGGCCGTCTCGCTGCTTTTGCAGCAGGAGCTTACGGCGCGCGGCTATACGGTCATCATGACGCGGACGGAGAACGACGTTTCCATATCCAATGCCGAGCGCGCGCAGATCGCGAACACGCAGCAGGCCGGCGCGTTCATCCGCGTCCATGCCAACGCAAGCGAAAGCGCCGCCGCCAGCGGGATCATGACCATCTGCATGACGCCGTCGAACCCGTATAACGGCGCGTTATATGAAAAAAGCCGCGCCCTGTCCGACTGCGTGCTCGAGCGGCTTGGCGCAGCGCTTGACAAGCCGCAGAACGAACGGACGCTCTGGCAGACGGACACCATGACCGGCATCAATTACAGCGAGGTCCCGGTCACCATCGTGGAAATGGGCTTTATGACCAACCCGGCCGAGGACGAGGCAATGGCGACGGATGCGTACCGGGCAAAGATCGCAGCCGGGATCGCCGATGGCGTTGACGCTTACTTTAGAAGGCTGCAAAGGCAGTCCCTGACGGAGGACGCGGCGCTGGCCGAGGCGCTGCGGGAGCAGCTGCAGGGAAGCAGCGACAAATGGGATATCTGGGCAGAGCGGCTGCAGGAGGGCACGTATGCCCATGTGCAGGAAAATATCGACCCTGACGCGCCGCAGATGGTGTCGGCAAGTCTCATCAAGCTGTTTATCATGGGTGCGGTCTATGACGCGGAGCGCAGCGGGACCCTGACGCCCGGCGCGCAGGAGGACGCTATTTGCCAGATGATCAGTGTCAGCGATAATGCCGCCGCAAATGAGCTGACCTGCCTGCTTGGCGGAGGCAGCGAAGCGGACGGCCGCGCCGCCGTGGAGCGCTTCGCGGCTTCCATCGACTGCACCGCCGTGCGCTATAACCGCCTGATGCTCGTGGAAAACGGGACGCAGAACTACGTCAGCGCGGAGGACTGCGCGGCGTTTTTACGGCTGGTCTACAACCGGCAGTGCGTTTCGCAGGAGGCCTCGGAGCAGATGCTTGCGCACCTGCTTGCCCAGCAGGTGAACGACCGCATCCCGCAGGGCCTGCCGGAAGGCACGCAGTGCGCCCATAAAACCGGCGATCTGCTCGGCCTGTGCTGCGCGGACGTGGGCATCGTCTTTACCCCGCAGACGGATTTCCTGCTCTGCATCATCTGCAACGATCCCGCAGATTACCAAACTGCGATCCGGACCTGCATCACCCTCGCCCGCACCGCCGCAGAGAAGCTTTGCAGCTGACCGGTATTTCACGCAAAAAGCAGCGGCTCCGGCCTGAAACTGCCGGAGCCGCGTGCTAAACTGAATCAGGAGGCACAGTTAGGTATATGCATGAGTTAGACGTATCTAACCCATTGCGCCTGACAGAAAAAACACAGGGCTGTTTCTGGAACGGCCCGGAACTGGGGGAGCGTATGTCAAGGAAAGCAACGGAATTTCAGAAGAAGGAAATGAGCAGGATGTACCGGGGCAAGGAGATCTTCAAGCCGCTGAATACCGGCTGGATCGACGAGAATGTTGCCTGCGTCCGGGAGTGGGTGGCGAACATCTTCTTTTATCGGAAGGGCGATGTTCCCATCATGATCGACGCCGGGTATCACTACGACCGGCTGGACGGACAATTTCGAATTCGCCTTCGCCCACAAGGACCAGCTCTGCTCCCCATTCAAAAAACGCGTCCACGACCCCGCCGCCTCCTACGATGCTTACGACGAGTCCGACGACACGCCGGAGCGGGCGAAAGCAGGCCTGCTGAAGGGCGTGGGCCGGTAAAGCACCGGGGGGCAGTTGGTAATTAACACGACTCCGCCTCATGCGCATTCCCGGCCTTTATAAAAAGGTGCCGGGGATCTTCTCGGAGCAGACGCCGAAGCTGTTCGGCGTGACGGCGGGCTTTGCGTCGCGGGATATCCAGACCACCGGCGGCGTCTGGCGCATCGACATGACGAAATGCCCGTACCACGACGCCAGCGTGCACTACGGCTGTCCGGAGCTGTGCCACTGCTTCTGCGACAGCGACGATATCACCTACGACGGCCTGCACCCCAAGCTCTACTGGCACCGCACCAAGACGCTTGGACGCGGGGGCGACTGCTGCGATTTCTGCCTGAAGCTCAGAGACAAATAAGACGGACGGAGGAAGCCTTCATGTTCTGGGACAACGTTGCGTGGCTCTACGACATTTTTGCCGACGGCATCAACCGAAAAGCGAACCGGGCGCTGTGCGCCGCGGTCGGGGAGCTGATCTCTCCGGCTGACGACGTGCTGGAATGCGCCTGCGGCACGGGGCTGCTCACCACCATCATCGCACCCCGCTGCAAGCGCCTGACCGCCACGGATTTTTCTGCAGCGATGCTGCGCCGGGCAAAGAAAAAGTGCGCCAAATTCGGCAATGTGCAGCTTGCGCAGGCTGACATTCTCCATCTGGATTACCCGGACGAAAGCTTTGACGCGGTCGTGGCCGCGAACGTCATCCACCTGCTGGACGAGCCGTACCGGGCGCTGCAGGAACTGGAGCGGGTCTGCCGCCCCGGCGACAGGCTCATCATCCCCACCTACATGAACCGGACGGACAAGGGCACGACGAACCGCGTCTCCGGCGCGGTCGGGAAGGCGGGCGCGGACTTCAAGCGCGAGTTCACGCCGGACACCTACCGGCAGTTCTTCGCGGAAGCCGGATATCCGGACGCGGAATATACGCTCTGCGAGGGGCGGATCCCGTGCGCGGTGGCCGTGCTTCAGAAACGGGAGGAATCGGTATGAAGGTCACAGAGCTGGACGAGCGCGTCATTCAGGACATCGGACACGCGTTCGGTTATTACGATTACGGCCAGGAACACGACCTGATCGACGCGTTCCCGAGCCGGGACGCAGCGGCGGCCTTCATCTGCGGCTACGTGCGCATGGCACTGCGGGGCGGGATCCTCTACGCAACAAGCGAACGGGGCGAGGGCTATCTTGCCTAGGGTGTATCTGAAAACTCATGATGTGACCGGCAGCGAGGGATTTTTGCGTTGCGCAAGACATTTTTTCGCAGGAATACTGACGTATTTCAAGGAAAAATGACGCGGCGCACCGCAAAAAGGCCCGCTGTCCGGGTGCGTTGGGAGTTTTCAGATACACCCTATAAGCGGCCCGGCGAAAGGCTCAGCCTGCGCGCCATGCTGCCGCTTGCGAAGGGGCTGCTCGGCTCCATGACCCCGAAAGCGCTTTTTCGCTTCGCCAAAATCATGGCAAAGGGCGAACCGGGGCTTGACAAGCGGTTCGACCGGGAGAAGAGGCCCTGTCTCTTCGTCGGCCAGCAGGGGCGGACGACTCTGTCCGCCCGCAGCAAATCAGCCCGGCATCCGCAACGCGGATGCCGGGCTGGCGCTTATTTTTCCTTATAGTAGAGCATACAATGGCAGTAGCCCTCGAAGTCGGGATCCTTGATCTGATTGCGGAACTCCTCGCACATACACTTGTTTTCCTCCGTGCGGGCAAGCCTGCACGGGCAGTAGCCGCCGGTGCGCTTGAGGCCCTCCTTGATGCGGGCGACGACCTCCTTGTCCTCGTTCAGCCGTACCTTCACAGCGCCTCCAGCTCCTTCTTGAGCGCGTCCTTCTCGCGGAAGCCGACCAGACGCTTCACGGCCTTGCCGCCCTTGACGCACAGCAGCGTCGGGATGGACTCGATCTGGAACTCCATGGCCAGATCGCGCTCGTCATCGACGTTGACCTTGCAGAATTTCACGCCGGGAACCTCCGGCTCCAGCGCTTCCATCACGGGCGCAAGCATCATGCACGGGCCGCACCAGCTTGCCCAGAAATCCACCACAACGGGCGTTTCGGCCTGCATGACCTCCTTTTCAAAATTATCCAGTGTTACGATCGTCATATTCGCGTGACCTCCCTGTTTTTCCTTAGAATCCCACGCCTTGCCCGGTTTATGCCTCCAGACAGTCGCAGATGGCCTGCGCAGCGGGGGTTTTGTGCATGGCGAGCAATGACTGGCGCATGATCAGGCGCTCCTCGTCGTGCTCCAGCAGCCGTTTGCAGAGCGCGGCAATGGCCTCCGGCGTGTCGGCCGTGGCCGCGCCGCCGTGCGAAACGAAGAATTCCAGATTCGGCGTCTCGCAGCCGCCGACCACATTGACCAGCACCATCGGCAGTCCCTTGACCATGGCCTCCGTCGTGCTGATGCCGCCGGGCTTTGTCAGAAACAGATCGGCGCTGTCCATCATGACGGAAACGTCGCTGATGTATCCGCAGATGTGGATGTTGGGCCTGTCTGCGAATTTTCTCCGCATACGCCGCAGAAGCTGACGGTTGCTGCTGCATGCCACAGTCACATCATACTCCGCCGGAAGCGAATTTGCAAGCAGCTGCGTGATTTCTTCCATCGGCCCGCAGCCCATGCTGCCGGTCATCATCAGAAGGTGCCGGTGCGACGGGTCAAGCCCGACGGCCTTTTTCGCCTCCTGCACCGGCAGGCAGGAATAAAGCTCCGCACGCACCGGAATGCCGAGCGGCGCGATCGTGTCCGGGCTGACGCCGTTTTTCACGAACAGCTCCGTCAGCGCCGCGTCCGGGATCACGCAGGTATCCAGCCGCATCCGGTCGCACGACGGGCTTGCGGTGTAGTCCGTGGCGATGAACATGGTTTTAATGGGCAGGGGAGCCTCCCGCTGGATAAACGTCAGCATCAGCGCCGGGAACAGGTGTACGCATACGACCGCGTCATAGCCGCCCGCGAGGATCGCTGCGCGCAGCCGCTTGCACCCGCGCCGCAGAATGCGGCAGGCAGCGGAGGATTCGTCAAACGACGCGGGGTGCTCCTCGGCGTACTGATAGCCTTTATTGTAGAGCTTGGGAAAGTAGCGGTAGAACCGCACGTGCCAATTGCTCACAAAGCGGCTCGTGCCCTTGGAGACGTATAAAAGCGCGTCGTCCGTCTCATACGTGTGCCCGCGATTTAAAAGCTCCGCGCCGATGGCTTTGGCGCAGGAATTGTGCCCGCCGCCGGTGTTGCAGCTGAGGATCAGTACCTTCATGCCTCTTTGCTCCTTTTTGCGCGCTTCCGCTCGTAAAGCCGGACAAGGCGCGGGCGGTTGTAGCGCTGAATGATGATGAAAATCAGATTTCCCAAAATCGCGTAGACCAGATACAGCATCACGCCCCATACGCACGGCCAGATGACGATCACGCCAAGTCCGGCCAGCATCAGAAGCGTGTGCGTGGCCTCTGCCGCGCACGTCTCGCGGATCATGACGAGCAACGTCTGCTCGTCCGGACGGGCGGGCATTTTCTTGGGCGGCATGAGCTTCGGAAACAGCCTGCTCATATCCGGCACACGGCTCTGCCAGCGCGAAACGCGCAGCGCCTCATAGAGCTTCCCGTTCCGCTCAAACGCAAACGTGCGATAGGGAAAGCGCGTATAGTCGAACCACGTCTTCGGAACGAGCCGCCCAAGTACAAAGCTCAGGATACCCAGCCCTGCAAGATAACAGGCACACTTCAAAAACTGCATGGTTCGGCTCACGTCCTTTCTGCAAATTTACGCCGCACTCTGTAGGGGCCGATGCCGGTCACAGCCGTTCGCGACGAAGGAGCGTTACGGATGTGGGTCTGCCGCTTGCCGGGACACATCGGCCCGCTGGGAAGTTACGAATTCGCCGCAGATTTCCGAAAAAAGTGATACATCCTGCGGGCGGACAGAGTCGTCCGCCCCTACGGGGTACGGATGCATCGAAAGCTCACCGTAGGGGCCGACGACTCTGTCGGCCCGTTTGGGAAGTTACGAATTCGCCGGAGACTTCCGTAAAAATGGCGCATTCTGCCGGGCCGATGTGGGCATCGGCCCCTACGATCATGTGCGCGGGTGCGTACAAATTCGCCAAACGCTCTTATTCGATATAATTGTATCAAATTCAAGGAAATCTGCCTATGGTCACATTTTCATTTCTGCCCATGCGCGGTTTCCTGCGAAAATTTGTGATTATTCATGAAATTGGAACAAACCGATTGCCGAACGCGTCAAACTATGGTATCCTGAATACAATGGCAGATTTCCACATAGCAACTTCATTCAAGACAAGAAAAGGAGCGTAATCAAATGGGACTTATCAAAGCGGCACTCGGCGCTGCCGGCGGCGTGATGGCCGATCAGTGGCTTGAGTATTTCTATTGCGATTCTCTTCCGGAAAACGTCATGGCCGTCAAGGGCCAGAAACGCACCTCCGGCCGCAGCAGCAACACCAGAGGCTCAGACAACATCATTTCCAACGGCTCTGTGATCGCCGTCGCCGACGGCCAGTGCATGATCATCGTCGATCAGGGCAAGGTCACGGAGTTCTGCGCGGAGCCGGGCGAATTCAAATATGATTCCTCGACCGAGCCGTCTTTGTTCTACGGCAAGCTGGGCAAGAATATTCTCGACACCTTCAAGAATATCGGCAAGCGCTTCACCTTCGGCGGCGAGCCGCCCAAGGATCAGCGCGTGTACTACTTCAACACCAAGGAGCTCATCGGCAACAAATACGGCACGCCCTCTCCCGTTCCGTTCCGCGTGGTCGACCAGCGCGCCGGGATCGATATTGATATCGCCATCCGCTGCTTCGGCGAGTACAGCTACCGCATCTGCGACCCGATCCTGTTCTATACGAACGTCTGCGGCAACGTCGGCGGGGACTATACCCGCGACCGTCTCGACAGCCAGCTCAAGACCGAGCTGCTGACCGCGCTGCAGCCCGCCTTTGCCAAGATCTCCGAGCAGGGCATCCGCTATTCCGCGCTCCCCGGCCACACGATGGAGATGGCCGACGCGCTCAACGAGGTCCTGTCCGGTAAGTGGCGCAATCTGCGCGGTCTTGAGATCGTCTCCTTCGGCGTTTCGTCCGTCAAGGCGAGCGAGGAAGACGAGGCCATGCTCAAGGAGCTGCAGCGCAACGCGGCCTTTATGGACCCGACGAGAGCGGCGGCACATCTGGTCGGCGCGCAGGCCAGCGCCATGCAGGCAGCTGCCAACAACCCGAACGCCGGCCCGGCGATGGCCTTTATGGGCATGAATATGGCCGGACAGATGGGCGGCATGAATGCGCAGAATCTCTATCAGATGGGCGCACAGCAGCAGGCCGCGCAGAGCGCTCCCGCACCGGCAGCGCCCGCTGCCCAGTCTTCCGAAACCGAAACGAAGGGGGAGTAACCGATGCCTATCGGACCGGCGCGTATGCCCCTATTCGATCATCTGGGCGAGCTGCGCATGCGCCTTGTCCGTATCGTGGTCGTGCTGCTCATCGCCGTCTGCGTGTTCTATATGGCAACGCCGACGCTTTCGGTCATCCTGTTCGCGCCTATCTCGGAGTTTCTTCCCGAGGGGTTCCAGCAAGGCATGTACACGACGCCCTTCGACGCGTTCGCAACGCGTTTCAAGCTGTCCTTCTGGGCATCGGTCGTCGCGTGCTCGCCTGTCATCCTCTGGCAGATCCTTGCGTTCTTCCTGCCGGCGCTCAAGCCTAAGGAGCGCAAGTGGTTCATCCCGACGTTCGCGATCGCGGTGTTCCTGTTCATCTTCGGTACGCTGTTCTGCTACTTCATCATCCTGGACCCGGCGTTCCAGTGGCTCACCGACCAGGCGTACGGCATGAGCGCGCAAGTGCTTCCGCAGGCGTCGTCCTACCTTGACATCATCATCAAGTTCGAAATCGGCTTCGGTTTCGCCTTCGAGCTGCCGGTCGTCGTGTTCTACCTGGTCATCTTCGACATCATTCCCTACAAGAAGATGCGCGGGCAGTGGCGCACCATCTACGTCGTGCTCATGGTGCTCTGCGCGATGATCACTCCGGACGCGAGTCCTATCACGATGTTGCTCATGTTCGCCGCGCTCGTCGTGCTCTACGAGGTGTCGCTTCTGTTGGCGCGCATCGTGCTTTCGAAGCGCATTAAGAAGCAGAACGCCGAGCTTGCCGCGGAGGAATCGGAGGACTAGCTCGCTTCGCTTTGGTGATTCGGTTAAGGCCACTCATCTAGGGTGGCCTTACGTGTATATCTGCGTTCTACTACCATAGAAGGCGGTTGGACGGCGCGTCTGGGAAGACGCCTTTCGCGATGGGGGTTTCATGCACGAACTGGGAATCATGACGGGCGTCATCGAGGCTGCCGAGAAAGCTGCGCGCGATTCAGGCGCGACCCGTCTTCTGAAGGTTAACCTGTCGATCGGCGAGATGACCGAGGCGATCGAGGATGCGCTCGTGTTCGCATGGGAGGCCCTCACCGAGGACGACCCGTATGC